>WNFY01000780.1_pt1 | contig 29259 bp, 32 predicted proteins | sample 5400091 | NCBI WGS metagenome assembly WNFY01 (sample SAMN13153364, study PRJNA577476) | soil metagenome | isolation source: 60 cm soil or saprolite under grassland replicate 1 | place: USA:California | collected 2016-06-15 | reverse complement strand
TCAGGTGAGGCAACAGTCCGGCCAGCCGGGCAGCCATTCCCGCAAATTCGGCGGATCTGTCGACCGGCACGAGCCGATCATACCGAAGTATCGCCGGAATACCCCAGTATGAAATAAGTTATTTACTTACAGACCCTAAGGGGTGTACAGCTCGGCGTCGGCCAAGGGCTCGTCGCAGTAGTACTGGCCGCAGTACTTGACTCGGCGGCCGCCGGCATAGAGGACCTGCCCGTTGGGAAGCAGGGCGGCTGCGGCCGAGGCGTACGGGTAGACCAGGGGGCCGGTCGCCGTCCAGATGCCGGTGGCGGGTGAGCAGAGATCGCCTGTGCCGCCGCCGGCGACGAGCACACGCCCGTCGGCGAGACGCACGGCGACATGCAGCGCGCGCCACTGGCTCAGCGTGCCCGCCGGAATCAGATCGGGCCGCCGTCGGCGGGCGGCACGTCGGCGTGCCGGTGGACGATCCGCCACTGCCCGTCCTCGCGCCGGTAGACGTGGGTGACGCGCAGGGTGTAAGAGCGTGGCTCGCCGTCGACCTTGACCTGGTTGCGCTCGTAGCCGACGGTGTAGGCCAGGTCGCCGCTCGCGCCGGCGGCGATCACCTCGAACTCGTAGGCCGTGGAGTCGGAGAACCAGGACGCCACGGTGCGGAACGTCGGCTCGACGTCGGCCCAGCCGGAGCAGGACAGCCTCGCGCCGTAGAGGGTGACCGGGTCGGTGCGGGACCACAGGGCGAGCCGCGGCGCGACGTCGCCGTTGTGGATCGCCTGCTCCGCGGCACGCTGCTTCGGCAGCATCTCGGCGAGGAATTGCTCGGTCTCGGCAGTCACGACGATCTCCGGAGCAGTTACACTGTGTTCAATGGAGTGAGGATGTACCCAATGTCGAAGGCCGTCAAGAGGCAGTACCACTCCACCCGCCGCCAGGAGCAGGCGAGCGAGACCCGGCTGCGGATCCTCCGCGCGGCGCACGACCTGTTCGTCGCGCAGGGATACGGGCGGACGACGATCGCCGAGATCGCGGAGCGTGCCGGCGTCGCCGTCGAGACGGTGTACGCGGCCTTCCGCAACAAGGCCACGCTGCTGCGCCAAGCCTGGTTCGTGACCTTCCGCGGTGACGAGCTCGACGTCCCGCTGTACGACCGCGACCCCATGCAGGCCATCCTCGCCGAGCCGGACCTGCCCACCCGGATCGGCAAGCATGCCGCCTTCGTCACCGCGTCGAACCGGCGCATGGCCCCGCTCTACCATGCGCTGCAAGGCGCGGCCGCGACCGAGCTGGCGGCCGCCGACCTGCTCGACGAATACCGCGGCCGCCGACTGGACGTCGCCACCAACTACGCGCGGGCGGCCGCCGCGACCGGGCAGCTCGCGGTCAGCGAAGAGGACTGCCGCGACATCATGTTCGCCACCATGGACGGTGCGCTCTGGCACCGGCTCGTCGCCGAACGCGGCTGGTCCGACGAGCGCTTCGCGAAGTGGCTGGCCGCCCTGTGGGTGTCCCTGCTGGTCAAGCTCGGCCGCAGCGCCAGGAACTGACCTTCCCCGTGCTCCCACGCACCGGACTCGTGCCCTCTTGGGATCGCTGACCAGACGGTGTCACGTTGGCCGCAGCCCCGGCACCTCCGGTCGCCTCGGAGCAGGCCGGCCTCGCCGCCGGCCACCGAAAGCTGACCGACCTGCCCGTCTCTCAATGACTCAGCGTGTGACGATCCGGCCGGGAGGGGATTCGCTCAAGGCACGGGCGAGCTGGGCGCGAGAGCTGATGCCGGCCGGCGAGCAGGTAATCCCGCCGGCCGGCGCTCGCTCGGCGGCGCGCGACGATCTCGTCGCAGACGCCGTACAACGCCTGCGCCCCCGGCCGGCCACTCCTGAACGCCCGGTGGTGGCGTAATGATGTGTTGGGCTGCCTGTTGGATTTTGCTGGCATGAGCGGCATGCTGTGGTGGATCCGTGCCATTGGGGACAGGGGCGTCCGATGAGATCCATGTCACGAGTCCTGCTTGCCGCGGCCTGTGTCGTGCCGCTGTCCGGGGTGCCGGTCGCTGCGACAGCGGCGCCGGTTCCGCCTGGTCCGGTGTTCGCCGATGGTCAGGCGCAGCCGGTGTTCGACCCGGCCGACGTGATCCGGGAGTCGCTGTGGGTGCGGGCGCCGGTGGACAGCGACGCCGATGGCCAGGACGACGAGGTCTATGTCGAGGTCGTCCGGCCGCGGGCCACCGAGCTGGGGCTGCGGGTGCCGGTGGTGTATACCGCCAGCCCGTACTTCTCCGGCGGCAACGACATCACCAACCACGATGTGGACGTGGAGTTGTACGTGCCACCGGCACCCGGACGTTCCGGTGCGGACCGGGGCGGGTCGCGTCGCACTCCTGCGGGCGACGAGCGGCTGATCGCGGCGGGCGTGGACCCGGCCGCGGCCGCGACGGGCGGTCCCGGCGCAGTGCCGATCACGTCCCGGTACGAGACGTACTTCCTGGCCCGTGGCTTCGCGATGGTCTACGCCGAGTCGCTGGGCACCGGCCTGTCCACTGGATGTCCGACCAGCGGCGGCCGCAACGAGACGATCGGCGCCAGGTCGGTGATCGACTGGCTGAACGGCCGGGCGCCAGGGCACGACGCCGACGGCCACCCGGTGGGCGCCGGGTGGACCACCGGCAAGGTCGGCATGATGGGCGTGTCGTACAACGGCACGCTGCCCAACGCGGTGGCGACCACCGGCGTGCCGGGGCTGGAGGCGATCGTGCCGATGGCGGCGATCTCCAGCTGGTACGACTACTACCGGGCCGACGGCGCGGTCGTCGCGCCCGGCACGTTCCAGGGTGAGGATCTGGACGTGCTCGCCGAGTACGTCTACACCCGCGCCGACCGGGAGATCTGCCGGCCGGTGATCGACATGCTCGCCGCCCTGCAGGATCGGGTCACCGGCGACTACAGCCGGTTCTGGGCCGAGCGCAACTACCTCCCGGACGTGGGTAACCTGCGCGCCGCCGTGCTGGAGGCGCACGGGCTCAATGACTGGAACGTCAAGACGAAGCAGGCCGCGCAGTGGTACGAGGCGCTGAAGCGGCAGGGCGCGCCGCACAAGATCTGGTGGCACCAGTTCGGGCATCGCGATCCGTTCACGGTCAACCGGGATGACTGGCTGCGCACACTGAACCGCTGGTTCACCCGGTACCTGTACGGCGTGCCCAACGGGGTCGAGGCCGAGCCCAGGGCGACCGTACAGCGCGAGGACCTCAGCTGGACCACCGAGGCGGAATGGCCGGCGCCCGGCAGTTCCGACGCGACGCTGTGGCCACGTCCCGGCGGTGCCGCCAACGGCGGCCTGAGCCCGCACGACCCGCCGTTCGGTCCGGAGGTCGCCGAGCGGTTCACCGACAACGCCACGATCACCGCCGAGACACTCGCCGCCGAACCGAGCTCGCCGCACCGGCTGGTCTACCTGTCCCGGCCGGCCGCTACCCCGCTGCGGTTCAGCGGCACCGTCCGGGTCCGGCTGCAGATGTCCTTCGACCGCCCGGCCGCCAACGTGACCGCGCTGCTGGTCGACCGGGCGCCGGACGGCAGCCAGCAGGTGATCACCCGCGGCTGGACCGACCCGCAGAACCGCTATGCCGTCGACCGCACCTCCCCGATCCATCCAGACCAGCGCTACCTGATCGCGGTCCAGATGCAGCCGGACGACTACCTCATGCAGCCAGGTCACCGGCTCGGGCTCGTCGTCCTCTCCAGCGACTACGACTACACGCTGCGCCCTCGGCCAGGGGCGGGCCTGACTGTCTACCTGCCTGGCACCTGGTTGGTGCTGCCGGCCGTTGGCGGGCCAGCGGCGGTCCTCAACGCGCTGGGCGGCTGACAGACCTTCGATACCGAGCGCGATTCCGGCGTACCGCAGCCGCCGGGGCAGTATCCCCGAGGTGGCGGCGGCCACGGCGAGCACGGCGAGGGCGAGCATCTTGACTGCGTCCAGCCGGTTCACCGCGCCGTAGAGCAGGTGCGCGGTGCCGGGTGCGTCCGTCCCGGCGAGCACCGCGCCGAGCAGGAACTGCAGCAGCGAGATGAGCGCGGTCGGACGGCTACTACACCGCGGCAGTCGCCCAGGGTCCACCCGGTCGGCGCTCTCCCGTAGGACACCAACGGAGCCCGGTGTCGGGCCCACGCTGCCGCATCCGAGGTGCCGGGTAGCTGTGGCCAGGGCTGTTGACGCAATCTACCGGTTGCCATAGTGTGGCAACCGATCGGTTGCTACGTGGTGGAGGACGTCGTGGGCTTTCCTGATCGCATCGAGCGGACCGTGGAGATCGCTCACCCGCCGAGCACGGTATGGGCGGCGCTGACCACGGCCGACGGGTTGGCCGCCTGGTTCGGCAACGAGGCGACGATCGACCTCCGCCCGGGTGGGTCGGCGCGGATGACCTGGACTGACGGGTTCACGGTCGACATGCGGGTAGAGCGGGTCGAGGAGCCGACGGTGTTCGGGTTCACCTGGCAAATCTACGGGCTGCCCAAGGACGATCCGCGCCGTACGTACGTCGAGTTCAGGCTCGAACCGGTCGGTGCTGGCACGCGGTTGACGGTCGTCGAGAGCGGGTTCGCCCAGCTGCCCGCGGATGCCTACCGCACGGCGTACGACGGCAACACCAAGGGTTGGGCGAGCGAGCTGGGCGAACTGGTCAGCTACCTCGATGCCGCCTGACATCGAGGCGATCGCCGAGCAGGTCTTCACTGCCCTGGCCGACCCGACCCGCCGCGCCATTCTGGCCACGCTGGCCTCGGCGGGCCCTGCGACGGCCACCGACCTGGCCGACTGCCTGCCGGTCACCCGGCAGGCAATCGCCAAACACCTGGCCCTGCTGGCCGAGGCCGGCCTGGTGCGGGCCGAACCGGGCGAGCGGCGCCGGGTGCGCTACCGGCTCCGTTCGGCGCCGATGCAGGTGGCGCAGCAGTTCCTGGCCGCGCTGGCCCGTGACTGGGACCGCCCGCTCGAGGCGTTGACCGAGCACCTCGGCCGGTCCGCTCGCGAGCCCGCCACAACGCCCGTCGAGGAAGCCGAAGCGCACCATGCCTGATCACTGGACGGATACGACGCCGGCCCACGCCTCCGCCGCGATGACCAGAGGCAGCCCGGCCGCGACGGCGGCCGGGCTGGCGGCGACGCTCGGGCTCGCCGCCGCGTCCTGGGTCGTCGCGGTCCGGCAGATGAACGGAATGGACATGGGCGCTGCCACCGAGCTCGGTTCGTTCGGGTTCTTTGCCGCGCTGTGGGTGTCGATGATGGCCGCGATGATGCTGCCGGGCGCGGCCTCGGCAGTCGTCAGACACGTTCATGCCAGCGGTCGTGTGCTCGCCGGGCCGCTGTTCGTCGGCTCCTACCTTGCCGTCTGGACGCTCGTCGGCGTCGCGGTGTACGTGGTGTACCGGCCGCACGGGTCTTTCGCCGCCGGCGTGATTGCGATCGCGGCAGGTGTCTACGAGTTCACGCCGCTCAGGCAGCGCTTCCGCCGGCGCTGCCGGGAGAGCGTCCGCTCCGGGTTCGAGTTCGGGTTCTGCTGCGTCGGCTCCAGCATCGGATTGATGCTGATGCTGCTGGCGCTGGGCGTCATGAGCGTCACCTGGATGGTCGTGGTCGCCGTCGTCGTCCTCGCCCAGAAGTTCCTGCCCGCGAAGGCCGCTATCGATGTCCCGCTGGCGGTTGCGATCGTCGGACTCGGTATCTGGATCGTTCTCGCACCCTCGGCGGTTCTCGGACTCACGCCACCGATGTGAGACGTCATCCGCAAATGACAAGAAGGAGAGAAGCAATGACCAAGCACAGGACCGGAACACCGGAAGAGTGGCTGGCCGCCCGGCTGGAGCTGCTCGAGGCCGAGAAGGAACTGACCCGGCGTAGCGACGACCTGGCGCGCCAGCGGCAGGAACTCCCGTGGGTTCGCATCGACAGGGAGTACGTCTTCGACACCGACGAGGGGGCAGCCTCCCTCGCCGATCTGTTCAGAGGACGTTCGCAGCTGCTCGTCTATCACTTCATGTTCGGGCCCGAGTACACGGCCGGCTGTCCGGCCTGCTCGGCGATCGCGGACGGCTTCAACGGGTTCGCCGTGCACCTGGCAAACCATGACGTGATGCTCTGGGCGGCGTCGCGGGCTCCGCAGGCGAAACTGCAGGCGTACAAGCAGCGGATGGGGTGGAGCTTCCCGTGGGCGTCGTCGTACGGCAGCGACTTCAACCACCACTTCCAGGCCGGCTACAGCGAGGAGCAGCAGCGGTCGGGAGTCGGCGAGTACAACTTCCGCACGTTCGACCTGAGGTCGTCTGCGGAGGCCGGCGACCAGCGGCCATTCGCCGAGTGGGCAGCCACGACCGGCACCGACTGGGCGACCTACACACAGGAGGCCCCCGGGATGAGCGCGTTCGCGCTCGACGACGGCGTCGTCTACCACACCTACTCGGCCTATGCACGCGGGCTCGACGGTCTCTGGGGCATGTACCAGTGGCTCGACCGGGCACCGCGAGGCCGCAACGAGGCACGTACCCCCGACGCCCCCCTCAACTGGTTCCGTCGCCACGACGAATACGAAAGCCAGTGACGCGCAGGAACGAGCGCGACGCCGACCCCACCGGGCTCCCGGCGCGCCGGCGTCGGCCGCGCCGGCCGCCGCCGGCGGCGCCGTCTGGATCATCCACCGGTGGCCGAACGGGTCCCTGATCACCCCGGTCCGCCCGTACGGCTGGTCCGTCGGCGGTCGCTGCAGCACGGCACCGGCCCGCAGCCGCCGCCCTGCGGCCACACCTCAGACTGCGCGGACGACCAGGGCTTCCAGTTCAGCCTCTGGCAGCCGCCGGCCTGAACAGCCCACCGGCCGGCCAGCCCACCGGCCGGCCAGCCCACCGGCCAGCCAGCCCACCGGCCAGCCAGCCCACCGGCCGGCCAGCCCACCGGCCGGCCAGGTCAGCGGGCCGGCCAGGTCAGCGGGCCGGCCAGGTACCGCACACCCCCGCCGAGGACCGGCACGCACCAGACCCACCGGCAGTCCCCGGCAGAGCAGGACCTCACCCCCGCTTACAGCGGCCATCGGGCGACGACCAGCCGGCTGCCCGGTTTGGTGATCGGCGTGGCGGACCACGGTGCGGTCCGACTCCCGGTGCCGTGGTCTCAGCCCGGACCAGCAGGTCAGCAGGTTATGGAGATCCAGATTCCCGCTCAGCGCGGCAGGGCGGTGAGGGTCAATTGTGATCAGTGGGCCCGACGGGATGTTCTGCCCACCAGACGTATTTATCCCGAACAGCGTTCGTCCGTATAGGGAGAGGAAGTATCAATGCTCGAAGGTTAGGTATGAGGCAAAACGTGTATTACGGCCGGACCAGCACGAGTCGGCGAGCCTCGCTTGTGAACAGGCTGGCCCTCGCGGGCGTGCTGTCGGCGCTCCTCCCGGCACCGGCGACGGCGGGCGAGATGGTCACCGTCGCCGCTTCCCCGACCGAGTCTCAGCACATGCGTTCGGTCACGATGTCGATCATTCCCGAGGTGCAGTTCACGCCGTTCCCCATCGAACGCGGCCAGGCGGAGCGAGTCTGGGGCAGCGGCTTCGTCCCTGACCTCCCGTGCGAGGTCCTCTCGGACGCCGCGATCACCCAGCCTACCTGCACGACGAACGACACCGGCGAGGTAGCCGGCTCGTTCGTCGCGCCAGCCACCGCTGGCGTGCTCACCGTGCTGGTCTGCCAAGGCGGCTGCAAGACGGCACAGGCGGGAGGATTCGATCTCCAACTGGTCGATGCGCGGCCGGAGATCACGATTCAGCCAGAGCAGGCGCGGCCCGGCGACGCTGTTCAACTACACGGCCTCGATTTCCTTCCAGGCGGCGTCGACGTGTTCGCCCTTGGCAGCCGAAGCACGGTCGACGACGCACCATGGGGAGAGTTCCGCCTCAAGCTCGTGGTCCCTCGGGACATCACCATCGGACGGCAGACCGTGCGGGCGTGCTCCGGCAAGGCGTGCGCGAGCCGAACGTTCCTCGTGCTGCCGCCGGCCACGTCCAGTACAGCCAGCGCAACCCCGTCGCCCTCGCCGAGCCGCTCGCCCAGCCCCACGCCTTCCCCAAGCCGGACGCAGCCATCCAGCGCCGCTCCCTCGTCCACCGCTACCCACTTCTCAACCGCCGCCCCGTCCTCCGCGCCGACGCAGTCCACCGGCGGGGTGCCCTCGTCGACCGCCACGCCATCGCCGGCCACGCCGTCGACCGCCGCGGGTTCGACAAACCGGCGACCATGGCCCCCAGGCCCGGCGATCATGGTCGCCGCCATCCTCCTGACCGCGGCCGTGGCGTTCCTGGCCCACCCACTGAGCCGGAGAGACCGCAGCCGCCGGTGGACCCGGCGTCACGTGACAACGCGGGTAGCGGCCGGCGCCCCGCTGACGGCCAGCCTGGCGGTGCCGGCCAGCGGGTCGAGGCGGATACGGATCCGGCCGCATATGGATCTCGGCCAGCAGACACTTGAGGAGGTACCGAGGTGAGCGACGTCCTACGCGAGCCTGTCACCGTCCGGACGTTCCTTCTGGGCGAAGCCGGCGGAGACGACGATGCGGAACTGATCTCGCGAGCTCTCGCCGGACATGGCTCAGTCGGGGCCTGGGGCGGCGTGCTGGCAAAGCTCTCCGCATCGGCCCAGAACGCGGTAAGCGACGAAGTGGCGGCGAGCGCGGCGGGCCTCCTCGACCTAGACCTCGGTGACGTGCTCATCGCCGGTTGGCGAAAGCACCGGGATCTGATCGACGCTGCTCACGAGACCATGGCCGCCCCGGCGGAGTCGGAGGTCGTCCCGCTCCTCACCCATCGGGTGACCTCGGCCCATCACCCAACGGTCGAGGTGCTGGTCGACGGTGTATGCGTGCACAAGGTACCCATCGATCTCACCCTCACGTTCCAGGTAGATGCGGTCGTGGCAGTCGTGCGCCGGGGTCGCCTCGCCGAACTGCGCAGCGGGACCGCGACAGCTACCGGCGAGCTAGGCGTGGAAGGCACACAGGTGGTACGCCGGACGCACACGCTGGACCTGCCGGGTGTGGCCCGTATCGGCTCCGGCATCCCGCTGCTGCCGACCATGGGGAGGCGTCCGGCCGCGGCATCCTGAACACCGATCGGTATGCCGGCCGCCTACTGGAGAGATCCGGGCACGGCACGCAACACGGACCGGTCGCGAAACGTCCTAGGTGCGTAGCGCGCCGTTTCGGCGCGCGTGCGGTGGACAGGGGCTGATTGCGATGGCGCAGATCCGGGCTGGACGCGGGCGGGAACGGGCCGGGACAGGCCGGCGCGCACAGCGCCGGTGCCCCGGCGCGGACGTCTGGATCGAGCGGTTCGATGGCTGAGGCAGCCGGTGGCGGCCAAACAACCGTCCTGCCGACGCCCCGGACCGGCGGGCGGCGACTGCTGATTGCGCTGATCGTGTTCCTCGTGCTGATGCTGATCGCCGCCGCGGCGGTGGCGGCCAGCGTGCTCACCGCCGCTCGCCCGATAGCGGTGTCGGGCACGGTCATCGACTCGTTGACCGGCCGTCCGGTCGCGGCGGCGCCAGTCAGCACCGGGGGCAAGTCCACATCGACCGACCCGGCGGGTGCATTCCGGCTGCCCGGCCTGCCGAAAGCCGCCGCGATCGACATACGCGCGGCCAACTACGTTCCCACCACGGTCCAGGCGGCCAGCGGTCCGATGACCATCCGGCTAACCCCCGTCCCGGTGACGGCGATGGTGACCAGCGGACTGACCGGCCGCCCGCTGGCGGCAACCATCCAGATGCCGGACGAGATCCGGGTGGTGGCGGCGGGGACCGGCAAGGCAACCGTCTACCGAGTGGGCCCCGGCGACCGGGTGACCCTCAGCGCCGCCGGATACAGCACATCGACGGGGTCGGTGACCGGCGACCGGACGATCACCGCGGTGCTGCAGCCGACCTGGCACACCGTCGCGGCCCAACTCCTGGCCTGGGCTAAGGCCAAGCAGGACACCGCGATCGTGGACTGGCTGCTGCGCCCGGCCACCGGCTACCAGTACACCCCGGTGCCGCCCCCACCTGCAGGATCCGGCCAACCGGACATCTGGCAGACGCAGCGTCAGGTCGTCGGCGAGAACGCCACCGCTGATCTGAGTGTCCTGCCCTATGGGACCATGGATGAACGTGCCTCGTTTATCGGCGGCGGCAGAAGGGTGACCATCGCCGGTCAGCCAGCATGGCACGGCTCGGTCGCCGAAGGCACCGTCGCGTCAGCCTGGTACCGCAGCCCGCTCTCCGTGATCGTCGTAGGCGAGGACCTTGCCGTGACCGACAAGGTGCTGGGCGGAATCGTGGCCGCCGAGCCGCACAACTAGCACCACCTCCACCGACCCGCCGCACCGGCTACCAAGCAGGTCCCCGCACCCGCGACACCAACACCCATCCCAACCCTTCAGCTGAAGCGAAGCGCCTGGGGTTCCCCTGAAAGCGCGGAGGTGTACTCGCTGCCACTGATGCTCTCCTGTTTGTCAAGCTGCGCGCCGGTAGCGGTTTCCTCAGGTACCGCCCCGGCGGCGTACGACGTGTATCCCAACGGGTCCGAGACCGAGATCAGGATCGGTGACCCGGACCGCACCAGCAGCGGCCGGCACCGCTGCCGGGTCCAATACCCGGCGGCCGACGTGGCCTCTGGGCACCTGAGTCCGCATGAAGGCGTCACCCTGTACGGCACCGCCGGCCGGCCCCTCGACGGTGCCCCACGGCTACCAGTGCCCGCCTCCAACCTGCCCGCCGGTGGCGGCGGCCGGCTGCTGGCACCCGGGTTACTGGCCGTTGCGGCCGCGCTGATCGGCCCGGCGCTGGCGGTGCCGGCAATCCGGCGCGCCGGTCGGGAACGGGTGGTGGCCGGCGCGGTCGCCGCCGGCTGGGCCGACCCGGGCAGGAGGTCCGGTAGGGTTGCGCTCGGCGGCCTTGTCGCGACCCTCGTCGGGTTTGCCATGTCGCCTGCTACAACCGCGTCCGCCCAACCTGACCCGAACCTGACGGTCGAGACGGTCGCGCTCTTCGACGCCAACGCGCTGGAGACGCCCGAGAATATCGCGATCGACAACCACAACAACAAGTACATCAGCCTTGCGCTGACCGGCGAAATCCGGAAGATCGCCCCGGACGGCTCGCAGTCGACCGTTGCCAACCTTCCCCTGGGCGCGCCGCCGCTCACAGTGTGCGGCCCCTTCTTTGCTGGGCTCACCGGGATCACACTCGATCAGCACGACAACCTGTACGCGAACCTCGCGTCGTGTGACCCGGACAGCCGGGGATGTGGAAGATCACGCGCAACGGGGAGCCGAAACGCATCGCGGCGCTCCCAGTGGAGGCGCTGCCCAACGAGATCGTGCATCATGCCGGCTACCTGTACGCCGCCGACTCGGCGCTGGGCCTTATCTGGCGGGTGTCCGACGCGGGCGGGACGCCGGAGATCTGGGCGAGCGGCGAGGAACTCGCGCAGGTGGGCGGCGGGCTGCCGGGACTTCCCCGTGCCCCCGCCCCGGCGGCCAAGCTTGATGCGGGTCTCGCTCGAAGTTCCGGGGTTCCTGCAACCATAGGGTTGTCCGCCACTCGACGCCGTGGCTTGGAGATCGCGTCCAGGGGCAGTGTTGGTGGAGCGACGGTTGGTCGGCAGCTCGGCTCTGATCCGCTGCGGCTGGTCCAGGGCGGCCGCCGGGTCCCCGCCACGGTCGACCGCGCCCGGCTGCCACCGGCGCGCGGGACGGATTCACAGCCTTCCGCGGCGCGGCTGACGTGCAGGCTGCGGTACGCCCGCACTCCGGCGCTAACCGTCGCGGTCAGGCTGCCGGGGGTTGGCGAGATACCTGGGGCGGTTCGAGTCGGCGCTGCAGGTCGTCTGTGAGGAGCCGGAGCCGGTACTGACTCTCCATCTGCTCGAGCATTTCGTGGATCTTCGGCTGCACCTGGTGCCTGGTAACGGGGAGCAATGTGCGCAACAGCGCGGGAACCAGCAGGCCAGTCAGCAGTCCAAGCGCCAGGAACAACAGCGCGAACAGGATCATTGCTCCACCTCCGTCTGCTCCCAGTACCGGTACAGCTCGGCGCGGTAGACGCGGGTCAAGGCCGCCTGCAGCTCGTCGTGGTAGCGCTGCAGGTGGGGGTGCGCGCCCGGGCCGCCCTGGTCGAGCTCGGCGAGGCGCAGCTGGCAGCTCGCGATGCCGGCGAGCAGCCGGGCCGTCTCGATGCGCTCCGCGGCGATCGTCGCCTCCGCCTCGGAGCGTCGCCGCCAGCGGGCGAGACTGCGCCGAGCCGGGGTGAGCTCCCGGAGCGCCCGGTACACGACAGCGAGGAGGTTCATCAGCCGCCCCCTTCTGCAGGGGCTCCCCGCCCACCGGAGCGGGTCGAGGGCGTGATTACAGAGTCAGTAATATTTGTCCGCCTGTCAACTCGTATGATGTCGACACAGTCCCTACTGCCCGCCCAGGGTGCTTGACCTGCGATGACGGAGCGGTAAGATTCGCCGGTCTATAATTCGATCATGTCGGTGCCTCGCGGTCGAGCACCGTGTCAAGGGAGTCGCAGTGGAGCTCTTCCTGCTCGCCACCTGCAGCAGCGGCAACTGCCCGACGATCTACGCGACATCGAGCGGGCATGTTGTCGTCCAAGGCGAGCCGGTCGCCACGACCGACCTTCAGGTCACCGTGCCCGCGCACGAGCGGCTGGTCCGCATACCCCAGTCCGTCCTGCTGGACGCAGCGGCGAGGCTCGCCGGCGCGCCCTAGCTCGGCCGACGAGTCCCGACCACGTCGAGGCCGGGACTGGAGGAGGCGCCGTGAGCGAAGATGACAGCACTCCTCAGAAGGTCGGAGCCGCCTTGGCAGACCTCCGCAGGCGGCGAGGCCTGACTGGCCGCAAGTTGGGCGCGCTGGTCGGCATGAGTCAGGCCAAGATCTCAAAGATCGAAAGTGGCGCCACCACACCCAAGAGCAGCGACGTCATGGCGCTCGCCCGTGCCCTCGACGCGCCTGCTGCTCTGATCCGCCGGTTGATCGACTGGGCGGAGGCCGAGCAGGACCGGTTCAGCTCTTGGCGTGACGCGGGACCTCTCGCGATACGAGGACAGCAGGAAGTGGCCGGCCTCGAGCGGGATGCCACCGAGATCCGAGGACTGAACGTCACGGTGCCGTCCGGCCTGCTGCACACCGCGAGCTACGCGGGGGCTCTCCTGGCGGAGTACACCCGTCCGCTGCTTGGCGAGGACCAAGGGGCGGAATCGGCCCAGGTGCTCGCCGACGTGACCGAACGTGTGCGGCGCCAGGAGATCCTCGCCGACTCAAGCAAGCTGTTCCTCTTCCTGATGGCAGAGACGGCACTCCTCAACCAGGTTGCAACGGCGGCCATAATGTTGGGCCAGGTCGAACGGATCAGGGACGCAGCCCGCCAGGACAACGTCGTCGTGCGGATCTTGCCGTTTGCGACTCGGCTTGCCTATCCGCCGATGCACGACTTCGAGCTTCTGGACGAGCGGGCGGCTATCATCGACACGATGACAACGACCATCGTTACCCGGGAGAACTCGGAGCTGCAGGTCTACGGCCGGGTGTACGAATCCCTGTACCGGCAGGCAACACCCGACATCGAGCCGATCCTCAACAGGTACGCTCGCCGCTATGCAGAACTCGCCGGAAAAGACGCCTCCGGACCCACTGTCCCGGTAGCCGCCGACCTGATCGGCCGCCCAGACTCAGAGGAAGAGGACTGACCGGCGACGGTGATCTGATCGGCTCGGACGACGGTCAAAACTGAACCGCCGATGTGCCGCGGAGAGCCGGCAAACGAATGGCACGGACCTGCCTCCAGTCGCGCAGGACCTCCTCGCCCGCCTGCGCAGTCACCCCCTGGCGGCGCTGCGACGGGTAACGCACGGGGCTCGTGCCGGCCGCAGCCCTGCGTAACCCTCGGCGTCGGCCAGCACGACTCGGCCGAGACCGGTATCGGCCCGTCGTCGATCGATGACCGGCCCGTACAACTACCCCGCGTCGCCGCGGTCCGGCCCCCGGTCACTGGACCGGCGAAGGTGGTGATGACCGCCGCAGCAACCGGTCCACCTGCTCGCGCGACGAACAGTTCGCCTGCCTCGGCTCCGCTCGCAGCCCGTACGCGCTGACCTCGCCCGGTCTCCACTGCCGGATCCGTTGGCCAGCAGCCACCCCCGGCGGCGGCATCTCGCAGCCCGCGACGGCGCTCGCCTACATCGACCCCATCGCCAGGTAGGTGGTCACGTACCTGTCGGCGTCGACTGCAGCCCGGCCGCAGGGCCGGCGCACGGTGTCGGGCACCGTCGGTGATCGGTTTGGGCCGATCATGGTGGGATGATGACGTTGGGTGGCTCATATGCTCCGCCAGTTACTTCCACCTCACCAGGGCCGATGCTGGGATCATGGCCATCGACCCGACCTGCCCGAACCCCCTGCTGAGCTCCGATGCTGCCGCCCTGATCGGCTTGCTGGCCGTCCTGGAAGAGGCCATCTGGACCGACATGCTCCCTGGGGACTTCGCCGAGAAGGTGCAGGCACGGTTCGCCCGCGCAGGACTGCTCCGCGCGCAGGCCGAGGACCGAGACTTGAGACAGGCCGTAGCCGATCTGAACCACCGACTCCGCTACGTCCTTGGCGAGTATGACGAGGCGCCGCAGCCGATCTCAGGGCCGGACTGAACAAGACCGTCCTCTACCCACCTGCCGCCGGTGCGACGTCCGGCACTGGCTGGGCGGCGGGCGTCCCGGCGCGGGAGAGCATGGTGAGGCCGAGCACCAGCCCGCAGACCGCCCGCGGCCGCCGGAGGCTTGGCCGCGGCCGCCGGCATCAACGCCGATCTCGTCGCCGAGGACACCCAACGCGTTCATGCCGTCCCCGGCACCCCGCCGGGGCTGGACACTGTCATCACGGCTACCACCTGCTGCGGCGGTATGCGCCGCAGGCGTTCGGGCTAGGTCGCCCGGCAGTACAAGAAGATCTGTCGTTCCGGCGGCACGTCCGGGGCAACCGGCTCGAAGTCCTCGGTGTCCACCTCGCGGACGTCCAGGTCCTCCGCAGTGAACACCGCCTCCAGCTCCGCGCGCGGGTACGCGGTCACCAAGACCTGCTGGCCGAGGAAGGTCAGCGGAGCATGGTCCAGGTCGCCCTCGACCATCCCCACCACGAAGTAGCCGCCGGGCCGCAGCACCCCGCGCACCCGGCGCAGCACCACCGGGATGTCGGCGCGGCGCATCATCAGCAGCGAGAAGAAGGCGACCACCGCGTCGAAGTCGCCCAGCGACGAGTCGAGCTCCAGCGCGTCCATGGCCACGAACCGGCCGGACGGCACATTCCGTCGGGCCAGCGCCAGCATCTGGGCCGAGATGTCGATGCCGACCACATTGAGGCCGGACTCGGCGAACATGCCGGCGGTCGGCACCCCGGTGCCGCAGCCGAGGTCGAGCACCCGGGCGCCCGGCGCCAGCCGGTCGATGATCCACTGGGTGGCGATGATCTGCGCCGACTTGTGCGGGAAGGCGTCGTCGTAGCGTTCCCCGATCGCGTCGAACACGGCTGCCTGTCGGTGCGTCTCTGCGGAGAACATGGTGTAGAACCCTACAAGACGAGGCGACCGCCGGTACGCGTTCGACAAATCGGCCGCCGAGCGGCCTGCGCCTGACCCCGACCGAGTGGCGGCTACTTGAAGCCCTGGTCCGGCACCCCGGCAAGCTGGTCGGCCAACGCAGCTGATCACGGACGTCTGCGGCCCGGCGTACACCGACGACCCCTCCGCGCTGCGGCTGTACGTCAACCGGCTGGGCCGCAAACTCGAACCAGAACCGAGCCGGCCCCGGCACCTGCTCACCGAACCCGGCATGGGCTACCGCCTCCGGCCCTGAGGGCGGCGGACGTGATCGACGCAGCCAAGGGTTCCGCCACCAGGCCCCACCGCCGCCCGGCCCCCGGCGGTGTCCGCGACCTGCCCGGCGAGGGCGAACGGCAGCGCTGACCACGCTGCAAGGCCTGGCCGCGCTGTCGCTGGACGCCAGCTCGGCCGCCTACGGTCCCGAGGCGATCGTCCTGGTGCCGGTCGCGGCTGGGGTCGGCGCGCTATGGCCGACCCTGCCGATCACGGTCGGGATCGTGCTGCTGGCCGTGCTGGTGGTCTCCTACGCGCAGGTGATCGCGGTCCACCCGGACGGCGGCGCCTCCGCCGTGGGCGGCACGGAACTGGGCGAAACGGTCAGCTCGCTGGCCGCGGCGTCGCTGGTGGTCGACGACGTGCTCACCGTCGCGGTATCCCTGGCCGCCGGCGCGGGCGCGCGGCTCTCTACGTTCCCCGCCCTGCGCGGCCACCAACTGCTGCTGTGCCTTGCCGGTCTGGTCCTGCTCACCGCGGTGAACTGCGGCAGAACCAACGCGGCCTGCAGATCGCCGCGATGCTCCACAACCGAACCGACGCCGTCGTCTGCACCCTCCCCTTCCGCCTGACCGACTGATCGACAAACCTGGGTATGCCGTACCCCGGCGCAGGCGCCGGGAAGACTCGTGGAACACGGTTTTCGACGATCAGGCGGTGAGTGGGGTGGACGTTCGGCTGGTGACCGAGACGGGTGTCGAGCGGCGCGAGGTCGGTGACCTGCAGAAGCTGCTCGGCCGGGGCGAGGGCCTCGTGTGGGTGGACATCCCGGCCTGCGACACAGAGGGCAGCCGAGTGCTGTCGGAGGTGTTCGGCTTCCATCCCCGGGCGGTGCGAGACTGCGAGCAGCGCAACCCGGTGCCGAAGACGCAGGTCTACCCCGACCACGTGTTCGTGGTGCTGCACGCCCCGGAAGCCGGGGCCGGTGGGCACGTGCACTACGTGGAGCTGGACCAGTTCGTCGGACCGAACTACTTCGTCACGGTGCACGGGCCGCTCAACCCGGCGGTCGACCCGGACGCCGCCCTGATCGAGACGCGAACGCTGGCCCGACGGCTGGACAGCGGGCGGCTGCAGCCCACCGCCGCGGACGACATGTCGTCCGTGGTGGTCAACGCGCTGATCGAGCGGATGCGGGACTACCTAAGCGTCCTGACCCAGCAGGTGTGGAAGCTTGAGCAGCAGGTCACCGCCGGCCAGTTGGGTGACTCCGAGGAGTTCCTGGACGCGATGTTCCGGGTCCGGCACGGGCTGCTGGCGGTGCGGACGATGGCCACGCTCAGCCGCGAGGTGTACGGCCGGATGGCCACCCTCACCGTCTTCGGCGCCGGGCGGGGACAGTCCCGGCTGACCGACCTGGTGGACCAGTTCCAGCGGATCGCCACCATGGCCGACGGTCAGAAGGACTACCTACAAGGCGTCATCGAGTTCTACCAGACCCGCACCAACACCAAGATGACCATCGCCGCCGAACGGCTCGCCGTGATCGCCGCGGTCACCCTGCCGATCACCGCCCTGTCGTCGGTGCTCGGCATGAACGTCATCGTCAACGACTCCACCCACTATGGGGCGCTGACCGTGCTGCTCGTCGTCATGGTGGCCATGTCGGTGATCCTGCTCGTCTGGGCCAAACGGAAAGGATGGTGGTGAGCGGGTTTGACCAGCCGCGTGACCAACGGCTCGCAACACCGAGCAGCTGCAACCTTCCGGCCTCCAGCGCCTGATAGTGACGCACGCTGCTGCGGCAACCCAAGACGCCGGAGATCCTCAGACTCCGGGCGATCAAAACCACATCCGCCATGTCCAGCGCCGGCTGGGTCTGCCGGGCGGCGGCCGGGCCGAGAAGGAACCGAGGGGGCTATGTGTCAGACGGTGGAGTCATCAGAGTGTGCGATCAGCGAGCGGGCGAAGCTCGCGTTCGCTACGAGCGTCTGAATGAAGCCGCCTGCGATGGCGGGGCGTACTGCGGTGACTTTCTCGTTCCCGTAGGCGATGGCAATTACTTCTGGTATCTTTCTCAGCTCGGAGCCGCTGATCCCGATGATGCGCTGGCCTAGCGGCATCTTCATGGCTTCCCCGTTGTGGTCGATGAAGACCCCGGAAAGGTCGGCGCTGACTCCAGCCTGTATGAGCAAGGTGCGCTCCCGGCGGGTGAGCGCGTCGTAGAGAGCCGAGGCCGGCGGCCGCCATCCGCCGACACCGACGACGGCTTTGGTTACGCGTGCGAATTGCTTGAACGCCGCCGCCGTTTCGGGTTGCTGTCTGACCATCTCGGCTGCTCTCGGATCCGAGACGAACATCGGAGCATAGAAGAATGATCCGGTGCCTCCCCCGATCCGGGCGAGCTTCCGGACGACCTCAATCGTGCTGAGCTCCACGTCTGGCCGGCTCAATGCTCCGGTGAGTTGCACGATATGGCACCGCGGTAGCGACCCGATGTGGGCTGCCATGGCGAGTACGGATCGGGCCCATCCAATACCCACGACGTCATCCGCCGTGACGATCTCCTCCAAGAGACGTGCAGCGACCTCCCCCAGCCGGTCGCGCAGCAACAAGTTGTCGCCACCCAAGGCGTTGATGACAATCGCTCGTTTGAGTCCGAAGCGCTCTTGAAGTTGATCGCTCAGATCGGTGTTGATGGCTCCCGGTGTCTCGATCTTAATGTTTACCAGGCCACTGGTGCGTGCAACGGCGAGCAGTCGCGCCACACGGAATCGACTCATGCCCATCGCCGCAGCGATCTCGACCTTCGACTGTTGATCCAAGTAGTAGCGACGCGCGACCTCAGCGGCCGTGACCAGATCGTCGGGCCGTGAGTCTTGTAAGACCGCACCGCTCATGTGAGCGCCTCCGCCCGGGTGTCGTCACGGATGGGACCGGCGTAGGATACTAGCTCTCAGGTGTCGGAGCTGCCAAGTGCATGCGCTCATATGAGCCAGAGGAGCCGAGATGAAGATGCGGGTGAGCGTGCTTCGCGGCGTCGGGAAGGTCGACGTCGAAGAGAGGCCGGTGCCAGAACCGGGTCCTGGAGAGGTGCTCGTCAAGATCGGGTCGGTAGGGGTCTGCGGATCCGACGTCCACTACTACGAGCACGGCCGGATCGGCCCCTACGTCGTCGACCAACCGCTAGTCCTCGGGCACGAGGCGGGCGGCGTCGTCGCAGCAGCCGGCGACGGCGTGACCACCTTGACCGTCGGCCAACGCGTCTCCGTGGAACCAGGCGTGCCGTGCCGGAACTGCGAGCAGTGCCTGGCCGGGCGCTACAACCTGTGTCCCGACATGCGGTTCTTCGCGACACCCCCGTACGACGGCGCGTTCGCCGAGTACGTGCTGATGCCCGAGGGCTTCGTCCACGCGATCCCGGACAGCATCAGCGACGACGCCGCTGGCCTGCTGGAGCCACTCTCGGTGGGGATCTGGGCATGCCGACGGTCAGGCGTCGATCCCGACTCGCGCGTGCTCGTCACCGGCGCCGGCCCGATCGGATTGATCGCAGCCCAGGCGGCCCGCGCCTACGGCGCGCCGCAGGTCGCCGTGACGGACGTCGTCCCGCAGCGGCTCGCCCTGGCCGACCGGTTGGGTCTGGTAGCCATCAACGTCGCGGAGGCACCGATCAGCGAAGCCGGATTCGAGCCCGACGTCCTCCTCGAGTGCTCCGGAAACGCCACAGCGACCTGGGACGCCGTGTCCACCGTCGCACGCGCCGGCCGAGTGGTGCTCGTCGGCATGGGCGGAGACGAACTGCGGCTGCCCTTGTCCTACCTCCAGGACCGGGAGCTCGTGATCACCGGTGCATTCCGGTACGCCAACACCTGGCCAACCGCGATCTCCCTGACGGCATCCGGACGCGTCGACCTAGACTCCCTGGTCACCGGGCACTACGGGCTCGACCGCGTCGAAGACGCGCTGACAGCACCACGCCATGACCCGGGCACGGTGAAAACGATCCTGAGGCCAGGCGAGTAACCATCCCCGCGTCGTCAGACGCCCACGGTGCGCCGGGCCCGCCGCCTCGAAGGCAGTTGCACGCCGATCTACCTGCGCTCCCGGGCCCAACTCCTGGACCAGCTACGCGGGTTCACGCTGGTCGAACCGGGCCTAGTCCACTTGCCGCTCTGGCGTCCCGACTCGCCTCTCGACGTCGACGACCACCCCGAACGCTTCGGCGCTCTCGCCGCGGTCGGCCGCAAGCCCTAGCGGTTGACCAGGCGGAAGCCGGGATTGTCGGGTAGACCGGGGCCGACGAGGGGACTAGAATCCGACGCCGCCAGTTGTATGGCGATGGCGCCCTCCGTGGGGGAGAGTCCGACTGCGGCGGAGGGGTGGCGTGATGCACAGGTGCCCGTCGGTGCGGTTCCGGCTCCTGGCCGCCGGGACGGTCGCCCTGCTGGCGCTGGTGGCGGCGCCGCCGACCAGTGCCTCGGCCGCAGCTCGGGAGCACATCCGGGTCCGCGTCTACGTACTGGACTTCGATCCGCTCATGGACGACGGGGTGCCGCTGTCCGTCGCGCGCGGCTGGAACGACCCGTTCCGGCTTGACGAGGAGTACCGGTCGGACGTCGAGGCGGCCAGCGGCGGCATCGTCGACCAGCGAATCGTCCGCACCTCGGTGGTCCGCGAGTATCCCGTCAAACCGGGCGGTTTCACGTTCACGAACGCTCAGTACCTGGGCTGCCTGGCCGACAGTAGCCCGAGCTACTGCGCCGCTCTCATCGACTACCCGCGGGTGTTGAACACGGTATACGACGCCCGTTTCGGCAGTGCCTGCGAGGCCCTGCAGCGGAAGCGGGTGGACGAGGTGTGGCTGTGGGGCGGACCGTGGTTCGGCTACCTCGAGCACCTCAAGGTCGCCGCGAACACCAGCTGCCCGCAGGTCTCCCGACCGTTCGTGGTGATGGGCTTCAGCTACGAGCGCTCCATCGGGGAAATGCTGCACGACCTGGGTCACCGCTCCGAGACCCTGATCCAGGCGGGCATCGGCCTGGCGCTCTGGGACCGGTTCGACGGGCAACGCAGCCGCTACGCCCAGGACTACGCGTGCCCGGCCGAACCGGACGCCGGGCACCCCGAGGTGGACGTCACGAGTGCCCACGCCGGCAACGTGCACTTCCCGCCAAACGCCTATTGCCACTACCAGTACGACCGCGATCACCCCGTTCTCTCCGACGCCGACGACTGGGCGAACTTCCCGAACCTCGCCGGTCGCCAGACGGTCGTCAACGCCGACACCTGGGGCGCGACCCAGCAGGGCTTCCTCGTCTGGTGGATGGGGCGCTTCCCGAGAAGGCCGGGCAGCAGCCAAGGAGTGCAGAACGACTGGTGGCGTTACGTCTATCTTGTCGGGGCGTAGCCCCACACGGACACCCAGTCGACCTGCACGTTTCCGGCGGCGGTGGACGGGACCGGCTCGGAGCCGAGCGCGGTCTCGGTCTGCAGGACGTAGTGCATCGGCGTGGCCGGTACGTGCCGGGTCGAGGTGCCGATGACCCGGCCATCGAACGCGAAGACCACCTTGTTCGGGCTCCACTCGATCGTTGCGATGTGCCAGTCGACAAATCCGGCGCCGGTGCCGAAGTAGTCCTGGTCGGCGGGTGCGCCGACATGATGCAGGAAGACGCTGATCTTGCCGGTCAGGTCGCCCTCGGGAAAGTCGATCTCCCCGTCGCTCCACACCTCGGACTGCGGCCACAGCAGCCAGGCCGCCTTGTAACCGGCCACCGGGTCGGCCCGGAACCGGACCGAGTAACGGCCGTACAACTGGTTCCAACCGCCGGGCAGCCTGGGATAGAGGGCGGCCACATGGTGAATTCCGTCGGCGCTCGTGTACAAGTGCATCGTCATGATCCCGGCGGACACGCTCAGGACGCTCGGGTCGTAGTGTCCGCGCTTCGAGGTGTCCAGCCAACCCCAGGGATAGGCACCGAAATCGCGGTAGGTGGAAAGGAAACCGCCGGGGCTCACGTTCGTGCCGAAGTCCTCGTGGAAGATCAGCCGCCAGCCCGGCGGACTGCTCCGGCTTGGCGCGGCCGGCGGCGTGGTCGGTGTGGTGGTCCCGGTCGAACCCCCGGACGTGGCGCGGCTGAGCGACCCCAACCTGCCCAGCGCCGGCGCCCGTCCCGGGTCGGCGGCGGGAGCACTCCCCGTGCTGGTGGCCGCGCTGGGCGGATCGCTGGCCGGGTCCGATCCGGACGGTCGGGTCGGCGAGCCAGCGCAGGCAGCGATCAAACCGAGCAGAACACCCAGGATCGGTGCCTTACGGAGCTTAGCCGACATATAGCTACCCCTGGCTGCACGCACCTCGGGCGTGGGCCCGCCGAGGAGACGCTAGCCTTTCCGGACACCCCCTGACCCGCTGGGGAACGGAAAGGGCCCGGATTGTCCGCTCCCACCCCCGACAGCCATCCGGACCGCCGGCGCACCAGGATCCTCAGGCTGGCCGTGGGAGGCAGCGTCGCGGTGCTCGCGGTGGCGGCGGTGTCCATCGGTGCCTCGACCGCCCTGCGGGGTGACCCCTGCCGGCGGCCGAACCCGCACACTCCGGACTGCCAGACCGCGGCGCCCGCACCGCCCGGGCGGATCGGCGCGTCGAGCCCGACGCCGTTCCCCACCTTGACGCCGTCTGCGGCCCCGATCGGGCCGCTGAGCTCGACCGCATCCGCCACCAGATCCCCGACCCGGTCCCCGGCTGGCCCGACGACCCCGCCGGCTCCACCGAGCGGCGCCGATCCGGTGGTCGCGGCCGCCGGCGACATCTCCTGCCCGGGTGTCTGCGGCCAGCCCGCGACCGCGAGCCTGATCACCTCGGTGATCAGGCCGCAGACCGTGCTCGGCCTCGGCGACTTCCAGTACGACACCGGGACGCTGGCGAACTTCCGGGCCCATTACGACCCCTACTGGGGGAGGTTCAAGGCGAAGACGTACGCCATCAACGGCGGCAGTCACGACTTCTACGGCAGCGGCGACTACCTGAGCTACTTCAACGACGGCGGTCCGAGAATCCTGACGCCGGAGGGCTCGTACTCGTTCACCACCGGCACCTGGCACGTGATCGCGCTGAACTCCTACTGCTTCGAGCGGTCGACCTGCGACCCGGCGGCCGTGACCGCGTGGCTGCGGAGCGACCTCGCCGCCCACCCCGCCGCCTGCACGCTGGCCTACTTCCACGAGCCGTACTGGACGACTCCGTCCACCCACCCGCGCGACACCTCGACCCGGCCATGGGTGCAGGCGCTCTACGACGCCCACGCCGACGTGCTGCTCCAGGCACACAACCACGACTACGAGCGGTTCGCGCCGCAGCGTCCCGATGACGTGCTGGACACGCAGCGCGGGCTGACCTCGTTCGTGGTGGGAACCGGCGGGCGGTCGCACTACGCGTTCACCGGCCCACCGGCCGCCAACAGCGTCGTCCGCAACGACGACACGTACGGGGTGCTTCAGCTCACCCTGCACCGGACCAGTGCCGATTTCCGGTTCCTCCCGGTGCCGGGGAAGAGCTTCACCGACGCGGGGACCGTGCGCTGCCACTGAGCCGGGCGGCCGGGTGGTCAGGTACCGCTGCTCCGGGACGTTCGTCGTACGGCTGGCCGCGGCCCGGTAGTGCCGCACCCCGGCCCGCGCGTCACCGGCCGTCTCGAACAGATGTGCGCGCACCGCATCCAGCCGGTGGTTCCCGGCCAGCCGCTCGTCCAGCGCCTCGAGCAGCATCAGCCCTTCCGCCGGGCCGTGCACCATCGCCGCCGCGACCGCCCGGTTGAGCGAGACCACCGGGTTGCCGGTCATCTGCTCCAGCAATCCGTACAGCGCGAGGATCAGTGGCCAGTCGGTGTCGTCGACCCGGGCCGCCCGGTCGTGCACCGCGGCGATCGCCGCCTGCAAGTGGTACTCGCCGACCGCGCCCCTGGCCACCGCGCCGTCGACCAGCGCGACCCCTTCCGCGATCAGCGACTGGTCCCACCGGGTCCGGTCCTGTTCGTCCAGCGGGACCAGCTCGCCGTCTGCGTTGGAACGGGCCGGCCGGCGGGCGTCGGTGAGCACCATGAGCGCCAGCAGACCCGCGCCCTCCCTGTCGTCCGGCAGCATCCGATGCACGGCCCTGGTCAGCCGCGCGGCCGGCGGTCCCGAGGCAGCCTGTGGTGGCCGGAACAGCACCCGTTCAGAGCCCGTCGAGGAAGGCGAGCAAGGTATCGGGTAGTTGGTAGCGACCGGGCTTGCTGTCGGACGGGGTAGTTTGGTCGAGCGCTCGGTGCTTGAGCTGCTGCTGACCGATCGCCACCGACCGGCGCGCCGTCGGACGCCGACGGCGCCTGCGGGTCGCTGGCGCGCCCGGCTACTCCGGCACCCATCGACGGCTTCTGGGCACGCCGCCACCGGCTGGCCGGATCACCACCACCCGTCCGTCGATCGGGGCGTGACGCTGACGCGCACCCGCGGCCGGCGGGCCGGTGTCGTTGGCGGTGCACCGCCGGCCGGGGTACACCTTGGCCGTGGCGTCCTCGACGACGAAGCAAGCGGCGCGGTGGCGCCGGTACTGGGACCGGCATTCGCGTTCGTACGACCGGCAGATGGGGTTCTGGGACCGGCGGCTATTCGGGGACAGCCGAGTGTGGGTATGCGGCCAGGCCAGCGGCGACGTCCTGGAGGTCGCAATCGGGAGCGGCCTGAACCTGCCCTACTACCCACCCGGCATCCGGCTGGTCGGAGTCGACATCAGCCCGCCGATGCTCGCGATCGCCAGACGGCGCGCGGCGGAACATTCCCTTCAAGCCGACCTCCGAGAGGGCGACGCGCACCAACTCGCGCTGCCCGACGCGTCGTTCGACACGGTCGTGTGCACGTTCTCACTATGCGCAATCCCAGACGAACGCCAGGCGGTCGCCGAGATGACACGGCTGCTGCGGCCGGGTGGGCTCCTGCTGCTGGCCGACCACGTCGCCGGACGGTCCCGGCCGGTCCGGGCATTGCAGCGCGGGCTCGAGCTGATCAGCGTGCCCGTCGGAGGCGAACACTTCCTACGCCGGCCGCTGAACACAGCCCGGTCGGCAGGACTCGACATCGAACGGCAGGAACGGTTCGGCCCCGCCGGGATCGTCGAACGGCTCGCCGCCCGCAAGCCAGCCCACCAGCCACGCTGACCCCGTCCACGGCCAGACATCCCTCCGCACGCGGTGAACCCGGATTCGACCCGGGCCACACACGGCCCGGACGCTGCCCGCACCGCGATCGACGTCGGCCTACCGCATTGCGCTCAGCCGACACCACGTGCCTTACGTCGATCGATCCGCCGCAGGCGTTCCACCGGGCCTTTCCACGCCCACCCATAGATAACCTCGGGGTCATGCAAACGCTGCGGCCCACCTGGAACGCCATCCTCGCCCGCCACCGCATCCCACCCGGCGGCGCCCAGCCGCCGTCGCGCTACGACCCGCACGACGCCATCCACGCCGCCGCCTACTACCTGTGCGACAACGGCGCCGGCCGCGGCAACCTGCGCGGCAGTCTTCGCCTACAACCACTCCCAGCAGTACGTGGCCAACGTCCTGGCCCAGGCCCGCCGCTACTCTCAGACGGACTCGAATACTTCGGTGGCGTGCGGTTCTGTTCAGTCGGCCGTTCAGTTCGGCAGCGAAGATTTCAGTAGTCCGGCGCTGGTGGCGGTCCGGTTTGCCTGCGCCCAGATCGGCAAGCCGTACGTGTGGGGCGGCAACGGCGAGGTCGGTTTCGACTGCTCCGGGCTGACCCACGCCGCCTACGCCGCTGCAGGATCGACATCCCACGCACCGCGCAGACGCAGCACGACGCCGGCCCGTTGCTGCCCGCTGGAAGTCGGCTGCAGCCGGGGGACCGAGTGTTCTTCGGCGGTGCTCGCAGCCCACGATTCGTGGCCGCCTCCCAGGTGCTGGCCACCCTCGGGCTGCACACCACCGCCCACCCGCTCGGCCTGGGAGAGCTCATCGCATCCGACCCCACCGGGCTGACCGAGATCCCCGGCGTGTGGGTCGCCGGGAACGTCACCGACCTCACCGCGCAGGTCGTCACCGCAGCCGCCGGCGGGGTGTCCGCGGCCGCTGCCATCAACGCCGACCTGATCGCCGAGGACACCCGACACGCCGTCATCGCCTACCGGAACACCCGCTCCGCGGCGCGCCCGAGCCCGGCGTCAGCAGCGGCACCATGAGCCACCACGTCGACGAACCCCGCCGCGATCAGGTTGACCGGGATCGGCGCGACCTAGGAGCCTTGGTCTGCCGACCCTTGGTTGCGGGGAGTGATCCGGCGCCGACGACATCCGCACCGCGCAACCAGAGTCACGACCGGTGGTTCTCACGGGCGCGCCACACCGGATGCCACCGGGAGAGTCGTCCCAGGTCTGAGCGCTCAGAGAATGCGGATACCAACGCCCGGGCTATGCCGTCGAGTCGAGGAGGTCCCCGATGTCGCTGCGGTACGAGGTCGTCGTCTCGCCCATGGAGCGCCTGCCCGAGGCGGCGGGTCTCCAGCCGCCGGCCGGCCCGTCGGCCGCGTGGTCGCCGCTGTCCTCCACGCTGATCTACGGCGCGACCGAGGTCGCGCTGACCGACCCGCCGATCACCACCACGCAGGCCGAGCGGCTGGCCGACCGGGTGGCGGCGACCGGCCGCGAGCTGACCGCGATCTATGTCACGCACGGCCACGGCGATCACTGGTATGGCACGGCCGCGTTGCCGCGCCGGTTCCCCGGCGCCACCGTGTACGCGACGGAGGGGGTCATCGCCCAGATGCGGCGGGCGAGCCCGGACGGCCGGCCGAGCCCGCTGTTCGCGGCGCTGTTCCCCGGGCAGATCCCGCGGACGCCAGTGGTCGCCCGGCCGGTGCCCCAGGACGGCATCCTCGTCGACGGCGAGGTGCTCCGGCCGATCGAGGTCGGGCACAGCGACACCGACGACTCCACGGTGCTGCACGTCCCGTCGATCGACCTTGTCGTAGCCGGGGACGTGATCTACAACAACGTCCACCAGTTTCTCGCCGAATCCGCCAGCGGTGGGCCTGCAGGCGTGGCTGCGGGCGGTCGACAAGGTCGAGGCCCTCCGCCCCCGGCACGTCGTGGCTGGGCACAAGGACGACCGGCGGCCGGACGACCCGGTGATCGTCGCCGAGACCCGCACCTACCTCGAGGCCGCCGGCGAGCTGCTCGCCACCCGGCCGAGCCGGCGCGGGTACCTGGATGGCATGCTGGCCCGCTTCCCGGAGCGGCTCAACCCGACGATCGCCTGGCTGTCCGCGCTGCGGCTGCTGCCGGACGCGGACGACTGACATGTCCCGCCGTCCTGCGGGCCGGTGACCGGCGGCGCTGGCGGCACCGGACCCGGCAGGGTAGCGACGACCGCGATCCGCACCCGCCCAGTCAGCGGCGGATGCGTGCACTGGATCATGGTGTGGCTCGCCGGGGCGCGACTTGGGCTGGGTTGACGGCAGCGGAGACCTGTCTGGCCGCCAGGGGCCGCAGCCATCGGAGTGTTCCGGGTGTGGGCAGGGGAACTCGAGGCTGACTGCCGGTGTAGTGCAGGCGTCAGCGTCGGGGAGCGGGGAGGAGACCGTCGTGCGCCGTCGAGGCTGGATCGCCGTAGCTGTGGTCGCCGTGGTGGCCTGGGCGGCGATCGCTGTTGCCGGCAGCCGGTTGGTGGGAGGCCGAACGCCGGCTGCGGCGCGCCCGCCGGCGACCACGGCGGCCGGGGGCGCTGCGGCGAGCGCGACGACCTCCAGCTCGACCCGCTGCACGCCGACGGTGGGGCAGCCGGCGCTGGGATGGGACGGGCCCACGCACGGCCCGCCGCGGCTGCGCCTGGGTCCCGGCCTGGGGCTGCGGCCGACCGCCAGCAATCTCGCCGCCAGCCGGCGGGGAGCGCCGATGGTCGTCTCCGGCCGGGTGCTGAGCTCCGGCTGCGCGCCGCTGCGCGGTGCGGCCGTGCGGGTCTGGCAGGCCAACGGCGACGGCGACTACGGCCCTGGTCAGGGCACCGGGCAGATCCAGTGCTGCTACCTGCAGGGCACGATGACGACCGACGCGCGCGGGCGCTACGAGTTCGAGTCGGTGCGGCCCGGCAACTATTCCGGCACCCCGCATCTGCATGTGGTCATCCGCGCACCCGACGGCCGCGGCTTGGAGACCGAGGTCGAGTTCGCTGACGACCCCGGGACCGGAGCAAGCGGCGGCCCGGTGCTTCACCTGGCCGAGCGGGGCGGCCGCCTCCGCGCTTCGCTCGACCTCGTCCTCGGGTGAGGAGCGCCGGCCGGCAGCGCAGCGCCACCGCGGCACTGATCACGACCGCCGCCGGACGACGCCGGCCCGCGGACTACCGCGCCTGCCGCCAGACCGGCCAGGGTCGCCTCAACCGGCTACCGACAGTGCCAACGATCCGGCTATGGAGATCACGAGCAGCGTCCGGTGGCGGGTAGCGGAAGCAGAAGATGGACAGCTCCACCGGGGCCAGCAGTTCGAAGTCGTCGCTGGTGTCGACCAGCTGGGCCAGGTAGCGTGCGCAGTCCAGATTCGACTCGATCGCCTCGCCGACCAGCCGACTCCCCGCGTAGGCCAGGGTCATCCAAACCTTGAGAGCCCGGAACCGGCGGGTCAACTCCGGCCCGTAGTCCCAGAACGCGTACGCCTCGGCCGGGTCCTGTTGCAGCACCCGGGTGTAGTCCACGTCCAGGGTGAACGCGCCCAGGACCGCGGCCGGATCCCGGTACAGCACGCAGCCGCAGTCGGCCGGCAGGTAGAGCCACTTGTGCGGGTCCAGGGCGATCGAGTCCGCCTCGGGCAGCCCGTCGAACAGCCTGTGCACCGACGGGCCAGCCGCGCGAACCCGCCGTAGCAGGCATCCACGTGCATCCACAGGCCATGCTCCGCGGCCACCTCGGCGATCTCGGCGAGCGGATCCACCGCCCCGGTCAGCACGCTGCCCGCGGTGGCAACCACGCAGAACGGATCCGACCCGGTCCGGCGGTCCCGCCCGATCTGACGGAGCAGGTCGACGACGTCCATCCGCAGCCGGCCGTCGGTGGCCACACTCGCCACGTTGGCCCGCCCGATGCCCAGCAGCACGGCCGCCTTGTGAATGGAAGATATTTGATCAAGCTCTGGCAGGGCCGGGCCGTAGCGATGTTGACCTGCCTGTCTGCTGTGGCAACTGGAGGTCAGACTGAAGTGACGCGTCGGCGGAGCAAGCAGAACTCGTTTCCTTCCGGATCCGCGAGAACGTGCCAGCTCTCCTCGCCCGTCTGCCCGATGTCCACACGGGTCGCGCCGGCGGCAAGCAGCCGCGAAAGCTCGGCGTCCTGCTCT
>WNFY01001212.1_pt1 | contig 29261 bp, 21 predicted proteins | sample 5400091 | NCBI WGS metagenome assembly WNFY01 (sample SAMN13153364, study PRJNA577476) | soil metagenome | isolation source: 60 cm soil or saprolite under grassland replicate 1 | place: USA:California | collected 2016-06-15 | reverse complement strand
ATCATTGCGTCGCGGGCTTCTTCTCTGACGCGTTCGGCGAGTTTTGCACAGTCATTAATTTCGTGGTCGACCGAAAACTCGACACCTTCCAATTCTTTCTTGCGGGGAAAATATCCAAGAACCTGGTCGCTTTCCCAAACGGCACCCGAGCGATTTCCTGCGACGAAGCACGTCGAGACATGAACTAATGCGGGCCGCTTCATCCGTTTGGCAAAAGCGATTACGTTTTGCGTCCCGACGACGTTCGTGCGCAATCCGCTTTCCAGGGTGGGATTAAACGTTACGTTGCCAGCCGAATTGATGATGATGTCAATGTCATCCGCAATCGCTTGCGCCTGTTCCTCGCTGTATCTGAGATTCTTTTCCGCAATGTCGCCTCCGCGAACGACAACTTTATCGCCAATGAATCCCTCGAGAGCGCTGCCATATCGCTCTCGCAGTGGATTGAAAGGAGGAGCGGTGATGACGCTATTCCAAAATCGTGTCTCCGATTCCTCCTGGGATCGGGCCCGCACGGTCACATAGATCTTTCCCACGTTGGGAAAGCGATGCAGCAGCATGCTGAGAGTGACCTTCCCGAGGAAGCCAGTGCTACCGATCAGAAAGATGTTTCGATCGCGATAGATTTCGGTTGGTGATAATTTCATCGTATTTCAGTTCGAAAAACGTATGTCTGAAATGCTTTAGCTTGTCGCTGACTCTCGCAGAAGTCCTCGTCGCAGGAAACGACAAGATCAACCCTATTGAAGATGTCACTCACTCCATATCGGCAATGCCAATCATCGGCTGGTGCAGCATAGTGATCTCAGCCGAACTACCCATGTAGCTGCGAGCCATGGCGATCGCTTCCGTAAGATTGTCTGCGCGCTCCCATCCGAGCATGGCGGGAACGTGCGAGTTTTCGGCACCTGCGGCAATCACCCGGCCCACGTGCTGACGCCCATTCTCGCCCCAGTACCACATAAAAAACGGATGCGCGCCGTGATACGCATTGCCGCGGCGGTACATCTCAACATAACTGGGGTTGTTGGCAAATTCGCGTTCATACTTCTCACGCAGGACAAACGCATCTCGTGTTTCCGGCAATAAACGATTGAAGAATTCGATATAGCTGGGATGAAACCTGTGATCGAAATCGTCGTAGCACGGGTGATGCAGAATCATCACACCACCCTTTTTTAGGAGTGGCTTATTGCGATAGAAATTGAAGTGATAGCCAAGGCCCATTACCTGGACCAGAAGAGGATTGAGAATCGAATAAACGTTATAGGGCGAAATGTCAGGAATACCGGTGATCAGAATGTCGCATTGGCCCCGCACCGGAATAGCATATTGTTCAAAGGCCTTTGCGACGATCTTTTCGTGCACCGGTTCAGTTTTTCCCGCATGACAGGCGATCATTTCATATTGTGCCGGGATTGAATGTAGGAGCCTGCGCCGCGCCGGCCGGGGGAGTTTGCCCATGGTATAGCGCATGGCTTCGTACTTCATCCGATCGAAAGCTGTGAAGTCGTCTTCATTCTTGATCAAGAAATCCATGTCGCCTTTGTACATGCGATTATTGATGGCAGTTTCGATGTGAAACACGTTAAGCTGTTCGTCGACAAGCTTTCCTTGTCGTTCGCATTTCCTGGTCAATTCGGAACGGGCCGGATCCATGTAGCCATCCGAGTCGCGAATGGTTTGCGGCTCATGATGCATGCGCAGCGATTCATAGTCACACAATCCCACTGCCACTGATTTGTGACCGCCGTCCATCGGGACCAGATTAATATTGACATAAATCACCAGATCGCTCTCAGCCGTCCGGCGATTCAGCGAGAGCGGTTCGTTGTGTTTCGTCTCGCCAATCTTCACCATGCCATCGGCCCACTCAGCATCGTGGTTGTAATAGCGCTCGGGATAATAGGAGTCGAATATTCGCGAGCCGACCATGCGTTTCATTTCCCACTCAGTCATCTTGCGATGCAAGGAGTTGGCTATGATGATGTGAACATCGTCGACACCGTGACCGGCAAGCATGTCTAAAACAATTTCGAGTACCGTCTGGCGAACGTCTGGTGTGGCCATTGGGGGTAGCGGGAGACTGATATCATCTACCGCTACCGTCACCCGCATTCCGGGTTCGAGTTGGGCAAACAGCGGATCGCAGCCGTGCGGATGATTGAGCGCGTAGCGTATTGCCGCTTCGCGGTTAGGCAGCCCCTTGATCGGTGGGTTCGGATAAAGCACGCGTGTTCCGATAGGCAGGTCTTCCAGGATGAAGTCCTCGCCGGAGGGCATGATTCTCGGCGCGCTGTCGCGGTCAATGTACGTAACCGATTCGTGTGTTTTTCTTCTAAGTTGAAGTGCCATTTTGTTCTATGGTCCGAAGCCTACTAGAGCAGTTTCAGTCTTACGTTTCCCAGCGTAAGAACAGGTAACAGAACCCAAAGAATTAGAAAAGATCGATAACAAAGGCCAAGTCGAATATGTCGCATCGCTCATTTTAGAGTCAAAATAGGCCAGTCGTGATGAAGGGCAGTCTGGCGCAAGCGCATGTCCGGGTTAACGGCGGCAGGATGACCGACCACGGAAAGCATCGGGAGATCACTCATACTATCGGTATACGCATAGGAGTCGCTCAGGCTGATTCCTTCTCGTTCGGCAAACGTTCTAATCCATGAGGCCTTCGTTGCTGCAGCCATAATGGGCGGCAGGAGTCGACCTGTGGCTACTCCATTAACAAACTCCAGCCGATTCGTGACATATTCGGTTATATTCAAATGCTCCATTAGCGGCTTCACCGACAGATCCAGAGCACCCGTGATCACCACCTGACGCAAACCCAGGCTCCGCGATTTTTCAATCAGCTCATAGCTGCCTGGGAACACCCCGGGCTTGATAACGTCTTCAAACAGCTCATGCGCAAAATAGCGCAGCCGATCCTCGGATTGCCCTTTGTAGCGTTTGAAGTAAAGGTCATTAAAGACTTTTCGGCTATACTGGTCAGTAACGGCAAAAACGGGCAGACTCAACAACGTCGTTGCGCTCTTTTGGAAGCTGCGCATCCACCCTTGTTGTCGTCTCGCGTAGAAGCCAAGGGTGTGGACGAGATTGGTGCTGACTAACGTGCCCTCAAGGTCGTAGAATGATGCCCCTGCCAAACTCCCCCTCCAAACATCGCTCCGATGTATTGTCGTAGTCTGGCGCCACACAACTTTTGGCGCTTGCCTTCATGGGTTAGTCAATATACCGTATTCGCGTCGTTTTAGATAACGAAAAGCAGACCGCAAATGCACTGTATAGCAGTGCTAGACAATCGGAGGTTGTTGAATGCCAAAAGCCAGGAAAACCTTAGGAAATTTGGATCCGTCTATCCTTGTTTGGGCAGTCGTTCTGATGACAATAGCCGTCACATCCTGCCGAAAGGGAGCTGCGGCGGCGGATGTGGCTATCGACATGGGAGATGAAAAGGTTGCGGCCGAGAACATTGCGCAGGCCCAACCCCTTTACGACGGCCGTGAAGACCTTTCGAAGATTCGGGGTGCGCTCGCCCTATTGCGACAGGCCAGGACCGCGGATTATGGAAACTATGAGTCTGCCTGGATGCTGGCGCGGGCCGACTACTATCTTGGCGAGCATACGACCGACGGCGATGAAAGAGATGATCTATTCCGCGAGGGCATCGAAGCTGGAAAAGTAGCCAAACAGCTTCAGCCGAATAAGCCCGATGGCCATTTCTGGCTTGGAGCCAACTACGGCGGCAGCGCAGCTCACAGCACTCTGTCGAACCTTTCTTCGGTGCAAGATATACGCCAGGAGATGGAGGCTGTACTCAAGCTGGATGAGGGCTACCAGTTTGGGAGCGCCTACATGGGGCTCGGTCAGCTTTACCTTCAAGCACCTCGAGTCCTGGGCGGCGATACAACAAAGGCAATTAGTTATCTCGAGAAAGGACTGAAGTTCGGTTCGAACAACTCTTTACTCAGACTTCATCTTGCCGAAGGGTATGCCGCGGCTAACCGCGATAGCGAGGCCCGCAAACAGATAGACATCATTTTGTCGATGAGTCCGAGTCCTGGGTATGCGCCGGAGCACAAAGACGCGGTAGCAAAGGCAAAAAAGCTCCAAGAGAAACTTGCTTCACAATAAGTACCGAGACAGCAAGGGATGGAGGACGAAATAAAGTGTTCGTGTGACGGGTTTGAGAAGCTTAGCGGGGCAAGCGTACCCGCTTACACCTTATCTTTTCTTGAACGCGTCGGTGATAGAGAGGATTACAAGGGGATGATATTTCGTTGCCGCGTCTGCGGGAGGCTTTGGCAGAGGGAGTCGCCACGTGACAAGGCGGAGGGAAAGCGAGACTCGCTGATCAGGCTTCCCAGGGTCTAAGAGCTCACCGGCGCTACTGCTTGCTACTTAATTTCTTTATTTCCTCGAGCGTTCGCTTGTGTTGTTCGAGTTTTTGCCCTGCTTCTCCGAGTTTTCCTTGCGATGTTAGTCGCTGATAGTCGTCAAATTCCTGAATAGCGCGAATTACCAACTGCTGCAACGTTTCGGAAACAGGCGACGGAGCGGCCGCAGGTTTCGCCTGATCCTCAGTACCTGTGGGCGTGGAAGGCTTTGGCTTTTCCTCCGTAGTTGTCTTTCCCGCCTCGCCGAAGAGACTATTCATTGCTTCATCAAAGCTTTGCCCGTAGCTGAGTTTTTCCTGCGTGGCAAGGACAACCAGACGCAACTCCGGCATCGGGCTGCGCTCCGCCTGGAGATACACGGGTTCCACATACATCAGAGAACGCCCAATGGGGATCACCAACAAATGTCCTCGCAAGACGCGTGAGCCCATCTGGTTCCAGAGTGTGAACTGGCCGGACAGCTGAGCGTTCTGGTCGATCCGTGCCTCGATTTGCAGTGGTCCATCTATCAATCGGGACTTGGGAAAGTTATATACAAGAAGCTTACCGTAGTGGTCACCATCGCAGCGTCCCGCCATCCAACCAAGAGACCAACTTGTTGCGCTATGCTCCAGACATCTTCGCGCTGGAAGAATACTTTGGTGTTCTGCGTGTGATAGAGGCTGTAGACCTCGCCTTGAGCGCGAATGAGTGTTTCGGGATAACGAACATGCGCCCGCAGATCCGTTGGCATTTCGGCGGCGTCGTGGAAGAGGGCGGGAAATGTGGCGCGATAAGCCGCGATTATCGGGTCCTGCTTATCAAAGACATAGAAACTGATGACGCCATTGTAAGCATCGATGACGACCTTGACGCTATTGCGAATGTAGTTAACGGTGTTGCTGCCTACGTTGTGATGGCTGGAATAAGGGTAGCTCGATGATTCAGTGAAGGCATCAATCATCCAGTACAGTCGACCGTCACTGCTAACTACAATGTAAGGATCGTTATCGTAAACTAGAAAAGGTGCCACGCCGTTTACCAGCTCGCGAATATTACGATGGATCAGGACACGACTTTCGCTGGTGACATCGTCGGAGAAGGGAAGTTTTGATAGATCGCCGATGGCCCAGGCGAGCAACATTCGCTGAAGCCGGCCGCCGATCCTAATACCGCCCGTGCCTTCATAAGTCGTGTACGTATTTGTATCACCCTGGGGATAATCAAACTCCTTTTGTTTGGTCCTTACATAGACATCTCGATCGGTTTGTTGCCCAAAGTAAATCTGCGGCCGCGTTAGCTTGATATCAGGGACCGTCGATTCAACGGGCATATTAGATAGAACAAACTTAGGCATACCTTCCGGTGTAAAGCCATTCGCAGTGTTCATCGTAACGCCGTAGCCATGCGTGTAGATCAACTTCTCGTTGATCCAGTTGCGCGAAGAAGCTGCGAGCTTGTCGTCATCAATCTCTCGCGGGGCAATCATCATCTGTCGGGTTTGGCCCGTCGTTGCGTAGCGGTCAACATCCACATCGGAGAAATCATAGTAAGTGCGAATGGCCTGAATCTGTTTTAAGGTGTCGCGCAACGCTTGCCAGTCCCAAAGCCGTATGTTTTCAAGGGTAGAGCGGTTGCCGGTCAGATCCAGAGCTTCAACGGAGTTTTCCGCCTGAAACTCACGCAGCTCGATATCCTCAAGGGAGAAGCCGCGCCGGGTCCACTCAATGTTCTGCTCGATGAATGGAGTTTCGCGGTCCAACTCATTGGGTTTGACGATAAAGCTCTGGACATACGCAGGCACCAGGACGACTCCCACGATGTACACCGCAACAGGAAGTCCGAGGGTGACCAGCAACAAACTCACCCGCCTTAGACTGAAAGCGTTTAGAAAAGAAATAACCGCGGAAACTATTAAGGCGAAGCAAACGAAAAGCAGCGCGGGCAGCACGTAGTGTGCTTCGGTGTAGGTAACACCGGAAAAGGTTTGGTGATCTTCCCAGAGGAAAGGAAATCGCGAGAGATAAGTGTGCCAGCTAAGCGCAAACAGCACGAGCGACAGGGCAAAGCAGACGGCGCGAAAAGCTGTACCCGAGGACCAGCGAGCGCTGCCTTTTAATACCGTTTCCGGCAGGCTAAGGAGCGAATAAACCACTGTCGCGCAGAGAATGATGAAAGAGATACCTATTAGCCAGGAGCTGATTGAATCGTAAAGCGGCAAACAAAACAGATAAAACCCGACAGTCTTACCGAACACGGAGTCGTGCGCAGTGGTCGCTGGCTGGTGCAGATAGAGAGCAAACTTTTGCCAGTCTTCTTTCAGCGCTATCCCATAGATCAGGCCGGCAACAATGGAAATAATCCAGGCGAGCGGGCGAATAAACCTGGCCGGTGAGAATTGGAACGGTTGATTGTTCAGAACAATAGTCCGTTTCTCAAATGAGTGATCGGCAAAGACCCGTTCCAATAGCCAGAAGCCGGATCTCAAGATGAGGATAGTGAGCACGGCAAAGCCAACGAACAGCCCGGCCTTGAGCTTGAACATGTACCAATAGACCGTTGAGTATCCGAGCGACCTAAACCAGAGCGCGGAAAGGTAGACGGCCAGAATTCGAGACAGGGAGATAAAGCCGAGAGCAACTGCTGCGAGAAGAACTATGCGCCACCGTCGACGTTTGGGTGGTCCGACATCGATGATTTCACTGTCACGCGGAATCTGTTGACTCATGCGAAGTAGCATACGCTCAAGTTGCGGTCCACTCAACGTGCAGGATCGATCCTACTGATCAACCCAGTGGTGTCGCGTCTCACTCAGCAGTAGGCACCAGTGGCTCATCTATACTGTGGCTTTAAAGAGCATTGTAAAAACCCGGGGAATGAAAAACATTCGCCGCAGATTAAAGCGCATCACACAGATCGAAACGGAAGAGCAAACGAGAGATCTTACCTACAGAGCCGTTCTGATCCGTGTTATCAGCGTCCATCTGTGGCGAATGTTTTTCTCAATATGCGCAACGCTGGCTAGATTTCTCGTTGCAGATTGGCTGTGTATAATAACCATGCCTTATTAGAGCGAATGATTTCCACTCAAAGATTAATCGGCCATAGCTCTTTGTCCAATCATGACCTTCCTGCATTGCTCGCAGAGTCTGAACAGCTTCAAGCCTGAGGAGAGAGAAAATGAGTAAGTCTCGAAACACATGCGTCGCGTTTGCAGCGCTTTCAATCTGCGCGATGGTTGCCCTTTTTCTACCAGCGACTTTGAGCGTCAGGGCGGAGACAGAAGCAAGGCGTGTTGCTCCGATGGTTAGAATCGCGCCGCCCGCGCCTGTCTTTAATGAGAAGGAGCGACTCGCAGAGCTGGCCAGACGACGTGCGCATGTCGCAGAAGCTATTGGCCCGAAGTCACTGTTGATTTTGTTCAGTACTGAACCGCGAGTCTATACCAACGATGTCGACTACCAATACCGGCAGGAAAACAATCTCTATTATCTCACGAACCTAAAGCAAAAGGGGGCAACTCTGGTCCTGCTGCCCGGAAACAATCAAGTGTCGGAGATTCTGTTCTTACCGCGGCGCAACCCTGCGGCGGAAACCTGGACCGGGCACATGTACAGCCCGCAGGAAGCAAGCGAGATCTCAGGCGTCAGAGAGATTTGGGAAGCGAGCGAATTTGAGCCGTTCATAAAAGCATTACGGAATCGCCAGCCATATCGGCCCAAGGCGGAAAGTATTTTCATGTCAGATCTGCCGGCGACGACCCAGATGGCGAATGGCAATGGCTTTGAGCCTCTTTTGGAGGCCGCCGGCAAAAACGAAGCCGCCCTCTACCTGCTGGTGCCGCGTGAGCTGGAAAGCCGAGAATATAAACAGGAGCAACGGTTCGCCTCGGATTGGGCCAAGTCTGCATCGAACTTCAGTGTGAAAAATGCGGCGTCAATATTTGTCCAGATGCGGCTCCGCAAGTCGCCGATGGAGCTGCAGATTATGCAACATGCCATCGACATTAGCACCGAAGCACACGAGCGAGCCTGGGTCGCCGCTGCAGACGCCAGGTGGGAATACGAAGTTGATGCAGAAGTCGCGTACACGTTTAAATTGCGCAATGCCGACAACTGGGGCTATCCGGACATCGTCGGCTGTGGTCCTAATGCGACAACGCTTCACTACGAAGAGTCGCAGGGACCGGTGACCATGGGCCAGTTGTTGCTGATGGATGTGGGCGCCGAATACGATCATTATTCGGCCGACGTAACACGAACGTTCCCTGTCAACGGAAAGTTTTCAAATGCCCAGGCGCAGGTCTATCAAATTGTCTACGACGCCCAGGAAGCCGCCGCAAAAGCCTCCCATCCAGGCGGCAACTTGTCTGAGGTAAACCGAGCGGCCACTGAGGTAATAAAAGATGGGCTGGCGAAACTTGGACTGATCACGGATCGGAATTCTGCTCAGTACCGGATCTGGTTCATGCATGGAACATCTCATTGGCTTGGCATGAACGTGCACGACGTTGGCGGCGGCGGAAAATTTGAACCCGGCATGGTTTTTACGAATGAGCCCGGCATCTATGTTCGTCCGGATGCGCTCGACTACATGCCCGGTGGCTGGAAACAGGAAGAATGGGAGAAGTTTAAGACGGCGATAGCTCCAGCTTTCCAAAAGTACAAAGGGATCGGCGTTCGTATCGAAGACGATATGGTGATCACGCCGGACGGTGTGCGCTGGATGACCGAAGCTTTGCCTCGAAAGATCTCAGACATAGAGGATTTCATCGCTAAGGCGCGACACGGCGGGAACTAGCCGGACTGGTGTCGTAGCACAGAATCAGTCGGGAGATTCTGAGACTAAAGTCTTTGCCACTCAGTGTCTCCTGAAGATGTTTTGCAGCCACCCTGAGAGCCACCTCAGGGCTGTTCGAAAAAAGTCATGCTTTGGTGGCGGTTCACCCGCAGTCGTTTTCGCCTCTGCCTCCAAGGACGTAAAAAACTGCGTCGCCATCATCTTAGCTGTACCCTGAATCATTCGCTGGCCTACGCTGGCAAGTGTGCCGCCCACCTGGAGTTCGCCTGCGTAGTGGACGATGGTTGTAACGTCCTGCGCTTCCAGATCAAGATCTCCCGACCCTTTTAGAAAACCCGGGCTACCTTTGCCATCGACGAGGATGCGATAGTGTTCGGGTGGTCTCATGTCTTCCAATTTCACGTTTCCTTTGAAAACACCCTTGATTGAACCAACGCCCGCGCGAATAGTCGCAGCGTAAGTGTTCTCACCCGTCCTTTCCAGACTCTCGCAGCCGGGAATGCAGCGCTGCAATACGTCAGGTTCAACCAATAACTGGTAGACGCATTCGCGCGAAGCATGGAGTTCGTATGTCCCTTCGAGCTTCATAGAGGAATTGTTGAATATTTGAGAATAAGGAAAGGCAGATCAGCGAGCCTCATCAATGCATGGCACAAAGAAAGACAAAAACGTGCAACCCGGAGGCAGAAGACTGAAAACCACTCCCAGGAGCATCGTTTGAAACTATCCAGCCCTCTCAGTTGCCGTTTGGATCGCACGGCGCGTATGGATCCGCGCCAGGTGACAACGATACTCTCCGGATGCGAAGAGATCGGAATTTGGATCGACGCCATCGCCAGCATGGGAGGCAGCGCTGGCGATCGTCTGATCATCGAGTTGCTTCGCCTTGAGCGCGGCTTCAACTCCTTTAGCACGATAGGCTTTGCTGGCAACACCGGTGATCCCCACGCTTGCTGATTGGCACGCATGATCAGCACCCAGGACTAAATTCACGGCCACACCTGCCACAGCGAAACCGGAAGCGGGATGCGGAACTTTCTGGTATGCCTGCCCAAAGCCCGTTGGTGGCCTGGTGAGGCGAATCTCGCGCAGTATCTCACCCGGCGTAAGGGCTGTAGTCAACAGATCGACGAAGAAATCATCTGCATTGATGACTCGCTCCCCGTTGCTTCCTAGGACTACCAGTTCAGCGTTGAGCGCCAGGGCCGCAGCCGGCCAGTCGCCGGCGGGGTCGGAATGCGCAAGACTCCCGCCAATCGTTCCTTTATTGCGCACCTGAACATCGCCGATGCTGGCAGCGCATTCGGGCAGCAGCGGGCACATACGTCTGAGCAGCTCTGACGATTCGATTTCATAGTGCGTGGTTGTCGCGCCGATTAAAATCTGATCACCTTCCTCGCGAATGTAGGCAAGGCTCTTGATGCGCGCGATATCAACGAGCAACTGAGGCTGAGCCAGACGCAATTTCATTGCAGGGATCAGGCTGTGCCCACCGGCGAGCACTTTGGCGCCGTCAGGATCCTGCGCCAGCAAGGCAACGGCTTCTTCGAGTGTGTTCGCGACCTGGTAGTCGAATTGTGCGGGAATCATGGGCATTGCTCCTTAATGGTTTACTGCGGCTTGGTTAATAATTCTCCAGATCGCTTCCGGCTTCACTGGCATATCCAAATGCCTGACGCCAAAAGGAGCCAGCGCATCCACGATTGCGCCTACAATCGCCGGCGTTGCGCCGATCGTTCCAGCCTCGCCGACACCCTTAACACCGAGCGGATTTACTGGAGAAGGGGTTTCAGTCCTATCCAATTCGAGCTCAGGAATGTGCGAAGCTCGCGGCACGGCGTAGTCCATCAGCGTTCCGGTAATGAGTTGGCCCTGTTCGTCGTAGACCACTTCTTCATACATTGCTTGTCCGATTGACTGGACAATTCCTCCGTGGAGCTGCCCATCAACCAGGAGCGGGTTAATCACCTTGCCACAATCATCGACCGCCACGTAACGCAAGAACTTTATATCGCCGGTTTCGCGATCGATTTCCACCGCAGCGATATGAGTCCCGAATGGAAACGTGAAATTCTTCGGTTCGAAGAAGTAGGTTGCAGAAAGACCTGGTTCAGTATCGGGAGGTAATTCCTTTGCCAGATGAGCCGCAAGCGCGACGTCCTGAATGGTCAGACTGGACTTCCCATTTGTGTTTGGCTCTGGCAGTGCCCCGGCCGGCGCTTCACCTATTGGTATCACCGCGTCAGAGGAGGTGCCGGTTGCTGCTGCCGCCGCGCCAGCCTGTATTGAATAACGCCCGCCCTCGAAGGCGAGTCGAGATGCTTCAGCCTTCAGCATATGTGCCGCGATCTTGTGCGCCTTCTCTTTCAGTTTTTGAATGGCGATAAAAACGGCGGTACCACCAACGGCCGTGGCGCGACTACCGAACGTGCCGATACCATATTGGACGACGCCAGTGTCGCCGTGGATGACCGTAACGTCGTTAAGGTCGACGCCGAGTTCGTCTGCGGCAATCTGTGCAAACGACGTTTCCTGTCCTTGACCGTGTGGAGATGCGCCTGTGAGAACGGTTACTTTCCCCGTTGGCTCGATACGCACGGTCGCACTCTCCCAGCCACCCGCGGGCATCGCCTGAGACGGGCCCAACGCGCAGATTTCGACGTAGGTCGAAATGCCGATGCCGATCAGTCTGCCTTCCTGACGTGCTCGTGTTTGCTCCTCACGCAGTTTTGCATAACCTGCGAGCTCCTGCGCTTTGTTGAGTGCCGCTTCGTAATTCCCGCTGTCATAGTCCAGGCCCGTCGCGGTATGGAAAGGAAACTCGTTCGAGGCAGGAAAGTTTTTTCGACGCACCTCAGCCGGGTCCATGCTTAACTCAGCGGCCACCAGATCCAACGCCCGCTCGACAACATAAGTGGCCTCGGGTCGTCCGGCGCCGCGATAAGCGTCCGTGGCCATCTTGTTGGTGAAGCAAGCCGTGATGTTGATTTGGATTGCCGGAATCTTGTAGGCACCCGAAAGCATCAGGCCCGTTAATGTCGGAATGGCCGGCGTCAGGAGCTGATGATAGGCTCTCAGGTCAGCAACAACGTTATAACGCAGGCCGGTGAGTGTTCCATCCTTCTTGCAGCCAATCTCGATTTCGCCGACTTGTCCGCGCCCATGAATAGTCGCTTGCATGTTTTCGCGGCGCGTTTCAATCCATTTGACTGGTTTGCCTAGCTGCATTGAAATCCAGCCGACCAAAGCCTCTTCCGCGTAAACGTTGAGCTTCGAACCGAAGCCACCGCCTACCTCCGGGGTAATCACGCGCAGTTTGTTCTCCGGAATGCCGATCATCAGCGCCAGCTGTGTCCTCAACAAATGCGGAATCTGCGTCGATGACCAGACTGTCAATTCCTCTTCGCCGGGGAAGTAGCGAGCCAGGACACCGCGTGGTTCCATGGCAATAGGCGCCAATCTCTGATGAACCACGCGCTGCTTGATGACGTGGTCCGATGTCGCGAGGGCCGCCTGGATGTCACCTTCACCGGCAGTAAGCTTGTAGGCGATGTTGTCGCCAAAACTCTCGTGGATAACTGTTCCACCTTTAGCTGCCGCTTCCACATCGACCACAGCGGGAAGGTCTTCGTAGTTGACCATAATTAGATCGACTGCATCCCGAGCAGCATAACGATCCGTTGCAACTACGGCGGCGATGGGATGACCGACAAAAAGTACTTTATCCTGCGCGAGAACGCGGTAGTCAGGAATCTTCAGACCCGGCAAGGCACTAGCGCAGGGCACTGGTCCGACTCCGCTCACGTCTTTCCCGGTGTATACAGCGACCACTCCCGGAGCGGCTAACGCCTCGGACGTATCGATGTTATTGATTCTGGCGTGTGCGTAGACCGAACGAACGAAGACAATGTGAAGAGTGTCGGGGAGCCGGATGTCATCAACATAATGAGCAAGACCTTTTATCAGCCGCGGGTCTTCCGTTCGTTTCAGTCTCTGTCCGACGTATTTGTTCGCCATTGGAACCTCCGATTAGATCTCAAGAACCAGCGCCCTTCCTGGCTGCGTACTCAACTGCCTCAACGATGTGTTGATATCCAGTGCAACGGCAGAGATTGCCCTCCAACCCATGACGAATCTCCTCACGAGACGGGTCGGCGTTTCGGTCGAGCAATTGTGCCGAGGCGACGATCATGCCCGGCGTGCAATAGCCACATTGCAGCCCATGCTTCTCCCAGAATCCTTCCTGCACAGCATGCAGCTCGCCATTCTCAGCGAAGCCTTCGATAGTCTTTACTGTCGAACCGTTTGCCTGAACGGCAAACATTGTGCACGACTTTACAGCCTGGCCGTCGAGCAAAACCGTGCAGGCACCGCAAAGCGAGGTTTCGCAACCCACATGCGTCCCGGTGAGTGCAAGTACGTCTCGCAGATAATGAACGAGCAACAGTCGCGGTTCGACTTCGTGATTCTGGGTAATACCATTCACGCTTATGTTGATAGCTTTCTTCATGAGCTACCTCACTTTTTGATTTCTAATTGGGAAGAAGAACGTTCTGCCCGGAGTTCTATGTCAGATTAAAATGAAAGTCAATGGTAAGTCATGAACGCGGAGCAGAAGGTATTCACCACAGAACCGCATCAAGCGGTAGCGACCGGGTCGTTTTGTTCCGTTCCAATTTGAATATAGCGAACTACCAGGTCGCTACCGAGGCTCTTATGAAATAGCGCCACCTGGATTTCTTTACGCCGTTGGGGTAATTGTCCGGTCGTTGTAGATTCAAGTTACACGGTGGCTTTGTGAATCTGTCGCTTCAATCGATGAAGCGTGCGGCGGACCGTTTTCAGTTGCGCACGATCGTGAGCGGCAATTGCTGCGTCTCGTTGCGTCTTCAGCGCGCGCATGCGCGCCTTAATTGAGGCTTTATCAACGCCGACGACATCGTGATGCTCGTGTTTAATGCCCAGGGCATTGGAAATAGCGACGAGCAAATGCTCTTTATTCATTTGCGTGTAACCCTGTACCGCTTCGTGTTCGATGCCTTTAGCGATGTCGCGCAGTTCGACGACTGTTTTGTGTTTGAGTTCTTCGTAAGTGAAAGCCATGGCATTCTCCTGAAAGTATTCAGAGACTGGAATTGCAAATCTATTTATCAACCGATTGGCGCGTAGCGCTACTACTTAATATGGTCTGCTACGAAAATCTGACCGAGATGATGCCGCAGATGTGCCACGTAGTCGCGCACGAAATAATCAAGTGTTGCCGGCTGCTCTTTATCTACCTTCTTCCAGCCGATGCGATCGAGATTATGCTGTGAGCGCGACTGGTTTAGGATCGGTGCGGGGATTGCCGCGATTACATGGGCCAAGTGGAGGTTGTAGAGTGTCCACAGTTGAACAAGTTGCTCCCAGGGTTCGTCTTTGTAGTTTTGCGCTTTGACCCATGCGACCTGTTCATAACCTGGATAGACCAGCTCGCTCGTAAACTGCGCGCGCACAAAGCGTTGATGGTTGTTGGCGGCAGAATCTATCAGGTGCCCGATAATTTCTTTTGGTGACCATTTGTCAGGGTTTTTCGTCGCCCTGCTCTCATCTTCTGAGATCGCAGCCAGACGTAACGCAGAGACTCTTATGGTCTCGCGAAAGTCATCAAGGAAATCGCGCATACTGTCTGATGCTGAACTCATACAACCGGTTCCGCCAGTCCTTCAGTAAGTCTTTGGCCGTTTGCAATCGATTTGATAATAGCGCAGGCCGGCAAACATACGAAACGTACCGAGGACAATAGGGTATGCGCGCCGGAACGAATGCGACTGTTGTTATGCACTACAGCATGGTTAAGTTGCCCGAGAAGCCCATGATGCCGCGTCTGTTCGACGAACGCGTAGGCTACTTCACGATTCGACAAACAGATTACGGTGTGGATGAACAGCGCGCTCCGGAGCGCACCTACATTACCCGCTGGCGACTGGAGAAAAAAGACCCAAATGCAGAGCTTTCCGAACCGATCAAGCCGATTGTGTATTACGTCGATCCGGCCACACCCACTAAATGGGTGAAGTGGATCATGAAGGGCATTGAAGATTGGCAACCGGCGTTTGAGGCGGCCGGTTTCAAGAATGCGATCATCGCCAAGCAAGCCCCGACAAAGGCAGAAGACCCGAATTGGGATCCGGAAGACGCCAGGTATTCGTGCATTCGTTATCTCCCTTCCACCATCGAAAATGCTTCGGGCCCCCACGTTTCGGATCCGCGCACGGGCGAGATTCTCGAGTCGGATATTCAGTATTACCACAATGTCATGAACCTTCAGCGCGACTGGTATTTCCTGCAGGTTGGTCCGCTGGATCCCCGTGCACGCAAACTGCCCCTGCCAGACGATCTGATGGGGCGTTTGATCGAGTATGTGGTGGCCCATGAAGTTGGGCACACCATCGGCTTCCAGCACAACATGAAAGCGAGCGCCTTATATCCGGCAGACAAGGTTCGCGACCCGCAGTGGCTAAAGACCATGGGTCACACCCCGACTTTGATGGACTACTCTCGTTTTAACTATGTGGCCCAGCCCGAAGATAACATTCCCGTGGAAGATCTCATTCCTCGGATAGGGCCTTATGATAAGTGGGCCACGATGTGGGGATACAAACCCATCCCCGGCGCCAGAACTCCGGATGAGGAAAAGAAGACGCTCGACGAATGGGCGCGTGAACAGGATTCAAAGCCCTGGCTGCGCTTCTCGACCGCCGATACGCGCGGCTCTGACCCGGGAGAGAACACCGAAGCCGTGGGTGACGCCGATGCCGTGGCATCGACAGCCCTGGGCATCAAGAACCTGCAACGTGTTGCTGACATGCTTTTGCCGGCGACTTCTCACCCGGGGGAGCCCTACGATGATCTATTGGAGATCTACGGGCGTATGCTCGGACAATGGGCCACGGAATTGAATCACGTTGCGGCCATTGTGGGTGGCTTCAATTCGCAGCAGAAACATGCCGGACAAGACGGAGTACGTTTCACGCTCGTACCGAGAGAGCGACAGGCTGCCGCCGTCAGGTTCCTGAACGACAACGCATTTGCGACACCTACATGGGCCTTGAAGCCTGAGATACTTCGTCGCATCGAACCTTCAGGAGCATTGGCTCGGATCAACACCGCTCAGGAGCGAGTGTTGAATTCGTTATTGGCCAATGCGCGTTTCGACCGCCTGGTTGAACAAGAAGCGATCGACGGCGCTGCGGCATATCGGCCTGCGGATTTCCTTGCCGACCTTCGCAAGGGCATTTGGCGTGAGATCGAAGTCGGACCGGTTCGCATCGACGCGTATCGACGCAACCTGCAAAACTCGTACATCGACTTGTTATCGCAGAAGTTGAATGGGAGAACACCTGTGACGAATGATTATCGCGCCCTGATCCGAATGGAATTGCGTGACCTCAGCGCTGCGATTGGTCTAGCGCTGCCGAGAACGCAGGACAGAGAAACCCGAGCGCATCTTTCGGACGCGCGAGATCAAATCGCGAAAGCGCTGGATCCGAAATTTGCACCACCGGCTCCAGTGACGCTTGGTGGTAACCCGTTTGGCTTTGAAGAACCCAATTCAAATCCAAACTCGTACGAGAACTTCAACCCCAACGATTGCTGGCCGGATTATGCGATCAGAATAAGATCACGTCAGTAGTAGAGCGACCATAAACCAAGCGGGTGTGCGCGGCTCTTTGAGATCCCGCACGCCCGCAGGTTTTTGCGTTATCTCTTTACGTTGTGGCATTCCTGTCCGACGGTTGTCTCAAATCTTCCTCACTGAGTAGATTGGTCGTGTGTTCGGTGATGCTTATGGGTACCTCGGATGGCGCAGAGCTCGTACCGATATTCTCTCGCACAATCTCAGGCTGAGTAACCAGCGGTGCGGGTGACGGGCGTATCAGTAGTCCTGCCACTATATGGCCCAAGCCTGACAGCGCGGGCACAAGACCAAAAAGCCAAATAACACGAACAACGGATTCAACTTCGAAGGGAATCTTATCGACAACGTCCGGTGGAAGCTTCAGGACAATGGCGGCTGACAAGTAGTAAAGAAAGACTGTCAGACCGATCCCGCTGAACAACGAGACGGTGCCCTTGACAAGGTTTTCTTCGCGACGCTCTTCAGCTGTCTTTTTCTTTCTCAGGTTTAGCCATGCGCGTCTCTGATGACTTACTTCCGGCGAGATACGCATAATCTCTTTGTTCATGTGCTCCAGTGCACGCGATACCTCTTCAGTGACGTGTTCTACTTTAAGCCCTTTGACCATTTCCTTTATTTTTGGCAAAGGACCGCGATCGCTTCTGGCAATCGCCTCGCTAAGGGCGACGGCTTTGCCAATCACTTTGAGATTGGCGCCACAGACGCGGCAATACTGCAGACCCGGTGATGATTCGTTACCGCATTGAGGACAATACATAAATTAGCAGAGACCTAAAGGCTAACCGAGAAATGGATCAACGATCAGAAGAAGAGGTTTGTTCCAGGTAGGCATTACCTTTCGTCCAAAAATCACTTGAGTCAATCAATGCGCGAGTCTCAGTAGTTTGCTGATCACTCATAACTCAAAGCCTCGACTGGATCCTGTCGCGCGGCTCGCAAGGCCGGATATAGCGCGCCGATACTGCCCCCCACCAATCCCACAAAGAGTGAAATGAGGATCCAGCGGGGCTCGATCTCAACGGTCAAGGTAGTTACACGCATGACGGCGAAACGAGCTCCCAGGGTGAGCAGTACGCCAAAAGCTACGCCGAGAAAACTAACGAGCAGCGCTTCTTGTTCGATAACCCAGGCAATCGCTGACTTTGACATGCCTAACGACTTCAATATGCCAATCTGTCGAGTGCGTTCCGTAACAGTCGTATACATTGCGAGCAGGATGACGAGCATACTGATTGAGGCGGCCACACCCACCACAACTTTTATGAAAACGTTCAGGGCCGGAACGCCGCTCGCGTAGATTTCGGGAAGATCACGAGTGAAGAGAAGTTGATCCTCCGGAAAACGCTGTCGAATCAGGGCTGCCACTTCGTCCTGCTTTGCAGGGTCAATGCAAGCGACCAGGATAGCTGATGTTCGACCCTCGCCGCCTTCCTGTTCCTGCATGGTGGCCAGCGGGATCTTAATGCGTCCCCCGCCAGGCGGTTCGTAAACACCGACGATCCGGAAGGGCCGTTCGAAGAGTTTTACAGTGTCGCCACCCTCGGAATCATTTTGTTGTTTCCAGACCGGATCTACGATGGCTTCATCGCCCGAGCCCAGCTTCCGTCCCTCCCGAATTGTTAGGCCGGCAATTGCCGCATACTGATCGAAGTCAATGCCATCAATCAAACGCGAGCCGAAGCCCGTATCGCTCTTGTCAAAGGCCTGGCCGAGCGGCGTCGCCGCACGCACTCCCGGGATGACGGCAATTTCCGTCGCATGAGAAACCGGCAATTTAAAGGGAGATGACCCTCCAAAGCCCAGCGTGCCCGAGGCCCGGATCATTATCTCGGCACCAATATTGGATTCTCGTCGCCCACGCTCATGCAAAACACCATGAGCCAGGCCGACTGTAAAGATAATCAGGAGCACCCCGACGGCGGTACCCAGAATACTTACCGCCGTGCGAGCAGGTCGATGAGCGATGTTTGAAAATACCAGGCTGTCCATAAGTCGTTGTAAGCGCGGGCTGCGGTCAAGGATACGGCGCCACGCATTGGGAAGCGTGCGCGACGTCAGAACAATTAAGCCAAGAGAGGTCCAGCAAACGATCGCTGCCTTGCGAACCAGCGCAAGAGCGACGCCCGTAGCGGCGGCGAAACCTAGCGTGCGCAGAACCACTTCGGTGCCGCCCTCATAGACACCAATAGTTCCGGGCACAAAGGCAAAGACAAAGTTGATTACTTTAGTTAGCGATTCGATGATGTAGGCTTGGGCCACCTGCGGATGGTACCCAAGCATGCGCAGAGAAGCATAGACCTCAGTTACGCTGGAGGCGTGTGCAAGCAGGTCGCAGGCGATCATTCCGAAGAACGCGCCGGGATGATGTTTGTAGAAGTCGTAAACCTTCGATTCCAGATGATAAATGTGTTGTCGCCGTTTGAGAATCACCTTAGGGCTAAGGCGAAGTTGCGCCAGTCGATCGATGGCCCACGTCAGTAGCATAATACGGCGTTTGGCAGCCAGCGCCGCGGCGGCTATGCCCAGGGCTGCCATCGACGCTATCACCAGCAGCACTGAATAAACGAGTGGCGGCAGATGATAGGTAAACAACATCACGCAGGCGCCACTCAATATGAAAAACACGACGGACAGGTTGTAGAGCAGATTATCTACGACCAGTGCGGGAACTCCGTAAGTAAGAGGCACTCTCCGCCGAAGTAATGCAACCTTGGTGGCTTCACCCAGTAGTGGACCCGTAAAAGTAAGGAAGCTGATGGCCTCGCCGCCCAGACGGGCCGCAAATGCTTGTCGGAAATTAAAGCGACGATGCTCGGGTGGGACAGCAGCTCGCATCGCAATTGTGCGAAGCACGTGACGAGATCCACTGATGACGAGAATGAAAAAGAAACCGAAGCCAATGCGTAGCAGAGCATCGAAGATAGGTTGTACGCCGACCCGGTTTATCACATAGACCAGCAAGCCGAGGCCGAGAAGGAAAGCGAACGCTTGCAGCCAAACGAAGGAACGGCGTGAGTTATTCGTCGTGGAAGCTTCCGGTTCTTCGGAGAGTTCTTCTACTTCCTCTGGTGGCCAGTTGTCAGCGAAATCTTCTCCAGATGTAATCAAGGCGATGCGCTTACTCCAGTAACAGCAATTTTCGGATTATCCGTGCGGCTCGGCAGCAGCTCTTTTACGACCCGGCCGGGGAAACTTCGAAAGCCCTTATCCCATAAGGTCGGAACTGGATTGCTATCATCGCGTAGATTTCCTGTTAACGCCAACAGCGTAGGAACAAAGCTCAGGCTATCGTAGGGCTCCTCGATGGTTGTCGCTTTAGGAAGACCCGTCTTGAGACCTCCGGCAATCATGAAGGTAGAGTGCGTGGAAATGCGAAAGAACGAACCATGATTGCCGCCGGGATTGAACCCGCGAACGTCAAAGTTCCAGTGATCATTGGCTACCAGGAGCATATCGGCCTCCACCAGTTCTCGTTGGAGCGTGACGAAGCGTCTCATGAGACGATCGTCGTCAGAAATGCCGCTTTCTTCAAAGGAGATCTTTGCTGTCGAGTGGCGAGCAAGTTCCTCATGAAGGCCTATCAAGCCGTTCGAATACTGTGTTCGATGCACGGCGTGAAGCCATTCGACGTCGGTATGCCACTGGCTTAGCCATAACGCTGGGTCTCCCGGTACTACCAATTGCTGATCTTCAAGGAGATGCAACGGTAGGCCGGCTTGCCACGGCACCGGCTGAAAGTGCAGCCTGCCCTCTACGTCCTGAGTGAGACTAGTGATGGGCTGATAGCGAAAACTCAATTGCCCCCGACCATCCGAACGAGCCAGGAGTAACGCCTCCTTTCCAGCCCCGGCATTGACCCAAATAACATCTTCAGAAATGTCTGTATCATCCAGGAGAGGAAGCACAAGAGTAGCGGGTAATCGGGTCGCGATAATGTCGATAGGTCGGTTCGAAACGCCAGGCTGAACATTGTTTCTAACGGTGGTGTCGTGCAGCAAAGAAAAATAATCTACGTAAACGAAACTCTTTTGCATATCGAGTGAGCCATCGGCGTTTAGGCTGAGACCTTCCGGTGCAATGCCAACAAGATAGTGTTGCAGTTGGTGAATGCTATTGTGGTCTCCCATACATCGTTTTTGAATAATGTCTTCAATTGCTAAGTTTGAGGGAGAGAAGCTGGTGGGGGACAGTGATAACAGTTTCTGGAGTGTAGCCGCATACGCGCCGTACTCTTTCTCCTGCTCCAGCCAGCGATCAAGTTGTACAAAAATGCGCTTCGCGTCATCATCGCGGCCTAATTGCTGCTCCTCTTTGGTAAGTTTCTTTGGTTGTGACTCCCACAGTTTTCGTTGTTGCGCGATACTGCGATCGAGCGCTCCAAGTTCAGCCTTCAATTGGTCCAGATTGCTTTGCCATTGCGATCTGCGACTGTCGATCGTTGTGAAAAAAGCCTCTGTCGCAGCCTTGCGGACGTGATGTGGGAGATCATTGCGCTTTAGCTGTTGGAGCAATAGTTGGAGGAGGTTGAGATCACTATCGCGGAGGTGGATGGAGGCACGCTCGTTGCCATCAAAGTCGAGCAGTGCAGTCGGATAATCGGTGCTTTGGCCCTTGAGGTAGTAGGAGTCGCGGGTGGTTGTCGTAATGAGGGGCACCAGCGGATCTACGCCTTTGATTGAATAATCGAGGAGCAAACGGCGTTTGGTGATCACATGGTGTCCGCCCCCAGCCGGACTCCCGAGGAGTTTAACCAGATTGTATCCCTGGCTATAAACCGTTTCGTCGGTATTGAAACCGTGGTCTGAAACCATTAAAAGCGCCGTCTGCTCGGATAGCGGACTCTTCTGGATGGCAGTCCACACCTGGCCCAGCGTTGCATCGATCTGTTTCAGCACGAAGAGATGCGACTGGTCATCGTTGTTATGGTGCGCTACGTGATCAAAGTCGGTTAAGAACAGATCAAGATACTGTATTTTTGGATCGGCCAGTTTCACGACTAACTCCCGGAGCAGTTGGTCCGTGATTGCACTTCGCATTTCGAATCCCATGGTCCATTCGTCAAACAACTCTTTGGGAGATTTTTTGAACCTGTTCTGCAATGAATTCCCAAGGGTCATGTAGCGTGGTCCGCGCTGGAACAGGGAAAAGGTCACATAGCTCTCGTTGTGAGGGTATGCGTCCACCAATAGCGGTATCCCGATTGAGTCAAGCACCTCAACTGCCGGCATGTCGATGCGGGAACCCCTGGCGCCGTTGAGGTAGAAGGGTATGAAGTTGAGATAGTCGTACGAATGGAGCGTGTAGCGGTCGAATTCGACGTTGCCCTTTATTTGCAGATGCTGGCCTGTATCAAGCAAAGACCAGGACGGCGCCGACAGACTCATACCACGAACATAGAAGTTTGAGAGGCGGGCGCCCCGCTCATAAAAGATGTAGTTAATCCATGGCAATAAGCTCTTTCCTGTGCGTGGATCGCGCGTTCTTACAAAACGATCAACGAGGTCGAAAGGAAGTCCATCGCATTTGACTATCACGAGCCGCTTGGTCTGGGCCAAACATTCCTTGTCTGCGGCCGCTGAAATCAAACAGATAAGGGCCGTTAGGAAGAGTATGTGAAGTCGAAGGAAGGGAACATTAGCGCGCAGCAGAGATCTGTTGCCGCTATGCATTGGGCGCTGCTGGTTCATCACTTTGGCTGGCCGGCTTTCAAAGGAGTTCCGACAGTGGAGACACTGCCGGGCTGGTCGTGCGGGTTGGTTTGGCGCAGATAGGATTCGGCAATCTCTTTCCATGTGGGTTCAAGCTCGCTGTTCCGAGAAATCGTGAGCAGTTGGTTCCTGGCCTTGGGATTGTTGATGCGGGAAAGGCTTTCAAGACAGGCACGTCGTGTTTCGTCGTCGGTGGTCCGCCCGAAGATTTTGGCGGCGGCTGATACTACGTTCCCATTGACCTGAGTCGCGTGGTCAGCGATAAAACGCAAGGATCGTCTAACGTCTTCAAGATCCCAGCCTACGTCGATGTTAGAGTTCGACCTCGAAACCCGCTCTAAAAACTTTGTGTGAAAGTCGAGCCGTCTGGCAATGTCGAGGCGATCTTGCATCTGATCGGTCAATTCTTCCCGGTGGACGTATCCACCGAATGTCAGAACATTTGTGAGCCGGAAAACGAGTTGGGCCACTCGGCCATGCTCCTGCGGCATGAGTTCGGCGCGCCGATCGCGCTCGATTTTGGCTGCTAACCCGTCAGGGTTTCTAGCGTAAGCTACCAGGGTCTCATATTGCTTCTGTGCAACTTTGGCTTCGGCTTCGAGGTCGTTCTCGAAAGGATTCAGTGAGATCTTTTCGAGGCGACCATTTACCTCTTTCCGCAGATTGGGCTCGAGCGAATTGTTCAGAGCCAGCAGTAGTTTGAGTTGAGAGTAGGTTTGCAGTCGTGAAGGCTGATTGATATCGATCCCGCGCCTGCCGGTGACGAAGTCGAAGACAGTGCGGCCGAGAAAGAATGGCAGGTTGCCGAAGTTCGAAAGTGACAGAATATTTCGTGTAACGTCGTGCAACACACGGCGAGAAAGCTCGCGTTTCTTCGGGTTATAGCTGTCGCGAAAGTCGACGAGCAACATGGGAATCTTGGGATTGTCGAGGCCGTAGAGCGCAAGCGGGATCATCTCTGTCGCTTCAGCTCCTGGAGTGTCAGGTGTGATGGGACGGCTTTGAGAATCAAGGTAACGCGTTTCCACGTAGCCTTGCCAGTTGGACAGCCTCTTGTCAGACCAGGGATTGGCGATGTTTAGAAAACGACCGTTGTACGGGGCCCCCTGGTTTTTCTCGAGGTCACGCTTTGAAACCCAGACAATTGCATGTGTCGCGCTGCCGTCCGGCATTAGCAGCGGCTCAAAAAAGAGCGACTCTGCCTCGGCACGTTGTCGCAAGAGTTCCCAGTTATGACCGCGCTCGTCTTTCGTTTCAGTGATCTTTCTTTCGTCGTACTGTTGCAGGTTTGAATCGTCGACCAGCCCTCCGAATGTTTTGTCACTAAGCAGAAGTCGGGAACGAATCTCAGTCATCTCAACATCCGAAAACGCTGAGTCGCCTTTCGCCTCCTGGTACAACGCGAGTACTGATAACGCCCGAATGATGTGCGCCTTCCGGTAGTCGCTAAGGTTTCTGCGGTAAGAACTCGTTGAGGCCTTCATGGGAATACCATAACTATCAAGAAGAACGCCTTGTAATGCGGCCCAAAATACCTTGTTCCACACCTCGCTCGCCGGCGCTGCCAGGTCGAAAGCAGGTGGGGGTGATTTCTGTGAGAGGTTTTCCTTGTTGCCCAGCCTTGTGTAAAAGAAGGGGATGGAAGCAGCTAAGCGCTGCGTTACCGTTGGACGGGTGTAGGTGAGCGGCCAGACGTAGCGGAGACGATCATTTTCAGAATTAATGTCTCCAAGTGTGTCGCGAAGTATGGAAACCTGGGGCACCCATTCTTCCTTTCCCTCTGACTGGAGCCCATCCAGTCTGGCGAATATCGTAATAAGTTCAGCCCCGCCGGCAACTGGAATTCTCTCAACACGAAGGAGCTCCGACAACTGTGACGACTTTTGCTGAGAGTCTTTTGCTGCAGGTGTCTGGCTCCAGGAGATTGCGCGACATAGCGGCGAAAGAATAAGAACAAATGAGAAGAAGAGAATTGTGCTTCGCCGTTTCGCGAATAGCATTCCTTTCATCTGGGGGAAACGTCTGAGCACTACTCGTTTGCGGCAATTGGGGCGTTTATGCTGCATCCTGATTTGTTCGTCGATCGATGACTATAATGTTTTCGCGTCGCCGTACTTGGTTAGCAAGAAGCATGCCCCAACGCTGGTCCAAAATAAATATACCATCACTCTAGTTTTATTCGCTGCCCTTTTATCCACTCGCTATGACAGATTGAGCATTGTAACAACCGTTCAGTTGGATGCCTCAATTCACTTTGTCGTCAGTTTGTCGTCAGGTGGTTGCTCTAAGACGATTGCGCCGGCCGGATCGTTAACGAAGTGTCGTGTGTGCGGCTATTTGCTTGAGATGTTGCTTACCTGGTCACGGGCGAAGGAGGTCGCGTGGTCTGCTGACCGGGGGCTTCAAGTTCTTTGCCTTCCTTTGGAGGGGGAGGCGCCCAGCCCGCGTGCTCCAGCAGCGCGAGAGCGTAGCGAATGGGAACGGCAAAATTTGATGCCTGGTTTTCGGTAAACACCGCGAAGTTTACTCCAATAACGCGGCCAGATGGTCCAAAGAGTGGGGCTCCTGACCCACCTTCCGCCGTGCGGGCGTCGTAGGCGATGCGGCGAATGTCGAGATCGGTGATGTTCCCCTGAGTTGTCAGAGGCTGTATGCGCCTTGTTTCAGCCAGGAATCCGAGTAATGCATCCAAAGAAGTATAGCGTTGCTGAATTCCTCGCGATTCGGCGTCATCAAGTAGTGCAAGCAGACGATCCGGGCCGGAAGGATAACCCATCATGACCACCGTCTTTCCTACAGCTACTGCATCAGGATCTGTTTCCAATGGAAGGACAGGGATCGTTTCCGGAACTACTTGCATGTCCAGCAAACAAGCGGCAAGGTCATCTTTCTGCGCGAAAGCTTTGACCTTCAATGCAATAGGCTGTGAATTGTCTGGAAAGTAAGCGGTAAGTTTTTTCAGGCGTCCCTGGCCCTTGACACTGTTGCCTAAACTCTGCGCGTGATCGTCCGCCAGCCAGGGCTGTACGATGTGGCGGTTGGTAACCACAAAGCTGCTGCCGACGTAAAAACCAGTTCCGACGAATTCGAACTCAGCGATGGCTGCATGTCCTTCCGGCGTAAGAGTCGTTGGTTGGGACCCGCTCTGAACAACCGAGCCGCTTTCGTTCACTTGCGCTTCGGGATAGCGCAAGGGTCGTCCTGTTCCAGCTTCCACGAAATAATACGAACCAGCGATCAGGCACACTCCCCGGCCGTAGTCACTACGGAGTTTCACAGCCAGCGAGAGACTGTCCCGGATCTCCTTGTTTGAGCGACCAAGATCCGAGAGTTGATCATTGGTTTTTGCCACCTGGTCCTTCATCAGTCCCATCTGCGCGCGTTGATCGTCGATCGTGCGCCGGCTTCGTTGTAATTCTTTGAACATTGCGAAGCCGATATAGAGCACACCGCCCACTAACAAAATTGCCATAGCCAGCGTAATGAGTTTTGTGCTGGGATTGATCTCGCGAACGAGCTCGCGCGTAAACTCTCGGAGAAACACTTTTGCGTCGTCGCGTCTTGCGGTGGCGGCCGACTCGATAGCTGCCTGTTCTATGAATGGCGCAACATGAGTCTCGCGGGATGACGGAATTACGGCCGGAAGTGACCCGATGGGGAAAAACTGAAGTGCAAGCCCCGAGCCCTCAACCCGAATCTCGTCGCCGTCCTCCAAATCGCGTCCGATCTCGAGCTCTTCTCCGTTTAAGGTTGCGCCCAGCGTCTCATCGAAATTCTCGATGCGATAAAGACCATTCGCGCGAGCGAGATCAAGTAGAACGCCGCTCCCAGTGGTTCTTGGCAAGCTCGACGTTCGTATCCGCAGGTCGCACTCCTGGGAGCTGCCGATCCGAACGCGGTCTTCAGTCAATATCTCAGTGTGCCGGTCGTCGCCTGAGGAGATGTGGATAACTAGGCCTGTTGCCATAAATAGAGGTTGAGACTCCGCCTTTACAATAAAATCGGGCGCCCGAAGCAGACCGCAAAATCCTTGTGCGGTCACTTGATCGGTCGCCCTCGGATTCTTATTCTACAATGAAGTCTGTCCAAAAGGTTAGTTTGATCCGCGCACCGTACGAATCATCGAGAGACTGTGGTGGAACTGTTGATTCTGACAAGAGCGCTCCGCACACGCTCGCCAAGAGGCGAGGTGCTGAAGTGCCTAACGGTCCGAACCGCGGCCGCGCTTCTCTTCAACTCGGGTGCTTCGTGCTAGCATAGGCGCGGTATCAGTGCAGCTTGCCACGCGGCTTTGCTGCACACCTTGCGGAAAGTCTCCACCTTTCCGGGGTACGCTAATAGAGAGTCCTTTACGACGTATGGCAAATCCTGATTTCGTCGACGATTTTGAACGGCTAGCGGAGCTCGCACCCGTTACGACGGCCCCCATCCGGCATCATGTTTTCGTATGTAGCGGAAAGTCGTGCTCCATGGTCGATAGTGCCGAAGTGAAGGCAGCATTTGAACGCGAACTGCTCGAGAGAGGGATACTCTTTGGCAAGGCAAAGAAGGGCAAGAATCCCAAGGGCAGTGTGATAGTGACCGAGTGCGCGTCGGTTGGTTTCTGCGCAATCGGCGCGGCAGTAATGGTCTATCCCGATGGCATCTGGTACGCGCAGGTGCGCCCCGCGGACGTCCCGGAGCTAGTCGAGGAGCATCTCGTAAAGGGCCGCGTGGTTGGTCGTCTGGCTTTGTTGAAAGTTCCGGCAGCGGGAGAGTTGTCCAACGAACGAAGAAAAGATTTGGCAAACTGGGAAGCCTAATTGGTAAGCGAAGGGTTGATGCCTTCGCTGGTTGATAGACTTATAGCGGAGGTGCTGCCCTAGCCGGCGATGGCGGTCTGCTTTGGTTTCCACCGAAGCACCGGCTTACGGGCCGCCGCTGCTTCATCCAAACGCCCTATGCGAGTTGTGTGCGGCGCTTTGAGCACCAATTCAGGATCTTCAAGAGCTTCCTTCGCAATTGCTATCATCGCCGCGATAAACTGATCGAGTTCCTGCCGGCCAACCGATTCCGTCGGTTCAATCAACATCGCACCCTGCACGATCAGAGGGAAATAAATCGTCATTGGGTGAAAGCCGTAATCAATGAGGCGCTTTGCGATATCCAGAGTGTGAACGCCCTTCCGCGTCTGACGTTTATCGGTAAAGACCACCTCGTGCATCGGCGCACTATCGAAGGGCATGTCGTAATCTGACGAAAGACCCTGGGCGATGTAACGGGCGTTAAGAACAGCAGCCTCAGTGGCTTCGCGTAGCCCATCGTTGCCATGGGTCAGGATGTACGATAGTGCGCGCAACATCATTCCGTAGTTGCCGAAGAAAGCTTTAACGCGGCCAATCGATTGCGGCTTGTCGTAGTCTAGTCTGTAGATCTCGCCGTCACTTTTCACAATGCGCGGTATCGGCAAAAATGGCTCCAACTCCCCAATGCAGCAACAGGGACCGCATCCAGGTCCCCCGCCACCGTGCGGCGTCGAAAAAGTCTTGTGCAGGTTTAAATGAATGACATCGACGCCCATATCCCCCGGACGCGCGACCCCTACCAGGGCATTCATGTTCGCGCCATCCATGTAGACGAGCCCGCCGGCCGCGTGAACAATCTGGCAGATCTCTTGAATATTTCGTTCGAAGAGTCCCAGCGTATTCGGATTAGTAAGCATGAGGCCGGCAACATCACCGTGGGCGCAGAGCTCACGCAGATGCTGCAGATCGGTGAGCCCCTGAGGGGTTGACTTGATCGTCTTCACGGAAAAACCGGAGAGGTGTGCCGAAGCCGGGTTAGTGCCATGAGCTGAGTCAGGAATCAGCATTATCCGCCTGGTCGAGGCTGCCTCTCCATCGCGTGCGTCGAGGAAAGCACGGATGATCATGATGCCTGTCATTTCGCCATGCGCGCCGGCGGCAGGCTGTAGCGAGATGCCTGGCAGGCCGGTAATTTCCGTCAAGTGCTGCTGAAGTTCAAAGATCACCTGGAGCGCCCCTTGCGCGTCGCGTTCGTGAGTGAGTGGATGAAGGTTGGCAAAGCCGTCGATGCGCGCCACGCGTTCATTGAGTCGAGAGTTGTATTTCATGGTGCAGGAACCCAAGGGGTACATACCGAGATCTATCGAGTAATTCCATGTCGACATACGGACAAAGTGGCGAATGACATCGACTTCACTTACTTCCGGCATGCTTTCCAGATCATCGTCACGCCGGAATGCGCGCGGAACGAGATTCTCCAGCGGGGCTGCCTCAACATCGAGTGGTGGCAAACGGTAGCCGATACGTCCCCTCTGCGAGCGTTCAAAGATCAACTGCTCGTTCGGACTCAGATGGGTAGTAACTTTTGTTATTTCGGAATTCATAAGGCGTCCAATGACAGGTTCACACGCGTGCTAAACGAAAGTATTCAGTATCTCGACTGGTCTATTTGACGACGGATTTCAGACCCGCAACAAGCGCATCTATCTGATCGCGAGTGTTGGTCTCTGTTACGCATACGAGAAAATCCCTGGGGCGATCAGAAAAGAATCGCGACAAGGCGAGACCTCCCTCAATGTCTTGGTCAGCACCCAAGTGCGCCAGAAGACCGGTCGCTTCGATCGGTCCGTGGACGACAAACTCATTGAAGCGCGGACCGGTAAAGGGAAGGGAAAACCCGTCAAGTTGAGCA
>WNFY01001039.1_pt1 | contig 29264 bp, 25 predicted proteins | sample 5400091 | NCBI WGS metagenome assembly WNFY01 (sample SAMN13153364, study PRJNA577476) | soil metagenome | isolation source: 60 cm soil or saprolite under grassland replicate 1 | place: USA:California | collected 2016-06-15 | reverse complement strand
GTTGCAGGCGAGCAAGGGGGCCTTACTCGAAAGCGAGGAGCGTTTCCGGATCGTGGCCAACGCAGCGCCGGTCCTTATTTGGATGTCCGGCGTGGACAAATTGTGCACTTTCTTCAACAAGACCTGGCTCGAGTTTACCGGGCGCACGCTGGAACAAGAAATGGGAAATGGATGGACCGAGGGCGTGCATCCGGACGATTTTCAGAGCTGCCTCAAAACATACGTCGAAGCATTCGATGCCCGGCAGCGGTTTGTGATGCAATACCGGCTGAGACGTCGCGATGGCGAATATCGTTGGATTTCGGATAGCGGTGTGCCGCGCCATGACGCTCAGAAAAACTTCGCTGGCTACATTGGATCGTGCGTGGACGTCACAGACTTCATAGACAAGGAGCAGGCCCTGCGTGAAAGCGAGGAACGGATGAGTCTGGCGGCGGATGCGGCTGGGCTTATCGTGTGGAGTTGGGATATTCGACGCGATGAAGTTAGCCTTTCTGATAAAGATCGCGCTTTTTTTGGCTTCTCCCGAGAGGAAAAACTGAACGGAGATCGCATCCGGAGCGTTGTCCACTCGGAAGATCGTCAATTAGTGCGCCAGCTAGTGGAGAATTCACTGCGCACGCACGAGGAACTCGAAGCTGAATACCGGGTAGTGCTACCCGGTGGCGAAGTTCGCTGGGTCACCAGGCGCGGCCGGGTCGAGTTCGACGGCAACGGCGAGCCGATTTGCGAGCGCGGCGTTTTAATGGACATCACGGAACGCAAGCAGGCGGAAGAGAAATTCCGGCTGGTGGTGGAAGCTTCGCCCAATGGAATCATCCTGGTAGATAAGGAGGGCCGCATCGTCCTGGTTAATTCACAGACGGAAAAGCTGTTCGGCTATGGACGTGAGAAGCTCCTCGGAAAACCTGTAGACATCCTCGTGCCGGAGCGCTTCGCCAGCCAGCATCCGGCTCATCGGGGACAATTCCTCACTGAGCCTTCGACCCGGGCGATCGGCGCCGGCCGGGAATTATTCGGGCTGCGAAAAGACGGAACTGAATTTCCAGTCGAAATTGGATTAAATCCCATTCAAACGCCGGAGGGCATGCTTGTTCTGGCTGCGGTCGCGGACATCTCTGCTCGCAAGCTCGCTGAAGCGGAAGCACGACAGCGCCATGAAGAAATTGGTCATCTCAGTCGCGTGGCCGTGATGGGTGAATTGGCGGCCTCGATTGCCCATGAACTAAATCAGCCGCTTTCGGGAATTATCAGCAACGCCAGCGCGGGACAGCGTTTTATTGATCGCGGGAATGTCGATCTTCGCGAACTGCGCGAACTGCTCGTTGATATCGTCGCGGATGGACGCCGGGCCGGCGAAGTGATTCGCGGTATTCGGAGCATGGTAAAAAAAAGCTCCCAAGTCCGGCAGCGGGTAAATCTGAACGATCTTGTAATGAACGTGGTGCACATGGTGAAAGGTGATGCGATGCTGCGCTCTTGCGAGTTGAAGACGTTGCTGGAGCCAGATTTGCCGTCGATTGAAGGCGATCCGATCCAATTGCAACAAGTCCTGCTCAATCTCCTTATTAATGCCTTTGATGCCATGCGCGACACCCCATTGAGCCGCCGTAAAGTCGTAATTGTCACAGAGCGGAATGGCGACGGCACAATTCGGACGAGTGTGCGTGATTACGGAGTTGGCATTCCCGAGGAAGCACGCGAGCGACTCTTCGACCACTTCTTCACTACCAAAGCGGAAGGATTGGGGATGGGTCTGGCGATCGTGCGTTCGATTATTGAATCGCATGCCGGCACAATCGCAGGCGAGAATGTCGAGGACGGTGGCGCGCGGTTCCATTTTACTCTTCCGGCAAGCGCTGCAGCTTTATTATGATCCTTCCAAAGAGCATGGTCTTCGCGGTGGACGACGACGCGTCCGTGCGAAAAGGTCTGGCGCGACTGCTCCGCTCCGCCGGATACAAAAATGAGGTTTTTGAATCGGCAGCCGATTTTCTGGCGCGTCCAGCACATGACGGCCCTTCGTGCTTGATCGTCGACGTCCAGATGCCGGATCTAAACGGAATCGAGCTCCAGGAAGATCTGATTCGGCGCCGCCGCGATGAACAACTTGTATTTGTTACCGGCCATGGCGACATCCCAATGTGCGCGCAGGCGATGAAAGCGGGCGCGGTCGATTTTCTTCGGAAACCGTTTCGAGCCGATGAGTTGCTTCAATGCGTCCAGAACGCCCTGATTCGATCCGTTGAGCAGCGACGGAGCGGTGCCGAAAAAAATGAGGCGCGGCGTCTTCTTGATTTGCTGACGCCGCGCGAGTTCGAAGTAATGCAGCTTGTTCTCACGGGTATGTTGAACAAGCAGATTGCCGGAGAACTGGGCACGGCGGAGAAGACAGTGAAAGTTCACCGTGGCCGGGTGATGCAGAAGCTCGGTGTCACCTCGGTGGCCGAGCTTGTGCGGTTGGTTCAGAAAGCATGCCTGGCGCCAGCGGGAAATAGTAAGACCAAGGTCCAATAGGCAAACAGCGATCAGCGCTCTCAGACTGCCTTCCCGTAAAGCAGTATGAACCCGCCGGAATCTCCAGCCCCACAGACCATCTGTCTGGTTGATGATGATACTTCGGTGCTGAAGGCGGTCGGCCGGTTGCTCACTTCAGCCGGATGTGTCGTACAGGCTTTCAGTGAAGCAGCACCGTTTCTTGCCTACATTTCTGCGAACCGTGTCGACCTCGTCGTTCTTGATATCTGGATGAAACAGATGACCGGTTTGGAAGTGCTCGCGCATCTGTGCTCACTGTCACCGCGGACGCGCATCATCATTATAACCGGCCGCGAGGATCTGGTTGTGAAGTCGATCGCCACCCAGGTCGGTGCGGTCGGTTTTTTCCTTAAACCTTTCGATGACGAGGCATTCCTGGCTGCGGTGCACCACGCGCTCGGCACCGCGGCGGAACATGGGACTAAGGTCTAATAGCCTCCACTAGCCATTTGGCTGTAGTCTGGCTCATCTTGCCAAACTCAAATGCCTTTGTTGTGTGCTTGCTTGACGATGACCCCTCGGTGCTCAAGGGGTTGGTCCGGCTCTTCGCGTCGGCTGATTTGCACGCAGAAGCGTTTGGCGATCCCGAGGAATTCTTGCGTTATGTGCGCATTCATCGCCCTGCGGTTGTCTTGATTGATGTTCATATGCCGCAGATGAGTGGCCTGGAAGTGCAATCGCGGCTTTGTAAAATCTCGCCTTCAACCCGCGTCATCATCTTTACTGGAAAGGACGATCCACTGGTTCGTTCCACCGCGTTAAACGCAGTTGGCGGAGCCGGCAGACCTTTGCTGAGCTGGAGTAAGGTCGAGCGGGCGCGCAGCGCACCGATAAAGAAAAACGCGCCGCAAACCACATCGGGCTGGAATTATCGGCCCAGAAAAGCGATTCGGCGATCGGCAGCTGTGGACAGCGCAGGAGCGGAAACTTCCGAGGTCCTGAGTCCGGACCCTTTCGCCATAAATAATAATGGTCGGTTCAATGACGACTCACTTCAGCGCACGGCTCATACTTTTATAAACCTTAACCCGACGATCGAAGACGAGACGACAGAAGCGCCGTTGTCGTACGATGCATGCCCGGTTTCGGCGTACGACTAAGGTCCCATAGGCGAACAGACCGTCGCCGCTGATAATGGCCACTTAATGAAAACACCGCTTATGAAAAGATTCTCTATTCTGACATCAATCCTGCTGGCGTTTGTCGCCATTCCACTGCAAGCCGGGGAGGGCGTAGCCTACTCCAAGAACGTCGCGCCCATTCCGCCGCCACTTTACGGACTCGGGTTTTACGGCGCGATCGACATGGGGGCAAATGTCTTTCAAGACCGCGGCGGAACCAAAACTTTTACGAATGAGTTCGGAGACACTCTCGTTGTCGACCCTAAGAACGACGTTGGTTTTTTCGGCGGCATCAAGGCAGGTTACGTCTTTGGCACAGGCGTATTTCGTCCAACGATTGAAGGAGACTTCTTTTACAACGGCTTTCGGGGCGGCGCTAACACGACCTTGACAATCGATGATGTCGTAGTGAGAAACGCCGGCGGGACTACCTTCATTAACACCGGTGCATTTATGGGGAACTTCATCGCGAGATTCGCGTTTGGGAGATTCCAGCCGTACGTCGGTGCAGGCGTGGGCATTTACTTTGCGGAATCCGCGGGCATCGACATCACCGGTCCCCGTGGCACCTTTAACGGCAGCGGAGGGCAAAGTCACTCAGACCTGGCCTGGCAGATTATTGCCGGCGCAGATTACTATTTCACGCCGAAGTTCAGCACGTTTATTGAATACAAGTTCCTCGATTATACGAGCACCCAAATCGAAACCAACGAGAGTCGCAATCTGGGGCAGCAATTAGTGGGCGCTGGTTTGCGATTCCACTTCTAACACAACACCGATTTTCTCCCTTGGTTAAGTCAATCGGCCTCCTTTCATCGGGAGGCCGATTTTTCATCCTGGAAGGCCGACGACACACGTTTTTACAAGGACACAAGACATAGGACCAAGGTCCAATATACGCTGTCGGGAAATTCCGACATTTTGCGCCTGTTCCGAAATTCAACGCCGCCCGCACCACGCACCACCGCATGAGTATGAAATCTAAGGCAGCGTTCCGTGCTTTGAGCGCCATCTTTGCCGCTTTTCTTTTGTCGGTTCGAGGGCTCCACGCCGCCGATGCTCCCGAGGTGGAAGCGGACACGGATGAGGCAGACAAGCTCGCCAAACAATTGGCGAATCCCATTTCGTCGCTAATCAGCGTCCCGTTTCAAGCGAACGAAGACTTTGGCTACGGCCCTTCACATAACGGCTACAAATTCACCCTCAATATTCAGCCGGTCATTCCGATTTCAATTAGCAAAGATTGGAACCTGATTCTGCGCACAATCTTCCCGATCGTTTCTCAGCACGATCTTTTCTACTTCGAGAATCTGCCGAAGAATTCGCCACTGCAGCCGCAAAACCGTTCGCAGGATGGCTTAAGCGACACGACGCAAAGCTTTTTTTTCTCGCCCAAGAAACCGGGGCCGTTCGGACTTGTCTGGGGTATTGGCCCCATCTTCCTCTATCCTACTGGAACCCACCCGCTTCTTGGAACCGGGACATTCTCAATGGGTCCTACGGTTGTCGTGCTCAAACAAATCGGTGGGTTAACCGCCGGTGCGCTTATGAACCAACTCTGGTCCGTCGCAATCGAGGAACACCGCAGCAGTTTCAGCTCAATGTTCCTTCAGCCGTTCTTAGCGTACACGACGAAGACCCATACGACTTTCACCCTCAGTACCGAATCCACGGCAAACTGGAACAATGCCCCGGGCGACGCCAAGTGGACCGTTCCGCTCATCTTACAGGTGAGCCAAATTTTGAAAATCGGCAAGCAGCCGATCAGCATTCAGGTCGGCGGAAAATATTACGCCGACTCCCCGCGCTACGGACCGGATTGGGGCGTACGCTTCAACTTCACCCTCCTTTACCCCACGGCAAGACCGAAACCGGGGCCAATCCCGGGAACAGACGGCAAAGACACGTAGGGTCTCCACTATGCAGTCAAATTACCATTTCCCTCCAGCTACAAGTAAACAACCCAAGGAAACAAACACATATATGAATATCACATCGAATTGGAAATACGCGGCCGGGCTGTTGCTCGCCGCTGTCGCGTTACTTAGCACTGCCACGGCCTCCGCAGATGATTTGACCAGCGACTCTCGTCGCGCCCTGCAACAGCTCGTGGCGCAGAATCCGGCGGCCGCTAAATGTAAATCGAAAGCGGTCGCCGTTCTTGTTTTTCCGGATGTAGTCAAAGCGGGCTTCATTATTGGCGCTCAAGGGGGGAAAGGAATCCTTTTCGTGCGCGGCCAACCCAGGGGCCGCTACCGGACGGTAGCTGCCTCCTATGGCTTGCAAGCCGGCGTTCAAAAATACGGTTACGCTCTCTTTTTCATGAACCAAAAGGCGGTGGATTGGATAAACAACACGCGTGGCTGGGAAATCGGCACCGGCCCGAGTGTAGTCATCGTGGACAAAGGAATGGCCCGGAGCTTTTCCACAGACACCCTGCATAGCGGCATCTACGCCTTCACCTTTGATCAGCAAGGTTTGATGGCGGGTCTTGGTCTGCAAGGCTCCAAGATCATGAGGGACTAGAGTTGTCTTTCTTTGCCGCAGGCTTTCAGACGACGCGCACAAAAAAATTCAAAAAAAGATTGTTCCAATAGGTGGCGAGTTGGTATTTCTGGTGAGCGCCAACACAACCGCCGGCAAAACCGTACCACTATGAATCAATCAACTTTGATGAATCGGCTCGTTAACCAATTCCTGATCGCGACGATCTTCGTATCTGCGCCCGTCCTTCTCGCCGGGACCGAGACATACGAGGACCCGAAAGACGGGAAGTCAGTTCCTCCATCAGAAATACAACCGTGGTGCGAAACGCCTGCGCCGTTGGAAATCCGCATCGGCATTCCTGGGTGGTTGGCGGGTGTGTCAGGCGATACCGGAGTGAAGGGAGTGGTCAGCTCCGCAGATGTCAGCTTCGACCAGTTGCTCAGACATCTTACTCACGTCCCCATTGTGCTGTCGGCTGATATTCGTTATCAGCGGTGGGAATTCTTCGGAGATGGTCAGTACATGGAGGTAGGTACTTCTGCTACGCTACCTGGTTTACTTTTTACTACCGCCAATCTCCACCTCAAATCCGGGCTTGCAGAAGGATTCGTCGGTTATCGATTGATCAATTGCGATAAAGCCACGCTCTCTCTCTTCGCCGGCGCGCGCTACAGCTATATGGAGGGCGATCTAAGCATTTTCGATAACGGCGACGCCCGCCTGGTTATTCTTCGCCAATTACTTGGAATCCCCAAGAAGTTGGACTTCTCGGGTTCGACCGGTTGGGTCGATCCCGTGATCGGCGCCCGCGGGAAAGTGAAGCTTTGGAAAGCCATATCCTTTTACGCGGAAGGTGATGTAGGTGGATTTGACGCCAACTCTGGCTCCGCGTTTGAACTGCGCCAGCAGGGGCAGACGATTGTGCGAGAACCGGTGGACAGCTCGGATTGGAGCTATCAAATACAAGGCGGGCTCGAATTTCAAGTGACCCACTGGATGTGGGCGCAGGTCGGCTGGCGCTACTTAAAGTACGACTACAACCAAGGCGGATTCACTAACAAAACTGCATTGAATGGCCCCTTCATCCAGGGTGGAATAAATTTCTAGAACCCATCTGCTCTGCTAAAAAGGTTTCGAGCGGCGAATGGAGCACGGGCTTCCCAACCTGTGGGGCAAGCAGGCATCCCTGCCTGCCAGTGAAATCCGACAGGCAAGATGGCTGTGCCCCGGCTAGCACAGCTTTCGGCAGAGCCAACCCCATCTCTTAAATAGCAAACGCGGTTCTCGGCGCGCCGGTAAATGCTCGCAGCCATTCAAGCATCTAAATTGATATTCGCGCGCGATCGAGTCCCCTCCTCGACCGTGTAGGGCCAACCGTATAGGTCTAAGGTCCTATAGGCAGATCACGGCGCGCACGACGAAGTTGCGCCTATTCTGCTTACTCTACACGAGCAAGATCAGCACCAACAAACCAGATTGACACCTATGAAATCAGCAAAACAGATTCTTATTGGCGGGATGCTCGCCGCCACCGTCATGGCGGCTGCGGCTTCCGTTCGAGCACAAATCCAAACCACCGGAACGCCAGGCTCACCTGGTGCGACGACAACAATCAGTGGAAAACAACTCCCGCCGCCCGATCCGAAGTTCGGAGGCGTGATCACAAACGACGCCTTGAAATCCAAGCCTTGGTGGGCGCCACGCATTGTGCCGCCCAAGGACGCTCCCAACGTCCTGCTCATCATGACCGACGACTCCGGATTCGGCGTCCCCAGCACCTTTGGCGGCGTCATTCCGACACCCGCGATGGATCGCCTGGCGAAGAACGGCCTGCGCTATAACAACATCCACTCCACCGCGCTCTGCTCGCCGACGCGCGCCGCGCTAATCACCGGACGCAATCATCACTCGGCCGGCTTCGGGGTGATCTCGGAGCAGTCCACCGGTTTCCCCGGTTACAACAGTATCATCGCCGAGGACAAGGCGACTATCGGCCGCATCCTTAAGGACAACGGCTACGCGACATCGTGGTTCGGCAAGGATCACAACGTGCCCGCATTCGCCGCCAGCCAGGTCGGCCCCTTTGACAAGTGGCCAATCGGTATGGGCTTCGAGTATTTCTATGGCTTCGTAGGCGGGGATGCGAATCAGTGGCAACCGAACCTCTTCCGCAACACGACCCAAATCTATCCCTTCGAGGGCAAACCCGGTTGGAACCTTGTTACCGGCATGGCGGATGACGCGATTGATTACCTGAGTCGGATCAACCAGACGGCGCCCACCAAGCCGTTCTTCATGAAATACGCGCCCGGTGCCACCCATGCGCCGCATCACCCGACGAAGGAATGGGTGGACAAGATCCACGACATGCACCTCTTCGACGAAGGCTGGAACAAGCTGCGCGAACAGATTTTTGAAAACCAGAAAAAGCTCGGCGTCATTCCTGCGGACACCCAGTTGGAACCTTGGCCGACTAAAGTTCTCAAGAACTGGGATGATTGCACGCCCGAGGAGAAGAAGCTCTTCATCAAGCAGGTCGAAATCTTCGCCGCCTATGAGGCCTACAACGACTACGAGATCGGTCGCGTCATCCAGGCGGTCGAGGACATGGGAAAACTCGACAACACGCTCATCATCTACATCAACGGCGACAACGGCACCAGTGCCGAAGGCGGTCCGCTCGGCACGCCCAACGAAGTCGCGTTCTTTAACGGCATCAACGCGATGCCGGTCAATGTGCAGATGAAGTGGTATGACGTCTGGGGCACGGAGCAGACTTACAACCACATGTCGGCGGGCTGGTCCTGGGCCTTTGATACGCCCTTCACCTGGTTCAAGCAAAACGCCTCGAAGCTCGGCGGTGTGGGTCAGTGCATGACGGTTTCGTGGCCGGGCCACATCAAGGACGTCGGCGGCCTCCGCCAGCAGTTCATGCATGTCATTGACGTGGTGCCAACCCTTCTCGAGGTCACCGGCATCTCCGCACCCGAATCTGTGGACGGCATCAAGCAGGCGCCCATTGAAGGCACGAGCTTCGTCTATACATTTGACGCGAAGAACGCTAAGGAGCCGACGCGACACAAGACCCAGTATTTCGAGATGTTCGGCCAGTGGGCCCTGTATCACGAAGGTTGGATGCTCAGCACCCAGGTGAACCGTGCGCCGTGGGAGGCGTTCGGCCCCGCCAATCCCGATCCGCTCAACAACCAGGTGCTCGAGCTCTACAACCTCGACAAGGACTTCAGCCAGTCCCAGAACGTCGCCGCCAAATTCCCCGACAAGGTGAAGGAACTGAAGGCCATGTTCATCGAGGAAGCGAAGAAGTATCAGGTCTTCCCGATGGACGCCTCGGTCGCCGCGCGCATCGTCGCCCCGCGACCTAACATCACCGCCGGCCGCACGGAGTTTGTCTATACCAAACCGATGGTCGGCCTGCCGCAGGGCGATTCGCCGGTCATCCTGAACAGCTCCTACACCATCACGGCGGACATCGAAGTGCCGGCAGGCGGCGCCGAAGGCATGATCCTGACCTCGGGTGGCCGTTTTGGCGGCTACGGCTTCTACCTGCTCAAAGGCAAGCCGGTCTTCCTTTGGAACCTGGTTGACCTCAAGCGAGTCAAATGGGAAGGCCCCGACGCGCTCACGCCTGGCAAACACACCGTCGAGTTCGACTTCAAGTATGAAGGCCTCGGCGTCGGCACGCTCCTGTTCAATAACATGAGCGGCCTCGGTCGCCCTGGCACCGGCGCGCTCAAGGTGGACGGCAAGGAAGTCGCCACGCAGAAAATGGAGCACACCCTGCCGATGATCCTGCAATGGGACGAGAGCTTCGACATCGGCTCCGACACACTGACCGGTGTGAACGACGCGGACTACCAGCCGCCCTTCGCGCTGACGGCCAAGCTGAACAAGCTGACACTCAAGGTGGATCGTCCGAAGCTAAGCGAGGAGGACATCAAGAAGCTTGAGGGCGCGGAAGCGACCGCGCTCGATGGCAAACCCTTGAATCGTGTGCAGCCCGGGCCTCATTAGTAGCGCACAGCAGCGGGAACCGTAAGTTCTGAACCACGCGGATCATTTCGAGCAATTAAATCAGTACGCTAAACTCAAGCCAAGAGCGATAAACAACAATTCAACAATTATGGTAAAACTATTATTTAGAAAATGGTGGGTCGTACTGCTGCAGGGCATTCTGCTAATTATCCTGAGCATTTACATCTTTCAAAATCCCGTTGAGGTACTGACCGGCATCTCGCTTTGGTTTGGGTTGTTAGTGTTCGCCGCCGGCCTGTTGGGCATTATTGCTTGGCTGGCTGCCGATAAGCCAGAAAGAGAGGAGATGTCGCTTTTTTGGAGCATCCTGACCACTGCTTTTGGTTTGCTGATGCTGCTGCATTTATTGGCCACTATGAAAACACTTACCGTGATCTTTGGATTGTGGATGCTGCTAACCGGCCTGCTGCTTGCACAATCGGGCTGGTCGCTAAAGAGGGAAAACTCATTTGGATGGGCAATGGTTATTGCCGGCGTGTTATCAGCTGTGGCGGCTGTCATGATGATTTTCAACGTGGGGACCGGCGCTGTTGGCATCAGCACTCTGTTTGGTTTGCAGGTTCTACTTACCGGCATTTCTGCACCAAGAACAAACCCTGCACCACCGACATCAAGCGCCTCCAACAGGACGGTGAGCGGAACAACCGAGTGAGCGAGTAACGAGCGGTCACTTAGCAACCACACGTCGCCTATGAACAAGAACCTGGCCAACTTCTTCATTGCGGCCTTGGTTCGTTCCACATTGCTCGTATTCGTCATTTCTCTCTTCGTAATCACATTGAAGGCTCAGAATCCTGCTCCAACACCTTCTTATCCTGAGCAGGCCGAACTTTCCAAAGTCCAAGAATGGGTGCTTTCTCAAGGCACTCAAGAATCAATAGCCGCAGAAATAGCCGCCATACTCGGACTTGGCAGTGACCGTCTTCCAGTGAGACTAAAGTCGTTTCGTACGTCGGACGGTATTAGCCGCGCGTTTGCTGTAAGCACCAATCCCAACCAAAAAGGCATCGTCCTTTCTGCGCTCAAAACAATAAAAGATAATATCAAAATTTATTCCGTAGGCACTGCCTGGCTTACGGACAGATCGGGAACCCTTCACCGAACAATAGTAATAGATGCTTCTGGCGCCAGGGTTGTTCCAAACAACTCCCACGCAGCAGAATTCAAAAACATCAAGGCCTTCTTTGTTAAGAAACTTCAGAACCCATCTCATAAATAGGGAATGAGTGCGCTGGCGGGCGGCTGGCAAGGCGCGACGAAGGAGCATATCCGCCCCGCATGGCGGGATAACTGAGGAGCAACGCACCCGTTCCCTATTGTGAGATGGGTTCTAGGCTACCATTCCCACCACCACATCATCACCCCATCCCAGCATATCTATAACAGCTACGGCAGGGAAACAAGGAGCCGAGTGATAAGAGGTTCAAAACCTACTCGAGGAATACTTTTGACATCAGTCCAATTTGGGTTCGCGTCGCAATAACCACGCGAGACCCCGCCCACATCAAGAAGCTCGAAGAGGAGGGCAAACGAAACAACCGCGCCAGCAAGTACAAAGAATCCGGACGTGTCCCGAAAACCACACAACAACACGGATCGGTGGCGTGCGCTTACGAGCGCCGCCCTTCCACGACTGCGAATACGTGCGAGCACACGATCAAGCTGGGATCGTTAATCGCGTGCCGGTCGCCAAAGCAATTCCGCGCGGACAAGAAATGCACGGCGATTCATAATTCCCGAGGAGCGCGCCGCCTTCGCGGGTGTTGATTTTAGGCGCATGAAGCTGCTCGCGTATGGGACCAAGGTCCAATAGGCAGAGCCCGTGAAACCTGTGGAAATTAGTTTTCGGGCGATAAAAACAGAAAGCACAATGTTATGAACGTTATGAAAAAATCAAACCTGACCCTTACGCAAAGTGGGCTGCTTGACGTGCTACTGAAACACGAACGCCGTAAAGTAATCCTATTGACCCGGCCTCCCAATCCGTTCCTCTTCACTCATGTCGAGCACGTGGCAGCCATCATCGCAGCGCTGGGCTTCCTCTTCTGGCTATGGTTCGGCGCCTCGACTTACCACGCACTATCGCCACGCTATCCGTACTACGATACCCATAAGCCGGTGCCCACGTGGAATGAGCCCATGCCACTTAAAGGCAATCACGAAAGAAGAGGAGATCACATATGAATATTTCAGATCGAGCAATTGCCATGTCTTCCCAAATCCACACCTACGGCGAGCTCCGGCAACAGATTCACGACGACCTGCGGATACAACATCCCGAATGGGTCGAGCCAACTGGCGACTGCCCAATGTGTGATGAGCACGAGGCGCGCCTCAAGGAACTGCTCAACACTTTATCGCGAGAGGCATCCAACGGGTCGATCGCTGCTCCTCATCGCGTCCTCAAACAGGGAGCTGGAAGGTAAAGACTTATGGAATATGTTTTCCTGCTAGTTGTCTACCTCTTGTTCTGTCTGGGGGTCACTTACTTAGGAGCCTGGTTTATCGTAGCTATGCGACGTAAATGACCAAGTGAAATCTGCCGTATTAACTTTGGACGACTTGGAAAACACCTACGTTTGTGTGCCGGCGGCTCCAGCAATTTCAAGCCATAAATAACTAACAACACCTGAAACTATGAAAACCAAATATAACCTAATCAAACTCATTGCACTTACCGCCGCGCTTGCAGGCATCATCATAGCAAACCCATTCACGACCTATGCCTCACCGCCGGCACCGGCTCCCGGCGCGAACCCGCTGATTACGTGGACCGCGAGCGGCAAGCAGTCGAAAAAAGTGGATGTCCTCTTCGTGCAAAATGCGAAGAATGTGAGTTTCAACAAGGGAAAGCTTGTCTTGCGCGGAGTGAACCCCGTGACCGTATGCTTCACTGACCGTCCCGCGCGCATGGCCGGGCATATGCAGACCAGCAGGTTCGTTCCGCTGTGGAGTCATGGAAAGGACAGCTTCCTTAAGGACAATCCTAATGCCACGCTCTCGGTTTTTCGCGGCGACAACGTATCGGACCTGGTCGTAGAACTTAGCAACCCCCAGCTTTCCGGCAATGATCTCACCTACGACGCGCGCATTCTCGAAGGTACTCCGCCAACCAATGGAGGAGCTTGTGCGTTGTTCATCGATGTCATCGGCATGCCTGCTACACCGATGTCCTACGCCGGCGCCGCGCGCCGTGCCTGGCGTCGCTGAGAGGACGCGGTAAATGAAAACCGGCTCGCGACGAATATAACGCCAACGTCCTGTTGACGACCAATCCCGAAGCGGCATTGTGGCGATTACGCCGCAGAGCGCGCGAACACACTGACGGTGTCGTTAGCGCCGATAATCAACGACGAAAGAAACTATGAGAACAACTAAACAACGCATTATGCAACTGGCGTTTGCAAGCGCCCTCACTGCTGCCGCCCTCATCGGTTGCGAAAAAAAAGGCGACGCCATTTCGAGCGCGGAGCAGGCCGACAAGAAAGCGGGCGTGGCCGCGCCTGGCATCGCGGAAACCAAAGCGATCGCCGAGGAAGGATTCATTTACGGCCTGCCGCTCGTGATGAACTACGCGGTCATGAATGAGTTTGCCGTGGACACGAAGTCCGGCCAATACAAGGCGCCCTTCAACGAGATCAACAACCAGCATCGCGTCGCTACCTACGAGGACACAGCGGTCATCACGCCAAATAGCGACACGCCGTATTCGATGTGCTGGTTGGATCTGCGCGCGGAGCCGATGGTGATCTCGGTGCCAGCAGTGGAAAAAGAGCGCTACTACTCGGTCCAGCTCATCGATGGCAATACCTATAACTATGGTTACATCGGCAGCCGGGCCACCGGCAACGAGCCAGGTGACTATCTTGTGGTGGGCCCGGATTGGAAAGGCGAGACGCCCGCCGGGATCAAGAAGGTCTTTTCCTCGACGACTCCCTTCGCGCTCACCCTTTTCCGGACCCAGCTCTTTAATCCCGAAGACATGCCGAACGTGGAAAAGGTGCAGGCGGGTTACAAAGCGCAGCCGCTCTCCTCGTTCCTCAAGCAACCCGCGCTGCCGGCCGCGTCGAAGATCGATTTCGTCCCGGCCACTACTGCGGGGATCAAGAAAAACTTCTACGAGTATTTGGACGCTGCCCTCCAGTTCGTCCCACCATCATCGGAAGACAAGGAGGTCCGCGCCAGACTCGCCAGCATTGGTATCGGACCGGGCAAGACTTTCGACTTCAAAGACCTCTCTCTTGAACATAAAGCCGCGGTCTTACTGGCGATGAAGGAGGGCGACGACAAAGTGGACAAGTTTCTCGCCTCCGGAAATAAGAGCATCAACGGCTGGAACGTCGGTGCGTTCTTTGGCGATCGCGATTTCTTCAAGGCTAATTGGCTGATGCGTGCCGCCGCTGCCAAAGGCGGGCTCTACGGGAACGATGCCGTGGAAGCCATGTATCCCTATACCCGCACGGATGGGATGGGCGAAACGCTCGACGGCAGCAAACATGATTACACCATCACCTTCCCGACCGGACAGCTTCCGCCGGTCAATGCGTTCTGGTCGGTGACGATGTATGACGGCAAAAGCCAGCTCCTAATCAAGAACCCGATCAATCGCTACCTCATCAACTCGCCAATGTTGCCAGGCATGAAGAAAAATGCTGACGGTTCGCTCACGCTCTACATTCAAAAGGACTCGCCGGGCAAGGACAAGGAATCCAACTGGCTGCCTGCTCCTAACGACACGATCTACCTCGTCATGCGCCTCTACTGGCCGAAGACGGAGCCGCCTTCCATCCTGCCCGCCGGCGAAGGCACTTGGAAACCGCCGGGCATCGTGAAGGCGAAATAGTAACACCAAGCTCCTAAAACCGTGGGCCGTTTCCCACAAAGTGAACTCCAAACAACAAAGCCCATGAGGTGACTTGAAACTTCCCGCCCACGTTCTGTTCCGCAAAGAGTTGTCGCTCATGGTCTGGAAGCCGCACGGCATTCTGGACCAGGCGCTCGTGAATGAAATCGTCGCGTTTGTCGAGGCTGCCGAAGAGAGAGCTCAAAAGCCGTTCAATCGGTTCGCAGACTTATCGGCGCTCGACGCCGTCGATCTCAACTTCAAGTTCGTCTTTCACATCGCGCTGCACCGCCGCCTCGCCTTTGAATCGCATCCGCCGGTCAAGACAGCGTTCTACGTCACGAGCCCCGATACCGCTCACTACCCAAAATTGCACGCCATGTTGACTGACCATTCGCCACTGCATGTTTCGCTGTTTACGGAACGGGCCGCCGCCGCGAAGTGGCTTGGCGTTCCAGTCGAAGCACTGAGGGTGTAGGATATTTCGGCTAGCAACCCGCGTCCGGTTTTCTTCACCAGGTGCGCCCCTCGATTTTAGATAATGATACAGTTGAAACGTCCGGATTCACCAGACCTTGCGCGTTGACGCCAGCGATGGACGCGGGCATTCGCGACCGCGATGGATACCTTGGCGCGACCATTGCTCAACAGCGCGATCTGCCGATCTTAACCTCGCTACGCGGCCAAAAATCACATGCCAGAGTACGATTTTCGCCTTCGGTTCCACTTCTCAGGAAGGAATTATATCAGTTCAGAAGCCGAGAGACTTCTCCTAATTCAGGAAAGCGGCGGCGCCAGCATCCGCCTCTGTTCAGGAGAACGAGGCACTGCGATTAAGGCTCACTCGCGCGCATCGCTTATTGGTGGGCCGTATCCAAGCGCGGCAGATGCACAGGCAGCGGCAGAACGCGCGAAGAGAGCCCTGCTGATTTGGGCAGTGCGTAATCGCGTCGGGATAGACTTGGGTGGACGCCAGCCGCGTACTCGTATTTACCCAGCAGGCCTACGGCACTTCGAGAAGGAGATCGGTGGCCCTGTGCGCGCTGACATCCATGGGATTGATGTGTACGGGCACATCGATGGCTTGTCGTTCGTTGCGATCAACGCCGACGCCAGCATTGGAAAGGCTGCAGCCGCGTTCGTCGAGGAAGTTGCGGCCGCCGTTGCTACCCCGGTGTTCCTAAATGCGAAGCAGGAGTTGGCCGGCGAGATTCTGTCGGCATCTTACTTCGACGCTATGGATCGCAGCCGATTTGTCACGCTCATCACCGCGGTCGAAGCCTTACTGGACCCGCCGCCAAGGCCAGCGGCAGTACAACACATGGTCGAAAGAATGGAACAGATTGTCAAAGAGGGAGAACTAGACGAAGGCCACCGCGCATCAATGCTCGGAAGCCTGCAGTGGCTAAAAAGAGAGTCGATCGGGCAGGCGGGTCGAGCACTGGCTGATCGGCTGCTGGGTGGCAAAGTGTACGACGGCCAAGAGCCGGCTCGATTCTTCACTTTTTGCTACGACCTGCGGAGTTCGATACTCCACCTTGGAAAGGTGCCGGCTGAGATTACCGATTTTCTTAGCGTGTGTACTACGGCGCACACATTTATTTGTGACCTTTTGATCGCATCGTTTGGGAAAAAATGATATAAACTTGGCCGCAATGAGCCGGTCGCCTTCTGCAAAATCGTCGCCGCTGCTGGACACCCGTGTCATCTACTGCGGGGACAACCTCGAGCAGCTAAGAAAGCTGCCCGATGCGTGTGTCGATTTGATCTACATCGACCCGCCGTTCAACTCGAACCGGAACTACGAAGTCTTCTGGGGCGAAACGAAAGAGAAACGCGCGTTCGCAGATCGGCATGCATCAACGCAGGCCTACATCGAATTCATGCGTCCGCGCTGTGTCGAACTGCATCGCGTGCTCAAGAAAACCGGCAGCTTTTATTACCACTGTGACTGGCACGCCAGCCATTACGTCAAAGTCATGCTCGACCAGATTTTTGGCGAGAACCAGTTTCAAAATGAAATCGTCTGGAAGCGCAGCAGCGCCCATAGCGATTCGAAACGCTACGGGGCAAACCACGACACGATCTTCTTCTACACATCAGGAAAGCTATGGACGTGGAATAAGATGTTCATGCCTTATTCCGAGGATTATCTGGAACAGAACTATCGTTACAAGGACGCAGAAGGAAGGCGCTTCCGTGTTTCAGATATGACGGCTAACAAGCCTGGAGGCGACGTGTCTTACGAGTGGAAAACATCGGACGGAAGAACGGTGAAGCCGTACAAAGGTCGATATTGGGCGTATTCAAAAGAAAATATGAAGCAAATGCATGATGCGGGGTTGATCTACTACCGCACGACAGGCATGCCGATGCTAAAGCACTATCTCGACGAGATGCCAGGCGTACCGCTTCAGACATTTTGGGATGATATCAGGCCTGTAATCTCTGGGAGTGAGGAGCGACTCGGTTTTCCGACGCAAAAGCCGCTCGAGCTGCTTGAGCGGATCGTGAAAGCTAGCAGTAACGAAAACGACATCGTGCTTGATGCGTTCTGTGGTTGCGGGACAGCACTCGTTGCCGCGCAGAAATTGAAACGTCAATGGATCGGTATCGATGTTTCGCCGACCGCATGTCGGGTGATGGCGAAGCGATTGAAGAAAGATTGTGGACTAAAAGAAGACGAAAAGCTTTGGGAAATTGGACGCGGTTTTGTTGTACGTGACTTGCCGAAGACCGAAGCAGAACTTCGCAAGTATCCAGCGTTCGAATTTGAAAACTGGGCTGTTGTCGCGCTTGGCGGCATTCCGAATAAGGCGCAAGTCGGCGATCTCGGAATCGATGGTCGCATTTATCCGGTTAGTGCGATGCCCGAAATGCGCGTGAAGGAAAACGTCGAAATGGATTTCATGGATGTCTGGTACCCGATCCAAGTGAAGCAAACCGACAAAGTGGGGCGTCCGGACATAGACGCCTTCGAAACCGCAATGCAACGCGCAAAGCGCAAGCTCGGTTATTTCGTTGGATTCGATTTCACGGGCGACGCGCTTTTTGAAATCGATCGCTTCCGCCGAACGACTGAGTGTGAAATCAAACCGCTGACAGTGCGTGAGATTTTGGATGAGGAAATCGCGAAGAAAGGTTGAGGCACGACCGATGAACGCTAGAGCAAAAAAGCGTGATTCCCAGAAGCGAACATTGCAACAAACCATGAAGCACACATTGAAATACTACAGCTTGTCGGTGCTGACGGCGGGCGCTGCGATCTTCGTCGCCTTGCCAGCACCAGCCCAGCAAATAAACGGCACACCCGGTTCGCCCAGCGCCACCGTGACCATTGACGGGAAACAAATCCCGCCGCCACCGATGTCGTTCGGCGGCGTGATCAAGGAAAGCTACCTCGATTCGACGCCATACTGGCCGCCGCGCGTGGTGCCGCCGAAAGGCGCGCCCAACATCCTCCTTATCATGACCGACGACCAGGGCTATGGTGTGTCGAGCACCTTCGGCGGCGTGATCCCGACGCCTGCTTTGGACCGCATCGCCAAGACGGGACTCCGCTACACGCAGTTCCACTCCACGGCGCTTTGCTCGCCCACGCGTGCGGCACTGATCACGGGCCGCAACCACCACTCATCGGGCTTTGGTGTGGTCGCCGAATTGTCCACCGGTTACCCGGGCTATGATTCCGTCATCGGCCTCGAGAACGCCACCATCGGCTCGATCCTCAAGGCAAGCGGTTATGCCACCTCATGGTTCGGGAAGAATCACAACACGCCAGCCTTTCAATACAGCGTCGCCGGACCCTATGACCAATGGCCCTCGGGAATGGGCTTCGACTATTTCTACGGGTTCATGGGCGGCGAGACCGACCAGTGGACGCCTTACCTGTTCCGCGATCATACTCAGATCTTCCCGTGGATCGGCAAGCCCGGCTACAATCTTACCACCGACCTGGCGGACGAAGCCATTAGGCACATGCGCGACCTAAACGCGGCGGCACCCGACAAGCCGTTCTTTGTTTATTATACTCCCGGCGGCACTCACTCGCCGCACCAGCCGACCAGGGAATGGATCGAGAAATTTAAAGGCAAGTTCGACATGGGCTATGAAAAACTGCGCGAACAGATCTTTGCCAACCAGAAGAAGCTCGGTGTAATCCCGGCAGATACCCAGCTTACTCCGTGGCCGGACGGTCAGGCCGAGTATGCAGGAGCAAAGCTGCCGAGGTGGGACTCGCTTTCAAAGCTGAAAAAGAAACTCTATGCGCGCGAGGCCGAGGTCTTTGCCGCCTACGTGGCCTATACCGACAATGAGATTGGCCGGGTCATTCAAGAGATCGAAAATGAGGGTAAACTCGACAACACGATCATCATCTACATTTGTGGTGACAACGGCACCAGCGCCGAAGGCACCCTCTACGGAACCTACAATTCACTCACCGCCTACAACGGCATTTTCGATGTCCCAGAACCTTTGCAGTTGTTGCATTATAACAACTGGGGCTCGGACAAGACCTACCCGCACATGGCGGTGCAGTGGGCGTGGGCGTTTGATACGCCCTTCAAGTGGACCAAGCAGATCGCCTCGCATTTCGGCGGCACTCGGCAGGGTCTGGCTATTTCATGGCCAGGCCACATCACAGACGTGGGGGGCATTCGTTCCCAGTTTCACCATGTCATTGATATCGTGCCGACGATCCTGGAAGCGACGGGCATTAAAGCACCTGAGGAAGCAAATGGGATCAAGCAGAAGCCGATTGAAGGCGTAAGTATGGTTTACACTTTTGATAAGGCCAATGCCAATGCTGCGTCGAGACGCGACACGCAGTATTTCGAGCTGGGCGGTAACCGTGCGATTTACCACGACGGGTGGATGGCTAACACGGCTCCGCCCTCCCCGGTCTGGGAACTGGCAACGGGCAAGCTCTCCGACCTTGCCACCGGCTACCAATGGGAGCTTTACCACATTGCGAATGATTATTCGCAAAACAACGACCTCGCCGCCAAGAATCCCGAAAAGCTCAAGGAGTTGCAGGCGTTGTTCCTAACCGAGGCGGCGAAATACAATGTCTTCCCATTGGATAACAGGGCCTTTGTCCGCCTCCAGACGCCGCGACCGAGCGCGGTTGCCGGGAAAACTGAATTCACTTACAGGGGTGAGAATGCCGGGATTCCGCTCGGCAATGCTCCCGGCATTTTGGACAAGGACTTCACCATCACCGCTGAGGTGACGGTCCCCAAAGGTGGAGCGGAGGGAATGATCGTCACATTGGGCGGTCGCTTCGGCGGCTACGGCCTGTTTCTGCAAAAAGGCAAGCCGGTTTTCGTTTACAACCTCCTCGATCTGCAACGATTCCGCTGGGAAGGCGGTGTCGGTGGAAGGATCGGCAAGGACTGGTTTGGCAGGGCACTCGAACCGGGCAAGCACACGCTGGTGTTCGACTTCAAGTACGATGGTCCCGGCCCGGGCAAGGGCGGCACCGGTGTACTGTCGGTAGATGGCAAGGAATTCGCCCGCAAGACCCTCAAGCATACGATTCCGCTCGTGATGACCTCCGACGAGACCTTCGACATTGGGATCGATACCCGCACGGGCGTGGACGACAGCTACAAGTTGCCGTTCCGCTTCACCGGCACGATCGATAAGCTGACCTTCAAGCTCGGTCCGTCGCAGTTATCGGAATCGGATAAAAAGGCCGTTGAAGCAGCATACGCCAAACTCAACGACTAACTGCCGCCCAACACCACGTGTTCGCAAGCCATCCCGTCCGAAAGGCAGACAGTCATTTCGCCCAAACGCGATGAGCCACTTGCTCAAACTCACCGCCATCCTCGAAACAGCTACTGGCCTGGCGTTAATGGCCGTGCCCTCTATCGTAGTCCGGCTGCTCCTCGGCTCAGTGATCGACGCGCCTAGCGCTGTGATGCCCGGACGCGTTGCCGGAGCCGCGTTGACCGCGCTGGGTGTCGCCTGCTGGCTGGCGCGTAATGACACACAAAGCCGCGCCGCGAGAGGGTTGGTCGCCGCGATATTACTTTACAACATCGCCATCGTCGCCGCTCTCGCGTTCGCCGGCGTCGGTCATGGATTGCAGGGCATGTTATTATGGCCGGCGGTTGTCATCCACGCGGGGATGGCCGTCTGGTGTATCGCGTGCCTGCGGCGCAGTCCTCGCCATGTGATGAATTGATTCAATCGTGTTTCTTGATGCGACCTAAGTCCAATATGGCTAATCGCGCGTTGCCATGTATAATGCAGCCATGAAAAAACCTTTCACGCTCCTGACGTCCGCCGCTTGCCTTCTTGCGTTTCTGATCCTCGTGCCCGCCGCGCCCGGCCAGACCACCGACCCGGCGGCGAAATTGCAAGCGTTGTCGCAACAGCTCAAACTCACGCCACAACAAAAAATCCAGATGCTCCCGATCCTTAAGGAAGAGGGCCCAAAGATCGAGGCGATCAAGAAGAATTCTTCGCTTCCGCCAATGCAGAAAATGAAGCAGCTTCGCGCCATCCACAACGAAACCGCGCCGCAGTTGCAGAAAATTCTTAGCCCCGCGCAGTACCAGCAGCTCCAAGCCATCCGCCAGCAGGAGATCCAGCAAGCGATTGCGAAAAAGCGCGCCGGGGGCAGATAGAACAAAAGAATTCAACAGGAGCAAACGGAGAGAACAGAGATCCGGAGCAACAAAGCCTCGGTTGCCTCCTGTTCAAACCGTATGCATCCGTTGTTTGAAAAAGCGTCAGGGTTAACCGAGACCATCATCGCTGGGGCCATTGAAGTGCACCGCGACAAAGGAAGCGGCCTGATCGAATCCATCTACGAATGGTGTCTGACGAAAGAGTTTCAGCTGCGCGGGTTGGCATGCGTGAGCCAGAAACTCGTGATGATTGAATTCAAAGGTTTCGCGCGAGCGGAGCCGCTGCGATTCGATATGCTGGTCGAAGGTTGTGTGCTGGTAGAAACAAAGGCGGTGGAAAAGATTCTGCCCATCCACAAGGCGCAACTCCTGAGCTACATGAAATTGCTGAATGTCCCGCTTGGGCTGCTCATCAATTTTCATGAGATAAAACTGACTGACGGCGTTCACCGCCTGATCCTGCCCCGAGCCAACAGATAAAAACAAAAACTCCAGCAAGGGCAAACAGAGAGAACGCAGATGAAAGAGATTTTCTCCGTTAACCCGGTTACCTCCTGTTCAAACTCGGCGCCGCACCTTGCCCTACTGCCCCAGATGTTCCAGGGCCTTGCGCAACGGCGCGCTGGAAACTTTGATCATGCCTTGCAGCGGGTGGTTCATTTCCAGAATAATAAAGATCGCGCCCGAGACAGACAACGCACTAATGAGCAGTACGGTTATCACGGTCGCATTGCGCGGCGCGAACAGGCCAAAGCTTAGGTGCAGCATCGAGAGCCAGAAGAGAAGCATCACGAGGAATGTCGTCGGGAGTGTGCCCTGCGCCTGCTCGATCGCCAGCCAGCGGGATTGCACGAGATCGCCGATGATCTGCTGTGCCTGCGAAAGGAACTGGCGCTGGGCGTCGGTCGCCGGAGTGAGCTCGCGCAATTTGCTCTGAAACATCTCTATTCTATTCGTCCGCTCCAAACCCGCCAATCCCGATCCCTCTTTTTTTTCCTCTGGCCACAACGTCTCGATCACGTTGGCAACGCCGAGCCGCAACTGCTCGCGGGCGTCTTTTGTCTCCGGGCCATAGGCAGCCAGCACGCGATCCAGCAGAATGATTTTCGTACCGCTTTGCGTGATCTCTGTATTCATGGCATCGAACGAACTCTTGGCCGAACTGACAAGCAAACCCAGAACCAGGGCGGCCAGCGTGGCGACCATTCCGGCTGCGAGCTTCACGGTGTCCTTGGAAGTATCGCGCAGATGGTGCTCCGGCAGCAGACTGCTCAGCAACAAACCCAGCAAAGCCGCGCCGAACATGCACCCGGCGCTGATTAAAAAGATGGTTTCTGAACTTATCATGCAGCTTTGTCGATTGGTTCTTTCACCAGTCAGCGGATCGTGCAGGATCGTGCCCGCGATTTACAATCGAAACTGGATTTTCCCACGTTTACAACCAAACAAAACCATATTCCCGCAAGGCGATGATATGGGACCAAAGTCCAATACCCAACTGAGCAATCTTCCGATACCTTTTCAGTCCATTGGCGGTGCCGATCTGCCAACATGCCCAGTTGAATGAAGCCAACAACAACAGCGCGGTTTCCGCGTCACCTCAACAATATATGAAAATCACATCCCTCATTGTTTTCGCAGCCAGTGCGCTCCTGGCGGGCGAACTTGCCGCAAAGAGCTCGAAATCCGACGCGACATCTGGACCTACAGACCCCGGCTGGCCACGCGAACATTACCGCGATGGAAACCGCCTCATTGTTTACCAGCCGCAGGTGGATGATTGGAAAAATTTTCAGGAGTTGAGCTGGCGAATGGCGGTTTCGATCACGCCCAAGGGCGGCAAAGACGTAGTGGGCGTCGTGGAAATGAAGGGAAATACGGACGTGGACAACGTTAGCAAGGTCGTCGTCATCACCAATCCTGAAATCACGAGCACGTACTTTCCCTCCTTGGACCAAGCCACAAAGGAAAAGATGGATCAGTTGTTTAAAGGGTTTGTCCCACCGACGATCTCGATCTCGTTGCATCGTTTAATCGCCTCCGTCCCGATGCAGCAGCCACCGGCTGGCGTGCAATTGAATAACGATCCACCCAGGATTTTTGTCGGTTATCGCCCATCGATCCTGTTGAGTGTGGATGGCGAGCCTGCCCTTTCGGAAGTACCGAAGACGAATTTGAAATTCGTTGTTAACACGCAGTGGCCCCTCTTCTTCGATGGCGAAAACTCCAGTTATTACATCCCAGTCGGTCAGCAATGGCTGACGGCCAATGGCCTCGATGGGCAGTGGTCGCCGACGAAAAAGCTACCGCGGGACATGTCCAAGGTGGCGCAGGATAAGGAGTGGAGCGCACTCAAAAAAATTATCCCACCACCCGCTAAATCTGGCGGGGTTACTCCCGCCGTTTTTTATAGTGACAAGCCGGCGGAAGTCATTCTCTTCGATGGACAGCCCGTTTACGCGAAGATTCCGGAAACGCAGCTCACTTACGCCACGAACACGGACAGCGTCGTGTTCGTCTTCACGCCGACGCAGCAATTTTACTATCTGACCGCAGGCCGATGGTTCAGCGCTAACGACCTGGAGGGACCCTGGACTTACGCGACGCCCGACCTCCCGCCTGATTTTCAAAAGATTCCGGCCAGCAGTCCGGCATCCGCGATTCTCGCGTCCGTGCCGGGCACTGACGAAGCCAAAGATGCGGTTCTGTTAACGCAGGTTCCGACAACGATGACCGTCAAACCCGCCGAAGCACAGGCCAAGGTTAAAGTCGAGTATGGCGGTGATCCAAAATTTGAGCCGATCAAGGGAACGTCGATGGCTTATGCCACGAACACCCAAGACAAGGTAATCAAGGTTGGAGACGTCTATTACCTTTGCCTCCAAGGCATATGGTTCATGTCTCCTAATCCGCAAGGACCGTGGACAACGGCCAAATCGGTTCCGCAAGAGATCTATACGATTCCGCCGAGCTCGCCGGTTTACAACGTCACCTACGTAACACAGAGCACGAATCCCGACGGTACCGTTCAAGCCAGTTACACAGCGGGGTATTTAGGCGCGTTCGTCCTGGGTGCCGCTACTGGAGCAATCATCGCTAACAACACTGGATACTACTATCCGCCTTACGTCTATCGGCCTGCTTACGGCTATGCGCGCTACTATCCCTACGCTACACCGTACGGCGGAGCGTATTACGGAACAGCCCACTACAATTCGGCGACAGGAGCCTACGGCTGGTCGCAGACTGCCTACGGCCCATACGGATCGGCGACTAGAGGAGCCGCGTATAATCCGTACACCGGCACCTCCGCGCGAGGGGCCACGGTCTCGACCCCTTACGGCAGCCGAAGTGCGGCACAGGCATATAATCCGTACACCGGCACCTATGCTCAGACCAGACAAGGTTCGAGTCCAACCGCTCAGTGGGGCAGCTCCTACGTGTCGAATGGAAACAAGAGCGCCTACACGCAACATTACTCGACGGCAAACGGAACAGTTGCGACGGCCCAGGGGTCACAAGGCGGAAAGGCCGCGGCGTCAAGCACGGCCTGGGGGAGCACTGCGGCCGGCAAAACCGCCAACGGCAATATGTATGCCGGGCACGACGGGAATGTTTACAAGAACACCGGTGATGGTTGGCAGAAGTACGACAACGGCAGCTGGAATTCTGTAAACAAGCCTTCGTCTTCGCCCAATTGGGGCGGGGCAGAAAACGCGCAGCAGCGATCCGGCTCCGGAGACGCTAACGCCAATCGAGCGAGCCAGAGTGGCTACAATCGAGGTAGCCAGGAAACAAGCCGCTCGAGTGGCAGCGGCGGGTACAACCGTTCAGGTGGAGGTTCGTCCTCCGAAATGCAAAACATGCAACGCGAGGCTCAGAACCGGCAACGCGGCGCCTCGGAAAGCCAGCGCTTCCAGCAAGCTTCCCGCGGTGGCGGTGGCGGCGGTTGGGGCGGACGCGGTGGCGGTGGTGGCGGGCGGCGCCGCTAAGAGATGGCATCCCTCAATGAATGAATCCTACGAACCGCAGTACAACTTGACATGTAACAGGCAGCTGACGCCGAACGACGCTCCCATTATGCTTCCCGTTGCCTAACCTTATCTACTTATGAAAACTCATTACTCCATAACTGCGTCAGTCATCGCGTTTGTAGTGGCTGGCTGCGCGCAAATCGCCGTCGTATCGGAAAAACGTCCTGCCCCATTGCCGCCGAGTTCAGGCGCGGATCAGGTCGCAACGCAAACAATCAATATCGCACTGACCGAAGAGAAGAAGGGGCCGACCGTCGCCCTCGGCGCGTTCATAGCCGCTGCGCGAGACGCCTTACGACAGCTCGATCGCAACCCAGCGGACGCAGAAGCACTCCGGGCTTACAACTTTGCCGTCGCACGAATTTTTACCGTCGTTCGCGACGCGAAATTGGATCCGTGGACTCACCCGATGCGCGTCGGGGCAAATGGCGAATTTACTCTCACGTGGAAACCCGATCCGCGCCCCGAGTGGAACCTGGCGTTCTACGACATGATTCCGGCCGATGAACTCAATTTCAAAGGCACCTATGTGAAGGATCACGTGAAGAAGGAGGGAATCGGCGCGCCACTCGTGGCGAAGCGAGATCTTACCGCGCAACAAGCCAGTGCGTTGTTCTGTGCGCCACACATTTATTATGGCGTTACCGCAACAGCACAGTTCGAAGGTTCGCGCTGCGTTATCTCGATTAACGACCCATTGGCCGCGGAATCAGTCCGCGTTGACGGACACACCTATCCCCTAGCGGCAAACTTCACGGCATCATATGCCCTCCAGCTTGCCCGGGAAAAGCCCCAGAAGCTTGGATTGGCCCGTCTCCTCCGGCCGCAGGAATACGCCGCTACTGCCCGGGTCATCCGCTTTGAACCTTACAATCCAAACAAAACGGTTGTGCTTTTCATCCATGGCCTCATGGACACACCGGTCACGTGGGTGCCAATGTTGAATGATCTGCGGGGTGATGTGGATTTCCGGCACAATTACCAGGCTTGGTTCTACAGCTATCCCAGTGGCTATCCTTATCCTTACTCGGCGGCTATCCTGCGGAAGGAGCTCGACGTCATCGAAAAGAAATATCCGCTGCGCAAACCAATGGTGGTCGTCGGCCACAGCATGGGCGGATGCATCTCAAGAACACTCATTACCGACACCGGGACAAAACTCTGGACTGAGGCGTTTGGCCATACCCCCGCAGAAACACAAATGCCGGCCGACAGCAAACGCCTCATTGAGGAGGCGATCATCTTCAAGCATCGAGCAGAGATAGGGCGCGTAATTTTCATGTCTGCTCCGCATCGCGGTTCAGACCTCGCCAGTAACTGGATCGGGCGCATCGGCTCGATGTTGGTGAAAACGCCAACCACGCTGCTCAACGTCAACCAGGCTCTGCACGAATCGCTCACCGCCGACCCCGCCGTGCTGCAATTGAAGCGTCTTCCCAATAGCGTGGACACCATGGCGCCAAATAATCGTTTCGTGTTGGGTATCAACACGATTCCGATCACGAAAGGAATTCCATATCACTCTATTATCGGTGACCGCGGCCGTGGCGATACTCCGAATAGTAGTGACGGTGTTGTTCCTTATTGGAGCAGCCACCTGGATGGTGCCAAGAGCGAGCGCATTGTTCCATCAGGTCACGGGTCGCCCCTCAACCCGCAAGCTATTGCCGAGGTCCATCGCATTCTCCAGCTCAACGCCAAGTCCCATCGGACCGCACCACAGCAACCTTCTGCTCAAGACACTCATCACCGTGCGGGCGTCGCAGCAGAAATCGAAAGACGCAAAGGTTGAACTGGTCAGTCGTGCTGCGAGTGGCTTGCTCGCGCGTGAATCATTATGGCCATAGTTAAGGATCTGGTGCGAGTTATTCGCTGGGTCGGTACCCCGCTCTTCCTCCTGGCAGTCATCATTCCTGTTGCCTGGGCATTTGGCGCCGTTTGGTTTGATGGGCCGTTTGGAGCGGGCAACCGGATTGCGGCCGCACTACTCGCGACCACGTTTGTGGTCGTGCTCCTGTTCGTTAGGCCATTCTGGCGAAAGCTGGGCATCTTCGTCGTGCTTTTTGCCGGAGTGCTCATCTGGTGGCTGACGCTTTCTCCGACCAACGATAGCGACTGGCAGCCGGACGTCGCCCAGAAGGCGTGGGCCGACATTCAAGGCGACGAAGTAACGTTGCACAACGTCCGCAACTGCGATTACCGGACCGAGACCGACTACACCCCGCGTTGGGAGACGCGTACCGTGCGCATCTCGCAGATCACCGGCATCGACCTCGCGATCGATTACTGGGGCTCGCCCTGGATCGCGCATCCCATCGTCAGCTTTCAATTTACTGACGCGCTGCCGCTCTGCTTTTCCATCGAGACGCGCAAGAAGCTTGGCCAAACCTACTCCACTATCGGCGGGCTCTACCGGCAGTTCGAACTCATCTACATCGTGGCCGATGAGCGCGACGTGATCCGCGTGCGCACAAACTATCGCAAGGAAGATATCTATCTTTATCGCACGACCATTTCGCCGGCGCACGCGCGCGAACGTTTCCTTGAATACATCCATTCGCTCAACGCTCTGCGGAACAAACCGCGCTGGTATAACGCCATCACCACCAACTGCACTACGAGCATCCGTACCCAGCATCCACCGCACGAGCGCGTGCCGTGGGATTGGCGCATCCTGCTCAATGGCAAAGGCGACGAACTGTTGTATGAACGCCATTTCATCGTTATCGGCGGGCTTCCCTTTGCCGAGCTAAAAACCCGAAGCCTGATCGACGCCCGCGCCCGCGCCGCCAACAACTCTCTTGATTTCTCAAAGCTAATCCGCGTTGGACTGCCTGGGGTGCTTCCGACAGATGCGTCAGCGCGATAACCGCCATCAGTCGTGACCGAGTAACTAGCGCGATCCCAAATTGCCCGACCGAAACAGAATCCCCCCGCATGATCTCCCAGGTGACCGCCGGCGCGAAGCAATCGTGCAACGGCGCAAGCCAGGTTATGGCACGCTTGGGATTGGTGTTAGGCGTAGTTGCGCTCGTGGGCGCAAGTAAGGCGCGCGCGCAGGACCTTGAGCCGAGGGCTTACGTGGATACTCCGGTCGGGATGAATTTCCTGATCGCGAGCTATGCGTATTCCGAAGGCGGTGTATCGACCGATCCGTCGCTGCCGATCGAGGGCGCCGAACTCCAGCTTAATAACTTCGTCCTTGGCTACGCGCGCGCCCTGAATGTGTTCGGCAAGTCCGGCAAGATCGACCTCATCGTGCCTTTTTCCCAATTATCGGGATCCGCCTTGCTTGAAGGAAAGCCGGTGGAACGTGATGTGACTGGTTTTGGTGACCCGCTGTTACGGTTCTCGGTCAACTTCTACGGGGCTCCCGCGCTCTCCATGAAAGAGTATCAGAGTTACAGACAGAATGTGATCGTCGGAGCAAGTTTTCAGGTGACCGCTCCCTTTAGCCAATACGACACCAGCAAAGCAGTGAACATTGGGACGAACCGCTGGTCCTTCAAGCCTGGCCTCGGAGTCTCCAAAGCGATCGGGAAATTCA
>WNFY01001428.1_pt1 | contig 29273 bp, 33 predicted proteins | sample 5400091 | NCBI WGS metagenome assembly WNFY01 (sample SAMN13153364, study PRJNA577476) | soil metagenome | isolation source: 60 cm soil or saprolite under grassland replicate 1 | place: USA:California | collected 2016-06-15 | reverse complement strand
CGTCCATCTGCTGGCCGAGGTCCTGCTTGGCCTTGAGCCCGTGCGCCCCGGTATAGGCGTTGATCCCGAAATAGCCGATCAGCACCGCGGCCCCGATATAGAGGCCGATTGCGGTGAGCCCGTTTCGCAGCCGCTTGCGGGTGACCATGGCGCACCATGACCGCAGCCGCGTTACCCGGCCCTTAACGCGGGTGCAATCGCTGCGCCCCGCCATCCTGCGCCGGCCCGCGTCCACGCCGCCTCAACCCCGCGGCTTGAGCACGGCCCGGCCCGCATACAGCGCCTGCGCTCCCAGCTCCTCCTCGATGCGGATGAGCTCGTTGTATTTCGCCGTGCGGTCGGAGCGCGCGAGCGAGCCGGTCTTGATCTGCCCGCAGTTGGTGGCGACCGCGAGATCGGCGATGGTCGAATCCTCGGTCTCGCCGGACCGGTGCGACATCACCGCGGTGTAGCCGGCACGGTGCGCCATATCGATGGCGGCGAGCGTCTCCGTCAGGGTCCCGATCTGGTTGACCTTGATCAGGATCGAGTTGGCGATGCCGCGCTCGATGCCGTCCTTCAGCCGCGTCACGTTGGTGACGAAGATATCGTCCCCGACGAGCTGGCATTTTTCCCCGATGCGGTCGGTCAAGAGCTTCCAGCCCACGAAATCGTCTTCCGCCATGCCGTCCTCGATCGAGACGATCGGGTAGCGCGCGGCAAGATCCGCGAGATATTCGGCCTGCTGCTCCGGCGCGCGTACCGTGCCCTCGCCTTCGTACTCGTAGCGGCCCTTCTTGAAGAACTCGCTCGCGGCGGGATCGAGCGCGAGCACGACTTCATCGCCGATCTTGAAACCGGCGCTTTCGACCGCCTTCATGATGAAGCCGAGCGCTGCGTCGGCGGACGGCAGGTTCGGCGCGAATCCGCCTTCATCGCCGACGTTGGTGTTGTGGCCGGCGTCTTTGAGCGCCTTGCGCAGCGTGTGGAACACTTCGGAGCCCATGCGGACTGCTTCGGCCAAGCTCGGCGCGCCGATCGGCATGATCATGAATTCCTGGAAATCGATGGGATTGTCGGCGTGCACCCCGCCGTTGACGACGTTCATCATCGGTACCGGCAGCACGCGCGCCGAGGTTCCCCCGACGTAGCGATAGAGCGGCAAGTCGTTCGCCGCCGCGGCGGCTTTCGCGACCGCGAGCGAGACCCCCAGAATGGCGTTGGCGCCGAGCCGGCCCTTGTTCGGCGTCCCGTCGAGCGCGATCAAGGTCTCGTCGATCTTGACCTGCGCCTCCGCATCCATCCCGCCGATGGCGTCGAAAATCTCGCCGTTGACCGCATCGACCGCCTTGCGCACGCCTTTGCCGAGAAAGCGGGCCTTGTCGCCGTCGCGAAGCTCGATCGCCTCGTGCGCCCCGGTCGAGGCCCCGGAGGGCACGCCGGCGCGGCCGCGCGAGCCGTCCTCCAGCACCACGTCGACCTCGACGGTCGGATTGCCGCGGCTATCCAGAATCTCGCGTCCGATGATGTCGACGATCGCAGTCATGGCGGGTTTCACTGTTGCATTCGATGCGCGCCGCTTGTAGCGAATGCCGTGGGTCGCGCCAAGCCGGGCCGCATCGGCCGAGTTCCGTGGAGGGCCCTCATGCCCTATATCGAACGTGTCCTGCAGCAAGGCGAGACCGTGCGGCACATCGCCCGGATCTCCTGGGTCATGTACCTGCCGGGATTGTTTCTGTGGGCGGTCGCCGGGATCCTCGCCACCATCCTGCCGAGCGAGCCGGCACTGCATTTCCTGGTCCTGGTGGTCGCGGTCATCGTCTTCATCATCGGCGCCGTCCTGCTGGCGCGCGCCTGGTTCCACCGGGTGACCACGGAAATCGCCGTCACCGACCGGCGGATCATCTACAAGCGCGGGTTCGTGCGCCGCTACACGGTGGAAATGCACATGGACAAGGTCGAGAGCGTGGACGTCGACCAGTCCGTCTTCGGCCGCCTGCTCGATTACGGCGATGTGATCATTCACGGCACCGGGGCCGGGCTCGAGCCGCTGCCGTACATCGATCATCCGCTCGAGCTGCGCAACCACATCACCGCGGTCTGACGCGAACGCCCCGCCCCGCCGCGAGACGCGCATGGCGCAAAAACCGCTGCAATTGGGAAGGCCGACCCGCATCCCGGCTTCGCCGGAGGCAGCCCAGCTCGACCGCGTGCCGAACCCGCACGCGGACGCGATCTATGTCGCGCGCTTCACCGCGCCCGAGTTCACCTGCCTGTGCCCGATCACGGGCCAGCCGGATTTCGCGCAACTCGTCATCGATTACGCGCCCAAGGCGTGGCTGCTCGAATCGAAATCGCTCAAGCTTTATCTCGCGAGCTTCCGCAACCACGGTGCCTTCCACGAGGATTGCACGGTCGGCATCGGCAAAAGGATCGCCGCCCTGCTCAAGCCGCGCTGGCTGCGGATCGGCGGCTATTGGTATCCGCGCGGCGGCATTCCGATCGACGTATTCTGGCAGACCGGAAAGCTGCCGGCGGGCGTGTGGCTGCCCGATCAGGGCGTGCCGCCCTACCGCGCACGTGGGTGATCATGATTCGTCATGTGCGGGCGTGCCTCGACCGAAATCGTCGCTGACCGTGACGACATTGCTGCTGTCCCGACGCGAATGGCAGAGATTCAAAAAGCCCCTGTGAAGCGCCTCAGTCCCTTCGATGTACTCATCGGGCTCCGACTCTCTATCATCCGGAGAGCGGCCGACATGCTCGTGCTTCATTTCGGTCCCATTCGATGCCACCCGTCTGGAACCGGTACCGTTGCTGACTACGCGCTGCACGTCCAGTGCCCGTGGCGGTTGGACGGACCGAGCGGGACGGTGACAGGGCGCGACGATCTGTGGGAGTATGCCGGTCCGGGTCAGCGTCCCCAGAACTGGTCGCCGGACGACGGCTTGAGCCTGCAGGATCAGAAATTCGCCAATCTTTTCGTCTGGGACGAGAGCACACGGTCCTGGGTTAACGAAAGCGACGGGTTTGGTGTCATCGCGGCTCAACAAGCTAGCCGCGGCGACGTCAGGCTCCATTTGGCGAATGCGCATGAAATTCTACTATTCCCAGCAAGTTGTATACATGAAGCTTGGCGACTGTTTGCGATCGACGGCGAGCGCCACGTGGTTTTTCCCGATGAGCGACAAGATTTTGCCGTTTCGCGGCGCAAGAAAGCCTTGGCTGACCAAGAATACGAGGTTTGGTTGAGAGTGATTGAAGCTCCGAAAGATGCATCCTGTATGGAAGCGCCTCCTCCCCTGGTGATCTCGAGCGACGGAGCACGATATCGCTGCGGGAGATGTGGCGTCGTTCTGCTTGTTGCGGAACTTGGAGCACTGAAAGATTTTGTGGTTCGCTGCCGCAGATGTGACCGCTACAACGAGGTGCCGCTTTAAATCCAAGCGAGGTCCGGAATTTGGCTGGCGCCGATATCGCGCATCCATCCAGATCGTTTCACGACGACATGTACAGCCCGCCGTTATGGTTGATGGTCTGGCCCGTGATGTAGCCGTTGCCGAGAACCGCTACGGCAAGCGCGGCGAGCTCCTCGGGTTTGCCGAATCGGCCGATCGGGATCCGGTCCGGCCGCGCGCGCAGGTCCGCGGTCACCATGTCGCTCTCGACCAGCGCGGGAGCCAGCGCATTGGCGGTGATATTCTGCTTGGCAAAATTCACGGCGAGCCAGTGCGTGAACCCGATCAGGCCCGCCTTGGACGCCGCATAATGCGGCCCGACGATCCCGCCGATCTGCGCGGCAACCGACGACATGTTCAAGATACGGCCCCACCCGGCTTCGTGCATGCCGGGCAGCACGGCCTTCGTCACCAGGAACGCGGATTTGAGATTGGTGGCGATCATCTCGTCCCAGTTCTGCTCGTCGATCGCCTCGATCGGCTCGACCCGCGCGACGCCGGCGTTGTTGACCAGGATGGTGATCGGACCGAGCTGCGCTTTCGTCTCGCCCACGAGCCTCGTCACCTCGGCCTGCTGCGAGACGTCGGCGCCGATCGCGATCGCTCGCCGCCCGAGCTTGCGAATCGCGGCGACGACCGCATCCGCCTCTTTGCGGTTGGTTCGATAATTGACCGCGACATCGGCCCCGGCCGCCGCCAGCCCCAGCGCAATGGCCCGGCCGAGCCCTCGGCTCGACCCGGTGACGAGCGCGACCTTGTCCGTCAGTTCCGACATGATTTTCGCTCCACGGCTGTTGGATGTTCTCGAGTCAAACGCGCTATGGCGTCGGAGCCGCAAGCGCCGCGATCAATCGCCTGATCTCTTCTCCGGGCGCGCTCGACCGCATCACGGATCCCATGACCGCGATCCCCGCCGCTCGATTTTCCAGCATCTGGCGCGCCGAATCTGCGGTGATCCCGCCGATGGCGAGAATCCGCACTGACGCAGCGGAGACGATTGCGGCAATTCCCGCGGACCCAAGCGGCGGCCCGTATCCCGGCTTGCTGTCGGTTTCATGGGCCGGCCCGGCGATCGCATAGTCGAGGAGCGCCGGATCGAGTCTGGCCGCCTCCGCCGCGTTGTGGATGGAAATGCCGAGGAGACGCCCGCGGCCGAGCAAGGCGCGCGCGCCCCCCACATCGCCGCCGCTCGGCAGGTGAACGCCATCGAGGCCGGCGGTAGCGGCAAGCTCGGCGTCGCCGTGGAGCATCAATCGCGCGCCGAAACGCCGCGCGATTTTCAGCAAGCTTGCTGCCAGCGCGATCTGCTCCTCGGCCCGAAGATCTTTTTCGCGCACGCTGAACCAGCGGCAGCCGGCGGCGCAGGCAGCCTCGACGATGTCGGCGAGCGGCATGCGCGCCTGCCGGCGATCGGTGATCACCAGCAGGGCGGGGTCGGGCAGCCTCACGTCCCGACGAGGCCGAACTGCGGGCTCGACGGCTCGGCGTTCCTCGATTTCGGGATCCGGCCCGCGAGCCGCGCCAGCCGTCCCGCCTCCACCGCCGCCCGCATCGCGGCCGCCATCCCGACCGGATCGCGCGCCTTGGACACCGCCGTGTTGACCAATACCGCCGCGCAACCGAGCTCCATGGCGAAAGCGGCATCGGAGGCCGTGCCGATGCCGGCGTCGAGCACGACCGGAACCGGCGAGCGCGCGCACAAGAGTTCGATCAAATGCGAATTGGAGACCCCAAGCCCCGAGCCGATCGGAGAGCCGAGCGGCATCACCGCCGCCGCGCCCGCATCGGCGAGCTTGCGGCACGTCACCGGATCCTCGTTGCAATACGGCAGCACCACGAAATTCTTGGCGACCAGCGTCGCGGTCGCGTGCACCAGCTCCTCGACGTCCGGATAGAGCAGCTCGCGGTCGCCGATCACCTCGAGCTTGATCCAATCGGTGCCGAGCGCTTCGCGGGCGAGCTCGGCGGTAAGCACCGCGTCCTTGGCGGTCTGGCAGCCCGCGGTGTTGGGCAGGAACTGCACCCGGCCGGCGAGCAGGTCGACGAGGCTCTCCTCCTCGCCGGCAAGGCTGATGCGCCGGATCGAGGCCGTCGCCATTTCGGCGCCGCTGGCGGCCAGCGCGTCGAGCAGGATCTGCCGGTTCGGATAGCCGGCGGTGCCGAGGAAGAGCCGGGAGCGGAACGTTCGGTCGGCGATCTTGAGAATATCGGACATCACTTTCTCACCGGGGTTCAGCCGCCCTGCCGGGCGAGCACGATCTCGATCGCGTCTCCGGCCGCAAGCGGCGTATCGGGCCACTCGGTGCGGGGGATCACCCGGCCGTTGACGGCAACCGCGATGCCTCGCATGTCGGTCGCGATCTCCTTTTGCGCAAGCAGGGCCGCGACCGATTGCGCGCGCAGCGGCTCGTCCTGGCCGTTGACGCGGATGAGGGGTGTCCCGGGCGAGAGTTCGGTCATTGCGCCGCCGCCCTCGCCTGCGCCGGGGCAAAACGGTCGAGCCCGAGTGGCGCGATCACCGGGTCCATTGCGCCGTCGAGCACCAGGCGCGAAATCGCATCGGCTGTGATCGGCGCCAGCAGGATGCCGTTGCGATGATGCCCCGTTGCATAGATGAGGCCCTCGATCGGTCCGTGTCCCAGGATCGGTGCATCGTCACGGCTGCCGGGGCGGTGTCCGACCCACATTTCGGCAATCGGCAGCTCTTCGATCATCGGGATGGTGCGCCAAGCGGCTTCGAGCAGCGCCAGGACCCCGCCCGCGGTGAGCGCGGCATCGAAGCCCTTCTCCTCCACGGTCGCGCCCAGCACGAGCCGGCCATCGAGCCGCGGCACCAGATACACATTGGGGGCGCGGACGACGTGGCTGACGAGCGGCGCGAGCGGGTTCATCTGCAGGGCGATCATCTGTCCCTTGACCGGCCGCACGGGGGGCCGCAGCGGCGACGGAAGCCCCTCGATGCCGCGCGACCACGCGCCGGCCGCGAGCACGACCACGTCGGCGCGATGCTCGCTGCCGTCGGCGAGCTCGACCCCGACCGCCCGCCCATTGGCGACCAGGATGCGCCGGACCGGCCGGTGCTCCCGGAGATCGGCGCCGGCGCCTGCGCATGCGAGCTTCAAGGCGGCCACGAGCTTGCGGCTGTCGACCTGGCCGTCCTCTGGGCTCCACACCGCTCCGGCCATCGAGGCGAGATGCGGCTCCCGGCGCCGTGCTTCGCGGGCGGAAATCCATTCGACCGGAAGCTTGAGCGACTGCTGGAACTCCAGATGATGCCGGATACGCGCCTGATCGTCGGCGGTCAGCGCGACGACCAGCGTTCCCTCGCGGCGCAGGTCGGCCGCTTGGCCGGTCAGCGTTTCGAGTTCGGCCCGATCGAACAGGGTGACGGCCGCACCGCGCTGGGCGAGCCGCCAGGCGATCCCAAGCCCGATGACGCCGGCGCCGATGATCAGCGCCGTTGGTTTTTCGTTCGATCGACGATGGGCTGTGGCCATCGGCGGCTCCCTACGCTGGCATGACCCAGACAGGTTCGATGGGTTTGATCTCAGCCGCGATCTGCGGCACCCCAGGCCGTCAGCCCATATAATCGGCGCTCTTGGTCGATCCGGCAAGGCCTTTGCGGCGGCCTTCATGCATTCAGGCCGTCGCGGCGCGCTCCCGCAGCAAGCGTGAAGCGAAAATACCGACCGCCACCATAATGAATGCTGCCAGCAAAAATGTCGTCACGGCACCGAAATGAATTAGCCCGAAGCCGTAGAACACAGGTCCGATCGCCTGGCCGGTGAAGAAGAAGAAGGAGTGCAGCGCCATCGCGGCGCCGCGCGCTCCCGGAGCGATCTCGGTCGCCTGCACCTGGATGCAGCCGTGCAGCATATAGAACCCGAAGCCGATGAATCCGAACACCGCCATCTCGGCCGGCCATGGAACCTCAAAGGCGGCACCCAGCAGCGCCAGCGCTGCCACGATCGCCCCGCCCAGCATCAGGCGATTTGCACCGAATTTTCCGAGCAGCGCGCGGACCATCAGCGCGTAGGCGACGCCGCCCAGGGCAAACCCGCCCAAAACGAGCCCGGCGATGGAGGCTCTCGCCTCGCCGCGGTCGAGCAGAAGCAGTGCCACGTAGGGGAAGAGGCCGAGGATTGCCAGCCCTTCGAGGAAAACGGCGGCGTAGCAGATTTTTGCGCGCGGATTGCCAAAAATAGCGCGGAACAGGCCCGGAATGGCGTGGATCTCGAGCCGAGATCCGCTCGGCCTCCCCTGACCCGCAAACCCGAACCTCGACGCGGCGAATGCGGCGACGCCGCAGCAGCCGATCACCACGAACACGCCGCGCCATCCGATCAGGTCGGCGATCGCGCCGGCGAGCGTGGCGCCCAGGAAATTTCCGGAGATCACCACGGCCAGATACCGGCCGAGCGCGATTTGTCGTTCCGCTACCGGAACTAGATCGCCGACGATGGCGAGCGACACCGGGAAGATGCCGCCCGCGGCGATCCCGGCCAGCACCCGCGAGGCCAGCAGGATCGGGAAGCTAGTCGCAATGGCGCCGATCGCGGCGGTTGCGATCAGAAGGACAAGGCACAGCGTCATGATCCGGGTCTTGCCGAAGGTGTCGGCCAGCGGGCCGAGCACCGGCTGGATCAGGGCGAACGGCAGCGAGAAGGCGGTCGACAGCAGCGCCACCGTCTCGGGCGTGACCCCGAGATCGCTGGCGATCGGCGGAATGATCGGGTCGATCGCGCGGCTGAACAGGGAGGTCGCGAAGGCAACCGTGCTGACCCCGGCCAGCACGCGGCGGGCATTGCGGCGCGCCAATTCGAGCGACGGATCGACGGCCTGCGTTCGGCCTGGCCTCGGCGATGCAGCCGCCCGCGGATCGGGCTCGAAGGTCAACGGGCCGGCGCCTTGGCGAGGCGGTCGAACTCCATCAACGTGCGAACCAGTCCCGGCAGATCCTTGAGCGGTATCATGTTGGGCCCGTCGGAGGGCGCGCGGTCGGGGCCCTCGTGAGTCTCGATGAAGACGGCCGCGACCCCGACGGCCACGGCCGCCCGGGCCAGCACCGGCACGAACTCGCGCTCGCCGCCCGAAGCGGCGCCTTGCCCGCCCGGCTGCTGCACCGAATGGGTCGCATCGAAGATCACCGGCGCGCCCGTTCGCTTCAGGATCGGCAACGCGCGCAAATCGGAGACCAGCGTGTTGTAGCCGAACGAGACCCCGCGCTCCGTGACGAGCACGTCGCGATTTCCCGCTCCGGTGATTTTTGCCACGACGTTGGCCATGTCCCACGGCGCAAGAAACTGGCCTTTCTTCACGTTGATCGGCCGCCCGGTCTTCGCCGCCGCGACGAGCAGGTCGGTTTGCCGGCACAGAAAGGCCGGGATTTGCAGGATGTCGACCGCTTTCGCCGCATAGCTGCAGTGAGCCGGCTCGTGCACGTCGGTGAGCACGGGGACGCCGAGCTTCTCACGGATCTCGGCGAAGATCGGCAGCGCCGGCTCGAGCCCGAGGCCGCGCGCGCCTCTCCCGCTGGTGCGGTTCGCCTTGTCGAACGAGGTCTTGTAGACGAGCCCGATCCCGAGCTTTTCCGCGATCTCCTTGAGCGCCGACGCCGTCTCGAGCGCGTGCTTCCGGCTCTCGAGCGCGCACGGTCCCGCGATGAGCGCGAGCGGGAGCGCATTGCCGAAGCGGACGCCGCCGACCGTCACGACGGCATTGGGCGCCGGGTCGATATTCGCCTCGATACGCATCGCCGCGGACCATGCGTTGCCGCCGCGTTGGGGTCAACGCCGTGCGGGTTGCGCCCCGGAAGATTCGCGCGGCGAGCGCTAAGGCTGGTTTATCTTCGGATCGACGAGATCGATCTTCCGACCAGGTGGGAACCCAAAAATTTTTTCGAACTTTTCCGGCCCAAGCAGCTGAGCCGCCTGATCGAGCAAATGCTGATTTCGGGCATTGAGGGTCTCGGCGTCCGGCGCGGCGAAGCCCGGCCACCGCTGCGCAGCGAAGCGGTGCACATCGGCACGCAATGCAAGCAGATCGCCGAGCAATTTGGGATCCTCGGACTCGAGAACCTCGCGGGCCCGAGCCTCGAAATCATCTTGTGGCGTGCCCGCAGGTGCACCCTCTGCTGCTACCATCGCAGGACCTCCAGGCAATTGGAGGGGGTGACCCCCGCACCTGAGGATCTGGTTCCACCACGCCGCATGTTGCAGGCCGTACGTTCCATAGACAAACACGCTCGCCATATAGCCGCGGGCGTTTCGAACCGTGAGCGGCGCGGCACCGCCGATCGTGGTCGAATACAGTACCTGGTTAGCCAGTTGGTGACAGACTCCATCGATCCCGTACGTGAAAATAGTGCCCCGCGCCGCCGGCACATTCCGGGAATCCGCATTAGGCTGCACGAGACATCGGGCAAGGGCCAGATCTCCCGACTGCTGTCCTAGAAAGCCGGTGGGGTTGTTCGGGGTTCCGCCCGAAGGGTGAAACGCGCCCCAGCAATACCAGTAAAACGCCCCGGCAGCGGCCACCTGCTGATCGTTGGGATAAACATTGACCCGGTTGTCGTATGTCGTAACCCAAGTGTGATCGACCGGCGACTCCGGCGCGAAGGCCGGGACAGCCCACGCATACAAGAGGATAATTGGAGCCATGCCCGCCGATCCCAGAGCGCCAGTAAATCGGATTATGGATGTAGGAAGCGGCTAATCACTCCCGCACACCATGCAGCAGTTCCCATTCGCAACTATAACTCTAGAAACAATTGCTGTCCAGTTCCGGTAGTGTCTCAGTTTGATTATGGCGGCCTAGGCGCTTTTGCGCGGCTTGGGCTTGGGGTGCTGCCAGCTCTTGAAAACAAATTCGAGGCTATAGCCGTCGGGGTCGAACACGTTGCCGGCATAGTAACGCGGATCGTAATAGAGCCGAACACTTGGTTTGCCATTGTCGGTCGCGCCCGCCGCCATCGCGGCGGCATAGGCTGAATCGACCTCGGCCCGCGAGTTCGCGATGAAGCCGACATGCGCCGCCCGGCTATCGGCAACGCCTAGCCGCAGCCAGAAGATGAAGCGCCCCTTGCAGCCGAAGCCCTTGAGATCAGGATGCCCGGGCGGGCCGTCCTTGCCATCATAATCGACGCGGTCGGTGATCCCGAGCGGCGCCAGCGCCTGCGTATAAAAGGCGATTGAGCGTTCAATGTCGCTGACCGATAGGAAGACATGGTCAAGCATGCGCTCAGTTCCTCAGTGGTCCAAGCCTCGAACCGCGGCTGGAAAACTACACCAGCCGGCTCTGCTCCACCGCCGCCTCGACGAAGGAGGAGAACAGCGGGTGCGGCTCGAACGGCCGGGATTTCAGCTCGGGATGGAACTGCACGCCGATGAACCAGGGATGGTCCTCGTATTCGATGATCTCCGGCAAGATGCCGTCGGGCGACATGCCGGAGAACCGCATCCCGCGCTGTTCGAGCCGGCCCTTGTAGTTGGTGTTGACCTCGTAGCGGTGGCGGTGGCGCTCGGAAATTTCCCTGGCTGCGTAAATGGCGGCGACATGGCTTCCTGGCTGCAGCCGCGCCGGATAGGCGCCGAGCCGCATCGTGCCGCCGAGATCGCCGTCGGCGCGGCGCTTCTCGAGCGCGTTGCCTCGCAGCCATTCCGTCATCAGGCCGACGACCGGCGCGGAGGTCGGGCCGAACTCGGTCGAATTCGCTTCCTCGATGCCGCACAGATTCCGCGCGGCCTCGACCACCGCCATCTGCATGCCGAAGCAGATGCCGAAATAGGGCACGTGCCGCTCGCGGGCGAATTGCGCCGCGCGGATCTTGCCCTCGGCGCCGCGCTGGCCGAAGCCGCCCGGCACCAAGATGCCGTTGACGTGCTCGAGGAACGGCGCCGGGTCCTCGCGCTCGAATACTTCGCTTTCGATCCAGTCGAGGTTGACCTTGACCTTGTTGGCGATGCCGCCGTGCGAGAGCGCCTCGATCAGCGACTTATAGGCGTCTTTCAGGCCGGTGTATTTGCCCACCACCGCGATGGTGACCGCGCCCTCCGGATTGCGGACGCGCTCGTTGATGAGGCGCCAGCGGTCGAGCTCGGGGGTTTGCGTTGGGACAATACCGAAGGCATCGAGCAGCTCTGAATCCAGGCCTTCGGCGTGATAGGCCTCCGGCACCGCGTAGATGTTGTCGACGTCGCGCGCCTCGATCACGGCGCTTTCGCGTACATTGCAGAACAGCGAGAGCTTGCGCCGCTCGTCCCGCGGGATTTCTCGGTCGGTCCGGCACAGCAGAATGTCCGGCTGGATGCCGATCGAGCGCAGCTCCTTGACCGAATGCTGGGTCGGCTTGGTCTTGAGTTCGCCGGAGCTCGGGATGAACGGCAGCAAAGTCAGGTGGATATAGATCGCATGGCGGCGCGGCAGCTCGTTGCCGAGCTGGCGGATCGCCTCGAGAAACGGCAGGCCCTCGATGTCGCCCACCGTGCCGCCGATCTCGACTAGGACGAAATCGAACCCCTCGTTGCCCTCCAGGACGAATTCCTTGATGGCGTTGGTGACGTGCGGAATGACCTGAATGGTCGCGCCCAGATAATCCCCGCGGCGTTCCTTGGCGAGGATCTCCTGGTAGATGCGGCCGGTGGTGATGTTGTCCTGGCGGGTGGCCGGATGCCCGGTGAAGCGCTCGTAATGGCCGAGGTCGAGATCGGTCTCCGCCCCGTCGTCGGTGACGAACACCTCCCCGTGCTGGTAGGGCGACATCGTGCCGGGGTCGACGTTGAGATAGGGATCGAGCTTGCGCAGGCGCACGCGATAGCCGCGCGCCTGCAGCAGCGCGCCGAGCGCCGCGGATGCCAAGCCCTTCCCGAGTGAGGACACCACGCCGCCGGTGATGAACACATAGCGCGCCATGGGGCCCAACCTTTAACCCGCTACCCTCGATTCGCCGAGTCCGATTTGCTCAAAAGCCGGAGGGCCGGAACCCCGGCCCTCCGAATATCCCCGCTATTTCGATTGCGGCACTTGCGGCCCGGCTGGTGCCGGCGCCGGCGCCGCCGGCGCGGGAGGAGCGGCCGGCTGCCCCTGCTGGCCCGACGGCTGCCCCTGCTGGCCCGACGGCTGCCCTTGCTGGCGCAGCGTGTCGAGCACGCCGCGCCCGCCGCCTCCGAGCGGCTGCGGGGCCCCGGCGGGGCCGGGCTGGGTCGTGGGGCTCGTTCCTTCGAGGATCGAATGCGGCTTGCGGTCCCAGCCGGCGAGGATCGACAGCACCAGGCTGGTGGCGAAGAACACCGCCGCAAGCGTCGCGGTCGTGCGGGTCAATACGTTGGCGCTGCCGCGGTTGGTCATGAACCCACCGCCGGTATTGCCCATGCCGAGCCCGCCGCCCTCGGAGCGCTGCAGCAGGACGACGCCGGTCATGGCCAGCACGACCATGAGATGGATCACGATAATGACGGTCTGCATCCAAAATCCCGATCAAAGCCGCCCGGCCGCGCCCCGCCAGCGTGCTGAAGTCCCGCATATAGGAAGTGGCGGCTCTCTACACGATCCCCCGCGGCATTTCCAGCCTGCGAAGCCGCCGCAGCCTTTCCGCGGCAAGCTTGATCTTGGGCAGGCCAATCCCGCAGCTATTCAGCGGCGGTACGGGCTGGCAACAGCTTCAGCCCGGCGACTAGACCGTTGAGATAGGAATTCCGATCGCCGCCGCCCACCCGACGCTGAAGATCCAGGACTTCGACCCCTATCAATTCGCCGTTGGCATCGAAATCCACGAGAATGCCATCAGCAATTTCCTCCGTCCTGTCAACGGACGTTGCCGCCACCCGGACGTAAGCCGCGTCGGCTTGCTCATCGATCTCAATTTCGGTCGTTGCGTCAGTCATTGCCAAGCCTGCCTGCGTCACGCATAGGCGGCCGCGATCGCCAGGAAATCCTCGGCCTTGAGGCTCGCACCGCCGACGAGCGCGCCGTCGACGCCCCCGACCGCGAGCAGCTCGCGGGCGTTCTCCGGCTTGACCGATCCGCCGTAGAGCACCCGAATTCCCTCGCCCGACGCGCCGAACCGCGTCGCGAGACGCTTCCGGATCATGCCGTGAACCGCCTCGATATCCGCTGTGGTCGGCGTCACGCCGGTGCCGATCGCCCACACCGGCTCATAGGCGATCACCAGATTGTCGGGTCCCGCCCGATCCGGGACCGAGCCTGCGAGCTGCCGCTCGACGACGGCGAGGATGTGGCCGCCGGCGCGTTCCGCCTGGGTTTCCCCGATGCAGACGATCGCAACGAGCCCCGCCCGCCGGGCGGCGAGCGTCTTGCCGCATACATCGGCATCGGTCTCGCGATGATAGCCGCGGCGTTCCGAATGGCCGACGATCACTGCGCGCGCACCGGCATCGGCCAGCATCTCCGCGGAAATGTCGCCCGTATAGGCGCCCGACGGTTCGGCATGGCAGTCCTGGCCGCCGATGGCGACGCGAGAGCCCGTGGCGGCTGCGGCAAACGCCGCGATCAGGGTCGCCGGCGGGCAGACCATCAGGTCGACGTCGGCCCGGACCCGGGCGGATCCGCGCAGCACGGCTTCGAGCTGCGCGACGGAAGCCTTCAGCCCGTGCATCTTCCAATTGCCCGCGACGAGCGCACGCCGCCTCGGCATCTGCTTTCACCCCTTCTCGGTTCATTCGGCGAACGGCTGCGAGCGCTTAGCAGAGCGGGAAGGTGCGCGGAAGAGTCCCCCAGCGGGTCGGTTGCGGGCCGCCACCGCGATCCTTATGATGCGCGGCCTTGCGGGACCGGCGCTTGCGGCCGACCGCCCTCACCCGATCGCAGGATCATGCTCCGAGGTATACACAAAGCCTCCGCCCATTGGCTCGGCAAGCTGGTCATGGCCGGCTTGTTCGGTTTTTTGGCGCTCAGCTTCGCCGTCTGGGGCATCGGCGATATTTTCCGCGGCTTCGGCCGGTCGAGCCTGGCCAAGATCGGTTCGACCGAGATCAGCATCGAGCAGTTCCGGCACGCCTACAACGAGCACCTGCAGCAGCTCGGCCGCAAGCTCGGCCGTGCCATCACCGCGGATCAGGCGCGCGCGCTCGGTCTCGAGCGCCAGCTGCTCGGTCAGCTCATGGCCGAAGCCTCGCTCGACGAGCAGGCGCGCCAGCTCGGGCTCAATCTCTCGGATGCGGAGATTGCCCGGGAGATCACGGCGGACGCGAATTTTCTCGGACCGAACGGGCAGTTCGACCGCTTTCGCTTCCAGCAGATGATCCGCTCCGCCGGCTTTACCGAGGCGCGCTACGCGGCGGAGCAGCGACGCGTCGCGCTTCGCCGTGAACTCGCCGACGCGCTGAGCGGCGGCCTGGGCGCGCCGAAAACCTTGGCGGATGCGGTCAATCGCTATCAGAACGAGCAGCGCGGCATCGATTATGTCGCGCTCGATCGCGCCCAGGCCGGCGACATGGCAGTGCCCACGCCGGAGCTGATCGGCAAATATTACGAGGAGCACAAAGCCCAGTTCCGCGCGCCCGAATATCGCAAGATCGCGACCCTGACGCTGTCCGCCCAGGATTTGGCCCGGACCATCGAGGTCTCGGAAGCCGACGCGCGCCGCCATTACGAGGAACGCCGGGACACGTACGGCACACCGGAGAAACGCCGGGTGGAGCAGATCGTATTTCCGAATGCCGACGAGGCCCGCGCGGCGGCGGACCGCATCGGCAAAGGCACCGCGTTCGCGGATCTCGTCGCGGAGCGCGGCCTCAAACCCCAGGACGTCGACCTCGGCCTCATCGCCAAGTCCGAGCTGCTCGACCGCACGGTTGCCGACGCTGCCTTCGCGCTTCCCGAGGGAGCGGTGAGCGCGCCGGTCGCCGGGAGATTCGGCACCGTGCTGGTGCACGTCACCAAGATCGAGGCGGGACACAAGCGCCCCTATGAAGAGGTCGCCGCCGAGATCAAGCAGCAGATCGCGGTCGACAGCGCCCGTCCCCAGCTGCTCGATCTGCGCGACAAGATCGAGGATGATCGCGCCGCAGGCATGCACCTCGACGAGATCGCCCAGAAATACAAGCTGACCGCCCGCACCTTCGAGACCGATCGCTCCGGAAGGGGGCCGGATGCCGCGCCGATCAAGGACCTGCCGTCCGGCGTCGATGCGGTTTCCGCGGCGTTCGGCTCCAATGTCGGCGTCGACAATGAAGCGCTGACGCTTCCGGGCGGCGGCTTCGTTTGGTACGACGTCACCGGGATCACGCCCTCGCGCGAGCGCGGCCTCGATGAGGTCAAGGAACAGGTCGAGTCCCGGTGGCGCGACGACCAGGTTGCTCAGCGCCTCGCGGCCAAGGCTTCGGAGCTCATCGACAAGCTCAAGAGCGGCGTGCCGTTTGCGGAGCTCGCGGCGCAATCCGGCTTGAAGGTCGAAGCGCTGTGGGGGCTCAAGCGCGGCAACGCATCGGGGCCGCTATCGATCGGCGCCATCGATGCGGTGTTTCAGACCCCGAAGGACGCATCCGGCATCGCCCCGGGGCGGAATTCGGCCGAGCGCATCGTGTTTCGCGTGACCGAGATCAAGGTGCCGGCGTTCGATCCGGCTTCGGCGGAAGCAAAACGCCACGGCGACACGCTGCGCCAGGCGGTGGCGGACGACCTGTTCGGCCAGTATGTCGCGCAGCTCGAAGCCACGCTCGGCGTGACCATCAATGAGGATGCGCTGCGTCGGTTCGCCGGCGGCGAGGCCGACTACTGAGCCGAGCGCATGCAGATCGAGCCCGCCGAGCAGGTTTTCGCCGAACTTTATGCGGCGGGCGAAGCCCAGGTCGTATGGACGACGCTGGTCGCGGATCTCGAAACCCCGGTGTCAGCCTTTCTGAAGACCGCCGGCGGCCGGCCGATGAGCTTCCTGCTGGAATCGGTCGAAGGCGGCGTGACGCGCGGACGCTATTCGATCATCGGTCTCGATCCGGATCTGGTCTGGCGCGCCGACGGCACGGGAGCCGAGATCAACCGGGCGCCACGCGCCGATCCGAACGGCTTCGCTCCCTGCGCCGAAGCGCCGCTGGCTTCCTTGCGCGCGCTGCTCTCCCAAAGCCGCATCGAGCTGCCGGAGAAGCTGCCGCCCATGGCGGCCGGCCTGTTCGGCTATCTCGGCTACGACATGGTGCGGCTGATGGAGGAGCTCGGGCCGCCGAAGCCGGACCCGATCGGCATTCCCGACGCGATGCTCGTCCGCCCAAGCCTGGTCATCGTGTTCGATACGGTCGAGGACACGCTCGCGATCGTCACCCCGGTACGGCCCGAGCCCGGCATCGCTGCCAAGCTCGCGTTCGCCCGCGCCGTCGATCGACTCTCGGCGGTCATCGACGATCTCGATCGGCCGCTCGACCAGGAAGCGTCGGACGGCGATGCCGGCGCGCTCCACGTCGCGCCCGCTTCGAACACCGCGCCGGAGCAATTCGAGGCAATGGTGCGGCGGGCGAAGGAATATATCTTCGCCGGCGATATCTTCCAGGTGGTGCTTTCGCAGCGTTTCGAGGCGCCGTTCGCGCTGCCGCCGCTTGCGCTCTATCGCGCGCTGCGCCGCGTCAACCCGGCGCCGTTTCTGTACTACCTCGACTACGGCGGATTTGCCATCGCGGGCTCGAGCCCGGAGATCCTGGTGCGCGTGCGCGACGGCACCGTGACCGTGCGGCCGATCGCCGGCACGCGGCCGCGCGGCGCAACTCCGCACGAGGACAAGGCCCTCGAGGACGAGCTTCTCGCCGATCCCAAGGAACGGGCCGAGCACCTGATGCTGCTCGATCTGGGGCGCAACGACGTCGGCCGCGTCGCCGCGATCGGCACGGTGCGCGTCACCGACCAGTTCTACATCGAGCGCTACAGCCAGGTGATGCACATCGTCTCCAACGTCGAGGGCAGGCTCGATCAACGGCGCGACGCGCTCGATGCGCTCGCCGCCGGGTTCCCGGCCGGCACCGTCTCCGGCGCGCCCAAGGTGCGGGCCATGCAGATCATCGACGAGCTCGAGCGGGAGAAGCGCGGGATCTATGCCGGATGCGTCGGTTATTTCTCGGCGAGCGGCGAGATGGACACCTGCATCGTGCTGCGCACCGCGCTGGTCAAGGACGGAATGATGTACGTGCAGGCCGGCGCCGGCATCGTCGCCGATTCCGATCCGGCCTTCGAGCAGCAGGAATGCATCAGCAAGGCGAAGGCGCTGTTCCGCGCCGCCGAAGAAGCCCGCCGCTTCGCCAGCGCCGCCAAGCGCGGGCAGTAGCGGGCTCAAGCCGCCTGTGGGACGTAATGTAGGACCGGAAGTTCCGACCGCGGACAGGGTGCGATCGCATAGCCGCGGCCCTGGTTGTCCGTGAATTCCACGAGCGCGGTGCTTTCGTCGAGCAATTCCACAACGGTACCGACCTGCCCGCGCGCAAGGCTCTCCGCCGGGCGATCAGCCAGTAGCGCCACCACGTCGAGAACGGAAGGACGTTCGCCCTCCCTTGCTTCTTTTCCCGTCATTACAGCACCCAGCACGTAACAAACCGAGGTGAAATCTCTCCGGTTCGCAAAATCCATACCGTTCTGGTCGTCATGTCGACCAGCAGCCCGCCGTCGGCGCCCGTTGGATGAATACCCCAAAAGCTCGGATCGGCGAATTCTGCGCGCTTGCCCGCCCTCTCCCGGCGTCCCGCCGTCGCCTTGACCGGCCGACCCCCGGCAACTAAGACCCGGGCGCGCGAGGCCAAAATGATCGTATTGATCGACAATTACGACAGCTTCACCTTCAACCTCGTCCATTATCTCGGCGGACTGGGCGCGGAGGTCGTGGTGCATCGCAACGATAAGCTCGCGAGCGCCGACGTGCTCGCGGCCGATCCGGACGCGATCGTGCTCTCGCCCGGCCCTTGCACTCCCAATGAGGCGGGCATCTGCCTCGATCTCATCGACAAGGCTGCGCCGAGCGTTCCGATTCTCGGCGTGTGTCTCGGCCACCAGGCGATCGGGCAGGCGTTCGGCGGAAGGATCGTGCGCGCGCCGGTCCCCGTCCACGGCAAGCTCTCCGAGATCCGGCATCGGGGCAGCGGCGTGTTCCGCGGCATCAACGCGCCGTTCCAGGCCACGCGCTACCATTCGCTCGTGGTCGACCGCGCCAGCATACCGGACGAGCTGGCATTGACGGCGGAAACCGACGATCATCTCGTCATGGGCGTTTCGCACGCGCGGCTGCCGGTCCATGGCGTGCAGTTCCACCCGGAAAGCATCGCCTCGGAGCACGGGCATCTGATCCTGAAGAATTTTCTCGAGCTTGCCGCGGCCTGGAATGCCGAGACCGGCCGGCGGCCGGCCGCGCATTAGCGGGGGCGCGGCAGAAATGGACGAGCTCAAGGCGCTCATCGCCAAGGTCGCGAGCGGCGCCGCGCTCACGCTGGAGGAATCCGCGCAGGCGTTCGACCGCATGATGTCGGGCGAAGCGACGCCCTCGCAAATGGGCGGATTGCTGATGGCGCTCAGAGTCCGCGGCGAAACCGTGGACGAGATCACCGGCGCGGTCCGGACCATGCGGTCGAAAATGCTCGCCGTCGAGGCTCCCGCCGACGCCATCGACGTGGTGGGCACCGGCGGGGATGCGTCGGGCTCGTTCAACATCTCGACTTGTGCCGCCTTCGTCGTCGCCGGAGCCGGCGTTCCGGTCGCAAAGCACGGCAACCGCGCGCTCTCCTCGCGCTGCGGCGCCGCCGACGTTCTCGCCGCGCTCGGCGTGCGCATCGATCTTTCCCCGGACGCGATCTCCTATTGCATCCGCGAGGCCGGCATTGGCTTCATGTTCGCGCCCGCCCACCATCCGGCGATGAAGCACGTCGGCCCGACCCGGGTCGAGCTGGGCACCCGCACCATCTTCAATCTGCTCGGCCCGCTGTCCAATCCGGCCCGGGTCAAGCGGCAGATGGTCGGGGTGTTCTCGCGACAATGGGTCGAGCCGATCGCGTACGTGCTCAAGAACCTCGGCTCGGAACGCGCGATCGTCGTGCACGGCTCCGACGGCCTCGACGAGATCACGACCGCCGGCCCCACCCGGGTCGCCTCGTTCGAGAACGGCGCGGTGCGGGCATTCGACATCGCGCCGGAGGATTTCGGTTTCCCCAAGGTCAAACCCGAAGCGCTGCGCGGCGGCGATGCGCAGGAAAACGCCGCGGCGCTGCTCGACGTGCTCAAGGGCCGGAAAGGCCCGTTCCGCGACGTTGCGCTCCTCAACGCCGCGGCGGGACTTCTGGTCGCCGGCCGCGCTCATGATCTCGAGGGCGGCATCCTGCTCGCGAAAAAATCCATCGATTCCGGCGAAGCCGAAGGCCGGCTCGACCGCCTGATCGCCGTTTCCAACGCTTGACCCTTGACGCTTGACCCATGGCCGACGTGCTCACGAGGATAAAAGCCTACAAGCGCGAGGAGATCGCCGCGGCCAAACGCGCCCGGCCGCTCGCGGCGCTGCGCGAACAGGCCATTCGCGCGACGCCACCGCGCGGATTCCTGGCAGCGATCGAGCGCCGGCACGCTCGGAGCGAAACCGCGCTGATCGCCGAGATCAAGAAGGCGAGCCCGTCGAAGGGCCTGATCCGTGCCGATTTCGATCCACCGGCGCTCGCGCGCGCCTATGAGGCCGGCGGCGCCAGCTGTCTCTCGGTGCTCACCGACGCGCCCTCGTTTCAGGGCGATCCCGAGCATCTGACCGCCGCGCGCGCGGCTAGCTCGCTCCCGGTGCTGCGCAAGGATTTCCTCTACGATCCCTATCAGGTCGTCGAGGCGCGCGCGCTCGGCGCGGATTGCATCCTGATCATCCTGGCGGCCGTCGAGGACGCCGTCGCGCGCGATCTCGAACAGGCGGCGTCCGACCTCGGTATCGACGTGCTGGTCGAGATCCACGACGAAGCCGAGCTCGACCGCGCGCTTTCCCTGCGCTCGCGCCTGATCGGCATCAACAACCGCGACCTGAAAACTTTCGTCACGAGCCTTGCGACCACGGAACGGCTGGCGCCGCGGATTCCGCAAGACCGGATCGTGGTCGCCGAAAGCGGCCTCAACACCCCGGCCGATCTCGCTCGCCTCGCGGCGCTCGGCGTGTCCGCGTTTCTCGTCGGCGAAAGCCTGATGCGCCAGGCCGACGTGACGGCGGCGACGCGCGCGCTGCTGGCCTCGCAACAGGCGCGCGCCGCGCCGGCGGCCGAGTGACGTGGCGCGCACACCGAAACTTTCCCACCTCGGCAGCCGCGGCGAAGCCCGCATGGTCGACGTGTCCGAAAAGGCCCCGACCGAGCGCACTGCCATCGCCGAAGGCCGCGTGGTGATGCTGCCCAAGACGCTCGATGCGGTGCTCAAGGGCGATGCCAGGAAGGGCGACGTGCTGGGCGCCGCGCGCATCGCCGGCATTCTCGCCGCCAAGCGCACCCATGAGCTGATCCCGCTCTGTCATCCGCTCCCGCTCACCAAGGTGGAGGTCGAGATCAAGCCCGACCGCGACCTGCCCGGCCTGATCGTCCGCGCCACCACGAAAGTGGCCGGACGAACCGGCGTGGAGATGGAGGCGCTGACCGCCGTCTCGATCGCCTGTCTCACCATCTACGACATGGCCAAGGCGCTCGAACGCGGCATGCGCATCGAGGCGATCCAGCTCCTCGAGAAGCGCGGCGGCAAGTCGGGCCTCTATCAGGCGGCCGAGGACTGAAGATGGCGCTCCTCTCGGTCGAGGAGGCGCTCGCCCGCGTGCTCGACGGCGTCGAGCCGCTGCCGTCCGAGCATGTGCCGATCGCGCAAGCGAGCGGGCGTGTGCTCGCCGTCGACCTCGCGGCGCTGCGCTCGCAGCCGCCCGCCGCGGTCTCCGCCATGGACGGCTATGCGGTGCGGGCGGCCGACGTGGCCGGCGGACGCGCCGAGCTCAAGCTGATCGGCGAGGTTGCGGCCGGCCGGCCGTTTGCGGGCAGCGTGGGTCCCGGCGAAGCCGCGCGCATTTTCACCGGCGGCGTGCTGCCGCCCGGGGCCGATGCCATCATCGTGCAGGAAGACACCGAGCGCCGCGGCGACATCGTCGTCATCACGGGCGCCGCGCAGCCCGGAAAGCACATCCGCCGCGAGGCGCTCGATTTCGCCTCGGGCCAAGTGCTGCTAGGCCGCGGCCGGCGGCTTTCCGCCCGCGATATCGCGCTCGCGGCCGCCATGAACCATGCCGAAATCCCGGTTCGCCGCCGGCCCAGGGTCGCGATCCTGGCGACCGGCGACGAGCTGGTGCCGCCCGGAACGAACCCCGGCCCCGGCCAGATCGTCAGCGCCAACGGCCTGGCGCTGAGCGCCTTCGCCCGCGCGGAGGGCGCGGAGGCACGCGATTTCGGCATCGTCCCCGACCGGATCGAGCCGACGGTCGAAGCGCTCGAGCGCATGCGCGGCTGGGGCGATGTGCTGGTCACGACCGGCGGCGCCTCCGTCGGCGAGCATGATCTGGTGCAGCGGGCGCTCGCCGCGCAGGGCATGGCGCTCGCGTTCTGGAAGGTCGCGGTCCGGCCCGGAAGGCCGATGATGCACGGGCGCATCGAGCGCACCCGGGTGCTCGGCCTCCCCGGCAACCCGGTCTCTGCCTACGTGTGCGCCTTCCTCTTTCTCGTACCGCTGCTTCGGCGGCTCATTGGGCGGCAGGATCTGTCGGCCGCGACCGAATCGGCCGTGCTGGGGCGCGAGCTTGCGGCGAACGACGAGCGCGCGGACTATTTGCGTGGAAAACTCGAGCGCCAGCCCGACGGCAGTTTGATCGCTACCGCGTTCGCGGTCCAGGACAGCTCGATGCTCGCACCGCTGGCTGCGGCCGATTGTTTAATCATTCGTGAGCCTTACGCGCCCGCCGCGCCGGCCGGCAGCCGCTGCGCCATCCTTAAGCTTGGCTTATGAGCCATCCTTAAGCTCGGGCTGTGGGCATCATTCGAGTTGTTCACGCGAAATTAAATGGTTGCGGAACACATAAAGAACAGATAGCGTCCGTTCATGCTTTGTTTCGGACGGGCGTTACCGAGGCTCAACCAACGGCGAGCGGGGCACCGATGCTGACGCGCAAGCAACTGGAACTGCTGCGGTTCATTCACGAGCGGCTCAAGGAGAGCGGCGTTCCCCCCTCCTTCGACGAGATGAAGGACGCGCTCGACCTGCGCTCGAAATCCGGCATTCACCGGCTGATCACCGCGCTCGAGGAGCGCGGCTTCATCCGGCGGCTGCCCAATCGCGCACGCGCGGTCGAAGTGGTCCGGCTTCCGGATGCGGTCGCCCACGGCGTCGGCGGGCGCAGCCGCGGCTTCACGCCGAACGTCATCCAGGGCAACCTCGGGCGGGTGCGCGCCAATTCGGAAGACGAGGGCGGCCGCCCGGTCGCCGTCCCGGTGATGGGCCGCATCGCCGCCGGCACGCCGATCGAGGCGATCCAGAACCGCAGCCACACCATCAACATGCCGGCCGACCTGCTCTCGACCGGCGATCATTTCGCGCTCGAAGTGCGCGGGGATTCCATGATCGACGCCGGCATCCTCGACGGCGACATCGCGCTCATCCGCCGCACCGAAGCGGCCGACACCGGCGACATCGTCGTCGCTTTGATCGACGAGGAGGAGGCGACGCTCAAGCGCTTCCGCCGCCGCGGCGCCTCGATCGCGCTCGAGCCCGCCAACTCGAGCCATGAGGTCCGCATCCTGCCGCCCAACCGCGTGAAGATTCAGGGCAAGCTGGTGGGCCTGTTCCGGCGATATTGAGGGCGCCGATCGGCCCTCCTGTCCCGGGCACCGCGCAGCATTTTGTGGTGCGCTGCTGAACCGGGACCTATCGGGTAGCTCCTTGAAGCAGCTGGTGGCACCCGTCTACCTGCCGGGCAAGCTCTAATTTAGCCATCGGCGCTTTCCACGAACGTCTCAGCCTCTTTCATGGTCGGAAAGCTTGCGATCTCCGCATAGTCCGGGCTGTGTTCCGCCGAATCGGGTGAGCGGAGCACGACGAAACCTGCCCCGCGTCGCTCGACGATCTGGGTCCGTTCTTCGCTGTCATATGGTGAAATGTGCCGGTCGCCGCACGCCGGGCAATCGTCATCGCACATGCAGGACCAATCATCGGTCCAATGACAACCGCAGCCGGGGCATTTGTAGTGGTTTCGAAACCACGCCATGTTGTTCCCCGCTTGCCGGAAATCTCCGCTCGCAGTGATTAAGATGACCATCTTCGGACATTCCGACAACAAAAATTCGATGCCTAAGACCCTTGCCTATCGACCCACAGTTACGCATTCTGGATAACCATGTTCAGTAGTACGCGAAGCTACAAGTGAAATTGGGTTTTGAAGAGTCGCAAACGGCCTACGCGAGTGCGTCGCAGAGCGCGCGAGTCTGGACGGAACGCTGGGTCAAAGATTGGGTGTTTTGTCCAAATTGCGGAAGCCCGAAGATAACCCAATACGAAACCAATCGGCCGGTGGCGGACTTCTTCTGTAGCGATTGCAGCGAAGAGTACGAGCTAAAGAGCACCAAGGTCAAATTTGGCGCCAGGGTCCTGGACGGCGCGTTTCGCGCCATGTGCACCCGCTTGGCGGCAGACAACAACCCGAACCTTCTGCTATTGAACTATGATCTGAAGAGCTTTGGAGTTACGAATCTGTTCGTCGTTCCAAAGCAATTTTTTGTACCCGAGGTGATCGAGGAGCGAAAGCCTCTTGCGGCGACGGCAAGGCGCGCGGGCTGGGTCGGCTGCAACATCCTTCTGGACCAGATTCCGAAGTCCGGGAAAGTCTTTTTCGTACGCGATCGGCAACCCCAGCCCAAAGAGATCGTGCTTGCCCAATGGAAAAGGACACTCTTTCTGCGAGATGAGGGACTTGAGGCCAGGGGTTGGCTCATAGAAGTCATGAATTGCGTAGAATCGATCGGCAAACAGGAATTTCAGCTTGATGACGTCTACTCTTTCGAGAGCACACTGAGCCAGCTTTATCCAAACAATCGGCACGTGAAGCAGAAAATCCGACAACAGCTTCAGGTGCTACGAGACCGCGGGTACCTCGACTTTATGGGACGTGGATACTACCGGTTACGATCCCCAGCTTGATCTAAATCTCACTCCCCCGGCTCGAGGTCCTCGGCCCGCGGGGTGGCGTCGCGCTTGCCAGCGCCGGCGGGTTTTGAAGCCGAGGAACGCGCATCGGCTGCGGCCGGCGGCGCGGCTTCCGGCGGATCGCGTGGCGCCCAGGGCCGGTCGTAGCCCTCCGGGCGCGCTGCCGTGATCTCCCAGGCATCACCGACGTGGCGCAGCGCCAGCGCGCCGCTGCGCGCGCGCAGGATGCGGTCGATCACCGTTGCGGCGCAATCGGGCGGCGCGCGGCGTGACGTGACGATGAGCCCGGCCACGCGGCAATCGTCGTCGTAGGCTTCCGCCGCCGTCGCCAAGGTCACGATCGTGCCGTCGGCAAGCCGCGCCACGCAGCCGATCTCATCGCAAGCCACCCCCTGCGCCAGCGTCGGATTCCCCGGAACGCGCGGATCGGCATCGGCCGCGAGCCACTCGCGCACCGCGAAACTGTCCCCGCTCTTTTTGATGATCGACAGATTGCCGCCCGCGGTCCTGATCCCGACGAGGTCGGCGCCTTGCGCGACCAGCACGTCGGGAAGCGGGGTGCGCGCCGCCCACAGAATGCCGAGGCCCAGCAGAGCGGCGCCGGTCCAGCGCAGCGGCGTTCGCAGCAGGCAAACCACGAGCAGCCCGGCGGTGATGACGAGCAGCGCGCCGGGCCCGAACGCGGTGACACGGCCGACCGCGCCCGGCAGGCTCGCGACCCAGAGCGCGACGTCGATCATCCATTGCAGGCCGTCGCCCATCAGCCGCCAGAAGAAATCGTCGAACCCGAACGGCATGGCGAGGAGCGCCAGCATGCCGGCCGGCATCACCCAGGCGGACACGACCGGCATCGCGAGCAGATTGGCGAGTACGCCGTAGGGCGCCATGCGGTGGAAATGGAACGCCGCCCGAACCACCGCGGCGGGCCGCGGGAAGCAGCAGCGGGTTGCATAATCCGCGGGAATCCGCCTATATACGCTTTCTTTGCGGCCGATAGGGGACGCAATGGGAAGCAACGGGAAGCGGCGGTTCGTTTCCCATAGTTGTTTCCCACGGATGGGGGACCTTCTGATGAAACTGACCGACAAGTCCGTCGCCAGGATCGAGCTGCCACCCGGCAAGGGCGACGCGATCTTCTTCGACGACGAGGTGACCGGGCTCGGCGTGAGGCTGCGCGCCGGCTGTCGGCCAATCTGGATCTACCAGTACCGCGTCGGGGCGAAGCAGCGCCGCTACCAGATCGGCCCGGTCGCCAAGCTCAAAGCGGCGATGGCCCGGGAGAAGGCGGAGGAGCTGCAGGCGCGGGTCGTGCTGGGCGAGGACCCGCAGGTCGTCAAGGCCGACGCGAAGGCCGAGAGAATCAAAAAGGACGCCGCGGCCAAGCACACGGTTGGCGCGCTCATCGAGCTCTACATCGAGGACAAGGAGAAGGCCTTGAAGCTCGGGAAGCTGCGGCCGAGCACCATCCGCGGGATTCGGCGGTACCTGCGCTCGCACTGGAAGCCACTGCACAGGCTCCAGGTGGACGACGTCGAGCGCAACCAGATCGCGGTCCAACTCAGGGCGATCGAGAAGAAGAGCGGGTCGACCGCCGCCAAGCACGCCCGTTCGGCGCTGCAGAGCTTCTTCGCTTGGGCGATGGCCCAGGGCTTTTCCCGAGCCGATGCAAGCCCGGTGATCGGGACACTCGCGCCCGAGACTGCACCGCCGCGGGAGCGCGTGCTCACCAGGGAGGAACTCGGCGACGTCTGGAGAGCCTGCGGCGACGACGACTTCGGCCGCGCCATGAGGCTGCTGATCTGCACCGGCTGCCGACGACAGGAAATCGGCTCGATGGCCTGGAGCGAGATCAGGGACGGCATCTGGACGATTCCCGCCGACCGAGCCAAGAACCGGCGCCAGCACTCGATCCCGCTCGTCGGCCTGGCGGCCGAGATCGTCGCCTCGGTGCCGAAGGTGGAAGGCCGCGACCTGCTCTTCGGGCTCGGGCCCAACGGCTTCCGGGGTTGGCACATAGCAGGCGAGGCGCTGCGGAAACGCATCGAGAAGCCCATGCCGCATTGGGTCGCCCATGACCTGCGGCGGTCCGTCGTGACGCACATGGCGGAGATCGGCATCGAACCGCACATCATCGAGGCCGTCGTGAACCACATCTCCGGCCACAAGGGCGGGGTCGCCGGGATCTACAACCGGGCCAAATACGGACCGCGCATCCGGCAGGCGCTCGATCGGTGGGACGCCGAGCTGCGCGCGATCGGTTGTTTCTTCTCCGAGCTTTCTGAGGATGCGGATAAGACGGGGGCCAATATCGAGGGCGGCCAGCGCAAGGTCGTCCCGTTGCACGTCGCGGTGTAAGGACTCATCCGGCTGAGGTTGACAAACGAAAACGATTCCGCCAGCAAGAGACCGCACCCCCCCACACGGAAGAGCTGAAGAACGCGAAAGCAGGATTCCGCCTGCTCGCGCCCGTGTGGAGGTGTTGGCAATGTCACCGCGATCGAAGAAGTCGAAGAAGTCTCCCCCGCCGCCCGTCCAGCTGCCGCTGCAGGACGACAAGGTCTACCCGATCCCGCCATTCTGCCGGGACGTCCTGGGCGTGAGCGTGGACACGTTCCGCCGGATCTGCCAGCGCGGCGAGGGCCCGCCGATCACCCGCCTTTCGAAGACGCGCATCGGCATCCGCGGCAGGCACGGCAAGGAATGGCTCGACGCCCGCGCCAAGGCGGCCGCGTCATGACCACGCTGCCGATCAAGACCGACTCGCTCGCCGACCTGGCGAAGCGGATCAATACCGAGCATGCGGCCGTCGTGCGTGCCTTCCGGCGCGGGATCGAACGCGCGCTCGCGTGCGGCAATCTCCTGTGTGAAGCCAAGATGCGCTACGGTCGACATGGGAAATGGGCCGGCTGGCTCGCCAAGCACTGCCCTAATATCTCGCAGCGAACCGCGCAGCAGTACATGCGGATTGCGGCGCACGCTGACGAGATTAAGGCAAAATGCGAAACGGTTTCGCATTTGGCCATCAACGAGGCGCTGGATCTCATTGCCGAGCGGGCGATCGCGCCGCCGACCTACACGGTCCCGGTCGAGGTCACGCACAAGACACTCGTGATCACCACCCCTTACGCCAGCGTCGAGGCCAAGCCGCCGCAGCCCACAACCTTCAAGTCCGTCAGCTATGTGCCACCGGCCGGCCGCGCGATCACCACGGGTGAGCTAGCCGACATTGCGACGCGCCAAGCTGCCGCCGACGTCATCGAAAGCCTCCTTCGGCTCGGCAGAGCTGCAGATCGATGCGACCTCGGTGCCATGGTCGAAGTCTTGTTGAACGACGCCGACAAGCTGGACCGGGTTCGCCGGGGGATCAGCTTCGCGATCCGGATCAAGGGCGCCCTCGACCAAGCCGGGGTTCGCGGGAATCCGCATCTCAAACTGATCGAGAGCGGGACGCCGCCCCCGGTCAAGGCGTAGTGGCAAGCGAGGTTGCCAGCGGGAAGCCGCCATCAGGATGCCACTACAATGTTCGTCCGGTTCCGAGCAACCCGCGAGCGACTCCAGGTGAGCCTGATCGAGACGCGCCGCGCCAACGGCACCGTCCGCCACGAGCATATCGCCAGCTTCGGCTCGATCGTGATGCCGCCCTCTATCGCCGACCGGATCCAGTTCTGGAACCGCCTGCACCAGCGCCTTGCCAAGTTGTCGAACCGGGTCGACGCGGAGAGGCAGGGCAAGGTCTTCACGGCGGTGCACGCGAGAATCCCCATGCCGACGATCGACGAGCAGCGCGCCCTGCAGCTCGACAACGCAAAGGCCGATGCGGGCTTCTGGACGGTTATCCGCGACGCGCACGGAGAGATCGCGCAAGGCCACAAGGGTCTGATTGCCAGTGCTGAGCGCATCATCGCCAAGAGCGAAGCCGAGGCGGCTAAGGCCGACGCCGAGGCTAAGGCCTCCCAGGAGCGCATCGAGCGGATCGAGAGGGGGGAGGAGGTCTCTGGCGGGCTCGGCAGGCCGATGACGTACGAGGAGATGGAGGCTCGCCTGCTCGCTCTCGGTTTGACCAAACAGGATATTCGCGACTGCGAGGAGACGCACGAGATCAGCGAGGCCGGCTTGTTCGACGTCCTGCTGGCTGAGATGCACAAGCGGCGCGAGGTCGCGGAGAAGGCGGCAAAGCGCCATGTTCTGCGGCAGAGCCGCGAGAGCAAGACCTGGGAGGCCGATTGACCAGATGCGTGATGATCATCTCAGGGAGCTCGAACAGCGCCGTACCAAGCTGGTCGACGACGCCGACAGGGTGTCGGACCTGATCGACTGCTTCCCCTCCGCCGAGGCGCGCCGCCTGCTCGATTGTTTGGTCCGCGAGATCGACCGCATCGACCGCGTGCTCGCGGCGGAGCGGCGCTCACCATCTGCGGCGTAGTTTGCTATAACTGCGAATCAGAACGGGCGCCGCTTGGGCGCCCGCTCGAAGATCGCACCGGGACGAGCGGTGCGGAGGAAGTCGCACCGGTACAAGCGGTGCGGAAGGGTCGATCACCTGAGCAGAGGTGAAAGACATAGCGAGTCGGACGATATTTGAACCGGCCGCCTTGGGAATGTCAGAAGTTTTGTGTAAGAGATTTCTGTGAAGGTGGATTTTACGTTTCCGTACATGGAGCATGATGCATCAGCGGCACGATGAGCCAGTTTGCTTGGCCGCACCGAGCAGTCAAGCCCCAAAGCCGCGTA
>WNFY01000778.1_pt1 | contig 29287 bp, 21 predicted proteins | sample 5400091 | NCBI WGS metagenome assembly WNFY01 (sample SAMN13153364, study PRJNA577476) | soil metagenome | isolation source: 60 cm soil or saprolite under grassland replicate 1 | place: USA:California | collected 2016-06-15 | reverse complement strand
CTGTAGGCGGCCTTCACCATGTTCTTCAGGCCGATGGTCAGGCCCAGGGTGGCGATCACCAGCGGGATGACGCCGTGGCGTATCAGCGGATCGACCACCAGGAGCTTGAAGCCGATGCCGAGCGCCAGCATCGAAGCCAGGCAGGCGAGTGCGAAGGCAAGCCACAGGGGCGCGCCGATCGTCAGCAGGAGCAGCATCGCGAACGCGGGCAGCATCACGAACTCGCCCTGGGCGAAGTTGATGGTTCCGGAGGCCTGCCAGAGCAGCGTGAATCCGAGCGCGGCAAGGGCGTAGATCGCGCCCGTGGCCGTGCCGGAGATGACGAGCTGCAGAAAGTCGCCCAACCTCCCTCCCTGTCGACACAAATGCTACCCTGAAGCCGAATCTTGCGTCCCAGGGAGAATCCATGACGGTTCATGAGCCCGTCACCGGGCCGAGCAACCCGCTCGGGCTCGACGGAATCGAGTTCATCGAGTACGCAACTTCTCAGCCGCAGGAGTTCGGCACCCTGCTCCGGAAAATGGGGTTCTCCGCCGTCGCGCGGCACCGTTCGCGCGAAGTGCTGCTGTACCGCCAGGGTTCGATGAACCTGATCGTCAATGCACATCCGGACGCGCTGCCGGGGCTGTCCTCGCCCGGGAGCACGCCCGCACTGGCGGCGATCGCGCTGCGGGTGCGCGATGCCGCCCACGCGCATCGGCATGCACTCGAGCTCGGCGCCTGGGACATGCCGACGCGGGCGTCCGCCATGGAGCTGAACATCCCGGGAATCCACGGCGTGGGCGACAGCCTCATTTACTTCGTCGATCGGCACGGGGATTTCTCGATTTACGACGTCGATTTCGTGCCGCTGGCGGGCGCCGATCCCCGGCCGCCCGCGATCGCCGGCCTGCACTACTTCGGCGTCGTGCAAGCCATCCTCGTCGACCGCACCGCAGAATGGCTGGATTTCTATCGAAGCCTGTTCGGCTTTTCGGTGCTGCCGCAGGGCCAGTATTTCGGCATCCTGCCGAGAGGCACGCTGCTCGAGAGCCCCTGCCGCAAGTTCTATCTGCAGCTGATCGAGCCGCCGCCCGGGTCGGAGGAGATCCGCTGGGACGAGGCCCTGGTGCGCCTCGGCCTTGGCGCACGCGACGTTCCGGCAGCCACGCGCGCCCTGCAGGAACGCGGCATCGCGTTCGTTGAGCGCGGGCCGGTGCAGCCCAGCCAGAAAGGCGCGCTGACGCAGGTCTATCTCGGCGGGGTCAATTTCGAACTGGTCGTGAGCCACCTGAAGCCATGAACCTCGACAACTTCGGCATGGACACGATCACGCTCGCCGGGCCGCTGGAGGCGAAGCTCGACGCGATCCGCGGCGCGGGCTTCACCCAGGTCATGCTCTCCGCGCCCGACCTCGTCGGACATCCCGGCGGCGAGAACGCCGCGCTCGCGGCGGTGCGCGCAAGCGGCCTGCGCGTCACCGGGTTCCAGGTCCTGCGCGATTTCGAGGGCCTGTCGGGCCACCTGCACGCCTACAAGGTCGACGTGGCGAAGGCGATGCTGCGGATGTGCCGCGCGCTGGGCTCGGAGGTGCTGCTTGCGTGCTCGTCGACTTCGGCGCACGCGGTCGGCGACCCGGAATTCCTGATAAAGGACCTGCAAAAACTCGCGATGCTGGCCGTGCCCTTGAATATCCGCGTCGCTTACGAAGCCCTGTCGTGGGGCCGGCACGTGAACGAATTTCCGCGGGCCGCCGAGCTCGTGCAAAGCGCCGACCGCGCCAACCTGGGCCTCGCGCTGGATTCGTTTCACATCTTCGCCAACGAAACGCGCCTAGCCGCGCTGCACGAGATCGACCCCGCCAAGGTGTTCCTGGTGCAGCTGTCCGACTTCATGTGGGAGGAAATCCGCTCCCCCGATGACCGTATCGAAACCGCGCGGCACTACCGGGTTTTTCCCGGCGAAGGCGTGCACAGCGCGCAGGTTGCGGAGATGGTCCGCATCCTGGACGAAATGGGCTATCGGGGGGACTACAGCTTCGAGGTCTTCAACGACGACTACCGCCAGCTGCCGCTGCCCATGGTGGCGGAGCGGGCGCGACAATCGGTGAAGTGGATCTCCGGTCTGGTGTCGAGGCGCAGCCTTCCCGCACGGCGCTCCGGGGGTGCCGCCGCGGTTCCGTGAAGGCTGGGTAGGGCGTGTAGGGATAAACAAAGGAAAGCGCCATGGAGAAGAAGATCATTTTTTTGGCAGATGGAACGTGGAATAGTCCGGACCAGGACGAGGACTCGGATGGCTCGCCCGATTACACGAACGTGTATAAGTTGTTCCTGACGCTTGAAGGAAACGACCCAGCCGGGTCGGTGAAATTGGAACGCGAGCAAGAAAAGGAGCTGCGCGCCGACGGCATGGTGCAGATTGCCAAATATATTCACGGCGTCGGCGATTCGAGCAACCCGATCAAACGGATCATGGGCGGGGTGTTCGGAGCGGGAATCATCTCCCGGGTGGTACGCGGGTATACGTTCATTTCCCGCAATTACGAACCCGGGGCGCACATTCACATCGTTGGTTTTAGTCGCGGCGCGTATACGGCGCGGGCGCTTGCCGGTCTCATCGTGTCTCAGGGCCTTTTGGGTCGGCCCATCACCCAGGACAAGGAGCTCGCCTATCGCTGCGGCAAGGAGGCGTGGTATCGCTATCGCGCGGCCGGTAAGACCAAGCCCAATTTTTGGGTGCGCACGGTCGAAGCCTTGGCCAATCCACGGGAATTGTTTACACGCGACGTTCTGAAGGACTCCGATCTGATACCGATCGATCGCATCGCCTCCGTTGGGGTGTGGGACACCGTTGGTGCCATGGGACTGCCTGACTACAAGAAAGACGCTCGCATCGATGAATTCAAGTTTGCCAATACCCAGCTCAGCACCAAAGTAGCCAAGGGTTTTCACGCGGTCGCGCTGGATGAGCAGCGCGGCGATTTCACGCCGACACTTTGGGATGCCGCGTCCAACGTGACGCAGGTCCTCTTTCCCGGCGCACACGCCGACGTGGGCGGCGGTTATCCGAATAACCCCGCGGAAAGCGGGCTGTCGAATGTACCGCTGGGGTGGATGATCGAGATGCTTAGGAGCGCGGGCGTGCGATTCGCGCAAAACGACGTAAAGCAGCTCGTGCCGAATGCCGCGGCTACCGCGCACAAGCCATGGGTTCACAAACCGTGGCCAGAACTCCCCAAGAGAAGCAGGACGTTTCCCAAGGGAATAATCGAGCATCCATCCATTCTCGAACGCATGTCGGCGGCGGGCGTGATCGCAGAGCCGGGGGAAACTCAAGCTCCGTACCGGCCGAGCAATCGACCGTCATTGAACAGGGCTTGACGTACCGCCGTGAGCAGATGTTCTTGGGTGCACGGGCGGCCTCGGAAGACTCTACCGGTGCGGGGGCAACCCTCCGCCTTGGGCGGGAGTCCAGCTGTCTGCGTGGCTGTTCGGGCTTAGGTCCATCGCTCGCTCCCGTATCTATTTCCTGTTTTTGGGCTGACTACGCATCTTCTCGTTAAATTGGTTACGTGCTGCAACGAACCCCGTGTACATCTGGCGCACGAAGGCCACCATGTTGGCATTGAAGATGTCATTGTGGCCGTGCATGATGTCGTCAGTCGTCCGGACCACCCAGAACGGGTTATGGTCTGGGTACGCCTCCTCAGTCCACCTCAACTCCAGCCCATCGCAAAGATACTGCTGGCCGGGTTTCGCTTTGCGGTGGTCGAACCCGCGTTCTGCAATTGCAAACATATAGGAATATTCGCGAGCGGCCTTGGCCGCAAAGTTGTTCTGAAGAATATTGCTGGCAGTCCCTGAAGCCGCCTTGCATGCTTCTTCGCAGTTGGTGTTGCCCGGTTCGCACAGACTTAGGTCGTGCGTGATATACCGTGGGTTGTGGCCGACAGCCAGGACAGTCGCCGATTGCTCCTCCCCGGACGTTGCTTCAAACACCGTATTGAACCATCGCGCAAGTGGAAAGAAGTATCTGGTTGCCACGTCGGCCGTAGAAGTCGCGACTATGACGACTGGCAGCTGGTTACGCTCTACGTCCGGCAGCCTCCGAACGGCCGCCCTCAATACCTCGTAGCGTGCCCCTTCGAACGCGGGATTTACGATTACCACCAAATCTCCCACCCGAGACATATAGTGATCGTTTGGTTTCTCAACGTTGCGCTTAAAACGTACCGCGTTACGGACGAATTCGCCACTCAACGCTTCAAACGTGATCAATCCGCCAAAGGAGTGCCCTATAGTGAGGACAGTGACATTTCGTTCGCCCGTGGTAGGGTCCGTCCCAGTATCACGAAACAAATCCAACCATCGAAAAAGTTCTTGAACTTGTCCTTGGGCAACTCGTTCGGCAGTATTCTTACGTTCCCAAAACGTAGTGTTGTCTAGAATCGGGATGGTCAGTGACTTACCGCGCCAACCGACATAAATACCAACGACTCTCGGTTTGGGGCCCTGACCAGCAGCGGCGGCTTCCAGAGTGTCGACCTGGCGGAGCAGCCTGCGAAACGCGTGCACGTTGGAATCCGTCGCCTCTGCGGTGTGCTGCCAACCGTGAACAAAAACAACGATAGATAACCTCTGTTGGGTCTTGTCGGGTTTCTCGCGGATTTGTTTGATCGATTCATACAGCTTACTCAGGTGATCTGCTTTGGTAGGGTTGCTCTCTTTGGCTGCGTCCTGCACCCAACCTTGATCGTCAAACTCGACAAACAAGACGTCGTAGTCTCGGTGGCTCTCGCGGGATTGCTTCCAGCAGTTGTCGCCCTCTTCGATCGGCGGCGCCGCATCTGACAGAAGCGCGGCGTCGTAGGCGCCGTAAGTTTTCTCACACGATGGAATCGCCCCGTAATCCCCATTGCGGTAGGGCACGCCCGACGTGCAAGCAGTCAATGCAGCGAGGATAGCAACCCGATACAAAGGCGGGTTTTTCATCTCTCTCTCCCTTAGGCGTGTTCGGTCCTGACGGAGAAAACGTTCATAGTGTTTTCAGGTACTCGATCAGCGCATCTTTCCCCGCGGCGGGCAAGCGCGTGCCGTATTCGTGCCCTCGATTGCCGCTGGCTCTCTCGCCTACGTTGAATTTGGTGCCGACGCGTTGCGCTTCTGGTCCCTGCGTGATGAAACCGACATTGACCGGATCGTATACGTCGTAGCCACGATAGAACTCTTTAGGTCGTTCGGTAGCGGGCTTGAGCAGATCGCGCAGCGTCGGCACCGAACCGTTGTGTAGATAAGGCGCGCGCAGCCAAATCCCATCGAGGAACGCGGCGATGTAGCCGCTCGGTTCCGCCTCGACCAGTCCGTGGCGCTCGAGACCGAAAGCGCGCACGACCTTGTTTGCCTCAATCGCGGCCTTTTTGCTCCAGGTAAGGAGACGCTCTCGATCAGTGCCGACCTCCTCCACCGGCACCCGCGTGCCGGTCCGTTCCGAGGCGTGGCAGCCCGCGCAGTTGTTGTCGAAGATAGTCTTACCGACCCTTGCCGCTTGCGGGTTGATGGGGAACGGATATTTCGGCGCCGGTAACTCGCGCAGATACTGTTCAAGCCAGTCGACCTCCTTCAGAAAGTCTCCCTTGTTGTGCGGGGCCGCACCGAGCAACCCGAGCGCCGAATCCATGATGACCGAGCGCGCGTCGTGGCTGTCGCCCGCCAAGTTCATGAGCATGCCTTTTTCGGGTTTGTACTTTTTGAGATTCCAGACCGAAGGCATGTCAGTCGGACCGATGGTGTCGTCCATCGGAACCCGGATCATGAAGTACTTGGTGAGGTTCATCGCATCGTCGCGCCCGCGACCCCATTCGGGGAAATCTTTGCGATAGACCCATGCGAACTGCTGCTCGCGCTCTAGCAGGCGTTTTTTGGTAATAGGGATGATGAGAAAGCGATAGAGTGCCCGATCAAGCGGCGAGAGCTGGGTGACGAGCTTGATCTCGCGCATGAGGTTATCGGCGTTGAAGCGCGGATCCTTGGCGCAGTCCACCAGGAAGCGGAAGAATGCCTCGAGGTTGAGCGTGTGATTCGGGCCGGTGGGCACGAAGGTCGGGTTCTCGTCGGAACGCTTGCGATAACTCGCGGTATGGCAGGCCGCGCAGTTGTTCGCCACGCGCGGGAAGCCGATCACCTTCTTGGTGAAACCGATCGGCAATTCCTGTCCTTGCTCCCACGCCACGCCGAATGAAGCGTAACCACCCGGCCCCGGCAGTTTGTCGGGAAACACTCGCGGCAGCACGTAGAAGATCCAGTACGGAATGCCGGCATCGTGCTCGGCTCCGATGGAACCATACTTAAACCGCATTTCAGGCGTGGCCGTGATCCATTCCGGCTGCGGTTCTTCGCGAAAGAATTTGTACCAGCCGACGAAGACCCCGATGGCGACCAGAACCAGTACCACTGCGAGGACGAGCTTCCACTTTCGTTTTTTGGTTGCAGTTTGCATTTTTTCCCCTCAGCAGGACGCCGGCGACGCGCGTTAGAACGTTTTCAGATACTCAATGAGGGCGTCCTTGTCCCCGGGCCCAAGTTGCGTACCGTAGGCTGGGCCTTCGTGGCCCTTATTCCCGTTGCCAGGCTGGCTGGTGTCGTAGCGGAAGTACTTGCGACCGCCTTCTTCAGCGACGGCGCTGACGAAGCCGACCTTCCCCGGGTCATACACGTCGTAGCCGCGGTAAAACGTCCTCGGCCGCTTCCCGCTCGGCTCAAGCAGGTCGCGTAACGTTGGGACCGATCCATTATGCAAGTAAGGCGCGCGGAGCCACAGACCATCGAGCGGCATGTTGGCGTAGCCAAAGGTTTTGCGAAAATGGCAGAAGCGCCACTCATAGCCCGCGTACAAAGCGCTCTGATTCACAGCCAGGGTATAGGTATATGAATCGAGACGGCGGCGGTCAGTGCCTATCGCCTCGATCGGTGTGATCTTGCCCACCAAGGGACCGTAGAGCACCTCATCCGGCTCGCCCGGCTTTAGGCATTCGATCTTCTGGCCGTCCTCGGCAGCGCCGAATGCCTGCCCGCTTGCACCGTGACACCCACCGCAGTATTTCTTGTAAATTGGTGCGCCCTTTTCCGCACGCACCTGGTCGATCGGAAACGGGTAGGACGGTGGGTTCGCGTTCCGAAGCCAGTCCTCAATCCGTCTGATGCGGCCAAGATCTATGGTAGGCGGTGTAGTGCCGGTGCCAAATGCCGCACTCTTGTTGCGCTCTTCCACCATATTGTTGTTGCCGTCCCAGTGTAACTGCATGCCCTTCTTCCTCTGCTGGTTCCATATGGCAGGAAAGTCAGCGGGGGCATTCATTTCGCGGTCCGGCAGTTGGCCCATAGGAAAGTTAAATAACACTTTCGCTGCGTTAAAAGTGTCCACCCGCCCCGGGCCCCATTCGTGTTGCGCATATACGAACTGAAAACGCCCGCGCAGCATGAGCAGGCGCTCGCGCATAATCCAAACGGCGAGCGGATAGACCACGTAGCGGTCGATAAGTCCCAAATCTTCGCCGCGGGCCTGAAGAAGGCGTCTGACCTCGGAGATGATGAACTCGCCGCTGAATTTGGGGTCAGCGCTGCAATCAAAGAAGAATTTCTCGAACGCCATGACGTTGAAGGTGTTGGCGGGCATGCCAGCATAGATTTCCGGCCCACTCTGTTCGGTTTTGCGCACGGTACTGGTATGACACGCCGCGCAGTTCAGAAAAGTGCGCTCTATACCCATAACCGAGCGCTTGGAGGCGCCAACCGGCAGGTCGTGGCCCGTTTCATAAATCATCCCGAAAGCGGCGTAACCTTTGCCGTCCTCGTGGTGTGCGCCGGGCGAAGCAAACCCTTTATCGGGGAGGTGTTCAGCGCACACCTGCGGTAGCGCCTTCCAGATCCAGAGCGGAAAGCCGGATTCGCGCTCGCCTCCAGTGGAACCGTACTTGAAATGCTCTACCACGTCAGCGTAGTCCGTTGGGGTGTCTTCATTCCATAGCCAGACGAGGTACCCGCAAACGAGTAGCACGACAACAACAGCGAGCGTGACGATGGCTCGGCACCAGCCACCTAATAGTGCGTTCAAGTTCATGGAACCTGCACCTTGTTTTTGTTCCATGCGGATTCTCCTTCTCCGTTGCGCCCGCTGATCGATGGCGCGTCTCTATCGGGTTCGGGACCGGATTTCACGCCTCACAGGCAGCCGCGTAGGTTCTCGTAATTTCCGTTCAAAAGACGATCAAGATCGGGGGTGCGCCCCGTTTGCGCTTGAAGCAGGTCAACGGCGTACTGCCTGAGTCCCGCCAGTTCCACGCTCCCAGGCCACTTCTCCGGTTCCGCATTGAGTTGCGTCAAGGCCAACATGGGTGGCATGGGCGTTTTCGGCCGGTCGTCATGCCGCAGTTGCCACATGCTCAGGCGGAAAAAAATGCGCTCGGCACAGTGGCTGAGATTCGTCGCTACTTGATCGGCGTCGCCATAGAGGAAGTTCGGCGGCGAGGGCTCCGACGTTTGATGGCACAAGGCGCAGTATTGATAGAGCGGCGCTGCGCCCGCAAGCGCCGATTGCATCGCTCGCTCGCCTTCATCAAGGCGCGCGGCGGCCATGTTCTTATCATCAAGGCAGCACCACTCGCCGGTGGGCATGCCTAGACGAGCAAAAAGGGGCGGCAGCACGGCGGCCCGGCGGAAAGGCATTGCGGCGAGCACATCCTTGGCGGTACTTTCGTCCTCCGCAAGCCGCGCGAGCGCGGCGGCAACTGGTGCAAAATCGTCGAGCGCGCTCATGATTATTTCACCCTTGACCTCGACGGTTGCGCTGGGGGAGTTGCTCTCCGGCGCAGCCGCAGAACGCCAGCGCAGATTGATCCGGTCAACGGCGTTGCCGTCGATTAGGCGCACGTGCCGCCCCTGCCGCAGTGCACGGACGACGAGCGCCGAGTACCCCTTCCGCCATTCCATCCGCTCGGCATGCACTTCAAACTCGCCGGTATCGCCTTCTATCCCGGAGACGCTCAAATGCGTTACTGTGCCCGTCACCATCTTTCCGGTCGGTATTTCGACGCGCCCGGAAACCCGCAACGCGCTCTCAATGTTCTCCTTCGCAGGGCAACGAAAATCGAGCCGCTGCGCGAACGACCACGGTCGCGAGAAGACCAGGCTGCACTCGCTTGACCACGTCCGGTGCGGCTGACCAGGTTTTGAGCCGAGGGCGAATAAATGAGCATCTAGGCGTCTTACGTCCTCCGTAGCAATGAATTGAGACAGGCCGGCAATCATTCGCCTGGCATAGTCGTTAGCATCGGGAGGCCAGATTTCTAGTGGCTCCCGCGGGACCAAAGGATCGAAGCGCACTGGCACATGCGCTAGCGTCGTAGCGCCGGCCAACCCCGGATCGTCCGCACCACCCACCAGGGGATCGCGGTTGGGGATGTCCGGATTCGGAATCGCCAGGCCTCCGGGCCAACGCTCTTTGGTTGTCTGACCGAGTAACGCGAGCAGATTCTCGCGATAGGTCAGCGCGGTCTGATCGAAACCGTACTGGCCGCTCAAGCGATATTGGAGCAGCGCCTGAAGTAGCGCCGCCCGGCACCGAGCCGACCTGCGGCTGTTCTGGGTGTCCTCACAGCCTTCACGCCAAAGCTTTTGATACACCGACAGCAGGTTCGCACGCTCCGTGGCATCGTCGAGCGCGTTTGGAACGTCCACGCCACGCGCGACAGGAATGCCGTAGAAAACCCGGCTGCGCGCCGTGAGCAGCGCGGCGATGCGCGGATTGGCGTTGGTCTCGTCCCACAACTGACGTGAGAATAGCGGCGCGTGGTTCTGGTGGCAGGTGACACATACAGTCCGGTTGGCGTAGACGACTTTAGGCGTGGCCCCGACACGGTAGTCTTTGACCAACTGGAACTCAAAGCGGCCGGCCGCCTCGTTGTAGCTGATCACCTCGATCAGATTGGCCTTCTCTTGGTACCCAAGATAGAGTCGGTCTTTGAGCAGCATGCGGTGGTACCCTGCGGGTGCCGTAGCGGGCGACTCGGTATCCACTGCGACAACAGCACGCGGGTACTTGAAGAACTCGGGCCCTGCCGCACTCCGCTGCAGGGAGCGGCCCAATGGGATCAGCACGCGCTTCAGACACGAAGCTTCGACCGTTCCGATGCCACGCCCCTTGGGGGTGGCACGACCATCGCCTGCGCACCCGAGCCGAGAGTCGATCTTCTTCGTAAGTGCCTCGAAGGGAAACGGCACCCTGGCTGACTCGCCATCCATGACCACAAAATCGAAGAGGGAGCGGCCCACTGGCGGCAAGCTCTCGCCCGCACTTGCAGGGTCAGCCGCCCACACAGGTGCTACTTGTTGAGCGAGGCTTGAGACCTGCTTCCCCTGTACGGTCTCTGCGTTCTGAGCTCCCTGCCAATGCCAGAGCCCGAACGCGATCGCCATAGAGAAACCGAGCACGCTCAGCAGGGCCGCAGACTTGAGCGGGAGTTTCATTCGACTTGCCCTCTCCGATCTGCCTTATCGATTGGTGCCCGTTTCTGACGTTATTTCGCCGCAGCCACCAGCCGCTGCTGTGTTCCAGTCCAACAGTCCTCATTGACCTGACCGGTCTTAAGGAATGCCGGACCATCGCGCTCGGCGATTTCCTTGTTGTAGAGCGTGAAGGTCAGCAGAAAGACACGGTCCAGGTACGCGCGACCTAGATAAAATCCTGGACGCACCATGCGGATTTCGTCGCGCACTCTCGCGCCGCGGCGGCCAGCAAGGAAGTCGGGCTTCTCCTGGTAGCCGGGAATCTCGTCGGTGAAGAAATAGTCAATAATGATGGACTCGCGCCGCGCATCGAGCAGGCTTTGCCCGCAGTAAAGTTTGGCCGGAAACAAGAGCCAAGTTTCCTTGCCGTTGACGCTCAGCCTTCTTGGTTCACCTTCGACGAGTCCCACCTTCTTCAGGATGTCGAGCTCCTCGATGCGGTTTCTCAACACGCGCTCGTCCCGAAAAAACACTTTTCCCTTCCACAAAGCCTCCCCGAGCACCGTCAGCTTGACGCCTTTGAGTTCCAGAGCCAATCCTGCGACGCCGCCCGCGATTTCGGACGCCCGAAAATCGCCGCTCGATCCACGAGGAAATAAAATCTTGCCGTCGAATGCGCCATCCGGTATGGGGCCAGCCGTGATCCGAGCGTAGATTTGATCGATTTGTTCTTGGTTCAGACCCTCCAGATTCTCCGGTGTAATCCTGTTGAGGTCTGCCGCCGTGAGGGGATACTTGTACTCGATCTGTGCGAAGTCGATCTTACCCTGATAGCCTTGGCCAGCTGGGATCACGAATTTGATGTCGGGCCCTTGCGGCTTGAACCGATCGCATTCTGTCAATAGGAGCACAACGAGTGCGCTCATACCAGCGATAAGTAACACTCGTTTGTCGCGCGAGATCGTCGGATTCCATTTGCTTTGCGTGTCCATGGCTGATCTCCTAGTCAGGTCACATGGTGGCGAGGAATGCTGTCAGCGCTTTCTTGTCTTCCTCGGACAAGTCTTCACCGAAGCGGTGACCTTCGTTCTCGACTTCTTGCATACAGGTGTCGTATCGGGTGCGCAGAAAGTCGCGCTTTTCCCTGACTATCTCGACAAAACGTCCCGGGTGCTTCAACAGATCATCGGCAATGCTCTGCAGTTCGGGGACGATGTCCTTCTTGCCGGCCGCCTCCAGGCGCGCGGGATTCCGCTTGGCGAGGTACAGGTCGTCGATGAATTCCTTGTGCATGAGACCGTTGAGGAATCCCGCATGGTTGCCCCTTGCAATCCTTACCTCGCCTAACCCGAACAACGCCTTTTCTTGCTTGCCATCCCAAGTGCGGACTCCGAGATCCACGATCACGTCGTCGTCGGTCAGGGTCGTCTTTGTTCCACGCTCCTTCGGGTGCAGGAGCTCATACATCGACTGCTTATAGAGCTTGAAGCGGCCCTCGACGCTCGGGTCGTATCTGAAGCAAGCAGGCTGCTTGTCGAGCAGCTTGCCGCCGGCGTCCACGTAGCGCGCGCGGAAGAACTCGTTTTCCGGGTTTTTGGGCGCGCCACAAAGTTCCGGACCGATAGCGTTGTTATGCATGAGAGGCGCTGTCGCCCAGACATTCAGCAAGGAGATGTTGCGATAGTAACCGCGACCACCGTTCTTGAACTCATCGCGCTCCGGAATATCGGGCACCGGCTTTTTCGCGCGCATCGTCTCTGAGCCGTACTCGTAAAAGACACGTCCCGCCATGTGATTTGAATGCAGCGCCCGGCAGCGGAACGTACCAACCTCGGTAGCGGGCGTCGCCTGATCGTTGCCGAGGAAATCCTCGCGCACCTTGCGTGGATGCTCTTTCGCCAGCGCATAGAAATCACGATTCGTGAATGGCCCACCGACGTTCTCGGGGATGCTCGAATGACAACGCGCACAGCTTGCGGCGAAGACAGTCTTGCCCCGGGCAACGGCTCGCTTGCCGAACTCTTTATCTAGCTCGTCGATGAGGTCCTGCTGGGTGTACGGAGGAGCCGTCGGATTCCTTGTCTTGCGTTCGTTGTTTCTCGCGACGTGTAGGTCCATCGCGTCGGCTTCCGCCGAGAAAAAGAAATCAAGTATGTTGGACAGCCGGTCCTCGATGGCGCGGAAATTTGGACAGTCGCGTCGGCACTGGCCGATGTTGAAAGGCGTCTGGCCAAAGCCGCGGGCCTCTGGATCCAATTGGCGGAAGTCCGTCAAATGATTGACCCAGCACGCCTCCGCGCAGGAACCAATGTTGAAATAGACGCGTTGGATCGCCTCGCGTGCGCCGATCGAATCTTCACCGCCCTTGAGAATGTGGTGCACGCCGCTTAGCGTCACAGACTTGCCGCCGATCCTGGCTGGTGTTTTGTCGTCGCTAAGCGTGCTTCGCTGCCAACACTTGCTATCGCGACCCGGCTCGCACCAGCACTTTTCTTCATCCTTTTCCGCGCCGCAGGTGTCGACCTTGCGCCATTTGTTGATCATTTCTCCGGTGAAAGTGGGACGTTGCGACAGATTGATGATCGCGTTGATCGTGCCTGGATTGTTCACTTGGTCGTGCGGGATCGCCGAGGTGTCAAGGACACCAGGCCGTGCATGCGCAAACATCTGCCACTCGAGGCTGGTGCGCGCCATCCCGGAGCCGAAAAGCTCCGACATCCGAGTGTATTGGTTGCCGATAAGGCCTTTGATGTTTTCCCACCGTGGGCGAGCAGGGTTTACCGGCGGATTAAGGGGGTCAAACGCGATGTGGCACGAGCCGCAGGTCGTCCCGATGAGGTACGGTGGCTCAACCGACGCGTCGGCCAGTTTGCTCACCCTTGCGTCCGAAGGGATGCCGGTTTGTTTGACTAGCTTCTTGCTGAAGCCTTCCCAACCGGCCGAGCCAGCGTTGAGCTGCCGCCATTTCTTCGCATCGAAGCGTGGGTTAGGGAACTTGCGAATGCCCAGTGCACCTGTTGAGGTACCGAACTTGAGGTCACACGGGGACTGACGCTGATCCAACTTGCTTCCCTTCGTGTGCGGATCATCGGGATCGAGCGCCGCATCCTTCAAACCGCACGCAGGATCGACGTAGCCGATCTTGCCGACGTATTTCAGTAGGACGTCGTCCCCAGGGCACCAATCGAAGCCAAAGGTTTCCTCCAGGCTCCTGGCTGGACAATTGGGATCGCCAGGCTTGCAGCAAGCCGGATCGTTTATGATGCCCCAGGCGTAGAAGCGGTCGTCTCGCTGGTCCGTTCGCAACACCCTATACCAGTCGATCAACACGCCGACACGTTGCTGAAAGGTATAGATATGAAACCGGTCGTTGCCAGCAGTGGCTTTGAACCAGATCAGCCGCCCGACACACTCCGACTCATTCAATCCCTCGCGCGCACAAGCCTGGTAATAAGGCGCGTCCTGATCAACAATAGATTTTTCCGGCGTGGGTCGTGCGGCGGTAGCCCCTTGGCCAACCGTCGTAATAGCAGATCTGTCATCCGCAGCCTGGGCCCCCTGCGGCGTCGGGTCGATAACTGCATAGGCCATTACAAGGGAAACAAGCAGCACCACAACTCCACCGACAGCGACCCGACTCATAAGGACCTCCGCATATGACGTAGCCTCTTACGCAAATCTACCCTACACAGGTGCGCAACGTGCTCCTCAAAACCTCGGCCTCTGTCTGCCGCAGTTCCGAATTATTTCCAGTTGCGCCCGAACCCTCCGTACACGCGAGATCAGGTCTCGCCTATGTTTCCCGCTAAGACACGCGCTATGTCTATCTCGCCCGATCGAGGATTGTGTGCCAGAAGAATCCGTTCTGGAACGCCGAGCAGGCGAGTGCGACGAAGCTCGTCAGGGTGGCGGCTGCAGTCACATCAGCCCCCTGCATAATGCCCAGAAAAACGATGGGAGAGACCAAGATCGGCAGGAGGCCGGCTCGAATCCGCGCCTTCAGGTTGACGCCCTTCTGATCCAGGAGCGTGTCGAAGAATATCTTCGCGCCCATGCCGAGCACCATGCAAACGAACAACACCACGTAGAAGTTCGCGAGCGCCGAAGCGTCGGCGTTCGCAGCGCCGCCGGGGGACGAGGTTTTAGGCGGTGGTGGGGCGGCGCGTGCATCGGCGGGCGGACTTTCCGTGATTACTGGCGGCTGCGCACGTGCACTCGAAACGAGGAGGATCAGTTGCGGTAATGATGTCACCCAGGCCGAAGGCTGATCCACGACAGCCTGTTGGATGTTGTCGCTGACGACCCATCCGTGCTGCCACTTTCCGCTGCTCCAGTATGCGATCTGCGTCCAGCTTTGCGAGATCACGCCGAAGCGCACGGTGCGTTGGGCACAGACGAAGACCCTCACTTTCGCTCCCAGCACAGCGACGGGGGAACCGTAGACCCAGCCGTTCGCGGTATTGAATTCGGTCGCCGGGCGCGCGTAGACGGAGGTCTCTCGGGTCACTGCGGCACTCACCTTGCAGTCCTGCGCCGCGACGATCGGAACGGGTCCCAGCAACACGCAGAGAAAGGCGAGCACGCGATTGTGCGCAGTCGTCATCCGTGCACCAGAGCGATGTCCTACGCCGTTGTCCGACATGATGTCCTCCTGTTGCAACTCACCAAATATCAATCGCGCGCTGATGCCAATCGAGCTTTGATTCCTTGTGCAGTCGGAGAGGGTATTCAGCGGACCGACATGGCCGCTGAGGTGGGCTTGCTCCGAGCAGTGGGAATGAGAGGGCGGTAGAGGACGTAAGCACCGCCGCATCCATGGCGCAGAACATCGCGACCAAAGATTTTGTAGAACAAACTCCATGGCCCCCCATCCCCCTGGGCACGCAGTTTTGCGTGTTGGTGCCCCTTGGCGCCGCTGTGGTAGCTGGAACTGAAACGGAGAACAAAATCTACGCGCGTCGTTCCTATGGGTCAAATAAGAAATTTCGAATTTAGGGACAGACCCGACATTTCCTGTAGGGGTTTACCCCGGCTCGGCCTCGCCCGGGTCCGCAGTATCTACGCAGGGCCGTCGGGATTGATCTATCTGCGAGTCAATGCTACGACAAACCCTATACTTCAAAGGACTGGCAAATGACTAAGCCTCTGAATTTATTGGTAGGGCGTGTAGGGATCGAACCTACGACCAACGGATTAAGAGTCCGCTGCTCTACCAGCTGAGCTAACGCCCCTTCGCTCCCGGAAATTCGTGCTGAATGCCGCGTGAACGCGCGAATTTTAGCATCTAGGTGACCGCGGTGGGAGCCAGGGCCTCGATGTCGGTCACCACGTCCACGATGGCGGGGCGATCGGCCTTGAGCGCGGAGAGGAGCGCCGGCGTAAGCTCGCCCGGTTTCTCCACGCGGATGCCGAGCGCTCCGATCTCCTCGGCGACGCGCGCGAAGTTGACCGGCCTGTAGGTCCAGAGCTCGCGCGCCTGCTCGGTCTGCTGGCCGCCGTAGACGCGGTCGAAGCCGCGCTTGGACTGATTGCCGCTCGCATTGTTGTTCACGACGGTGACCGAGTTGATCTTCCATCGGACCGCCGTTTCGATTTCGCCGATGTGGTACCAGAGACCGGCGTCGCCGGTGAACACGACCACGGGCCGCTCCGGTGCTCCGCATTTCGCGCCGAGCCCCGCCGGGAACGCCCAGCCGAGGTGCCCGGCGCTCCTCATGTAGCTCTGCTCGGGCGCGCGCAGATCGTACATCCCGCCCATCCACATTCCCGCGTGCCCGGTGTCGACCACGACGATCGCGTCATCCGGTACGTTCTTCGTCAGCTCGCCGCACATGCGCTCCGGCCGGATCGGAACGGCGTCCGAGGCGAGCTGCGGCCCGTATTTCGCGTACCACTCCTTGCACATCGAGCGCGCCTGCTCGACCCAGGGTTTTCTTTTCGCCGCGGTCTTGCCGTCGGCGTGCGCGAGCATGCGCTCGAGCACGACCTTGGCGTCGCCGAGCACGCACGCCTCGAGGGGGTAGTTGCGCCCGAGCGCCTCCGGATCGACGTCGATCTGGATGGCGCGGACCCCGATCTTCGGGACCGCCCAGAAATGCGTCGTCATCCCCCCGGTCTCCGTGCCGATGAAGCACACGAGGTCCGCCTGCCCGACGACGCGGTTCGCGCTCTCGCGCGAATACGTTCCCGCGACGCCGACCGAAAGCGGGTGCACCCCGGGGATGGAATCCTTGCCGTTGAGCGAGGTCGCGACGGGAATCGAAAGCCTTTCCGCGAGGGCGACGAGGTCCCTGGCCGCGCCCGATGCGCGCACCCCGCCCCCCGCGACGATGACGGGCTTTTCGGCGTCCTGGAGAATCCTGAGCGCGGCGCGCACGCTTCCGTCCTCCGGCTCGGGGCGAAACGGCGGCACGCGCGCGAATTGCTGCTCGACGAGCGGTTCCATCTCGGCTTCTTCGGCGTCCACCTGCCCTTCGTTGCCGCGAAATTGCAGGTGCACCGGTCCCGGCACGCCGGACACCGCGACGCGAAACGCCTGACGCACCATGTCCGGAAAGCGCTCCACCGCGTCCACCGTGGCGTTGAACTTGGTCACGGGCTCGAAGGCCGGCACGTCGTCCACTTCCTGGTAGACCTTGCGGAACTTGGTCCTGGGATCGCGCCCCCCGGTGAAGGCGATCACCGGCGAGTGCGCGAGATGCGCGTCGCGCAGGCCTGCGGCGAGATTGAGCGCGCCGATCACCTGCGCCATGCAGATGCCCGGCCTGCCCGAGGCGCGCGCGTAGCCGTCGGCCATGTAAGCGGCGGATTTTTCGCCGTGGGTGTGGATGCGCTTGATCTTCGTCCGCCGCTCCATCTCGGCGAAGGTCCTGCGCAGCACGGCGGGGACCATGAAGACGTGCGTGACACCGTAGCCGGCGAGCATGTCGGCGAGGCACTGGGCCCCGGTGATCCTTGCCATGGTTACTTGATCGCCAGGGGATTGGTAGGCGAGCCGACCGCGCCGGTGATCGGGATCGCCGGAGCGACGAACAGGAACTCGTACACCTTGTCGGCGGCGCAGTCCTCCGCAAGCTCCTTCACGTAGAAGATCTCGCCCATGGTCATGCCCATCATCGGGATCGTGATCCAGTGCCAGGGCTGGTTGATGCCTGCCTCGGTCTCGTTCGGCCGCACCTCGCAGCCCCAGGTGTCCGAAGCGAGCGCCGCGAGCTCGGTGCGCTGGATCCACTCGAGCGTCTCGAACGCGAATCCCGGCGCGTCTCCGCCCGGGTAGCCGTCCCAGCTGCCAGCCTCGAGTTTCGCTTCCATTTGTCCGGTGCGCACGATCACGAAGTCGCCGCGCTTCATCTTCACACCCTGCATCTCCGCCGTCTTGTCGAGGTCGGCGCAGGTGATCGCATAGCCGTCCTCGAGCACTTCCCTGCCGAGCGCGCGCGGCACGTCCAGGAACACTCCGCGGCCGACCATCCTCGCCTTGGTCTTCTCGATGCCGCATTTCTGCGCGCCGTTGGACGTCACCTCGCGGCAGTCGTAGCCGTTCCACATGGAGTTCTCGTAGAAGACATGCCCCAGACCGTCCCATTGCGTGCCGCACTGCAAGGGCATCACCACCATGTCGTCGGCGGCGCGGATGCCCCTAGAGTCGAGCACCCCGGAATACGCGTCGGTGCCGGTGCGCAACATCGTATGCACCGGATTGATCCGGCCCATCGCCGGGTACTTGCTCTTCGCGCCCTGGGGGCCGTTGTTGTCGAAGTTGAGCGCGAGGGAGATCACCTTCCCCTTTTTCACCAGGCGCGCCGCGGCGACGATGTCCTCTGGCCGCGTGTGGTTCAGCGTGCCGATTTCGTCGCTGGGGCCCCACTTGCCCCAGTTCTTGTATTTCTCCGCGGCATCGCGAAGATCCTGGCGGGTGAGCTTGCGCGCGGGCATGAAATTCCTTTTTCCAATCGTGAGGAGAAAATGCGAGCCGCTACTTTATCGCAGCCTCAGTCGCGCCGCATGGGCGGTGATAAGATGACCGAAAGCAGAAGGAGGAAATCCATGAGGAGAAAACTCTCTTTCGCGCTCGCCGCGTGGGCGCTCGCCGGCACCTGCTTCGCGCAGGACTGGCCGAACAGGCCGGTGCGCGTCATCGTCCCCTTCGCGCCCGGGGGCCCGGTCGACATCATCGCGAGGATCGTGGGCGCGAAGCTCAACGAGACCCTGGGCCAGCAGTTCGTTGTCGAGAACCGCGCAGGAGCGGGCGGCAACATCGGCGCCGCCGCGGCCGCGAAATCGGCCTCCGACGGCTACACCGTGCTCATGACCTCGTCCGCGATCGCCGTGAACGCGAGCCTCTATCCCAATCCGGGGTACGATGCCGGGCGCGATTTCATCGCGGTGGCGATTCCCGCGTCGCAGCCGAATATGATCTTCGTGAACGCGAGCGTGCCCGCGCGAACGCTGCCCGAGCTCATCAGCGAGTCGAGGAGCAAGAAGATCCCGCAGTATGTTCTCTTGCATGGCTATCTCCGGACCGCTGCCGCAGGTCAAGGCCGGGAAGCTCCGGGCCCTCGCCGTTTCCAGCGCGAAGCGCATCCCGGCGCTTCCCGATGTCCCGACTTTCGCCGAAGCGGGCTTTCCGGGCGTGGAGGACTACACCTGGGTGGGCGTGTTCGTCCCCACGGGCACGCCGGCGCCTATCGTGCAGAAGCTCAACGAGGCGGTCAATGCCGCCATCCGCAACCCCGAGGTGCGCGAGCGGCTCGCATTCAGCGCATTCGACCCGGTGGGCGGCCCGCAGCCGCAGGCCGCCGAGTACATGAAGGCGGAAATCGTGAAATGGGGCAAGGTGGTTCGCGAGACGGGAGCGAAGCCCGACTGATCCTGCTCAGGCGTATTTTTTCGGCAAGGCACTGTTGAAACAGAACAGATTCTCGCCGCGAGGGGAAAGAACCACCACGTCTTCGTCGACGTGGGATTCCCCCGGACGAAGCAGAGAACCTGTTGCTGCGCGCGCAGTTGATGCATTGCATCGACCAGTTCCTGGCAATACGCAAGCTCCGCCGGTAGCCGCGGAGGCGGCGGGCCCGACGCGATGCAGCGCGTCGGGCGTTCGCCAACTCGGACGTGCGCAGGCACGTCCGTCGAATTCCCGGCTCACCCCCTTCATTTACGTCCAAACTCAGAAGGCGCATACTGCATTCACCTTTGCGGCCTCGCACTGACAAAAAGAGACGCGTAACGAGCTCAAGTACGTGCAGTATTACATTTTTTGTTGCTCATTCAACGCGGAAGGGAGGTTGGTATGAAGACGAGCCATTTTCTATTTGCCAAGGCCATGTTCGCTCTGGTGGCTGTTGTAGGGGTGTCTGGCTGTGCCCCTGGAAAAGTGACCGGAGGAGGATGGATCCCGTCCGCCTCGGGAGATCCGGGGGACAAGGCGAATTTCGGCTTCAACGCCGCACAATGTGACCCGGACGCTATCCGTGGCCAATTCAACTACCATGACCAAAATGCGCCTCTTTTCGCTGCCGGGGGGGGAGTCAAGATGAATGGTCCGGTCGTTGCACCGGGGGGCCTGTGTGTGGCCTTCCCCCCCTGTGGTTGTCCAGCCGGCTCATATTGGATCACCGTCGAGTATGGCTCGACGAATCCCAACTTTCCTGGAGATGGCGTTGCCGTCGCCTGTGTCACCGATAACGGCGAGGGGATAAACGCCACTTCCGCGGATATGGGTTCAATCAGTGTCACCAGCGGGCCTTACATGGGGTACTTCAACTCAGGGCCAGTGCAAGGGAATATCCGAGCCCACGACTGCAAATAATGGGTGCTGCGGGCTAGCGTCAGGTCCGCCTGAAAATGCGGGCACTACGTACGTGCGAATTTTCCCTTGTCGTACGTAGTGTCCGGCTTTTTAGCCGCAAATTTCATGACTGTGTAGTGGCCGCATAGCCGAAATAGTTTCGGCATTCGGTGGCTGAGACCAGACACGTCGCGACCGTCGTCCAGACTTCTTCGACGGTGCGTCGCCGAGCGGTCCGGAGCAAGCCGAAACGGACTCTTAGTGTTTTGGCGGCGCTCCAGCTGCGTTCAATGCGGCGCGCGTCCGGACGGTGTCGATTGCCTCGAGCACGGCGCCGGCGCTCGGGTAACGCCGCGCCGGATCCTTGGCGAGCATTGCGTCGATCAGTTCCTGGCAATAGGCAAGCTCCGCCGGTAGCCGCGGAGGCGGCGCGTTGACGATCTGCCGGATCAGCTCGTCGATGGAGTCGCTCGTGTAGGGCCGATGGCCCGTCAGCATCTCGAAAAAAATCACGCCTAGGGCATAAAGATCCGAGCGCTGATCAACCTCCGTGCCTGTCACATGTTCCGGCGATCGATAATAAAGGGACCTCAAGGGTACGGCGCGCGGCGCGATGCTCATGCCGCTCGTCTCATCCTTGGCGCCTTCGAAGCCGGCGAGCGCGATTTCGCCGTTTTCGCGCACCATGAAATTTTCCGGTTTCAGGTCACGGTGAACGATTCCCTGGCGATGGACCTCGGCCAGCGCGGTCGCCGCCTGCGCGAGCAGCGACAGCGCCTGATGAGGGGGAAGCGGACCTTTGACCCCTTGTCTCAAGCAACCGGCCGGAAAATACTCCATGACGATGTAGGCGAGGTCCTCAGCAAAGCCGTGGTCAAAAATCGCCGCGACGTTCGGGTGGTCGAGGCGGCCGACCCTTGCCGCTTCCTGCACGTATCGCTGTAAAAGCCGTCGGTCCTCCCCCGCGCGGATTTGCCGTATCTTGATCGCCACCTTCTTTCCGTCCAACTCGCGCTCGGCCAAGTACACGGCCGACCCGTTCGCAGCGTCCAGCGTGCCGATGACGCTGTAGTTCTTGATGCGCAAGGGAGCGGACGGGCTGGGTCGGCTCTGATCGGACATCAAAGCCTCCAGCGTCTCGCGCAGCGCGGCTTTCACGGCCGTTGCCGCGCCTTGTGCGTTGCCGGCGAGCGCCTCTTGCAGCAGCTCGGACAGACTGCCTGTGCCGCGGTCGATCGTTGCCGTGAGATTCTTTAGGCCGAGGACTTCGTAGACGAGCACGGGCTTGGTTCGGCCGCGCAGATGTACGATTCGATGCGCGCCGTGAATCACTGCGTCCCCGGCGGCGCTGATCGTCGCGTCGCTTGCCACGACCGGCCAGCCGAGTTGCTTCGTCTGCCCTTCCAGCCGCGAGGCAATGTTGACGGTGTCGCCGATGGCGGTGAAATCCTCCTGTCCGGACGTACCGACCTGGCACAGGGTCACCTCGCCGGTGTGAATACCGACGCCGATTGCAAATTCCGGCAGCCCGCGGTCGGCGTACTCCGTGTGCACGTGGTTGCGAAAGTGATGGGCGATTATCGACAGGCCGAGGCCCGTCTGAACGGCGCGAAGCGCCTGGCGTTCCCGCGGATCGTCACCGGTATGCGGAAACACGGCCATGATGCCGTCACCGATGAATTTCACGATCTTGCCGCCGGCAGCGATGATCGGCTCGCAGGCGCGCTGGAGGTAGCTGTTGAGCAGCGCGGCGATCTCCACCACGGAAAGGCGCTCGGAGATCGCAGTGAAGCCGCGGATATCGGTGAACAATACGGTGGCCTCGACGATGTAATTCCCCGTCCCCGGGCGGGCCGCTTCCTCCACTACGGCATGTTGTGCCTCGCCGATGAGGTTGCCGCGGAACCGTCGCCGCAAGAGGTCGCCGCCCACGATCAACTGCTGTGCCAGGACCTCCCGCCAGACAGCGACCTTTTTCAACCTTACCGTGACTGCCTCGATCAGCTCGGCGCGGGTAAAGGGTTTGCTCAGGTAATCGTCGGCGCCGAGAGCCATCCCCTTGCGCACATCAGCGTGTTCGCTGCGAGCGGTGAGAAAGATGAACGGGGTCGAGGCGAGCGCCGGCATGCGGCGCATCTGCTCCACGACCGCGTAACCGTCCATCTCCGGCATGGTTATGTCGCAGAGAACCAAGTCGGGCAATTCGTTGCCCGCAGCCTCGAGCCCGGCGCGACCGTTCTCGGCTTCCGTGACGTCGTAGCCCTCGTTCTTGAGGGTTAACGCCAGCCCCCGGCGGATGCCCGGCTCGTCTTCGATGATCAAGATCTTTGTTTTCATAAGGGAAATGTGTGACCTAAGTCACATCTGATCCCCCCGCGGGTTTATACTAGAGCATATCGCAATAAAGCGGTCAAAGCCGTTCCGAGCGGGCTATCGGGGGATTAGAATTTTGTCATCGTTCGTCCATAAAGAACAGTATGCGCTTCTGCGCGTCGCGCCGCGGTCAGGATGTGATCGGCAATGAAGGCGACGGCGCAAATTCTACCGAGGCAGCGAACGATCTGGCATCGGATTTTTCCTAGGGCCCGGATGAAAAGCGATCGGCTCGGACTGACCATGATAGCGGCTTCGGTGGCCGTGATCGGCGTGATCGTCGCGCTGCTCTATTCGCAGCAGGCGAGGCTCTATCGCGACAAGGTCCGCTCCCAAGGCGTGGTGCTCGCCCGGGCGCTGTCCGGGAAGGAATTGTCCCAGCTCATCCCCGGGTCCGGCGAGAAGAATCTCGTGAGCACTCTGGCGAGCGTTCAAGGCAGCGACGCGTTTGCCTATGCGGCCGTCGTGACGATATCGGGCGACAAGCTGTTCGAATTCGCCTCTCCGGGCAGCATCGTGCCGACCGCGGCTATGCCCTCGGAGCCGGCATCGTGGTTCGGCGAGCAGCAATTGGTCTCCCCGGGGGACGGAAGGAAGATTCGAGAGTTCTTCGGTCCGGTCCTGAAGAGCGGGGAACTTGCCGGCTTCGTCAGGCTTGGCTACTACGAAACGCCCGAAGGCGTGGCGGCAGGCGAAGTCTCCTACGTCGCCCTTACGGTCTTGCCCATATTCCTGCTCACGGTCTTTTCCTATTTCATGATCAGGCGGGAGATCCGCCCTCTGGCTGGGCTCACAAAAAAGCTCGAGGACGCCGGCAAGGCCTATGGGATCGAAATGGGCTCGCTGCCAAGCACGGAACTGCACCACCTCGCCCACCGATTCGACCAGTTCATGCAAACGGTTCAGTCCAGAATCCACGAACTGGATCGGCAACGCCTCGAGGCACAGACCTCAAGCCAGCTGCTCTCATACAAGCAGGAAAAGGTGCAGGCCATCCTGGACGCGATCCCCGAGGCGGTGCTGGTGGTCGATGGTTCCGGCCTTCCCACTTTCGCCAATCCCAAGCTCGGGGTCATGCTGGGTTTGAACGCCGAGGAGCTGATCGGCCAGCCCCCTCAGAAATGGTGCACTCGTCCAGAGGTGCTGGCGCTGCTGACGCGCTTCAAGGACCAGATCGTCCCGTCTGTTCACACCACCGCCGTCGAATATTCCCCGGAGGGACAGCCTGATCGCAGAATTTCCGTGTCCGCTTACCCGTTGTTTTCGCCGCGCGACCGCTCGATCGTGTTCGGCATGCTGATCGCGTTCCGCGACACGAGCGAAGAGCATCTCGCCCGGCAGGCGGGCGCCGAATTCGTCGCCCAGGTTTCACACGAGCTCAAGACGCCGCTCACCACCATCACGACCTTCAGCGAGCTGCTTCTCGGTTACAGCAAGCTCTCCGATCAAGACCGCGTGGAAGCGGTAAACACCATACACAGCGAGGTCGAGCGGGCGGCTCAGCTGATCAATAATCTCCTGAACATTTCCAAGCTGGAAACCGGCACCCTGCCCATCGAGCGCCAGCGGGTCAAGATCCAGGACCTGTTGAGCGACATCGTGGACCGCATGGGCAAGAGCGCGCGGGCGAGGCAGGTGCAGATCGAGCTGAAGATCCCGCCGGACCTGGGTTCGGCGAGGCTGGACAAGGACCTGTTCCGCATCGCCATCGACAACCTGCTGAACAACGCGATCAAGTACAGCCGTCCCGGCGGCCGGGTAATTCTGAATGCGGAAAAGCTGCCCGAGAACCAGATGAAGATCAGCGTCAGCGACCAGGGCATCGGCATCTCGCCGGAGGACTGCGAGAGGGTGTTCGAGAAATACTATCGCTCCAGCAGCAAGGAGGTCAGCGCGCGCAGCGGGCATGGACTCGGCCTCTATCTCGCCAAGCGGATCGTCGAGCTTCATCACGGAACGATTTCCGTCCACAGCGAACTGGGCAAAGGAACTGAATTCTTGGTACAGTTTGAAGCCCAGCCCGCACGGCTGGAGGCCCAGGCATGAAGCTTGCGTGGGACTCCGCATGTGCCAAACGACTCACACCCCGGCGGAAAAGCGCAACACCATCCTGACATGACAGAGGCGGTCGCACACAGCAGCCTCGCGGGCACAAGCTATCTCGCCCCGGCCGGCTCCCTTGTGGAGGAGGCGGTCCAGGCGGCATTGTCCGAAGCCATCAACTCCTGCATCGCTTCCAACCGTATCCACCTGGTCCTGAATCTGGATCGCATCACCCTGGTGAACGGCAGGGGCATCGAGATCATCCTGGAGGCCAATGCGCGGCTGAGCGCCCGGGGCGGAAAGCTGCAGTTCGCCAATCCTTCCCCCCTCTTGAAGGATATCTTCATCGCGAACGGCATCATCGATCCCGGTTCCGCGTCGGCGCTCGGACCGAATGCGGTGCACTCCTTCGGCGCGCGCCTGGTGCCGCAGCAGAGAAAGAGACTCGGCGAAATCGCCGTCGAGATGAACCTGGTCACGCAAGAACAATTGTCCGAAGCGGTGCGGTCGCAATCCGGCACCCACAAGCGCTTGGGCCAGTGGCTGGTCGCAAATACCGGCCTGTCCGAGTCCGACTTGTTCAGGGCCCTCAGCCTCCAGATGGGCATCCCCTGCGTTTCGCTGCGCCCCGGCCTGTACGAACCGGCGGCGGTGTCCTTGCTGTCCAAGGAAACCGCCCGCAGGCTGAAGGTCCTGCCGATGTTCAAGGTGCACGACACGCTCACCCTGGCGACCGCCGACCCTCTGGCGGTACCGGTCCTGGACGAAATTCAGGAAATCACCGGCTGCAAGCTGCGGCTGGTGCTGACGCGGCTCGAAGAAATCACCAAGTGCCAGTTCGAGGCCTACAGCGGTCACGAGCTCGCCTCGGAGCTGGTGGAAAACCTCCCCACCGATCTGGAGCTGGTCGAGCAGGGGTCGACCGATTTCAGCGCGATCGACGAGATGGCGGCGGAGAGCCCGGTCATCAACCTCGTCAACGGCCTGATCCAGCGGGCGGTGCGCGACGGCGCGAGCGACGTCCACATCGAGCCCTCCCGCAACCGATCGATGGTCCGTTTCCGCATCGACGGTGTGCTTTACGAAGTGCTGACGCTGCGCCCGGATATCCACCCGGCAATGATTTCCCGCCTCAAGGTGATGGCCAACCTGGATATCGCGGAGCGGCGCATGCCGCAGGACGGACGCATTCAGGTCATGACGCAGGGACGCACCATCGACTTGCGCTTCAGCTCGTTGCCGGGCATCCACGGCGAAAAGGTTGTGCTGCGGGTGCTGGACAAGAATCAGTCGATCCTCGACGTCGAGAAGCTCGGCATGCGGCAGCCCAATCTGGAGCTGTTCAAGAAACTGCTCGGCCGCAGCTATGGATTGATCCTGGTTACCGGCCCCACCGGCAGCGGCAAGACCACCACGCTGTACGCGGCCCTCAATTATCTCAACAACATAGAAAAGAACATCGTCACGATCGAGGATCCGGTCGAATACCAGCTCGACAACATCAACCAGAACCCGGTCAGCGAAGCCATCGGACTGAGTTTCGCCAAGATGCTGAAGCACATCCTGCGCCAGGACCCGAACATTATCATGGTGGGAGAGATCCGCGACCATGAGACCGCGCTCATCGCCGTGCAGGCGGCCCTGACCGGACACCTGGTGCTGTCCACGCTGCATACTAACGACGCCCTCGGCGCCCTCTCGCGGATGCTGGACATGGGAGTCGAACCCTACCTCTTCTCTTCAGCTTTGGCGGGCGTCGTTGCGCAACGTCTGGTGAGGCAGGTATGCCAGGCGTGCAAGCACACCTACCTGCCTTCCCCAGCCCTGGTCACGACCTACGGCTTGCCCAAGGACGCCCGCCTCACCAAGGGGCGCGGCTGTTCGGCCTGCTACGATTCCGGCTACCGGGGGCGGATGGGCATTCACGAGATCGTCGAGTCCACCGAGGATCTGCAGCGGCTGATGATCAAGAACCCGTCCAAAGACCAGCTTCAAGCGTTCGCCAAGGCGGCGGTTTCCTCGACATTGTTCTCCGATGGGCTGCAGCGCGTCCTGGAGGGGCGCACCACCCTCGAAGAAGTCTCCCACGTCATTCACGTCGCTTAAAGGCCCGCATGGCATTCGAAATCAGCCAGACACCGGCCGCCGCCTCGACAACCGGAGCCACGCGACTCCGCGGCCTTCTGAACGCGAAGCTGCGCCTGCCTTCGCGCGCGATCGGGGTCAACGAGCGCATGGTCTTCACGGAGCAGCTTGCGCTGCTCTTGGACACCGGCGTCAGCATTCACGAGGCGCTGAAGACGCTGAAACAGCAGAGCGAGGATCCCAGGTTGACCGCAATCCTCGAGTCTCTGGTCGAGACGGTCACCGAGGGCGAGCCTTTCTCGGTGGCGCTTTCCCGCCATCCGGAGATGTTCTCGCAGACCTACGTCAGCCTGGTCGCGGCCGCCGAGGAAGGGGGCTTCCTGCAGCGGGTGCTGCAGCAGCTGCTGGAAATGGACGAGAAGAACAGCCGGTTGCGGAGTGTCGTCGTCTCGGCGCTGTCCTATCCGGTTTTCCTGATGGTGTTTTCGCTCGCGGTCGTGATCTTCGTGCTGGTGGTCATTTTCCCCAAGTTTCAAGACTTGTTCGCTTCGATCCACGACCAGCTCCCCGCGACGACCCTGGTGCTCATGTCGGTCTCCGATTTCCTGCGAAACCATTGGTTGCTGACATTGGTAGGGCTGGGCGTCGCCTTGGGCGCCCTGCTCGCCTGGATCAAGACCCCGGCGGGCGCACGGCTGGTGGACGAGTTGAAGATGCGCGCGCCCGTGATCGGCGCCATCTTCGTCCGGGTCTACCTCAATCAAACGCTGAACGTCATCGGCTTGGCGCTCGTCAGCGGGGTGCCGATCACCGTGGCGCTCAAGGCATCCCAGGACGTGGTCGGCAATCTAGTCTTTTCGAGATTCCTGGAGATGGTCCGCCAGCAGGTGAACAGTGGCCACGGGATCGCCTCCGGCTTCAATCAGGCGGCATTCATCCCGCCGATGGTGCGAGAGATGATTTCAACCGGGGAGAGAAGCGGCAATCTCGGAAAGGTGATGATGCGGCTCGCCGATTTCTACGCGCGCGAGCTGAACAAGCACATCGCCGTTCTGGCGAAGGTCGCCGAGCCGCTCATGCTGATGGTCATGGGCGTGGTGGTCGGCCTGCTCGTCGCCTCGCTGATCCTTCCCATCTTCCAGCTCTCTAGGGCCGTTCACTAGGGACCGCGTCAGCCAGGGCTCCAGGTCCTTCCCAAAGTGCTGCTTTCCGATGAATATTACTCATCTTCACAAACATTTACCGAGCATTATTCCACGGTTAGGCGTACTATGCCGGCTTGTCTGGCGTCCCTGGGAGGGAACCATGCGTTCGTTGATAATTAGACCGATACAGGCCGGCTTCACGCTGGTCGAGCTGCTCATCGTGGTCATCATCATTGCGGTCCTGGCGGCGATCGTCGTGCCGCAGTTCACCAGTGCAACGATCGACGCGCAGGAAGCGGCGCTCGACGCCAATTTGGCGGCGATGCGCTCGGCCATCGAGCTTTACCGCGCCCAGCACAACAACGTATATCCCGGCGCCAACGTCTCAAACGGCGGCACCTGTACTGTGGGGGTCCCAGGCACGGGCGCGACGGGCGGTGCCGGCGGTCAGCAGGCGTTCATGGATCAGCTGCTCCAGTATTCCAATGCGACCGGCCAGACTTGCACCGGGGCCGATTCGAACTTCAAGTACGGGCCCTACTTCCGCAAGGGCATCCCGGCCGATTCGATCACCGGGAAGGGCGCCGTGGCTGCCGAAATCACCGTGACGGCGGCCGGTACGCCGCTCGCTCCGGCTGCAGCCACCGGCGGCTGGGCGTACGACACGAAGTCGGGCCAGATCGTCATGAACAGCAACGCGCTCGACAGCAAGAAAACAACCATCAAATACAGCGACCACTGACGCGCGAGCTTCCGCGACCCCTGTGAGCGGCTCGCATGAAATCGGGGCGATCCCCGCGGGGGTTCACGCTTCTTGAGACCCTGGTAGTTGCTGTGCTGATCGGGATCGTCGCCCTGGCGGCGGTCCCGCTGCTGTCCTCCCAAAACCCGGCCAAGCTGGACGTGGCCGCCGCGGAAGTCGGCAACGCGCTGCGCTTCGCGATCGGCGAGGCCGAGCGCATCAACGGTTGCACCTGGGTGGACGGCCTAGCTCCCGGACATCTGCAAGTTTGGTCAAGCGCAGCCTGCGATAGAACCGCCTGGGGACCACTGAGCGACCCGCTCACCAAGCGCGCCCTGGACGTCGACACTTCAGGTCCCGCCTTTTCCGGACAGGTCGGCATGGCAGTGAGGTTCATGTATGGCACCACGGCTTATTCGCGGCTCCTGATTGGCCCCGGGATGCAACTGAATGTGTACGACAACGTGAATCCAACCCCAAACCTGGTGGGCGCGCTGGGGCCGGGCAGCGGCGTCGTGCTGACCCTGGGGCCGCAAAGCGTCACGGTGGCCGTCAACGAAACCACCGGGCTGGTCACGCTCCCCTAGAAGCTGCCATGGCGAACCGCTCCCTTTCAAATCGCCTTCACCCG
>WNFY01002365.1_pt1 | contig 29299 bp, 25 predicted proteins | sample 5400091 | NCBI WGS metagenome assembly WNFY01 (sample SAMN13153364, study PRJNA577476) | soil metagenome | isolation source: 60 cm soil or saprolite under grassland replicate 1 | place: USA:California | collected 2016-06-15 | reverse complement strand
CGCAGTCACCTGGAGCAAGCAGAACATGGCCGACCTCACACAGCAGGCCGACAACGTGAACATTCGCCCGACCGAGCAGGGCACCGTGTATCCCGCACCGGTCGGATCCCTGCCGAGTATTCGGTTCGAGGGCGCCGGCTTCCCGGACTACCCGTGGATGTTCGCGACCGACCAGGAGTACACGATGTTCGCCTTGCTCGCCGCCGGGCAGTTCAGCACTGCCGAGGACGGGCTCCGCTCGCTCGCGGAGGTGAGCGACATCGCCAACAACAAATCCGGCAAGGTCGTGCACGAGACCGTCACCGACGGATCGGTGTACTTCGGGTTGAACGACGAGCCCGGTGACCTCGACGAGACCGCCAAGTTCCCGGACGCGGTGGCGATGGTGTGGCGCTGGACGGGTGACTCGGCCTTCCGCGACCAGTTGTACGATTTCTCCAAGCGCAACCTGCAGTACCTGGTCAACCTGACCAGCTCCGACGACGACTTGTGGGCGGACGGCTCCGTCAACGTCGAGTCCAGCGTGCTGGGTGCCGATGCGGTTGACGTTGCCGTCTATACGATCCGCGGTCTGCTCGACCTCGCTGACATGGCGGCGAGCAAGCATGACTCGGCGACGGAGCACTGGGCCTTGAACCACGCCGCAGCGATGGAGCGGGCCTTCCAGGGTGCCTGGTGGCTGCCGAACATCCCGCAGTACGCCGACTCGCTCAATGACCCCAGCAACCAGCCGCTTATGGAGCGGTGGTGGACAGGCGTCACCCCGATGGAGGCTGAGCTGTACCAGGGCGGGGTGTCTCAGCCTGGGCTCGCGCCTTCGGCAGACGCGCTCCCAGCGCTCGCGCTGCGTGAGACCTCCTGCTACTCGGGGCAGTATGGCATGTACGTCGAGGGCGCCCCAGGGTGCGACCCCGGCACCTACACAATGACGAAGGCACAGGTCGCATACACCCTCAACACTGGTGTGATGGCCGTGGGGCTCGGCAACTACGGCCTGCTCGGCCCCACCGACCAGCAGCGTTACACCGACGACCTGGCGCAGCTCCAGATCGGCACGGTCGAAGAGCAGCCGGGCACGATGCCGGAGATCGGCCCGTCGCCGGACTTCGCCGCGAACGTCACTCAGCCGTTTAATGAGCGCTCGTCGCTCGAACAGGCATGGGGTACCTATGGAGTGCTGTGGCCCGTCGTACACCAGCAGTTGGGGGTCGACCCCCAGCTCGGCAACGGGCTGCTCGAAGTGCTACCGAGCGTCCCGCCTGGCCAGGCAACCATTTCGGGGACCGCCATCCGGGTCGGCGCAGGCACGATCGACGTCACAGCCACGCACAGTGGTAACACCTGGACGACCACAGTGACGTCCCGGCTCGCCTGTTCCCTGCATGTTGGGGCGACCCTGCCGGCTGGCAGCACCGTCCAGAGCGTGACGCTCAACGGCGCGGCTGCGGCCTACCAGGTGCGCGACGCCAACTCCGGACGCCAGGTGCTCGTCACGACCTCCTGCGGGTCCACCGCCCAGGTGAAGGTGGTCGCGAGCTGACGAGCCGGGCAGAGTGGCATTGTCTGGGCCGGTCGAGGTCGCTGTAAGAAGCGACCTCGACCGCACTCTCGCTGGTCGAAGTCGCGTGTGACGGTCATCAAAAATAGCAATACCTACCCAACAGGTATCAAGGTCTCCGATGAAGAGCTAGCTGCTTTTCATCTTTCCAGAGTGCCCTTCGATGGCGAAAGGACCTACTATATCAAGCTTCAAGGTATTTGATCACCTTAATTTGTGGAAGGCTCCCAAGATAAGCCTATGTGTGAATGATTGCTTGTTTGGTGGTATATTGCGCTGTGTGCCAGTCAAGCACATCAGCTAATTCTGCTTGTAGGGGCTTGAGGTCTTGTTGTATGACAGACTCATCCGGCATTTCGGTATCTTTCCAGATGAGAGTAATGACAACATACTTTGGTTCTGATTCTTCTTCAAATACGTAGCGTTGCATTGTGCCAGGGAAGAGGTAACGTTGAGTCTCAAGAATAGCTTTGAGCTTCTCGATTAAGCGTTTCTGTTGACCTGCATGAACGCGCACACGTATATCCATGCCACGAACCTTAGCGCCTGCGCGATATTTTCGCCAGAGCGGGGGGCGTGTACGAATCCGTCCGGTTGGTTTTGCTTTAAACTCTTGAACAGCTTTCTTCGGTATCATATAGATACCACCCACCATGTCAGCAACCAGACGTTTCTCTTTGATGTATTCGTATACCGTATAGTACGACACGCCGAGAGCTTCTGCAGCCTCGCTTGTTGTGACAAAGTCACGTGTATTTGAAGTTTCGCTTTCTTTATCCATGGATATAGTTTAGTTTATAGGCTTTTTTATGTAAAGATCGCATATTTATTAGTTATTGTTGATAATGACATATTAAATATGTTATAATCTTGCTATTGACTTATTTCATACATAAATATAACTATTCGGGTCCTTTTTCACTTGCGCCGCCAGGGGCGGCGGTCTGAGGAAGATGAGCGGGGACACACCGCATCCCGCCAAGTGGCCCCTTGGAACCCCTGTTGAATAATTACTAAAAATATTGAGGTACAAGTAATGCTACAACTGTACAGGCAACTGAGTGAATTGATGGGTGGTATGCTACCACCTTTGGTTGGACCTACGAATGATGGTCATGTGTTAGATATAGGTTGGGGTATGGGCGAGAGTATTTATGAATTGGCGTTGAAGTATCCATCATCGCATATTATTGGCATTGATGTGGATGAATCTGCTGTCAAGCAAGCACAATCTCTCGTCAATAAGTTGAGTAATGTCGCAGTATTTGTGCACGATATTCACCATTTTGAAGACATTTTTTTGTCACCTGCTTCGTTTGGTTTGATTCATCTACACTTTCTTGCAGGCGAAATCACATTACAACAATTTCCTCCACTCTTAGTATCGCTCACACGAATCTGCCTTCCTGGCGGGTTACTTGTTTGGACCGAGGCGGAATTGCCTATCACAACGAGTCTAGCTTGCCAGCACCTTTGTTTGTTGGTGTTGCAAGGATTGCAGGCGAGGGGACATGTGTTTTCTCAAGGTAACTCGTTGGGCTTAACTGCACGTATGGGTAGCTTGCTCAGTGATGCCGGATACAAATGTACTCAAAGTAAGGCCTATGCCATCGACATTTCGGCAAGATCGAAAGGAAATGCTGCTTTTGTGACTCAGTTGGATATTTCTCGCCAGCAGATTCGCACCTTCTTATTGGAGGGGGGAGTAACGACAGTAACCGAGTTCGAGGATATGTATTTAGAGATGCAACAAGAGATTCAGGAGGACCAGTTCTGCGGCTTGCTGTATGTAAGAACGATGGTGGCGGTGAGGTTATAAGTTAGATCAAGTGTTGATGGCGCAATAACACTTTTCTTACAAAACGCATAGTCAGGGGATGATACAAACATTCATAGTTACCAAGGAAGCGCACAATTCTGCCCCCCCATCCACTTTTAAAGCGGTAAACTCCTGCCATTGCTTCGCTCTGCTCATCGGTTTCAGGGATACCCCAGAAGTCATAAGTAGCCGCACCTGCTTGTTTAGCCCAACGAATAGCCTCCCACTGTAAGAGATAGTTAGGCATAAGTTGGCGCTGTTCATTACTCGAAGCGCCATAGAGGTAAACAGCCTGTTTAGCCATCAAGCCCACAAAGATGCCTGCTAAGAGCTGCCCGTTGTATTGCGCTAGAAATAATCGCGCCTGTTTTCGTGGGGCAAAGATTTGCCAAGCCCGTAGATAATACTCTAGAGTATGGATTCCAAACCGATCACGGATGCTGGTTGTTTGCAATAGACCATACCAGTGCTGCACATCTTCAACTGTCTCGGCTACACGTATTTGCACGCCTCTACGCCCTGCTAGACGAATATTATAACGCCATTTCTCCTTCATGTTTGCAAGCAATTTATCCTCGTCGGGCGTGAGATCAAGCAAGATTGTGCGTCCTGGCTGTATAGCCTGCACCCGTTGAAAGTGCATCGCGTCCAGATCACGGATAAGCTTAGTGCTATCTGAACTCTCAACTTCGCACGCAAACTCTACCTGGAGAGCAAGAGTGCCTTGATTGATCAAATTCATTTGTAACTGAGAGAAAAATGTCTGAACAAGGTACGAAACATCATGGCTTGACCAATCGAATACTGGCCCTTTTGGAATATATGCAAGATGTCCTAACGACAGTGGAAGATGAAGTGGGGTACGGCGAAGAACTTGTGCGGCTGCTACTATTTGTTCTCGTTGCGTATCCCAAAGCGCGAGACGAAGTGGATGCCAGCCTGCGCTTGTTTTTAGTTCACCCCAACCCCAACTCTGAAGTAGATGACCGGAGGGACTGGTCGAAATAAATGCATCCCATTGATGTTTTTGCTCAATGATAACCAGGCGTAGCATAGAATGGCGCGACATGAAAGTAACTCCTCATTTGAGATGAAGCGAGATGGTCGCTCTGTTTTGATGAAAGACCTTTGTAAAAGGATTTAGACCGTATGATACAATACTACTTAATAGAACGTAGGAGAATTTCTCCTCAATGAGCTACAGGAGGCGACCCATGAAAATTGTAATTCTAGGATGTGGCCGTGTTGGCTCAACATTGGCAACCATGTTGGATCATGCAGGGCATGCAGTATCTGTTATCGATTTCAGCAGCGAAGCATTCCAACGCCTGAGTCCTGATTTTGGCGGTGAAACAATTCCAGGCAACGGAGTTGACGAAGAAGTATTGATAAGAGCCGGGATCAAAGAAGCGGATGCATTCGCAGCAGTCACCAATGGCGATAACCGCAATATAATGGCAAGTCAAATCGCAAAAGAAATCTTCAAAGTCAAGAAGGTAGTGTGCCGTATCTACGACCCTATTCGAGAAGAAACATACCATGAACTGGGCCTAGAGACGATATCCCCGACAAAAGTAGGCGCTCAAATGTTCTTTGATGCATTAGTTGCACCGAAGTAGTATGCACAACATAATGGAGCAGTAGCTCTCCGCATATCTTTCAGGCTGATGGCCGGGAAGAAAGCCACCCCTTTAGCGGAAGTACGATTAAACAAGAAGAAGAGAGAGGGAAGCGTATGTATATTATCATCGGAGGTGGTGGCGAAGTTGGCTACTATCTCACCAAGAGCTTGTTAACTCAGGGACATGAAGTTCTTTTGCTCGAGAAAGGCTCTGCACGCTACCAGGCTCTTAATGACGAATTAGGTCCTGCAGTTGTACACGGTGATGCTTGTGAGGCTAGAACAATGGCAGAGGTTGGAGCGAGTCGTGCCGATGTTATCATTGCAGTAACTGGAGATGACGAGGATAACCTGGTAATCTGCCAAATGGCGAAAAAGCGTTACAAAGTTGGACGCACGATTGCTCGCTTAAATAATCCTAAACACGAAGAAATCTTTCTAAAGCTTGGAATTGACTTAACCGTTAGCCCTACAAGATCAATTCTCTCACTCATTGAGTCAGACCTTCCCAGTTCACGTTTCGTACCGCTGATGACGTTGAAAAATGCCGGGATAGAGATCGTAGAACTGCGCATCCCGGAGAAATCACCAATTGTGGGGAAAATGCTGCGAGACGTTAACTTACCGAGGAGTAGCAATCTGGTACTAATCATTCGAGATAAACAATTTATTTTACCTAACGCTGAAACACAAATTTATGCGCATGATGATGTATTTGCATTGGTCAACCGCGAGGGCGAAGAAGAGTTAAGCAAAACGTTTGGTACGCTTGATTAGGACAGGTGAGCCTGGCAGATTTGTTCTATCAAGGCTATTCCTCATGTTCGAACTCGGAGAGTCTTCTCGAGGTAGGGTTAGCTTTATCCTCGTGCAAGGGAACAGGACGTAACAGGTCAATATGTTCAATCTTGCCGGTTGTTGAGTGTCCTTTTTTATGCTGGTTTATCATCCCAGAAGTAGGGGAAGAGGCGAAGTGTGGAGGTATTAGATCCATTTTTTGCTCTTCAGAACTGCCATTCCCAGAGCCTGCAATATGACGATTCTGCTGAGAACTGTGTCGTATCCATGAAGTACGTTTTTTAGCGAGCATCTCATCTGCACTCTCCCCACGAAAAGACCTGTAGAAGCTGGTGACAACAACCCAAATGGCAGCAAGAATTGGTGTCGCAAGCAATGCACCGAAAGGACCAAAGAGTTGCACACCAACAATGAGAGCGAGGATAGAGGCAACAGGGTGTAAGCCAACCGCATGTCCTACAATTCGCGGACCCAGGATATTACTTTCAATCAATTGAATAATGATAAAGTAAACTAGAATCACATACGTGCGAGGAAAAGGATTTGGTAAAAGTAACGAGATCAAGATAGCCGGAATGGATGCAAGCGCAGGCCCAACCATCGGGATTGTCTCAAAGATAAAGGCCAGGAGGCCGATAATGAGCGCAAAGTTGTATAATCCCAGGAAATAACACCCTACACCAGCCAACACACCGATAATTGTTGCAAGGGTTAGCTGCCCACGAATATAGTTACCAACGACTCGATTGAGTGAATCCTCAAATAGCAGCACATGAGGCATTGATTGTTTTGGAACAACATTAATTAGAGCATTGCGAATACGCTTGCCATCAAGCGTAAGATAGAAACTCAGCACAGCCACAAGCAGGATGTTCACAATCACATCAGCTATAATCTGTACAATAGAGACAAGATTTGCCGCTAGTGAGAGCGCAAGAGCATTTGCCTGATCTTCAATTGAGATGATAGCTTTGTTAATGGATGAGATTGGTATACCTTGTTTTACTAACCAATCCAGGGTCACAGTATATGTAGTTGGCAGATTTTGAACATACCCAGGAAGATGGGTGGAGAAGTAATCCACTTGCTGAATCAGTGAGAAGACAAGCGCATAACAAAGAGCAATCAATCCGGATAATACAAAAACGTATATTATTAGACTTGCAAACAGACGCGGAATGTATCGATGCAAGATATTGACAAGAGGAGTGACTAGAAACGCCACTGCCATAGCAAGTAAAAGCAATACAATAGCATGAACAAATATGCTCATAATTGAAAATGCGGCCCACACCATAATGCCAATACAAATGACAACGATGAGAATATCCCGCACTCGCTGCCAGTTCATACGTTCCATTCGATTTTGCCTCGGGTCAATCAAAATTATTTCCTCTTTAAGTATTTTGGCAGGTATCGGTCAAAAGCGCAAGTTGATACGTTGACTTCTATCAGGTGAGCTATCCTTTACAAAGAAAACGTTCCATTGCGCGAATTTTAAAAAATGGGGTTGATTTCCAGCCTGGCGCAAACATAGAGTTATTATCCTCTTAACACTTCGTCTTAGTATTGTAATGACAAACCAATGATTTTTATTCTTGCAGAATTGTTATAAACGGGACGGGGACGTGTCCATGAATGTTACTACTACTAGTTTTTCACCCACACAGATGATCCTGGCCTGGACACTTCTGATATTGCTTTTAAGCTGGTTCATAATTTTTACAGTTCTGGCATTACGTGAATTTGTAATGAAAAAAGTTGAATGGGAAGATTTACCTACACCATCCAGGCCTATACCAATTATTGGCGCACAACCAAAAGAGGAATACCGACAAATTGTCGGGATGGCTGGAGCTACTACACACCACGAATGTACGAATACAGAACAATCAAGTGATAGTGGCACAACTCTAATCAGGTGAACAATGTAATCAAATGCCTCTTTAGCCTGACTTGGCGGGTTGAAAAGTGCCATTACCATTTATAAAAACAAAATGCGCGTCTTGCACGTTTACGATCATATCAAGTAATCCATCGCCATTTACATCCTGGAATGAGAGCGTGACGGGTGCAAGATTCTGACCGGGACCAATGAGTATTGGGCCATTAAAGATTCGTGCTTTTGTGGCATCACCTCCAGGCAGCTCAATAATAAGAACGTGGCGATTTAAGTTAACCGCAATGAAATGGCTTGTATTGGTCGATGAATCGTGATGTCCAACAACAGCATCAGTTTGAAAAGTACGTGGACGGCCATAGTGCCAATCATCCTGGGTCGTCTGCCACCAACTGCCTAAAGCATTAAAAGCAACCCAACCGATGATCATAATAAGCATTGCTATTCCGACAAACACGAGCCAATGGAAATTGAAACCTTGCCCAATACCTACACGTCTTGTGCGGCCGAGAGGCTGAATATCATCGGTATAGATATTACGCTGCCGACTGCTCTGTACAGCAGGAAGACCTGTCTGAGTAGCAGTTCGTCGAGGTGGAATTACTGCGCGGCTTTGACGAGTATTGCCTGATATGTAATTTCTTTGATCTGTATGTAATAGTTCGTCAGATTGCCTGCGACCTGTCTCCATTCGAACATCGGGTATACTTTGATAACGGCGTGCGCTGGTGGGCATACGAGTTGACCAGTCATCATCGAACTCTACGTCATTAGACATATCATCGCCGGTATTTTTTATTTGTTGTGCAGGCATACGTCGACTACGTTGCTGAATGCGGTATTGATCCACATTATCACCCGCCTCTCTAGAGAAAATGGTAAAAACATATGTTCTAGTAAATATGTTCTAATTATACAATAGTGGGGCTGAAAGTCAAGCTTTTGGAACATCTTATTGGAACATTGGTACTGTTACCTTTCTTTTGTTCAATGCGTGGATTGCATATCCGGGGAATTCTGGCATATACTTTTCCCAACAATTGGCAAATAAATGTCGTTTTCGAGAACGATTAGGAGGAAAGCTGCATTGGTATTAGCGATAACAAATGGTACCATCATTGACGGTCGTGGTGGTGATCCACAGGTAGGATCTCTCCTGATTGAGGATGAGCACATCATCGCTCTCGGTCGAAAAGACCAGGTCGCTATTCCACGCGATGCAATAGTAATTGATGCAATAGGAGGAAGCATACTCCCTGGTCTGATTGATTGCCATGTTCATTTTATGCTGGAGTATCCCGACATCATGCGTGGATTGACCACGCAGCCGTCACTGCGCTTATTACAGGGCATCCCACGTATGCGAACGACTCTTGAAGCGGGGATCACGACGGTACGTGACGCGGGTGGAACTCCTGCTGGCTTAAAGATTGCTGTCGAACGAGGTATTATCACTGGGCCTCGCATGCAGGTTGCAGTTTCGTTGATCTCTCAGACTGGTGGTCATGGAGATGGTTTCTTCCCTTGTTGTGTGGATATAGGACTCTTCGGTATTCGTTTCTATGATGTACCTGACGGGACAGCTGATGGGATTGAAGAAGTACGTAAAACAACTCGTGAAATTTTGCGTGCCGGGGCTGATTGGATCAAGCTAGCAACGACCGGAGGTGTACTCTCAGTTTCTGATACCCCAACATCCTCCCAACTGACCGTTGAAGAAATTGCGACGGCAGTGTATGAAGCTGCTGCGCAAGAGAAACGATGTATGGCTCACGCACAAGGCTCACAGGGCATAAAAAATGCGTTGCTTGGGGGAGTTGCCTCAATTGAACATGGTGTTTATCTGAATGACGAGCTTATTGATCTTATGCTTAAGAAAGATGTGTACCTGGTACCAACACTTGTCGCTCCTCTTGCCGTCGTAGAATTTGCAAAGGAACATCCTGACATTCTTCCTCCCATGATGGCAGCAAAGGCAAATGACGTAATTGAAGCCCACAAACAGAGTTTCCGTGATGCTGTGGCGGCTGGAGTTAACATAGCGATGGGAACAGATTCGGGTGTAGGTAAGCATGGAGAGAACGGTCGTGAGTTGCTGCTCATGGTTGAAAATGGAATGACGACGATGCAGGCCATAGTAGCAAGTACGCGGAATGCTGCTCGACTGCTGCACTTAGACAAGCATATGGGCACGCTCGAGGTTGGCAAGTTGGCGGACGTAATTGTGGTGAAGGGCGATATATTAGGGGACATCAGTAAGATTGTTGATCAGACAAATGTACAGTTGGTGCTCAAAGGAGGTCGAGCGGCGAAGAACACATTTGAAGAGAGAGTGCCAATGATGGCCGGAGCGAAGTAAAGACATCTCTTGTTTTGCAACACGGTGGGTACCCGAATCGTACATTCCAGTGGAAACTACTAGCTTAAATAACATTTGCTTTAGTCAACTCTCTATTAAGGTTTTCTTTGCAAAGAGAAGATTATGGTTGATGTCAGAGAACAAGGAGACGCTTTCAATGTCGGGAAACCGTGGTTGTATATTCAATTCGATAATGTTTTTAGTGATTGTTTTCGTTCCAGTAGTAGGTCATATCATTGAAACAATTATGGTGCTAGAGGATGATCATTCATTAGCTGGCACAGCATTGTGGTTAGCAGTGATCTGGTTGATACCTTTCATTGGCCCTTTGCTATATCTGCTTTTTGGGCAACATCGACGGCGTTTTATATTCGGCCAGCCTAGTTATGGATACAACCAGTATCAGTACCAGCCTATGCAATACCAGCAAAGATACCCTTAACTTTCAAAAAGAGAGTGGTCAGAGCGACCACTCTCTTTTTTATCAACCATGCATTGAAGCAATCAAATCCGGTAGCAACTTATCCAGGACGGGTGTACCAAGCCCAGTGACAGGATCCCATCCCGGCACAGCGGGATAGCCTTGTACTTGTACACCATCACGATCGACGCTATTGTTACCAATCGTAATATCATGGAAGTCCTGCGTATAGGCGCTGGATGCAGCCAGTTTGTAGAGTGCAGGATTGATAAAACCTAGCGGATGGCCAGCCATTTGATTGGCAATTGCTATAAAAGCTGCCCAAAGAGGAGTGCTGGCGCTTGTGCCACCAATGAGATTCCATCCAGCGTCGCTAGTATAAATGGCCAAAGCAGTGGAAGGATCTGCATCTCCAGCTACGTCAGGAACGCCCCGCCGATTGTTAAGCTGATTCTGCACTGAGGTGGGTAAAGTCAGTTGATATGATGGCGTAGGAAAGAATGAGCTAAATCCTCCCCCACTCGCTCCCCCACTCGCGTTCCAGGCAGTTTCCTGAAATGCTGTACCATCTCGCTGTAAGGCCGTACCCCCAACACTGGTGACCCAAGAGTCGTCGGTAGGAAAGCTAGTTGTCGGGGTTGGAGAAAGCTTCGTTGCTTGCAAATCGGCAAAATCAGTGGCACCGTTATCCCCAGAGGCAGCAAAGAAAGTTATTCCTTGCTGTGTCGTTGCTTGTTTGAAGAACGCATCCCATTTTTGCACCTCCTGTTTTCCCGCGACATTATTGAGTGTTACCTCGGATGCGCCAAAGCTCTGTGAAATGATGTTTCCAAGATGATTTGTAATTGCATACTGCTCGAGTTGCAAAAACTGGGGCAGACCAGTGCCTAAAGGTGATAAGACATTGATAGTGATTGGGGGCAGACCAAACTGTTGATCGAATGTGTCCATGTCTTGCTGCAAGGTGGGACTGCCATAGGAGACAATATCCACAATTGTCTGGCCTTTCCCGGTAAAACCTCTCTCTAAAAGAGATTGCACGCTGTATGCAACCCGCATGTCGTAAGGTGTACGACAGTCAGTACCTAGTGAGGCTGGACAGGCAGCAATTGGGGCACTAGTAGACGATGGACTTATAGTAGCTGTTGCTTTTTGTGTTGGAGCTGACGATGCTACTGGATCAGATTTGCTACTACCCAAGGGAGCGCAGGCTGATAGTAGTAGCGCTATCGCAAGAAACGGAAGTAAGCGTCGAGGTACATGCATAGGTAATTCTTATCTTTCTTGTATAACGGTATCTATAAAACTCGTGAGCAGATTCAACAACATATTTTGACTACGAACCTTTGCCGAATGAATATTCTAGAGATGACGAAATCAGGCTGCTCCGAAGATTGTATCATATAAATGTAAGCGATTCTTATCTCAAAAATGAAATTTCAATGAAATTTATATAAGCTTGTCAAGAAATATGAAGTTTTCTGAATACACTTGGGAATAAGCAAAACAATGTAGACAAGTGAAAAAGTTAGCCCATACATAAAGTCTTGTAACGAAAAAATATCGAAGCGATGCGTTATTTTGAGTGATGGCACCGAAACTGAAGAAATGACTTCAACTTAGGTTAAGATCAACATTGTTTGTAAGTACAATAGTCCTACATATGGGCTTAACAAGCTTGACTGCGCTTATCACAATAAGTACAGTTAATGCAAAGCGTACACCACGTATAGCGTCGGGAGATTGTTTTCCAGGCGCAATCCTAATGGATTGGGGACATTTGTATGTTGTCATTTGATGAGCGTCAAAGTAGTGTTTCAAGTAGATTGCAAATACCTGAGCAGGTTAACCAACTCGCTCCGGTAGGACAGATACCCTTTCCCGATAGTTCTCCTCTGCCAACAAAGACGACCCGTCAGTTGGAATATGCTAATTCTTCTAATGTCGCACAGCCCATATCCGATCCGGGTACAACGCAAGATCAAGCTGATTACTTAACATCTCCGAGAGTAACACGTATTTTGCCTGATATCAATACAGGCGCTTTGTCTTTCCCACCAACACGGACTACGACAGCACTACGTCAGCCGATAGTGATTCGTGGCACACTCAAGAAAAAGCAGCATGCGATCCACCCCCCAAAGGGGCGCAAATGGGTTATCAGTATTGCTGCACTTGTGTTGTTGTTGTTTATTTCACTCGGGACTGCATTGGCCGCATCACCTCTTAACGGTGGGAGTGGTCATCTCCCCAATCCGATCCAGTTAGTAGCCAATTTAGTACATAATAGCAATAATAGTCCAAGCTTGATTGCTCAGCAGGCGACGGCAACAGCCGTTTTGCAACAAGATGGGTATGATCCTGGATTGGGAGTGGGAGTAATCACTCAACCAGGAGCTGGAGGTCTCAATCGTTTTGCTTTTGGCCAATGTACCTATTGGGCTAATATGCGTTACCATAATTTGACGGGTTATTGGGTTCCCTGGCTTGGGAATGCTTATCAATGGGCATATGGCGCATCCAGTTCAGGCTGGATTGTTTCCAGCAAGCCTAATCCAAATGGACCATCAATCATTGTGCTGGGACCTGGGGTGGAAGGCGCAAGTTATTTTGGACACGTTGCAATTGTTGAGAAGATAAATGCCGATGGCAGTGTGTACACAAGCAACTATAACTGGTATGGCAATGGTGGTTGGGACATTTTGTCTTATGTGACGTTTATGCCTGGGCCGGGTGTTTCGTTTGTGTGGCATCCGTAAAGTAGGTTGAAACAAAAATTTAGTAGCACCCTTTCACATTCATCTTCTAAATGTTGTTGAGTAGGCGGGTATAGCAATGAATCCTGCTCTAAGTGGGTCTTCTACATCCAGATTACTTATTAAAGCATCTCCACTCGATAGAACTCGTTTAATTCCTGCCAATTCTATTTCAAAACGCTATTACTACGATATTGAAAGTAAGCATAAAACTTCATCTGCCTATTTGCTCTTCGCCAAGCATAGAGAATCTAAAGAGCGAGTTGTAATCAAAATCTTGCGAAGATATCAGGATACACGTTATTACCTGGAGACAGCTGAAGAGCGGCAGCGGTATCAAATTGAAGCATTGCACTGGAATAGTTTGTTTGCCCCTCAAGTTTATGTTGGATTGGCTCGAATTCGTTACTGGGGTTTTCATCAGAAAACCATCACTCTTAGTGAGATTATTCTGAATCCAACAAAGGAAAAACTAGATCCAAAAGCAGAATACGCTCTTGTAATGCACGCATTACCATGTGAAAGACGATTAGATTTCTTACTAAAAAATGAGAATGAAATTTCCCTTCAACGCCATTTACGGCTTTTAGCTGAATATGTAGCATACATGCATGAAAATCTTACAGGGGCTCCAGTCATCAGCAAAGATAATGTGTTGTGGGGCAGCTTTGAACAATTACAGAAAAAACTTGAGCTTAATCTTGCTCTAGTCAATCAATTGCTGAGAGCAGACGAAAATGGTCAAAACAGCTTATCAAATGTTCTGAGAGATATTTATAGTCATGTACCTCTGTTAAGTTTATGCAGGCGAAACTTGCGGCAAGAGATACTACATTATAGTAAAGAGTTGAAAGTCTCAGACGAGCAGAAAGATACGCTTTATAGATTGAAAAGTAATTTAAGGGAGATTATCAGACAGTACCCTTATCAACGTCACTTTGAAGAGCGAATACAAAAGCAACGAATAAAACGTTGTCATGGAGATCTAAAGGCCACTCATATATGGATAACATCAAATTACTTGTTTGATTCTGAGCCCTGGAAATATGCTAGTGTCATTGACGCTATTGATTTTAACCCGAATTATTGCAACATTGATATACTCAGCGATTTCGCAATGCTTGTACTTGACATCCAGGCTCGAACAAAATCATCCTTTCATACAAACAGATTCATAGAGGATTACCTAAGGTTCACTGGACAGAAAGACGAGATTGACAGGTCAGTACTAGCCTACTATCTCATTGAAAAGGCAATTATGTGGACCGCTGTAAGCATTATCTATGACGATTTGCCCGAGCTAGGGTCGGCTATTTTAGATATCGCAAATAATTGTATTGCAGATATCGACACTCTCTTTGATATCTCTCGCCTAATTATCACTCCAGGTAAAACCATTCTGGATGATTAGAACTTCCCAAAGTTATTTTCGATGATTAATAGCGCGATAATGCAATGTCGTGTTCACGTTACAAGAAACCCTGAATATTGATATGCTATCAATTTAATTTTTTTCGAAAAGCTACCAGCCTGTTGAAAAAGCCCCTGCTAAGCCCATGCATTCCAACCAGTGGACGGATCACCTGCATTGACAGAACAGATAGAATCAGCTTAACGAAGTCTTTCTATCCAGATGAGAGAAGAGGAGCAATGTCAGCGTCTTACGCCAAAAGTCACCTACGCATCTAGACGAGGAAGCCGTTAGATGCTACACTCTAATAGGGAGTTGCGCCATTTCTTTGTTTCCGTCTAGGAGGATGCTGTCCTCGCTTGTTGGCGTAAGAGCATGTACCGTATGAGGCAGCTTCCTCACCGAGGAAGGAGTGCGTTATGAAGCAGTTGCAAGAAGGACAGGATCTGGCTACGCGAGCAAATGACTCAGCCCCTGGTCTCTTTACGCGTTCGGAAGATATCCCTGACCCTCGCTTTCGTTTCTTTTGCGTCGAGTGTGGAGCAGAGATTCATGGCGTTCCATACCTGACGGCCTGGTATAGTATTTGCGTCTGCCTTGATCCCTACGATTTCTGCTCGGAAGCATGCTGGAACAAAAATGACTTGCTGAATTCAGCGAACTGGCCTCCACCAGCATATAAGCGTTTAACAGAAAAAGAAAGGGACTTCCTGATCTAGATGCGTCAGTTGGCTACCGGCGTGACTCCCTGAATGTATGAGCCCTGATTCTTCCGGTACGCCAGAGGCCTCCCCATACGTACTGGGGTCACCGCACTGAAAGCGCTCCCCATCTTTACGTGGCGCCCCACGTTTGCCAGTAGGTGCGGGCGCTGCGCGGTACAACACCCGCTTGCGTTTGAGCCGCAGCAATTTGTCGAACGGCAACCCGTCCGTCGCCAACAGAAACGGCGCACAACTGTACCAGCGATCCGTTGCCACGATCGGACGACAGCCAACGTCAAGCAACGCAGCGAGTTCGCGCAGTTGGGCTGCTGCTACCTCGACGCTCGTTTGGTCCGAGCGGATGCGTTGCTGATCGAGCACTGCTGTCCAACTGCTCGATGGCACGGGCAAGATGACGACCGTCGAGAATTGCCAGCCATAGCTGATCGGCTTACTACTTTCCGGCAAATTCGGCACGTAGACCACCGTCCGGTCGGGCGAGGTCTGCGACTCTGGGCGCTGGATACTGGTGGCATCGATACCCAGCCATACTCGTTCTCCCTCGACTGGCCGCAGCAGATACTGCGCAAACACCCGGCGCAACCGCTCCTGGTCAATGCGGCCGTCTTCAAAGGCTTCGTACAGGCTACACCACCGTCGTTGAAAAAACGGCGAGAGCGACAACTCGGGAAACGAGTGTGCCTGCGTCTCGGTCAACAGCGCATCTACCGTATTGAACAAGGCATCAGATGCTCGGGTAAAACACCCGTAGACCTCGTGACGAAAATCTTGCAATGTGTTAAGGTTCATCTGAGTAATGCTCCTGTTTGGTTTTATCAGAACATTACTCGCTTGGGCACTCCTGTGTAAAGAGGACTGCCCTTTTGTCTAAATTAGTCTAAACGCCAATAAAAATGATGATAACAAAAAAAATTCTACTTGCAATGCAGGTTATGTTTGGATAGATGCTGAAGATGGTTGAGTTATGCCTGTTTAGTCTTATACATCATATTTATATTCGCATACACTGCTGAGCTAGGTTAAGAACTCATTACCTGCTTTATCAATCACAACCTTTTCTTAACAATTTCGTAACCTATTTCACCTCACCATATAATATACTAAAAAGTGGTTTTATATTAAACTTTCTTTAGAACCGAGTTAATCCATTCTTCGGAATATTCATGGAATTTTTTCAACGAAGAATTGCCTAGACAAGGTTCTTATAGATAGGTTTGATTTCTTCGTAGCATAAAACCCTTCTCCGATGGTTCGATTTATTGTATTTATGATAGTTATACGTTCTTCATTGTAATGTATTCAATATGGAAAGTGGTCTTGTAGATGCGTTTATTTAGATATAATCGTGACGTTATCATTATCACTGGTTGTAATGCAGTCGGAAAAACAACGGCCTCAAACTATCTTCGTAATTGGGCATCGTTACATAACATTCCTCAGGAAAATACTATTATCGCCGACTCACATTGTCTGTTTGAAGCGATGCAAGATGACGATGAAACAGGCGGTCATCACCACACTCATAATTGGTGTCAATCAGATCAACACAGTCACAATTACAATGATAATCAACCAGAATTACCTTTCACAGTTACAGATAATACGTTACCCGACACCATGCGCATCAATTTTTTTTCGAAGTTAACTAGCCTGGGAACTGGTAAGCTTTGGTTTGCAGAATGGGCCGCAGGTGTAAACACCAATCCACCAGATGACCCTTCTTCGAATATTGACTATTCCTACGCAAAAGTGAAAAGCGTGTTGCAAAATAAAAGCATTTCTGCTGGTTGGTTAAAAAGAGTGAAGGCAGTAGTACACATTTCAGCTGACGAATGCATGAGATTCGATTTGAACAAACGTCGATTAATACCTTCTACTGCACAACCTGAAGCAATTGAGAAAGGTACAGCTTTCTGGCAAAAAGATGAGCAAGTCCTAAGGTTTTATGGTAAGGATGATTTCCATGAGATTAAAGATCTGTTAGAAGCTCATGATATTGATATTCATACGATTGAAAATGACGGAGATGAACGGTTTTATCAAAAACTTGCAGCAGTAGCAGATGAAATATTTGTAACTGGTAAAACTCCTGTTGCGAAACTCCTATCTGGCATGGCAACCATCACCAAACACTCTACAATATACATACAAATATCGCATATATTTTCTCGAATCAGGCAGGCTAATGAGAGAAAGCAACAAGAAACACAGCCTCCTCCAGTCACAGACCAGTAAAAGAAAAAGCTTCAGTATAGTTTCTGCTACGTTAGATTAACCCATTCAGGATGATTAAGTGAATAGAAGCCACCATAACTGTTTTCGATGATTTCTGTGCCTATACCTTGTTCTTTTAGCTTCCTACGTAACTGGTGCATGCGCTGTGTGAATCTTGACCGTTCAATAAGCATTCCCCAGGAGCCTTTCATGAGTTCATGCTCGGTACAACGTTCAGGATGCTGTATCAGTATTTTGAGCAGGCGATACTCTAACTCTGAGAGTGAGATAACAACTAGCTGGTCATCTGGACGGTTAATAGTTAAGTTACGCCCGGTTATCGGAGATAGCGAGACGACCTGTTCGATGCTTTCGTTTTCTTTCGCTTCTTGTATGAGGTATTGACAGAGAATAGAACCGGGAAAATGAATAGGACGGAGCCGATCATAGCGAACAATACCCTCACTATAGAGGATATAGCGCAGTTCTGGCCCTAACTCATACCAGAATGTAGGATCAATCTCACCATCTGCCCATCTATGTTCGATCAAATGAATAAATTCATTGAACTTGCCTTTTGTCTCAGGACTACTTTCTTTTATTGCCTCCTGCAATCGTTGCCTAACGTGTGCAAGAAAGGGACTCAAGCTTTCCTTGATCAGTTCAATCAGTTCAGTCTTATCACTCTCTAGCAATTCAGGCCAGGCTTTATGAATATTGGCATACTCCTGTTTATAGCGGAAAGTATGATAGCAGAAATTCTGGAGGAGATAGGGATGTGTCCCTGCCTCCTGGCGTAACCATTCTTGTTCCGACCTGGAAAAAATGTAGCTACCCCCTAATGCCTTGAACATATTTGCCCACCTGACTCCGAAGTCTTCAGGTTTCTGATCCAGGAATTGAGTTGCATCATCCCAGGTGAATGCCTGCAGGATCATCGTTGAAAAGCGCGCCAGATCTGCAGATATATAATGGAACTGGTCGTCAATTTTAGGACGTGGGAGACTTTCAACAGAGAGAATAACCCCAAAGGTAGTGAACTCATCAAGTAGGTCAACTAGAGTATGAATAGCGTTGCAATGTTCGAGGAGAGCAAGGGCACGCTCTTGTGATGTTCGTGCTTTACTTTCTGATGGGAACGATCGTATACCAGGCAACCCAAGACGTTCAATAGAGTCAAATATTAGAAAATAACGCGAACCAGGTTTCTCACGGCTGATGGTGCGGAGTAACCCACGAAGTTCTTTCAAATCAAAATTGGAAGAGGATAACTGTTCATCACCGTGATATACCCTGCGCAAAGCTTTTGTACATTGTCTGATGAAAGAACCGAGCAGTTCACTTTGATCTTCAATCCCCTCCAATGGAGTGAGATCGATTTGCACAAAATGGATATCGTTCAGCGGTAACAGGTCATTGAGGTCTCTGAGTTCATCCCGCCAGGTCCACTCTTTTCCTGGTGGACGCTGCAAGTAGCGTACCAGAGTAGATTTGCCAATACCAGGTGTGCCTACTAAAAAAATGGCGCTTTGTTCATCCATAATAATCTTAGTAATGTCAGTGCGCCTACAGGAAACGTGACCAGTTATTGCTTCTGAGAACTCGAAATCTTTGCCTAAATTAGAACCAGTAATTGCCGGTTTTGAGATCTTAGGAAATGGATTTTGTAAGGTTAGCCAGCCAGATTCGTACCAGTTCTCTAACATAGAGCACTCCTATTTTTCAATTGAAGGTGAAAAGAACCAATGGTTATGTGTGAGCCAGCGGCGCACTAACTCAATAGTAAATGAGTAGTAAGGATTGGAGAAAGGTCCATTCTCCTGGAGTATAAGTCCATTACGTAGTCGTTCCAGGTGTTGTCTAGTAACCGAAATTGGTAAACCGAGATGAGTAGCTATTTTTTTAAGCTGAACCTTCGATTGATCAGAGTGCGTAGTAAATTCGACAATGCTCTCCAAAATTCGCATTTCCTCATCTTCTTGAAGCTCTTTTTTGAGATACAAGAAATTTGGACTAAAATCAGCCTCTATCATATGATCCACAACTAAGCGGAGATCTTCATCGGTGATTAGTTGTTTATCTGTTTCCTCATTAAGATGGTGAATAAGTTGCTGTCCAATCAACGTCATGAAATAGGGGTTTCCACCTGTCAGCTTCACAGCTAATGCAACTGTATTTGGGTAAACTTCGATATTTTGATCACGCAGAGGATCTAGTAACAACTGCTCAGCACTCTTCGTGTCGAGAAACATAACTTGTAACGATTCGGCAAAGCTGAATGCATTTCCAAACTTCTTCGAGTTTAGAATAGAATGTGCATTGGTTGGTAAAGACAATATCAAACTCATTTGAGGATTTTCACTGATCAGTTCTTTCCAAAATGTGAAGAACCGTGGGGCTAGAACATTACTTTCATAAGCTTCAATTGCTCCACCAAATTCATCTAAAGCCAAGATAAGTCGTGATCCTTGAATTTGAGCAAGACAGTATTGAATGACTCGTTTAAAGCGTACTAGCGGATCACTATTATTAAAGTTGTTCCAATCAGGTGCAAATTGTTGGAATTGTTCATGAAACTCTTCACCAATCTTATCTGCCATCTGCATGAGAATCATTTCTTCTGAATGCTGTGTAAAGTTCTGGAGCGAGAAGAGAACACCCCATTGAGGTAAATAGACCTGGCGTTCGAGAAAATTCTTGATAATCGATGATTTGCCCGACCGCCGGGGACCATAGAGTATAAGAGCTTTCCCGTGCTCTCCCTCACAGAGTTCTCTTTGCATGGTTGCAGTTTCTGAAGAGCGACCAAAAAACATTTTCTCTGTAGCAGGTCGAGAGATATCGAAAGGATTTCTAAGTTTTGGATTGCGAGGTTGCAATGTCGACATCGATTCTTCCCAATCAAGATCTATCCGGGTCTTTGTGGGGTGAAGCGACTGTTGCTTACGTAACTTCTGTAGACGATCACGAATACTAGCCGGGGTAGCAGCAGCATTGATTTCAATATTCACTACATTTTCTATCTTCAAAAGTTCCTGCCAGATATCTAAAACCTCTTTATCACTATATGCCTCAATAGTAAAGTGCATACGTGCCTCCCGAAATTTAGAGACAGCCTCGGCATTAATAGAAAGTAAATCACAGCGGTGACGACGTAACTGCCTGGCAAGATCAAGGATGAGTCCACTGCGGTCCTGTGCCGTAAGAAAGAAAGTCACACGAAATGCGGGAGGTTGAAGTTGCCAGGTCATTGGCAAAAGTACAGACTGCTGGATCTTTGAACGGTCGATAAGATGAGGACATGTCGCTTTATGGACGACGAGTTCTCCACTTCGCTTACGTAAACGCCCCATAATTTTCATGTCGCGCGGATAGGTTGGTTGACAGAAGTTACAGAGACGCTGCTGGTGAATAAATTTCTTAGTAGACGCCAGATCCATATCTAATATAGGAATCCAGCTTGCCCTACCTTCGCCTATCGATAAGGAGTCGTTCCGTTCAGAAATCTGCTGCATAATTTGTTGCGCAGCCCAATCAGGGTTATATGGTGGTTTCCCTGTTTTCTGAAGTCTTTTCAAATATATTTGGAGGGTTCCAAGATCATGCTGCTTCAGCAGCAACCGTAACTCGTGATCAAGGTTTTCTCGAGTCAATATGAAGTGATTGCGTTCTAAAACGTCGCGAAGTAATTCGTATCCCCGGCGGTCAGGGAAACGTCGACTTAAAGATTCTTTGATTTGACGACGTGCTTCCGATGTAATTACATAGTTTTCACGTAACCAATAATCTTGCGTTTGGATCTCATTTGAGGTTCGAATTTCTACAACATCACCAGCATCGAGTGTACGGTAAAGTGGCGTCTGCCTGGTATTGACAATGGCTTCTAATGCATGTTCACCAATTGTATTACCTTGAGCATAAGCAAAATCTAGCGCTGTCGCTCCTATTGGAAGTTCAATGGGTCTATAATCTAGACCATAGGTGACAATGGGAGCCTTTGTTTCAGGTTGAGGATGGCGGGTAGCATGAAATTCCTTGAGTGTAAGAAAAACTTTACCTTCCTCACTTTGCCTTAGTTGCTCTAATGATGGTTGTTCTATTTCCTCTTCCCGATATGTTTTCATATATAATAGGTAAAAATTAGGATGGAGACAGCCGTACCAGTTAATGGCCTGCATGAACGGTGTAGCAATTTGTAAATAGCAAATTTGGGTATAAGTTTCAGGCCATTTTAAAACCTGGGTGTAAGGACCTTGTGGTTTTAAAACAAGTCCAAGAGCAATACGACTATTTCCATTGAGTTTGGGGTTGGCTATTTCCTCTATAATGCGTTGATCCTGGATATGCCCTAACTGGCTGAGTAATCCAAATGCATTATAGCAATCCTGAACTGTAGGAACAATGACATCGAATGTCACTAAGTCAAATCCTGTAAGCCGTGGTTTTGATAATATTGCAGTGGTTTGCGAATCTTGTTGGCGCCTCTTCATGCCAGCAATTCCACAAGGCGTACAGACAACCGTTATAGTTTGTTTAGTTGCCTTGTGGTAAGAGGTTATCAGAAATTGGCGAATTTCTTCTAGCATAAGGGCGTCTTGATGCAGAATGTGCGTGTGGTCTTTTTTTAATTCTGCAAATTTGCGCGAGCTCCTCAATTGCTCAAGCAGATCCTCGATATCACGTTTGAAATACCACATGCCCAGTCTTTTTGCAATATTGAGCAACGTACGTCCTACACTCTCGATCTGAGATAGGATCTTCCCCGTATAAGATCGTTCATTGCTTTGTTCTTGAAGAGTCAGTAATGCTTGATAAAATATGGCAACTGCAATTAATAAACCTCCCAGGTCGCGATAAGGAGGTGTCAACAAGCGAGGCAATTGCTCATCTTCTATGTATTTACAATACGAGTTTGATTCATCAATGTGGCTTAGGACTTCGTTCATTTCGTCCAGATTTGCCTGGAGGATTAATTCTTTCTCATACTCCCATAGATACCCCGCAATAACAACATGCCAGGGCAAACCCCACGAGCGAAGCATATTGCCAACTCGCTGGGCATTATATTTCACTTTCATTATATATGGTCGTTGGGAGCCTTTTACCTCTTGATCAAGTTCCTCTGCCAACTTCATCCATTGCTCAGGAATCTGAGTAGGCGTAGGTTTCCAGAGTGTGAGGTCAGAGTTCAGATTTGAAACGGTCATAATTATTACTCCTCAATGATCAGGAATAATAACTCTTTTACGATCACAACTTCTACTATGTAGGATACACCTAAATATAGGACGACGTCAAGGCAATCTTTTCGCATTTCATTTCTTTGATCTCAAATCAACTTTCATAAAATCATAAATATTTTTTGATAATTTTTCATAACTATCGTCATAATAAATATATTACGCAGGAAAAATTCAATTAGTCACAGGTTTCTATGAAATTGAAGTTAGAGATGATCATGAATGACATTTTAGTGATTTCGGAAAATAAGAACAAAAGTTTCTTGTAAATATAAGTATTTTTATGTATCATAATTATTAGAGTAATGTTTGTCGTAATTAATGGCAAACATTGAACCGCGAGGAGGCGCTGCCATGAAACTTGAAAATTTGGGTGGTGTGTCTGAAAAAGAGACCAATCCAGACATCGAGGAAATCTTAGTGCGGTTCGATTCTTATGTTGTCATGCTTGTTCAGAAAAAGGCTTGTAGTAGTTCAAATATCGCTCGTCCAGAAGTGTTAGATCTAGAGATCGATGAGATCATTCAAAGGGTGCGTATAAAATTTTGGAGAGCGCTTTTGACTAAGCACATTGATCATCACAGAGCGTATATCCGATCTATAGTGAGCAATGAGTTTAATGACCTTGGGCGCAGACGTAAGGCACCTCTGCCTCTACCAACTGATGAAGATGGAGAACTTTATATGGGTAATGTGTTGGTGAATGAAAGCAAGGAGCTAGCAGACCCGGCTATTGCATTTGAAAAAGAAGAGGTGACGGATGACTTATTGGAGTTTACCGTTCAAGTTGTCACGGATCTTCCTTCAAGGATGCAACGGGCGATGATCAATCATCTAAAAGATCAGGTTGATAATTTGATCCGGCTAACCGAAGCGTTTGAGATGCACGAAGTCAACATCAAAACGATGAAATGGCCTGAAGATCCGGTTGATACCAAACGACTGAAGGCTTCGATATCGCCTGCAAGGCACATGATTGCCCGGCGAGTAGGTTTGAATTTGTCGGAGTATAAAAAGTGGGGAGTGCCAGAGGAATTGATATCGTCGAACATTCATGATGAAATAAAAGAATGTCGATAGGCTAAAGCGGGCGCGATAATGCAGTTTCAAAATTACATGTGGATGATAAAGAAAGCCATTTCAGTTTAAAGGCTGGTTTCATAATCGGTATTAATTTTTGAAACTGCATAATCTGGCCCCTACACCATCGGTAGGTGCTCTATATGCTGCATGTGTAGATCTTCGCGTGAGTGACGACGGGCTAGCAGACGCTTCATAGCATTGCCTATACGACGCACTCCCTCTTCTATATGCTCGGTTTCAGGATAGGCGAAACTGAGTCGGAAGTTTTGCTGGCCACCTCCATCGACATGGAAAGGTTCACCAATAACAAAAGCTACCTGCTCATTCGCTGCTTCCCGTAATAAAGTGCGCGAACGCATATCTCCGGGTAGACGACACCAGAGGTGAAATCCCCCTTCGGGAAGATTGACGCGTACTTCTTTTGGCCAATGAGTTGCAATTGCTTGTAACATCAGGTCACGTTTATGCCGATATTGCTGACGTACCATTACGAGATGATCGTCTAAAAGGTTACGCCGTAAAATTTCTGATATAATCCACTGCCCAATAGCATTTGTATTTAAATCGAATACCTGTTTATGTAGGGAGAGACGTTCTATCATCGGCTCAGGCGCTGCAAGCCACGCAACGCGCAATCCTGGCGCCAATATTTTTGAGTAGGTGCTAAGATATAACACCTGACCGCTACTATCGAGTGCTTTGAGGGGGGAAGGCTGTTTATCCCCAAAGTATATTTCACCGTAAGGATCATCCTCTAATATTGGAGTTTGATAACGTTTTGCCAGGAGCAGCAAACGACGACGACGATCTTGTGACATGACTGTTCCCGTGGGGTTCTGAAATGTCGGAATAGTGTAGATTAAACGCGGTCGATGGCGTGCTAGGATTGACTCTAATAAATCAACACGTATACCCTCATTGTCGGTAGGAACACCAATCACGCGTACATTAAGCGCACGAAACATCTGAATTGCGCCAAGATACGTCGGTACTTCAACAACCACTTCATCGCCTGGATTGAGCAAGAAGCGTCCAATCAAGCCAATGCCTTGCGTGGAACCAGAGAGGATTAAGATATGCTGCGCATCAACAGCTACACCTCGTTTACGCATGGATGCAGCTATAGCTCTTCGAAGACTATGCAACCCCTCAACAGGGCCATACCCAAGCGCGCTCTGACGAGCAGAGAGTAGACCATCGGCAAAAATGGTGTGGATCATATCTGCAGGGAGTAAGTCTGGAGAGGGATTACCCGGCGCCAGTGAGATTATTTCTTTGCTCTCGCTCATCGAAGCTAATTCGCTTAACATCAAAGCGTCAGGCCCTAAAATTTCGCGTTCACCTGCGGGTAAACCAAGCAGCCACGAAGCACTCTCATTCTCAAAACCATCCCCAAGATAGCCAAACTGGTTGCGCCTTACAAGTGTTCCGCGACCTACATGACCCTCAATCAGGCCTTCGCTAGCAAGTTCGTTGTAGGCGTTCATGACTGTAGTTCTGTTGACACCAAGTTCACTCGCCAGGGCACGTTCCGTCGGAAGGCGTGTACCTTCTGACAACTCACCCGAAAGGATAGCTTCACGTAATCGTTGGCAAATTTGCCGGTATAACGGCAGACCACTGGAACGATCCAAAGTAATTATTGTGTGAATTGGCGCAGTAAATAATGGTCTTGGCTGATACTGTGATGCATATTGTCGCATAGTTTCCTCCTGATTGGCTCATACCAATATAGTATAACTAATCCTTTGAGACGTTACAAGTGTTAATTGGTTGGAGACTTCATCAGCCAATTCTATATGATATAAAAATAGGAGCAACCATTAAGGAGGCCTATGGAATGGAAACACAGAATGAGCGTATTGCTATGATACGTAATGACCGCGAACATGGATCTCGCTGGCTTGTACGTGAGACAATTTCGGTACTCTATGATATCGCGACACAGCCAACTTCCTCTCTTGAGGAAAATATACAACAACTACAACGTGCTGGAAATGAACTAGCAAACGCGCGACCAGCAATGGCCGCATTGTCAGGAGCAGTTAGACGCATTCTCAATGCTCGAGGTGGATTAGAGGGGATGGTACTTGAATCTGCAAAACTGCTCAGCGAATTAGATTCCGCAATAGAGCATATTACAAGCTATGCCAGTCCATTTCTCATAGGAACAATAATGACTCACAGCCTTTCAGGAACTGTGCTTGAAGTTCTCACAAACTGTCTTCCACAGATTGAACAAGTAATCGTGTTAGAAGGGCGTCCTCGTTATGAGGGACGCGAGGTAGCACGTGCATTAAGTAAGGGTAATGCTTCGATCATGTTGATCACCGATGCACAGGCTGATATTTTCCTTCCTCAATGTCAAGCAGTTGTAGTTGGCGCCGATAGTATATTGGCCAACGGAGACATTTTAAATAAGGCCGGAACCGCTTTACTTGCGTGGGCTGCTCATGGTCATAGAATCCCTTTTTATGTACTGTGCGAGACACTTAAGATTTCTCCACAAAGTTGGTCTGGTGACCTTGCTCAACTAGAGGAGAAAGAGTCAACTGAGGTGCTTGAACAGCGTATTCCGGGAGTCAGCATTCGTAACTTTTATTTTGACAGAACATTTTCCAGGCTCATTACAGGAGTGATTACAGAACAAGGCATCATGGGGAAAAAAGAAATTGCGCAGGTAGCGTCACAATTAAAATAAAGAGTGTAAGCAATAAATTAGCATCCTAATTGTTCAGCTTGTACCTCAATTATAGAACGTGTACAATAGTGAATAAAATAAGAAGCCCATTTGCGTTGCCTTACAGTGTCTCCATAGTAGCAGTATCTTTCGGGGTACTCACCACTAAATGGGAGGAAATTATATGCCTACCTATATTAGCCTGGTCAATCTCAGTGAGCAAGGGATCAAAGAATTTAAGAATTCCCCCGAACGTCTGCGATCTTTCGACGACGCAGCAAAAGAGGTTGGAGGCAAACTTATTGGTTTCTATCTCGTCCTGGGACAGTATGATTATGTTGTGATCACAGAAGCTCCCGATGACCAAACAGCGGCTCGCCTCATATTGGGTACAATTGCGCAAGGAAGTGTTCGCACACAAACAATGCGCGCTTTCCCACGCGAAGAGTTCGAGCAAATTGCTCGCGGCCTATGATAGACCAGCAAGTGGCGGAAGTATTGCGCCACCTGCTTGCTTAGAACTCATAATCTGGAAAAATAGCTCTCACCAGGAGTTCAGGATCGTGCCGAGCTAGTTTATCGTTTTCCAGATTAAGATGCTCGATGAGTACATGCGGGACAAGACGTGATAGCCGCGCACGATCAACGATTACAGGTTCGCTCTTTTCTTCGGCGTACATTTCCAACACCTCTGGCAGATATGTGCCATCGTTCACAATTACGCGATCGACACGTCCTCCCAAATATTGGTGAATTGCGTTCACAAAATCGGAGGCTTTATAGCCATCGGTCTCACCATGTTTGGTCATCAAATTACAAACGTAGACTTTTTCAGCCTCTGATTCACGAACTGCGCGTGCAATATCACAAACAAGCAAGTTCGGCAGTAGGCTTGTGTATAGATCGCCCGGACCTATGATGATCGTATTTGCCCTTCGTATGGCACGAACAGCCTGAGCACATGCTGGAGCATCTTCTGGTTCGAGTCGCAAACGCGCTATAGGAGAAAGCTCACCAATATTCTTCTTACCACGCGTATCAATTTCTGTCTCATCGCAGATAGTGGTGTAATCTTCAAGATCAGCGCAGATCATGGTCTGTTCAAGGGTTACAGGCAATACCCGACCCGCAGTGTTTAGCAGTTCCTGAGCATCCTCAATAGCAAGTAAGAGATCACCGTTATTTATATCCTGCAATCCTTTGAGAATGAGATTACCAAGACTATGACCACCTACACCTCTCATCTTCTGATTCGTATCATCGTTTTCTGCCTGCTCAAAGCGATGCATAAATACTTCACGCCAAAGTGCACCATTGCGTGCTAACGCTACTAATGACATGCGCAGATCACCAAGAGGCAACTGGCGTTGAAATTCATCCATTAATCTGCGCGAACTTCCACCACTATCCGACATTGTAACAATGGCACTAATATGAAACTGGTATTTTTTAAGATGCGAGAGTAAGGAGAAAGTACCAGTACCTCCACCTATGGTAACGACACGGTGCCCTGCATAGCGATCTCCATTAGTATAATTTCCAGGCACGTTGCTTCTCCTGTGGATGATCTCAGGCTGATCTTTCACAATACGATTCCTCTATCCATAAGTTTGGTTTAGGGAATAGTCTATCATGGACTCTTTTTATGCGCAAGTAAAGTAAAAGTTAAAGCGCTAGAAAAGAAATGTCTGATTACCCTTGACAAATCGCGATATATCGTTATAATTAGCGATATATCGTGTTATATCTTTATAACACAGGAAGGAGCATCTTACATGTTTGGTAACAGATTTGTCTATGAGTATTCAGGTTATGGAGAAGAGCAACGAGTGCCACCCTGGCTTCGCCATCGGGAGCGTCATGCTCATCACCATGGTAGGCATCACGGTCATGGACCGTTTGGTCAGAGAAAATGGGGAGAGGGTTGGACGCCCCCATGGTTACGGGAAGAATGGCAAGGGCCTCAATTCTTTGGAATGCGAAGAGGTCGCGGACCCTTTGGCCCTGGTGGACCTTTTGGGCCTGGAAATGAAGGCGGCCGCTTCTTTGGCCGTGGGGATATGAAATTTGTGCTGCTAGAGCTTTTACAAGAGCGACCTATGCATGGGTACGAAATGATAAAAGCATTAGAGGAAAAAACTGGTGGCTTCTATACACCCAGCCCTGGCTCAATATATCCCACGCTACAAATGCTAGAGGATGGAGGTATGGTAACCTCAGCCGATGTTGAGGGGAAAAAAGTTTACACTATCACTGATGCCGGGCGTGCCTCACTTGCAGAGCGACGAAGCAATCAAGAAGGCTTCGCCGGGCCACCCTGGATGCGCTGGCGTGGTCACGGTGGACATGGGCCCAAGCCGGAAATGCAGGCATTGAGAAGCGAAGTCGCAGAGACAGCGCGTTTACTTGCAATTGCAGGTAGAATGGCGCTACAAGACCCAGAAAAACTTGCACGCCTGCGTAGTGTCATCGAGCGTACTCGTAGTGAATTAAATAGTCTGATCTATGACGATGGAACACAGCAGAAACAACAAACTCAAACTGAGCAGCCATCCACCGATTAGAGGAGAATCAGCAACATGAGTCATCCCGAAATTTCGGGATGAGCTAGCGAAAAGAAGCCTCCTGAGCTACACTTGAAGGAGTGAAACCGACCATCAAGCACACTCAGGAGGTAATCTTTATGCAGACACAGTATCTCATATCACCAGAAG
>WNFY01000775.1_pt1 | contig 29307 bp, 30 predicted proteins | sample 5400091 | NCBI WGS metagenome assembly WNFY01 (sample SAMN13153364, study PRJNA577476) | soil metagenome | isolation source: 60 cm soil or saprolite under grassland replicate 1 | place: USA:California | collected 2016-06-15 | reverse complement strand
CGGGTTTTCTTCAACCACGGCAACAAGCTGTAAGATGCGCCCAAGCCGCGAAATTGGCCCCGTGGAAAAAAGTGGACATGATTTACATCAGGATTCCCCCGAAGCAGCGGCGCAAATTCGGGATTAATCACCCACGTAATCTCGGCTCCAGGGTAGGCATCACGAAGCACGGCCACCGCCGGAAAAGTGTGGACGATATCTCCAAGCGAACTCGGCTTGATGATTAGGATCGATTTAGGGTTCAGAGGTCAGAGGTCGGAAGACGGCCGTTAGATCGTTAAATCCTTCTCATCGCCCCATTGCAAGCCGTTCGGCAAGCGGCCGCGGCAGACCGGCCTCGATCACCTTTTCTTGCGCGGTCGCCAGATCGTATTTTACCCGTATCTGCTGGACGAGATTGTTCTCAACGTCGTAAACGCAGTAGGCGGCGCGGCAATTTCCGTCACGTGGTTGTCCGACACTGCCCACGTTAATGAAATATTTCTTAGCCGGCTCAATACGGACATGATCGATCAGCTCCCGTCTGACGCCCTCGTCGCGAATAAAAACCATGGGCACATGGGTGTGGCCAAAAAAGCAAATGGTCGTGTGCTGATAGGTGAAACTCGCCGCCGCATCGAGGTTATTAAAAACGTAACCCCATTGCTCCGGCGTATCGAGCGTCGCGTGCACGATGGCGAAATCGCGCACCTGTTTTTGGAACGGCAGGTCGCGCAGCCATTGCTTGTCCTTTTCTGTCAGTTTATCGCGCGTCCATTTGATGGCGCGCTCGGCCAGCTGGTTAAAGTCGGTCGGGAATCTCGAGATCGACGCCTGCTCGTCGTGGTTGCCTTTTACGGTGGGGCAATCCAGTTCGCGAACTCGTTCGAGGCACTCATGTGGATTCGCGTTGTAGCCGACCACGTCGCCCAGGCAGACAAAATGTGTGCACTTGCGCTGGTGCGCATCGGCCAGGACGGCTTCGAGCGCCTCCAGGTTGGCGTGGATATCACTGAAAATCGCGAAGCGCATTGCGGCAGCTGTTAAAAAGGTTACAACGTTACAACGGAAACGCTTCAACGATTTTAACCATTTAACGATCGAACGATTTCAATGTTGCAAAGACTTCGAGTCGGGAATCCGCTGGTCCTGCGGGATCCCGAGTTTATCTTCGAGAACTTCTAACCGGCTAATCAAAGTCGGCAGCCGTTCCTTTTCACCTTTGTCATAGAGCTGGCGAAGGCGCTCATGTGCTTCACGCTCCCGGCCTTCGCAGTAGGAAAGCTCGTAGGCGGAGAAACGCCTGTCGTAGGTCCGCGCTCCAGGCAGGGCCGCTGCCTTGCCGAAGAATTCCGAAGCGCGCTCGTGATCTTTGTATTTCTCTTTGTAAAGCCGGGCAAGCGCTTCGTAGAGGTCGGGGCGATCGGGATTATTTTTTATCCCGCGCTCAAGAAAATCTTTGCCGAGCGCAAAATATTCGCGTTGCGCTTTGACCCGCAAGGCGAGACGCGATTGCGTTCGGTCGTTCATTGCGGCGACGCTCGCGTTCCAGGCCATGTGCCATGCTGCCATGTCCCAAAACAGGATCGCTCGCGGCTGCAGCGTAGTGACGTGTTGGAATAATAACAGCACACGGCCCCACTCTGTCCGCTCCCACGCGACATGCGCTTGAATAAAAAGACCATCGGCCACAATTGATCGAAACCCGCTTAGCGCGGCAATGAATCCGAGTTGCCCGATTTTCTCTCGGAGACCGAGATTAAATTCGACCCCTCGGAAATGCTCTTGTCGATGGACCGCAGCCAGGTCGCGCTCCATTGGCAATTTAAGCGCTCCGAGCGCGAGCAGAATTACCAGCACGAGAAGGCCGCGTATCATAATTCCTTCCCATAAAAGACGAACGCCGCCAGCAATGTGTAGATCGTCGTGTAGAAAACTCCCAGCACAGCAGTCTTGAAAAAGAGGCCGACTGAAATGGCTGTGCCGGCGACGATGTCATCCACCAAATTGAACGCCTGCAAGTCGGGAAATATTAGCGCTACGACTGCGAGAAAGACACGTGTGATCCACCCGCTGCTGTGTTCCTGTAACCAATATTCCCGCGCGATCGCTTGCAAGTGACCGATGAAGTAAATGAAAGCCATGACCACAATGGTAAAAATATTTGTGGTGGCGAAGGTGGATACAAAAAGCGTGAGCGCCGCGAGTAAACATGCTTTCAGATAAATAATGACGATGCCGGGTAATATGTCGCTGTTGAATGCCGAAGCGCGGACTGCGCGCAGAGCTTCATCTAATTGTTCGCGCGGCGCGGCGGCCATTTGGCGCATGGTCGCGTGCACCAGCGTCTGCTCGCGCGCGTAGAGCACAAGAAAAAACAGGGCGCCCATCACCAAAGTGCCGATTGCCAGCAGCAAAAGCACACCGGCAATTTTCCCAAGCAGATATTCCAATCGCGGGACCGGTTTTGCGAGAATCGTGTAAATAGTGCGATCCTCGATGTCCTGCGGAATGAGTCGCGCGGTGGCGACAATTGCCAGTAACGACGTGAAGATCGACATCGCGCCGAGCGATACGTCTTTCAGGATTTGAAACTCCTGCTGAAAAGTTAGCTGCGCCATAAACATCGAGCTGCCGATCAAAAGCAGGGCGAAAACCAGCAGGAAGTAAAAAACTTTCAGGCGCGTGAGCTCGGTCAATGTGTTGACCGTGATGGCGCCAATGCGGCCGACAGAGAAAGCGCGATAAGGCTTTGCCAACGTTGAAGCGTTGAAACGTTGAAGCGTTAAATCGTTTCTGTCGTTCGTCATTTCTGCTTAGTCATTCCTTCGTCATTCGACATTCGGGCTTCGTCATTTTTGGCTGTCGCTTCGAGAAACAATCTTTCAAGGGTGGTCGTGGATTTTCGACGCTCGATCAGTTTCGCGTTTGAGCGGTTGATGAGCGACTCGATCTCATCGACGAGCGGAGGGGAAGCGTCAGCGATGACAAGCTCCGTTTGATTTTCAATCGCAATCAATTCCTGTAAGCGTCCTTCGCGCACCAGCACGCCATCGGCGAGAATGCCTACGCGATCGCAGATTTCCTGCGCTTGCGCCAGCAAATGAGAGGAAAGGAGCACAGTGATCCCACGTCGCCGCAGATCCAGAATCAGGTCGCGAATCTCGCGCGAGCCCGCCGGGTCGACGCCGGCAGTGGGCTCATCCAGCACAACAAGCTTCGGATCGTGAATTAATGCCTGCGCCAGGCCGATGCGTTGTAACATGCCTTTCGAATACGTGCCGAGCCGCCGCTTCCGCGCCTTCGTCAATCCAACGAGAGTCAGTAACTCATTGATTCGATTTTTTAATGGGGCGCCTCCGAGGCCGCAAAGGCGCCCGAAAAAACGCAGAGTTTCTTCGCCGGTGAGATATTTGTAAAAGTAAGGATTCTCCGGCAGAAAACCGACCGCTTCCCTGCTTTCGACCAAACGGCTGTCACGACCGAAAATCTCCGTGCGGCCGCGGGTTGGTGAAACCAGCCCCAGGATAATTTTGAGAGTCGTGCTCTTCCCAGAGCCGTTCGGCCCGAGCAGTCCGTAGACTTCTCCCGGTTCAACGCGCAGATTGAGGTCGCGCACGGCAACAACGGACTGTCGATGGAATGGGACCGGGAAAAGTTTCGTCAGTCCCCGGACAGCAACTGCCGGATCAGTCATAGCGAATCTTAAAACCGCGGGCAGTAACCGGCTTTTCCAGTTTGTTTTCGACTTGTTTGCGAATCAGCGCGCGGAGTTCGCTCTGTGCGATAGCGTCCAGGAATGCGCGCACTTCATTCTCTTCTCCGTTGATCTGAAGTTCCACGCGGCCATCTGGCAGGTTGCTGACCCATCCGGTGACATCGAAGCCTTTTGCGATGTGTTGCACAGACCAGCGAAACCCGACGCCCTGAACGTTGCCCTCGTAAAATACCTGAAGCGAAACCATGGTCGCTAATTCCGCGATGCTTGCTGGCTCCTAGATGGCAGAGCTAGGCCGCGTGAAAATCCAGCATCCAGCTTGTCCGCTATGGCGGGAATCCAGAATCCAGCAGCGTTTCATTTATACGAGTATACCAGACAGAAGCTGCCCTCCCGACCTTCAATCAAATCGACCGAGACAAAATACTGGCCGCTGTTCGCCGGTGAAAATCCGGCCGCCGCCTTTTCCCCGGCATTATGGGTGTCGGTGGAGACTTGCTTGCCTGTCTCATCATAAACGCTGACCGCGATTTTTGCCGAAGGCTCAGCCGCGCCGGCGGAAAACCAATATTGGTTTCCGGCATAAAGATTCACCGCGACCAATGCGTGGTCGTGTGGCTTAACGGTCCCGCACCAATGGCCGTCCCGGGTTTTGAATCCATCATTTGCAAATGCTCCGGCAAGATCGAGCGCGGTCTTACGCGCCTCGACCTCGGCATCTGTCTCGGCGCGCACAGAAAAGCCGGCGACCAACACCACGATCGACAGAAAAATCGGCGAGAGGCGTTTCATTTCGCGATGGTCTTGTTCTCGATCTTCTCCATCACTTTCCCAACCGCTTCATTCACCTTCCGCACTTGATCAACGCTGGGCGCCTTGTCCGCCGGGAAAGAAACTAGTTTCTCAATGCCGCCAAGCTGTTCGCTCACATCTTTAACCAGCGGTTCGCTGCGAAGCTCGGGCGAGATTTCATTCACCTTCGATTGCATTAATCTGACGAGCGCCGGTTGGCGCAGTACTTTCGCGCTTCGTTCGTCATAGTTTTGCATGATCGCTCCGCTGACTACCTGCGTGCCGCGAATCCAGCCACCGACACTGACGAGAATCACCAGGTCCTGGTCGGCGTGGGATTGCATCGAGGATTTCACTTCGTTTTGCGTTGCTTCCAGCTCCTCGTTTAACGTGTCCCATTCGTTGTGCTCGGCGAACTCGTTAATGCTATTGCCGCGGCTGAGCAGGCTCTCACTTACTCCAAGGGCTTTTGCGAGCCTGATGATGTCTGACCCAATATTCTTGACCTGCTGGCCGTCCTTCGCTTCGACGGCAATAAACCCATCGGCGATCAAGCCGCCGAGGTTGAGCGCGATTTGCGCGCGATTCCGATAGGTCATCGGCATCGGGCCGCGATATTGGCTCGACCAGTTGATCTTGCCCGGCTTCTCCAGCGCCGCGAAAAGTTCCGCCGGCGTCGGAATGCTAATCGAATCGGTCCTAATAGCTTTTGCCAATTGATCGGCCGGCAATTGCCTCGTCTCCGCGCCAACCGCCATGGAAATGCCCCCGATCAACCCGATTACGCCCAGCCTTGTCAATCGATTCATCGAACAGATTATCCGGTGCCTCCGCGAAATTGCCAATGCGAATCTGGACCTCAAGAAAGAACCTCAGGTTAGGTTAGGTTTTTCGTCGATCACCAAGATCAGTTGAAGAATCTGGTGCCCGGCGCATGATTGCAAGGCAACATCCCCTCTCCCTGCAATATTCTGAAATGTCAAAAACCTTGATTCGTAACATTATTGCGCGCGAAATCCTGGATTCGCGTGGCAATCCGACAATCGAGGTCGATGTGCGTTTAGAAGGAGGCGCGCTTGGCCGGGCGGCGATTCCAAGTGGAGCAAGCACCGGCGAGCATGAAGCATGGGAATTGCGCGATGGCGACAAAATGCGATTCGGCGGCAAAGGCGTGAAGAAAGCAGTCGCCAACGTGGATGATAAGATCGCGCCGGCTCTCAAAGGCTGGAATGCGTGCGACCAACGAAAGATCGACAATAAGCTGATCGAACTCGACGGCACGCCCAATAAAAAGAATCTGGGCGCAAACGCGCTGCTCGGCGTTTCCCTGGCGGTCGCACAGGCCGCTGCCGCGGCGGAAAATCTCTCCCTTTTTCGCTATCTTGGCGGGCCGGAAGCAAGAGTTTTGCCGGTGCCGATGATGAACATCTTGAACGGCGGAGCGCATTCGGACGCGCCGATCGATTTTCAAGAATTCATGATAGTGCCGCGCGGTGCGCCCACGTTTTCGGAAGCGTTGCGGTATGGCGCTGAAGTTTTTCATGCACTCAAATCTGTCCTGAGAGATCGACATCTTTCCACGGCGATTGGCGACGAAGGTGGCTTCGCCCCGCAACTCGCTTCTGCCGAGGACGCCTTGGAAGCGATTTCGGCTGGCGTTAAAAAAGCGGGCTACAAACTCGGTGAGCAAATCTTTATCGCACTCGATCCCGCCGCCTCCGAATTCTACGATAGCGAAAACAATATTTACGTACTCAAGAAATCGGATGGCTCTCGCAAAACTCCCGGCGAATTAATTGATTACTATGCCGATCTTTGTGCGCGCTTCCCGATCATTTCGATTGAGGACGGGTGCGCCGAAAATGATTGGGCCGGCTGGAAACAGCTGACCGCAAAGCTTGGTGACAAGATTCAACTGGTCGGTGACGACCTCTTTGTCACGAATGTCGAATTTCTGCGGAAAGGAATTGCCGAGCACGTGGCGAATTCGATTTTGATCAAGGTGAATCAGATCGGCACGCTTACTGAAACGCTGGCAACGATTGATCTGGCAAAAGAAAACAATTACTCTACCGTGATCAGCCATCGTTCTGGCGAAACGGAGGATGCAACAATTGCCGACATCGCGGTCGCGACGAACGCCGGCCAAATTAAGACCGGATCACTTTCCCGCAGCGACCGCATTGCGAAATACAACCAGTTGCTCCGAATCGAAGAAGAACTTGGTGACAAAGCCGAGTACGGCGGTAAAATGCGCTGAGTGGATCAGACCTACGCCGATTTTCGCGCGCGTCGCGAAGCCACCGTCTGGCAGCGACTTAACCGAATTCTTCGCGTTCTGCTTGTCCTCGCGATCTGGCTCGTGATTGTGAGCTTGTTTGTTCCACCGTACAAAAAATTGATGCAGAGCCGCGCCGAAATCGACGAGCTGCAGCAACAGGTCGATGGGCAACAAAGTTTACTCTCGCGTCAGACTCGCGAGGTCAACCTGCTCAAGACCGACGTGACTTATTTAGAAACCATTGCGCGGGATCGTCTTGATCTGATGAAAGAAGGTGAAACGATTTTCCGCCTCGAGCCGGGACAAGCTGCAAAACCGAAGCCGAGCGATTCCGCGCGCAGATAGGGTAGCGCGCGCGTTTTTTCTGGGGAAGCACAGGCTGCCAGCCTGTCCTTTTCGCCAGCCTGCCAAAAAGTTCGTCATGTGAGGAGCATTGCGCGCGCGCACGTGGAAGTCGTCGGCATGCTGCCGACGACAACAGGCTGGCAGCCTGTTCTCCCCAGAGTCGGCGCTCGCCGCAGCAAAGGTCGCGACGTCTTTGCGATTTGCCGGGACATAAATTATCTTTCTGCATGCCAACGGAAGTCTCCATCCCAGATGCTGAGGATTTGAAATCGCACATTCGCGAATTGCGGAGGTTTCTTTGACGTTGAAGAGCTCCAGAAAAATCTAGCCGCAATTGAACGGCGCATGGCTGCGCCCGATTTCTGGTCGGATCGCGAGCGTGCGCAGACCGATGTCGAAGAAGTTTCCCGATTACGTTCGCTGGTGAATCCGTTTCAAGCGCTGGAACGCGAGATCGATGATTTTAGCGCATTGCAGCAGCTGGCCGCGGAAGAAAGCGATCCTGCTGCCCGCGCTCACGCAGAGAAAGAGGTCGCGACCGAGCATGACCGCCTGGTTCGCAAGTTGGAGGAATTCGAGCTGCGCCAATTTCTTTCCGGCGAAAACGATCGCGCGAATGCATTTCTCACCATCCACTCCGGCGCCGGCGGCACCGAGTCGTGCGATTGGGCCGACATGTTGCTGCGGATGTACCAACGCTGGATCGAGCGAAGCGGCTTCAAATCTCAGACCGTGGACATTCAACAGGGCGAAGAAGTCGGCATCAAATCGGTCACCCTGCTCGTGACTGGCGAGTATGCCTACGGACATCTCCAAACCGAGCGAGGGGTACACCGGCTGGTGCGCATCTCGCCATTCGATGCAAACAAACGTCGCCACACTTCGTTCGCCAGTGTCGATGTCGTCCCTGAAATTGCGGACACCGCTCCGATTGAGGTTAATCCGGCCGATCTGGAGATTGATACATTCCGCAGCGGCGGAAAAGGCGGGCAAAACGTCAACAAGGTCGAAACGGCCGTGCGCATTCTGCACAAGCCAAGCGGCATCGTGGTGGCCTGCCAGGCGGAGCGCAGTCAGGGACGCAATCGCGAGTTGGCGATGAAAATGTTGAACGCGAAGCTTTACCAAATCGAACAGGACAAGAAGCGCGCTGAGATAGAACGGCAATACGGCGAGAAAGGCGAGATCGCGTGGGGAAATCAAATTCGCTCATATGTTTTTCAGCCGTACCAGATGGTGAAGGATCACCGCACCGCTACGGAAACGAGCAACGTACAGAATGTGATGGACGGGGATATCGACATGTTCATCCAGGCGAAATTGCGGGGAGAGAAAGCCGACAGAGAGTAGCGCCAGTCTCTGGTCCGCCAATCGGACGGACTCGTCCCTCCCAGGCGGGCAAGCCTGGAGCCAATGAATCGCAAGCGAGGGCACTTGCGCTACTTTACGAGTCGCAGCCGAAAACGCGTGTCGAATTTTCCACCGCTATGCGCGCGGCAACAGGCCAGACATGCAACTGCGCGTTTTATCCGGCGCGCGCGAGGAAAGCCGCGCTGGCAACGTGGGCATTGGTAAAGATAGCGGCGAACGCGTTCGCTCACTGGAAACGGAAGATTGTGACAACGTTTCTCATCGCTAATTGCCAGGTCGCGGCAAGCCTGCCGCCATTCAACGCCATGCGGCAAAATCCGGCGCCGACCAGCGCGAAATTGGGCAAGGAGATGGGCCAGCTCGTGGCGCAGAGTTCGATCGATTTCGGCTGGATGCTCAAACAGCCGCGGATTCAGTGAAATGAGTTTGTGGCAATAATCAGCGCGACCAGCGGCTGTTTTCAAACGTGAATTCCATTCGACGCGAAGCTCGCGGGCTAATTCTCTCGCGCCCAATAAACTCAAGATTGCGCGTGCCGTCGCCTCCAACCTTACATCGCTACCAGGAGGTTGTAGGGCAACCGCTTCGGTTGCCGGACTTGAAGTCGGCAGGCGGAGCGCCTGCCCTACAGAAACGAATTCGAGCTGCCTAAGCAACGGCATAGGCGCTCTTTCGTGTTTCCAAGCGATCAACAATTTTCCGTACAGCATCTCCAGCCGCTTTTATTTCGGCGGCGGTTGTCCATTTACCGAGTGAGAATCGAACAGCCGAGCGCGCGTGCTCGATCGGCAAACCCATTGCGAGCAATACGTGCGACGCAACGACTGATCCGACCATGCAGGCGGAGCCGCTGGAAGCGCAAACGCCTTCCAAATCGAGCGCGATGAGCAGCATCTCGGAATCGAGCCCGAGCAAACTCACATTCAATGTGTTTGCCAGCCGCGGCGCGTTCTTGCCGTTCTGTTTTGCGCCTGGGACGTTTCGGGAAATTCCCGTCCAGAATTCATCGCGCAATCGTGTCTCACGCTCCTGTTCACTTTCGCGATCGCGCAATGTCCATTCGGCGGCCGCTGCCATACCCGCAATTGCCGCGACATTTTCGGTCCCGGGGCGTCGCTCGTTTTCGTGCGCCCCGCCGAACATGATCGGCTCAATGGACAATCCGCTGCGGAGATAGAGAAAACCAACGCCTTTTGGTCCGTAAAATTTGTGCGCAGCTAAACTGGCGGCGTCGACCAGCGAAAGATCGACGTCCACTTTGCCGAATGATTGCACCATGTCGCTGTGCAACAGGACGCCGCGCTCCCGGCATATCTCTGAAATTTTGCGCATCGGCTGAATCACTCCCGTCTCGTTGTTTGCCGTCATGATCGATACAAGTCTTGTCTCGGGCCGGATGGAATCGGTTAATTGATCGAGGTCCACCATCCCGTTTTCGGCAACGTTCAGCCAGGTCACTTGGAAATCCTCGTGCTTTTCTAGGTATTCGAGCGCATTCAGCACGGCATGATGCTCGGCCTTGTTCGAAATGATGTGTCCGCCGCGGGAAGATCGACACCGGGCCAAGCCGAGCACGGCCAGATTACACGACTCCGTTCCACCGCTTGTGAAAATGATTTCGTTCGGTTTCGCCCGCAGCAGCCCGGCGAGTTTGTCGCGAGCATTGTCGATTGCCGCGCGGGCTTCGCGACCGGCTGCGTGCACACTGGAGGGATTACCAAAGTGCCGATCGAGACACGGCAACATCGCTTCACGCGCTGGCTCGCACAGCGGAGTTGTTGCGTTGTAATCCAGGTAGATCATTAGCCCTTCTACTTATTCCTCTTCATATTCTTACTCTTACTCATGCTCGGCGGCGCGCCCAGCGGTCGCGTCCTACCAACTGTAGCCGCGTGTCTGTGAGACGCGTGGCGCGGGTTTTCCAAAAACTTCAGCATCGCGGTTCGCACAGCGAAGCGGCTACAGGGTTTGACCGTCTTCATTCGCGAAATTCGTCACGCGTGCTGGCCGACCGGTACTTTCGTTTTGGCACGATGCGCAGTTGTTTCTCTTCGTAATAGACGAGCGAATCCGGCGGCACACTTTGCACAAGGAAAACGTTACCGCCGATGGTCGATCTTGCGCCGATCACGGTTTCGCCGCCGAGCACGGTCGAATTCGGGTAAATGGTGACGTCATCCTCCACCTTTGGATGACGTTTGCCGCCCTTTTTGATTTTGCCGCGCTCGTCCTTCTGAAAGCTTCGCGCGCCGAGGGTGACGCCGTGATAAAGTTTTACCCGAGAACCGATGTCAGTCGTCTCGCCGATTACCAGGCCAGTGCCGTGGTCGATAAAGAAATGCGAGCCGATTTCCGCCCCGGGATGAATATCGATTCCAGTGCGGCTGTGCGCCCACTCGGTCATGATACGCGGAATAAGCGGCACCTTATCGTAGAGCAAGTGCGCTATTCGATAAACGGAGATGGCTTCCAGCGCGGGATACGCGAGAATAATTTCTTCATAACTTTTTGCAGCCGGATCACCTTCGTAAGCGGCGTCGATGTCTGTCCAAAGGACCCGACGCACCGAGGGCAACTCCTTCAAAAACACCGTCAAGACTTCTTCCGCTTTCGCTTCCGTTGCTTCGTCGGGTGGGATTTTCCCGAAGCTTCTGCAAATTTCTGTTTTCAATCGTGCGTGCAAATTTCTTACGCGCGTACGCGTGATATCGGCCAGATCATCGGAGCTCACCAGCGCCTCGCTGCGAAAACCGGGAAACATCAGGCTCATCAACTCGGCACACGTCGCCTCGATCGCGAGACGTGAGGGAAGCGTGGCGGCAGCGTCGAGATAATTTATGCCGCCGGTTTCGCCATAGGTCTGAAGCAGTTCCTCAACCGCATCGCGATTCGTCGAATCCATCGCGGGAAATATGCGCCCGGTTCCTTCTCAACAAAAGAGAAAGTGTGGGAAGATAGCCATTCTAGCTGTCTCAGCAGACAGGCTGGAAGCCTATCCTCCCGCGTCCGCCTAGATATCGCGCGCATCGACCCATTGGACGGCGAAACGGGCGACTTCTCTCGCGTTTTTCAACTGAAGTTTTTCCTTAATGTGCGCCCGGTGAGTTTCCACCGTCTTTGGGCTGAGATGCAAAAGCTCCGCGATGTGGCGGACGTCATCGCCTTTACCGATGAGTTCCAGAATCTCGAGCTCGCGATCGCTAAGCCGATCGACCGCATCGGGTTCACCCTCAGATGACTTCTTCGCAAATTTTGTGATGACCTGCGCGGCCATTGCCGGGCTGAGATAAGGACGACCACTAAAGACCTCGTGAATTGCCCGAATGACATTGGCCATTGCTTCGTGTTTCATGACGTAGCCGTTCGCGCCTGCGCGGAGCGCACGCAAAGCGTAGAGCGATTCATCGTGCATCGAGAGCACCAGAATTGGGAGCGTTAGAAATTCAGCGCGAATGTTTTTAATGAGCTCAATCCCGTTGGCGCCCGGCAGGCTAAGATCGACCATCGCCAGATCGGGATTCAGTTTGCGAATTACCTCCATCGCTCCCGAGGCATTGCCTGCCTCACCGCAGACCGCGAAGGTTCCGTCGGAATCAATCAATTGCTCAAGGCCTTTTCGAAACAATGGATGATCATCCACGATCACGATGCGCTTTGCGTCCGGGGAATCGCATTTTGGATTTTGGTTGGTTGATCTGACGCGTTTCATTTCAATGTAGCCACGTCCCTGTGGGATGTCTGGAGAACCGTTGAAAGTACGTGCGCTGAAGACGCGCCACCTGCCTTCGCAAAGGTTCGGGATGCCAGGCGGACGCGTGGCTACAGCGCTTTGTGCCCATCATCTCATTCCCGTTTTTATTGCCCTTTTTTTAGAATTCGCCGCTCGACGGCTTGCCCGATGTATGAAATTTGGATCATGGCGGCTCATGCCTTTGCAATCTTCGCAGGAATCTCTCTCTCTCTCTGTTCCACCTCCACTTATCATCAATGGCCCAGGCCGGGCGTTTCCTTTCCTCGGCGATTGAACCGCTTTATCCGGCAAATAACAGGCCACCCGGGTGCCGCCTTTTTTTGGACATTCGATTTCCAACCGACCGCCGATCGCGCGCGCACGATAGTTCATGATGTGAAAACCCAACCCGCGTACGCCATTTTGGGCACTGCGAAATCCGACACCATTATCGGTTACGGTTAAGACCGTTTCTTTCCGCGAACGGGCCAAAGCAACCACAATTTCGCGAGCCTGGGCATGTTTGTTGGCGTTAATTACTGCTTCCCGGGCAATCCGATAGAGATGTGACGCGGCCGCGTCATCGTCGATGTGGAACGCCGGCCTGATTTGCAGACGACATGGTGTTTTCCAGATTTCGCGGTCAACCAAATCCTGCAGGGCTGTTATGAATCCGGCCGAATCGATGTCGGTACGATGCAAGGCACGGGAAAGATTACGTGTGTCGGTAGCGGCGTCGTTCACTAGCTGCGCGATTTTTTCAATATCACTTACTTCGACGACGCGATGATTTTTCAATCGCAAGGCAGTCGAGCGTGCCATGAATGCAACCGCGGTAAGATGCTGGCAAAGCCCATCGTGCAATTCCTGTCCAAGACGCTGTTGTTCCCGATCACTGATTTCAAGAATTTCGCCTTCCAGTCCTTTACGCCGGGCTATCTCGTCTTCCAATTCTTTGTTTGCCACACGTAACTCGTGTGTTCGCTCGCGCACGCGCTCTTCCAGCCGTTTTTTCGACTTTTGCAGCGCAGCTTCCGCCTTTTTGCGCTGGGTGGCGTCGATGGCCACAGCGACCACCGACACCGGCTTCCCCGCGGCGTCGAGTACCGGTGTATCGCAGACGTCGACCCAAACAAGAGAGTGGTTCTTTCGTATGTACCGTTTCTCAATTTCGATTGGCTGCCCTGTTTCTACCATCTTCCTGAAGCGGCCTTTCGTGATATCAACATCCTCGGGATGCGTGATTGTGAAGATGCTCTTGGCTGCTAGCTCCGAGTCCGTGTAACCGAGCATTTCGCGGAACTTCTGATTAGCGAATAAGAAACGACCGTTTAAGTCGCAACTGGCAATCCCGGCGTTGCTTTGATTAATAATCGCACGCAGGTGCTCCTCCGATTCGCGCAAGGCTTCTTCTGCCTTTTTTCGCTCGCTCAAACCCATGACGGCGGTTTGACGGAGTAGGGCGCCATTTCTCTTTTTCGAAGTGATCGGCCTGCTGCAAAGCAGCGCCGGAATCCGGTCGCCTGTTGTCGACTTCACCTGAAAGCCGACTGATTTCTTTTGCGCTTTCGTTCTGCTGGGATTGGTGCGTGCTTGTCTACGTCCGTAAGGACGGCGTCCGGCAGCTGCCGGACCTCGACGGCGCAGGGTGCCGTCGCCACCTTTTGTTCTGCGTTTCGGGGCCATGGTCCTTTACAGAGAGATTAACGGCTCCTGTCCATTCAAGCCGGGGCTCCGAATGTAGCGCGGAGCTGCGCGAATGCCTATTCCAACATTGATGATCCCTCAGACGCCCTGCCGTGCGTCGTTACCGAAGTAAAATGATCAGCAGCACGATTACCAGAAGAAGGCCCAAACCACCACTCGGATAATATCCCCAACCGGTGCTATATGGCCATGTCGGTAAAGCGCCTATTATCAGCAGAATCAGAATGATGAGCAGGATCAATCGCATGGTTCCTTTCTTTGCGGTTTGTATTTGAATTGGATTGTGCTGGCTAGGCAAGACAATTTGAATCGGCTATCCGGAGCGCGGAGCGGTGGCATTAACCAGATCGGGTTTTTCCATTGCTGGGCGTTTGATCTCCATTTCATGGATAGGCCGATTTCACGAAATAATTTCGCGCGAGGCTCGTCGCGTGCGCGCATTATTTTCCATTGCGAAAGGCAACTGATGTTGGTTGGGCGTGCGAACTCTTTGTTATTATGACAAAGCTACAATTCAAAGGCAGTTGGAACGAAGTGAAAGGCAAACTCAAACAAAAATATGGCCAGTTAGCGGATGACGATCTCGCATTCGCCGAGGGAAAGGATGACGAATTGCTCGGACGTCTTCAACGAAAACTGGGCAAATCGAAAGAAGATCTTCGAAAAGAGATCGAGAACCTGTAGACCTGAACGTCCGTCTGACGTGGCGGAGACAGCAAAACGGCTGCGAATGGAACGCATCTGACCGCGTCGTTTTATTCGAACCAGCCAGGAACCATTTTAGAGATGGAGAGAACTTAAAAGAAGCAACTAAAACAACAGGAGGAAAATTGTATGCCGGCAAAATCAAAGAAACAGCAAATGGCCGCAGGCGCAGCGTTGGCCGCCAAGAGAGGCGAAAGCAAGAAGTCTTCGCTCAAAGGTGCGTCCAAGGGCATGTACGAATCGATGAGCAAAGCTGAACTGCGCAGAATGGCCAAGACCAAGCGAAAAGGTAAGCCTACGAGAAAGACGAAAAAAAGGTGACATGACGAGGGAAAAGTGATCCGCGGTACGCGATTGCGCGCGCGAATAAGTTGAATCGCGAATTTTCGTCGCGTCCGTTGCGAGGTCTAAAAAGTTCAAATATTGCGCATCGAAAGCACGGAGTGCTCATTTTCTTTTTCATTCAGCCCTCTAAACGCACATTGCGCCGTGATTGGATGTAGATTTTTTCGGCAGGAACGGGCGTCGCTCAGTCTGTCGATGGCCAAATCTGATTTGACCGATTGAAAGCCGGCGCCGGGGCCGATTAAAATCGGCTAGGGTTTTGACTGATACAACAATCCGCCGTCTGCCTGATTGTGCGATCGATTACAAGGGGCGCATACTCCGGCCATGAGCCTATCTCCGCCGATCAACTTATGTGAAGGAGAGAAACTGGAAACGCTGCGAAGGCTCGATCAATTCCGGTCATGGCATTCTCTGGATCAGAAACGTTACTGTCTGGTTTGCGGCAAGATTATCACCGGCGATCAGATTAAGGTTGCGGGCGGCACACGCGGCAACGGGCCGCTGCGGCTCAACTGTCCGACGGATCGTTGCCATTCAATACCGATGGATTGGGTACTGCCTACGGATGAAATCCTCGCCCTCGCCAAGGCGGAGATGACGGCGGCCGAAGAAGACGAAGCTCTCGTGCCAAGTTCAATAAGTCGCAGCAATGGAGGGTCTGGCCGCGACAACAAAGGGCATAGCGGCATCGCATTGCGATTGCGCAACTTTGCGTTCCACTTCAAGCGGGATTCTTAAAGCTGTCCCCTACAGCTCCTGCGGGTCTGAAGCCCTGGGCCGGGCCCGCAGGATGCACCGTTCCATTTGATGGAAGCGATGTCGTAGGATTTTACCCGATCACACAATCAGCCACCGCCCCGATTGTGCGCTTCGATGCAATGAGCAGACTGCTCGTTGCACATGATCGCTCATCTCAAACTCGACGATCGACTCTCGGTTTTGCGTACTGAGGATCGATTCCGATGCTGGCAATCGCTCGACGATGAGCGCGTTTGTATCCTATGCGAGAGAAAGTTCAACGGCCGTCAAGTCGAAGTCCGGCGCTTTGCCAATGGTAACCATGAGTTGCACTGTCCGACCGAGGGATGCGACTCGGGACCGCATCAGTGGGTTTTATCCGGGAACTCCGCTGATTTCCGACATCGTCGATCCCGACCGGTGGAGTGCTTCAGGAAAACCTCGAGGACTTTCGAGGTTGCGCGGCTCCGCTCAATTCCAAAGACAAGAACATCCGTGATCGAAACTCTTGATACAGCAGGCGCAGCGGGGCCATCGGATGAGGCGCTGATGAGCGATATTTCGCGGCAGCGACACGACGCGCTTACGGAGTTATACGAACGCCACCGCCAAAGACTCCGGACCATGATCGCTGGTGTCGTCCATGAAGGAGCCGAGACGGACGACGTTTTGCAGGAAATTCTTCTCCAGGTCTGGAAAGAAGCCGATCGCTACTCGCCGAAAACCGGCCGGCCTCTGGGCTGGATGGTGACGATCGCCCGGCGCCGCGCCATTGACCGATTGCGCAGGCGCCAAGCCTATTCTCGTGCGCGGGAACGCTATGGGAAAGGCCTCGTGCAACAGCCGGGGAATCTGCGTGGTGAAGCGTACGACCCTTTTGTGCTTAACGATCTGCATCACTTTCTCGAGAAATCCATGCGAGCGCTGCCGCGGCTTCAACGCGAGGCGGTCAAACTCGCATTCTTCGAGGGATTGAGTCACCGCGAAATTGCCGCTGCCACTCATTCTCCCCTTGGCACGGTAAAAACGCGCCTGGAACTAGGCCTACGAAAACTGGCACATTCGATCAGACCGCTGCGTGACAAAGTCTGATCTCAGAATCGCCGATACTTTCCTCGCGGGTAATTCGTGATATATTCTCCGAATGCAATCGCCTGAAATTCTCGCTTATTTAAAGACCTATTGCGGCTGGAGCGCCGGTGTGCGCGCTGTTCTGGCTAAATACAATCTCGCCTACACGGAAAAGGACATTATTCAAAATCCCGCCTTTCGCTGGGAGATGGAAACGAAAAGCGGACAATCGCTTTCGCCCTGTGTCGAAATTAACGGGCACATGCTGGCTGATGTCAGCGGCGAGGAAGTCGAGCAGTACTTGATCGACAATAAGATTGTTCGGGCGAGCGACGCGGCGACAGATGTTCCGACGAACGCGCCGTGCCCGACCGAGCAGCACGAGGGTGCGGTGAAGCTCAATTTTTAACCGACTACGGGGCAGGCCCGGTCCCTCAAATATGACCCCATATGCCGTATGGGTCATATCTTCTTTCGTGCAACGCAATCTGTGACTAGATTGTCTTGCTGTTCAGCGATGAAATTCTTTGCTCGTCTCCGGTCTCGAAAAAAGAAGGGTGGGAATCTCCTTTTTCGCTACGGCTGGAAGATTTCGCTGCTTGTCCTCATCGCGGGAGCCGGCTTTGCGGTTTTCCTCTTTTACGGAGCGTGGGCGCAGACCTTCGACATGAAGAAGGTCGGCGAAATGCCCGAGCGAAACACCGTTTACGATGTCGATGGAAAAATTTATAGCCGTCTCGCGGGCGCGAATCGCCTGAAGGTTTCGCTCAACGAAGTGTCACCGCTCTTTATTGCTGCGGTGCTGGCGCGCGAGGACGCTCGTTTCTATGAGCACAAGGGAATTGATTGGCGTGGCATTCTGCGAGCCTTGGTCCGCGATATTTTGAGCGGCTCAGCCAAGGAAGGCGCCAGCAGTATTACCCAGCAGCTTGCGCGCAACAGTCTTCCGCTCGGTGGCCGCACGATCAGCCGGAAATTGCTGGAAGCCATGGTCGCTCTGCGCATCGAGCGCCAGTTCACAAAGCAGCAGATTCTCGAGCTCTACGTAAACCGCATTTATTTCGGCAATGGCTGTTATGGAGTTGAGACGGCATCACAGTCTTATTTCGGCAAGAGCGCGGCGCAGTTGAATCTTCCTGAAGCCGCGCTTCTCGCCGGATTGATCCGGGGTCCAAACCGTTTCTCGCCGCTAAAAAATCCCGAAGGCGCGGCGGAGCAACGCAACGTTGTTCTCGATCGCCTGGTGTCATTGAAAAAACTCTCGCCAGCGCAAGCCGAAGAGGCAAAGCGCGCGAAAATTAATACCCACCCTAAACGTCTGCCTTTTATCCAGGAGAATTATGCGATGGACGCAGTTCAGCGTGATTTGAATGGATTGCTGACACAAGACCAGATCGATGACGGCGGCCTCTCGATTTACACCACGCTCGATCCAGCCGTGCAAAACGCCGCCCAGCAAGCGCTCGAGACGAAACTCGCCAAAATCGAGCATCAGTCCAATTTCCATCATCCGCTGAAGGCAAACTACCAGCCACCCGAGAACGGCGAAGGCGATTCGTCGATGCCGTATCTGGAAGGCGCAGTTCTGGTGATCGATAATGCGAGCGGCGGAATCCGCGCGCTGGTCGGCGGCCGCGATTATGCCCAAAGCAAATTCAATCGCGCGCTCGCCCCCGCAAACCGGCAGGTTGGTTCGGCGTTTAAACCATTCGTTTACGCGATCGCTTTTGCCCACGGGCTTTTGCCGGGCGCCGCCATTAGCGACGGCCCAATTCAACCCGGCGAAATCGAAGGCGCGGGAAATTGGTCGCCTGGGAATTCCGATGGAACTTACGGCGGGATTTTCCCCTGTTCGTACGGCCTTATCCATTCGCGCAACACCATGAGCGTGCGCGTTGGTCAATTTGCGGGACTTGACGCGGTGCAAAAGGTCGCGGCCACGCTCAATCTGGGTCAGAATATTCCAGCCGGTCCCGCGACTTACATCGGTTCGTTCGAAACCAACTTAAGGGATCTTACTGCGGCTTATGCGGTCTTCCCAAACGGGGGGGTGCGCAAGCAGGCTTACATTATCGAGCGTATCGACGACCAGCAGCACAAACCGATTTATCTTGCCGGGCATATATCAACCCCAGCGCTCGACCCGAGCGCAGCCTGGATGACCTCGCAGTTAATGGAAGAAGTCCTCACAAGTGGGACTGCCGCCACCGCAAGATCCCTGGGTTTCAAATTGCCTGCTGCCGGCAAAACCGGCACGACCAACGATTACAAAGACGCATGGTTTCTTGGTTACACGAATACGCTCACCTGCGGTGTTTGGGTGGGATTCGATCACCCCACAACGATTGTTTCCAAAGGGTATGGCGCCGCGCTCGCGCTGCCGATTTGGACGCAGGTGATGAACCAAGCGGCGCAGCACTATCCCGCCGAGCCGCTGCAACCTACCCTGCCGATTCAGCACGCCATGGTTTGTTCCATTTCAAATCAGCTCGCCACCACGGGCTGTCAGGCAGCCGGAACTGCTTACGACATTGATCTGCCCGTGGACAAGGTGCCGACCGCAGCATGCCAGGTGCATGGCGGCCAGGAATGGCCGTTTGCACAGAGAGCCCTGCCCTACCAGCAGAAAGCAGCCACATTCCCCGGCCGTTTCTTCCGGTCATTCCGCAGACTTTTCGGCGGAAGATAGATTTCCTTTCGCGGCGCCGTGCGCCCGCTTTCACGAAGCTTCAGCCTTCGGATCGTCAGCCGCCTCGGTAATCTAAGATTGGGATTTGGGTTTTGGGATTTGTCTCCTCTCGCTCTGGTGAGAGCGAGTATGAGCGGGTAAGGAAATCGAACCGCCACATTTGGAGCGGCGCGCCATTCGCGTCTCGGGGCCCTCGACGCTGCTTTCAACGCCGATGGATGTGTCCATGCCATCGCGATGAAACCGAAAAGTTGTAGTCTGCGCAGTTTTTACTATGATGGGTTCCGGCGTTGCCACTTAGCTGATTTGCGTTGGCAATGCCTGTTTAAAAAAACGCAAGAAATGCGTAGTTGATAAATCGCAAAAGTCCCAGGGTTTTAGAAAATTAAGAATGAACACCCAACTCATATCCATTCGTAAAACTTTATTCCCGCTCATGCTCGCGGCCGCGCTTAGCGGCTTCGGTCTCGGTTTAGCGAGCGCGGACACTGCCAACATCAACCCCAGCAAAGACAATACTCTCTATGAGTTTGTTCTCGCTGACGGCGACCGCAGCAATGCGCTTGGTGTTCACTTTTTCGCCGGTATGACAGCCGAGGCTGAAATCCGCCGTGGCGTGGTTGCCTTCGACATTGCGGGAAGCATTCCGGCGGGCTCAACGATTACCAGCGTGAGCCTGAGCATGAACATGTCCAGGACAATTTCGGATACTCGAACCGTCGAGCTGCACGTGTTGCTTGCCGACTGGGGCGAAGGAACGTCCAACGCAGATGCACAGGAGGGTCAAGGAGCACCGGCCACCCCCAACGATGCCACATGGCGGCACCGTTTTTACAACACCATTTTTTGGACAACGCAAGGCGGAGACTTCTCCCCCACAGTAAGCGCGACCCAGCCGGTCGGCGACATCGGACAGTACATCTGGAGTTCGGCACAGATGGTTGCGGATGTGCAATCGTGGCTGAACAATCCGGCCAGCAACTTTGGCTGGCTGGTGTTGGGGGACGAGTCCGCCGTCCCGACATCGAAGCGGTTCGACACTCGAGAGAGCACCAGCCCGCCTGTGCTGACTATCCAATACACGCCGCCTGCAACGATCACGCTCACCGCCCTGGGGCGCAAGGTGGGGGGAATAAATACGGTGCGTCTCCGCTGGAGCGGAGCGACTTCGAACCAGGTCGACATCTACCGCGATGACGTGGTGATCGTGACAACGGCGAACGATGGTTCCTATATCGATTCCACGGGCGACACCGGCCGGGCTCAGTACACGTACAAGGTGTGTGAAGCTGGAACCCAGACCTGCTCCAACGAGGTGAGAGTGAGGTTCCGGCAATAGGGGAACAACCAAGCCACTTCTCTATCAACGTGGCGTCCGGCACCGGCCGGACGCCGCGTTTGCTTTTAGCAACACCCAACGTGTTTCAGCAATCGTGAACGTTTCGCGTGTAATTGCGCTTGTCAGGATAAGCGGGCATGGTAACTATAAGAATCATCGATAATAAATTCGATTTCAGCTACCAATCCAAACCAAAAAAATGAGAATCAAGAACGCTCTTTTGTCCAATATCATTATTTTGCTCCTTGCGGGTACGACCGAATTCGATCTTTACGCCAGCGACCTCGCAACTAACTCAATCGTGGTTTACGCAGTGGACGGAACAAAGACGACGTTCGCGACCGGACTCAACAGTCCCCAGGGAATCTTTCCGCCAAAGGCGGATTTTAACGGCGACGGAAAATCGGATATTCTTTGGCAAAACAGCGTCACCGGCGAGCGCGTGATTTGGCTCATGAACGGCACGAGCCTTATTAGTAGTGTGAGCTTGGGCGTCGTCGGCACCTCATGGAACATCGTCGGCTCGGAGGATTTCAACCGCGACCTCAACTCGGACATTCTTTGGCAAAACAGCGTCACCGGCGAGCGCGTGATTTGGCTCATGAACGGCACGAGCTTAAGTAGCACCGTCAGCTTGGGTATCGTCGGGACCTCATGGAACATTGTCGGATCGGGCGATTTCAATGCCGACGGCAAGCCGGACATTCTTTGGCAAAACAGCGTCACCGGCGAGCGCGTGATTTGGCTCATGAACGGCACGAGCTTAAGTAGCACCGTCAGCCTTGGAGTCGTCGCGACCTCATGGAGCATCGTGGGTTCGGGCGATTTCAATGCCGACGGCATGCCGGACATTCTTTGGCAAAACAATTGCGGCAGCTGCGCAGCGAGCGCCGTCACCGGCGAGCGCGTGATTTGGCTCATGAACGGCACGAGCTTAAGTAGCAGCGTCAGCTTGGGTATCGTAGGGACCTCATGGAACATCGCAGGCGCGGCTGATTACAGTGGCGACGGCAAGACAGACATTCTTTGGCAAAACAGCGTCACTGGCGAGCGCGCGATTTGGCTCATGAACGGCACGAGCCTTAGTAGCAGCGTCAGCCTGGGTATCGTAGGGACAGCGTGGGACATCAGAAATTTTTAGGCAGAAAATTCTGCTGCGCTACTTCCAGCGCTCACTGGGTAAGCAAAGATTTCGAACAGCCAGTTAATGCGGGCCGACAATCTTGCGACGCGCACCTTGTGGGAGCTGATATCGGCTAAGAGCGACGCGATGTGGTCGTCGTCTGTTTCTCGAAGATTGTCGTCGCCGGGCCGAATGGGAGCGAATCGGAAATTAGATCGACGCCGCGATGATCTTTGCGGGGGCGAATTTCGTAAACGTGCATTTTTCTGTCAGCCGATGCTAATCTCACCTTTAGTCGCTCGCCAATCAGCTTTCTGAACAGCCCACTGCTCGCGCCAATTTGCAACACGCACTTGGATTGCGTCAGCAAGTTGAATTTGAATCAAATGTGTTGCCGGAACGGCGTTGTTCGCCGATACCACAAAACGAATAATATAAGTTCCGGTCGGCAAGGGGTCATCGAGGCCGAGCATTTGTGGCGACGGCGGGGTACTTCTGGAGGTCTTTGTGACTGCTCCGACATTAACGCTTGCAGAGGCAGTACCGATGGAAATTCGCGGGACTTCTCCCAAGATAAAACCCGTATCAAATTCGGTGGTTTCGTAGCGTCCAATTAATGACACGGGAAAGGACAACCCCGCCGGAAGGTCTTTATCGGAGCTGGTAAGTGTCTTCTGTCCGTGATCGCGCCACACGAATGACGGCGGGTCAGAGGTTTGAATATATAAATCTGTCACCACCGCTCGAGCATTAAGAGCGGCGGAGCCTCCCACATTCCTTATCAATATACGCGCCGTGGTCGAAATCTCAGGTCGTGTGCGTTCGTCGCCGGTGACGTTTTTGATCTCAACCGCCTTCAGCAGAATGGCGAGCCTAGGTCGCTTTTTCCATTTCCAAATCGTGGGTAGGAGAGCGACGAAGACGGCCGCAAAAGTGGCGATTACACCGAGAGTATTGATCAGCCCTGAATCGTTGAGCGGCTTCAGCCATTCGAGAAATTGATCAAGGCTCGCGCTCATCGAGGAATCGTCGATGTCATAAGGCCGCATCATCTGCCGTCCGGCAATCAAAAACGATTCCAGCGCGTCGATGGGGGGGGCGCATATGGATTGGCGAGGCCCCTAGAACGCCCGCAGTCCTCAGCCGCTGTGGTTGGCCCCAGCGATTGTTCAAAGAGCCGTGCAGATGGTTTTTGAACGCATTAGCGCCCGTTTCTGCGCGGGGAATCGACTCTCAGATCGCAACTCAGACAAAATCGGACTCAGACAGGCTTTTCACCATGGGCAATCGGGCCGCTGGGAATCGAACGACAAAAATGAACGATGTCTGACTTTTTGTTCTGACTTTGGATTTTTGAGAGGCCGAAAACGCCTCTTTTTCATAGGAAAATGAGCGGGTGAAGGGAATCGAACCCTCGTGTGCAGCTTGGGAAGCTGCCGTTCTACCATTGAACTACACCCGCGAATGGAAGAAGTGAATTGTGATTGGTGATGAGTAAATAGTCAAAGCTAAGCGATCTCGCACGCCGCGAACAATTACTGCCACGAAATTACGTCATCGGACTGGGCACCGGTAGTCGGATTCCTGTAAACGTTATCGCCCGTAATCCCCGAAATTTTGGTCCCTAATGCTTGATCGCTGCCGCGCGACCACACAATAACTCCCAATAAGACCGGATCGGAACCGGCGCCTCCTACATTCTGCGCACCGTACGGGTTTGCAACGCTGTTGTCGTAACCGCCGTCGATCCTAACGTTGTACGGGGTTCCCCACGGATCTACTAAGTCTCCGGCGACCACCGAAATCCCGTTGATTGTGGTCGCCTGCAAAGCGATTCCCGATCGCGGATTTGTCGGATCCTTCACACTGGGCGGGGAAATAAAGACGATCTGTCGCGGATTCTGAGTCGCGCCGGTTGCGCGCAACTCATTGAACAACGTATTATTTGCAGTGCCCCCGAGTCCGTAGGTCGTATCGGCAGCGACTAGAGGGTATTTTCCGTATTCCGTGTAGAACGCGTTCACCGCAGTCACGATTTGGGTGAGATCATTTTTTGCCTGCGTGCGTTTGGCCTGGCTTTGGACGGCTTGAAACGCTGGGAAAAGGAGGCCGATCAAAATCGCGATGATCGCGATAACCACAAGCAGCTCGATGAGGGTAAAAGCGCGTGTGTGCTTCGGGAGCGGTCGCATTGGGAGAATGCTAGGCGGACGTTGAACGGTGTGCACGTTTAATCGTTAAAAAAAAGTTACATCGTTACAAAGGTCACAACTTCTCGCCAGCAGGTTTGCATTTCGTAACTTTTTAAACTCTTTTTAACGGTTTTAACCCAATCACGTCCACTTCGCCATTTGCTCGGGAAACGGGCATTGCGCGCAATCGGAATTGTCCTGCACACAGAAGTCCTCGTAAATCTGGAGCAAACCCTGCTGGTTCGCGACGGTTCTCAGAAATTGTTTCCGGCGTGGATCATTTCCGAAAAGACGCGTCGCGCCGGTTTCGAGTCGTCTATTCGATAATTGCGCGGGCAGCGTAGCGTATTCCGTCCACAGGCTCGTCCCAAGCGGACTCGAAGAATCGAGATCGTGTGCCAGCCAAAACGGAAACAGCACATTGGCCAGAATATCGGCGACACGTGATTCGCCTATCAGCGCCATTTTCTTTTGTGATGGCTCAGACGTGAGAGTGTAATGAAAATTCCAAAAGGGATGTTCCAGCTTGCTCAAGAAACTGTGCGGGGTCTTCATTCTGCCTTTCGCCCCACTGTAGGGGACGCTGTTAGCGTCCCGACTCGGGAAGCCAACGGCTTCCCCTGCAGTTATCGGGGAAGCTAACGAACGCCGAAACGCCGGCCAATCACGCGCCAAAATTGCTAATGCGGCCAGCCTGCGTTGCGGATGGTTAGCCGGACGCGTGCTGCTGAGCCGCCAGACCTTCGCCGGCAAGATCAATCGTTGCAGCCGATCGCGATGCGGCCACCAACGGTCCCATAACTGGCGCACATATTCGCGAGTCGATCTCTTATAAACATCGAGATCGGCGGTTCGCAGGAAACCGGCCACGCCAAACAACATCGGCTCAATATCCGGCGGAGTTTCCCGCAACCAGTTCAGTGGCAATCGTTGCGCGAGAAGCAGGAACGGCAGTTTGTTTTCCTTGTAACCGAGCGCACCGGCGATTTCCTGAAACAGCGCCTCGTCGCGTCCGTGGCTATCGATCTTGCTGCGAATTCGATTGGCTTTTTGCTGCAATCTGAATTGTGCTGCGGCATTCAGAACGCGGCAGACTCGTTCTTCAGGCAAATCTTTGAGTGGCGCCTGACACCGCCCCGGTCGCGCCAGCGGGATATTCGCGCTAAACGCATCCGGCAAAGCTGTAAGATCAATGCAGACTTGCGGCACATTGCGATTCGATGTCGTCCGCGTGAAAAATTCGCGGCCGCTTTTCTCCACAAACACGTGGAGGACCGTCGCTTCGAATGCCGGATTGGTCGCGTGACCGTGCGCCTCCCAACTGCGATCGATTACATCAAGCTCGATGCAGCCCCGGATCGGATCGGCGCCGTTTATTCTGATCGCAGCATCGCGAAAATCCGGCCCGGCTTCGCGGTTCCAAGTGCCGAATTGGACGATATCGATTTTGTCACCGGTCGTGCTGACAAAGTGTTTGCCGAAATCTCCGGCGAACCAGCGCGCTTGCAGCTCCAGTTCATTTGGAATCCGCGGAGTGAAGAACAACGCACGCTCACGAACGCGCGACGTATCGCGCATTTGTGCGTAGCGCTCTTCAAGCGACATCGGATCCTTTTTTTACTCCAAGCGTTGCAATGAGGAAAGGTGGATCGTGCGCTCCGCGCGCGATGTTAATCAAATCTCGGCTTCGCCGACATTATTGTGGCATCGAGCAAGAGACTGCTCGATCCACCTGCTCCTGCAATGCGGGTTCGCGCAGCCGGTCCCGCAAATATCTCACAATCTGCTCAACCAAAGCCGAATCCGGCCGTGGGAAAACAAACAAATACTTCGGGCCCTTCCCGGCGGCAGGGGAAATGACAAGATTTTCAGAAAGAAACCTTGGCTCGTGCGTTACCGTTGAGCCCTCCAACTCGATCGTGCCCGCAAAGGGTCGGCCGTTCTTGCGCGCGACGAACACCAGCTTGCGTGGCTCTTCGTTCGTGGCGACGAGCGCACCGGAAAGATTTGCTGGAATGCGGCGGCCGCGGCCGGTGATGCACGGCATCGCCCAGGCGACCGTTTCGCCCAGAACATTTTCGCGGCTGAAAACTGATGCGAGCCGCGCCGGCAGCGCGATCGGCAATTTCACCGGCATGTCACGACCGGCCGGTCCATTTAATTTTTTCCAGGCGAGCCAGATTCTCGCTTTCATGGCGCGCAAAATCTTTGGCGCAAAATAGAAGAACGCAGCGATTCCGATCAGAAAGATGAGCAGAGCAAGAAGAGGATTGAAATGAACAAGAGCCAATCCGCCGAGCACGGCTGCATCTTCTCCTAGACTCAGTCCAATGTTCGAAAACGGTTCCGGCGATGTGTTAGCGCCAAGACGCGTAGCTGCCTTGGCGGTGTGCGCGATGAGGCTCGTGCTGCCAGCGAGCAGGGCCACGATCACGGTGAAAGCGGGACTCGGATGGCCGAGTACCTGGATTGCGAGCAAAGCACCGCCGATCGGGCGAATCACGGTATGAACCGCATCCCAGGCGGAATCGACCCACGGAATTTTGTCGGCGAAAAATTCAAGGAAATAGAGAATCCCGGCAATTGTGATGATCCACGGATTGCCAAGGACCTCGAGGGATTGATACTGTGGCGCCAGCGTGATCCAGTGGAAATGGATGGCCAGTCCGGTTGCGAAAACCGTGAGATAAAGGTTGATGCCGGCCAGGGCAGCCAGCCCAAGCGCGACAGCAAGAAGGTCAAGTTTCTCCACGGAGCAACTATACAGCGCAGTTAAAAAGGTTAAAAGAGTTACAACGTTACAAAGGAAGCCATTTCACGCTGTAACATTTGTAACGCTTTTAACTTAGTCGATAATCTGCGCCATGCTCGACATCCGCTTGATTCGTGAAAAACCAGATTTTGTCCGCGAGCGGCTTGCGACAAGAGGGGGTGGCGATGAGGCGAAGATCGCCGAGGTGCTCCGGGTCGATGCGGAACGGCGCAAAATCGAGACCCAGTTGCAACGGTTGCAGGCCGATCGGAATCGTTTGAGCAAAGAGATCGGCGCGAAACGTTCGCGTAAGGAACCGAGCGAAGAACTTGAAGTCCAGGTGCGCAAGATCGGCGACGAGATTGGCGATCTTACACAACGCGCGAGCGCGTTGGATGAAGAGCAACGAAACTTACTGCTGGAGATTCCAAATCTGCCGCACGAGAGCGTTCCGATCGGCAAAGACCCGAGCGGCAATCGCGTAGTCCGCAGCTGGGGAGAGAAACCGCAGTTGAGTGACCCGGCCGATCACGTGGCGCTTGGCCAAAAACTGAAAATTCTTGATCTCGAGCGTGCGGCGAAGCTAAGCGGCAGCGATTTCATCTGTTTCACCGGCGCGGGCGCGAGGCTCGAACGCGCGTTGATCAATTTCATGATCGATTTGCACACACGCGAACATGGTTACACCGAAATCAGTCCGCCTTTTCTTGTCCGGCGCGATTGCATGATCGGCACATCGCAATTGCCCAAGTTCGAGGCCGACATGTATGGGTTGGAAGAGAACCAGCTTTTTCTCGTGCCGACCGCCGAAGTCCCGCTGACAAATCTTCATCGCGACGAGATTTTGAACGTTGCCGATCTTCCCAGGAAGTTTGTTGCGTATACGCCCTGTTTCCGGCGCGAGGCTGGCGCGGCAGGCCGCGAAACACGCGGGATCATCCGGGTGCATCAGTTCGACAAAGTGGAGTTGGTGAAAATTACGATACCGGAGAAATCGTACGACGAATTGGAATCGCTAACTGCCAACGCCGAACGCGTTTTGCAGCTGCTCGGGTTGCACTATCGCGTCGTCGAACTTTGCACCGGCGATCTGGGCTTTGGTTCGGCCAAAACTTACGACATCGAAGTCTGGTCGCCGGGTCAGAACGCGTATCTGGAGGTGTCGAGCTGTTCGAATTTCGAAGATTTTCAAGCGCGCCGGATGCATCTTCGATTCAAGGATCGCGATGGAAAAAACCGGTTTTGCCACACATTGAATGGCTCGGGGCTGGCCCTGCCCAGATTATTCGCGGCGCTGATTGAGAGTTATCAGCAGTCGGATGGTTCAGCGCGGTTGCCGGAGAAATTGCGCGATTATTTTGGTGCGGAGAAGATTGAAATGACTAAGCCAGAATGACAAATGGAAGACGCAGCGTCTGTTCGGCGTTCCTCATTTTCTAATTCCTTCGACATTCGTCATTTGTCATTCGTACATTGATATTTCTCAGGACAATTGTCGTGACACTTCCTGGCTGAGCGTCTTGCCGTCGACACGACCCGCGACTTTCGTCTGCACCGCTTTCATTACCGCACCCATCTGTGCCTTGGAGGTCGCGCCGGCTTCGGCGATTGCGTCTCGTACAGTTTGTTCGACCTCGTCGGGACTCATCGCTTGCGGTAAATAACCGTTCAAAATCGACAATTCCTTTTGCTCCTTCTGCGCCAGTTCAGCGCGACCGCCTTTTTCGAAACTGTCGATCGAATCCTGGCGTTGTTTGGATTGCTTGCGAATAACCTGAATGGCTTCGGCGTCACTCAGCTCAGCTTCTGCGCCGGGCTTTGCAATCGCGGCGTATTTTAATGCTGATTTTAGCATGCGCAGAACCGCAAGCTTCGTGGTGTCCTTCGCCCGCATCGCTTCTTTCAAATCAGAATCGATGCGCTCCTGAATGTTCATCCGAACAAACTATGCAGGCGCTGGCGCAAGACAAAAAGGATTTGGCTCCGCCAAAGAAATATTCGCAGAAGCTTGTTGAAGGCGGGGCACGGCCATCCTGGCTCTGGGGCCGGCGGGCGTTTCGCCTGTCGGATACTCGCAGGCAGGGATGCCTGCGTGCCCCACAGGCTGCGAAGCCTGTGCTCCATTCGCTGCTCGAAGCTTTTCAATAAAACCAAGCGTTTGCCTTTGAGCGACGTTACAATTCTGAGCGGAAGCTTGCTCCCGCTAGCCGGCGCGCAGTTTTTCAGCGCAGGCTTGCACAGATGCGGAATCGCTCACGCTCATCACTTCTACGCCTTTGCGCGCGCGCCGCAGTAAACCAGCCAGCACGCCGCCGGGTCCCAGCTCGATGAAGAAATCGCAACCGAGCCCGGCGAGTCGCTCGATGCAATCGAGCCAGCGCACCGTGCCCGTGACTTGATCCTGCAGCGTGCGCCGAATTTCAACCG
>WNFY01004776.1_pt1 | contig 29308 bp, 18 predicted proteins | sample 5400091 | NCBI WGS metagenome assembly WNFY01 (sample SAMN13153364, study PRJNA577476) | soil metagenome | isolation source: 60 cm soil or saprolite under grassland replicate 1 | place: USA:California | collected 2016-06-15 | reverse complement strand
TCCCATTCGGAGACCAGGTCGGGAAGGTTTCGCTCGCGCGACCGTTCGAGATTCTCGCGCGCGACCGGCCGTCGGGCTTGATCGTGAAGATCTGCCAGCGGCCGAACTCCTGAGCGAATGCGATCCGGCGCCCGTCCGGAGACCAGGCGGGGTTCAGGGCGGGCACACGGCCGGACGTCAGCGCGCGGAGGTGCCCGCTGTTTGTGGAGACCGTGTACAGGCGCCAGCGGACCGCGGACTCCTGGCGCGCGAAGACGATCCGCTTGCCGTCCGGGGACCACGACGGGCCGTCGGCGGCGAGGCCGCCCTTCGTGATCAGCCGCCGGTGCGAGCCGTCCGCCCGCATGACGTACACGCCGCCCGATGCGTCCACGAAGGCGATGAGCTTGCCGCTCGGCGACCACCGCGGGTAGCGGCCGTAGCCGATCGGCCGCCCCAGCCAGTTCTTCCCTCGCGCCGGTCGCGCACCGATCACATGGATCTCCGGCCTGCAACCGTCACAGGGGAACTCGGAGAAGACGATCCGCTTGGCGTCGGGCGACCAGGACGGGAAGTAGGCGAAGATCTCATCCGCGGGCTCGGCGTTGTTCGTGACCCGCACCGCGCGCCCGCCGTTTGCGGGGGCGACGAAGATGTTCGTCACCTCGCCGCCGGCAGATGTGCGTTGGGGCGTCGCGGCCGCGCCCGCCACGAGTGCCAGCGCGAGTACCAGGAGCGCCGTGGCGAGGGTGGCCGGCCGCATGCACCTACCCCTTCAGGTCGGCGGCGAACCCGATCAGCTTGCCCCGCGGCGACCAAGCAGGCTCCACGGCGTTCATCGTGCGCGGGCTCACGCGCCGGACGCTCCCGCCGCCCGCTCCCATCGTAAAGACGGCATTCGCGTTGCCTGCCTGGCGCACGAAGGCGAGCTTGCGGCCGTTCGGCGACCAGACGGGGAAGGAGTCGCTCGCCCGCCCGTTCGAGACCCTCTTCCGGTCGCTCCCATCCAGCCGCATCGTCACGACCTGCCAGCGCCCGCTCCGCTGCTGCTGCGCGAACGCGATCTTCCGGCCGCTCGGCGACCACGACGGATTGACTGCCGCAAGCGAACCGGAGCGCAGCGGGCGGAGGCCCGTGCCGTCTGCCTTGACGACGTAGAGCCGCCAGTGCGTTGCGCTCTCCTGACGCGTGAACACGATTCGCGCGCCCCCGGGCGACCAACTGGGGCCGTCGTCCATCAAGCCACCCTTTGCGATCAGGCGCCGGTGCGAGCCGTCCGGCCGCATGACGTAGATGCCGCCCGACGTGCCGACGTAGACGATCTGCTTCCGGTTCGGCGACCAGCGGGGATGGAATCCCTGGCCGATCTTGTGCCGGAGCCAGACCCTGCCCGGCGCCGGCCTGGCCGGCATCACGTGGATGTCGGACGAGCAGAAGTGGCAGAGCACCTCCGTGAAGAGCATCTGTCTACCGTTTGGCGACCACGAGGGGTCGTACGCAAGCCGGTCTTCGCCGATGTTCGGATTCTTCGTCAGCTGCGTCGGCCGCCCGCCGCCCACGGGCATGAAGTAGATGTTCATGTGGACGCCGCCGCTCGCACGGGTGCGTGCGGCGGCACTTCCGCCGATGACGAGGGCGCCCAAAGCCGCCGCGACCGCCGTGAGGGTCGCAGCGGCGAGACGGGGATTGAGGAGCCGCCCGCTCCTAGTCCGCGGCATCGCTCGTGCGCCCGTACCGGTCTTCGAGCCGCACGACGTCGTCGAGGTACGGGGTAGAGACCTCGAGGAGGAGCGTGTCCTCGAGCGCGACCAGCCGGTGTACCACCCCCGACGCGATGTGGAAGCTCGTTCCGGGCTCTACGACCTCCGAGCCCAGCTCGTCGGCGCTTTCTCCGATCTCGAAGCGCGCTCGCCCGCTATGGACGTAGATCGTCTCGTTCTTGTGCCGGTGGAACTGCAGGCTCAGTGCCTCTCCGGCGCGGACGAACAGCAGCTTCCCGCAATAGTCCGGCGTGACCGCATAGATGTGCTCGTACCCCCAGGGCTTGTCGACTCTGGAGGTCGCGGCCGCAAAGCGCGCGAGTCCTCCAACGCGTCGGTCGAGTGTTTCCATTGTTCAGACCCTCCTCTAGATGACTGTCCTCGGTGCGTGACGGCGGCTTTGCTTACGACATGGTGACGACGAGCTGCGGCGGGAAGCTGCCCTCCTTCGACGAGTAGAACGAGCCGTCGGATGACGTCGACCGCATGCGGATGCTGTACGTCCCGTCGCCGGCGACGAACGGCACCGAGACCTCGTACCAGCTTCCGACCACGACTGCGCCCAGCGAGCCGAAGGCGGTCGGGTCCGCCGTCGGCGCGTTTGCCCAGGTGACGTTCTGCTCGCTCCAGCTCGTATCGGCGACGCGGCGTAGCTCGCCGCCGACCCTGGAAGCATTCGTGCAGTAGATGCGGAGCTTCGCGCTTGTCACAGTCCTCGCCCCGACGCCCGAGACCGTGAACTTGAGCAGGGAGTCCATCACGGGGCTGTTATCGACACGGATGGTCGTTGTGGCTCCGAAGTTCGAGCTCGGCAGGTCGGACTCGACGTAGGCGTCGGCGGTCGGATTGAAGGTCAGCGTCGCCGCGAGCGCACCGGTCGTGACGGTCGCGGGGTTGGATTCGCCCGACCGGTTGCCGGCCGAGTCGAGGGCCGCGACGGTGTAGGTGTACGTCGTGCTGGGCTGCACGCTCGTGTCGGTGAACGACGCGGTCGAGGACGTGCCGACGGGCTGGCCGCCGCGGTCGATCTCGTAGCTCGCGACCCCGACGTCGTCGGTGCTCGCCGACCAGCTCAGGTTGACCTGGCTCGAGCCGCTCGCTGTCGCCGTGAGGTTGGTCGGCGCGCTCGGCGGCGTCGAGTCAGGCGGCGTCGTCGCGCTCACCGGGGCCGAAAGGCCGGACTGGTTGCCTGCCGTATCGAAGGCGGCGATCGAGTAGCTGTACGTGGTTTCGGGGAGGGCCGTGGTGTCCGCGAACGACGTCGTTGGGGAGCTGCCGATCTGCACCGAATCGCGGTAGATCTTGTACCCGGCGACCCCGACGTCGTCACTGCTAGGCGTCCAGCTCAGGTCGACTTGGCCTGGGCCCGCGGCGGCCGCGACGAGATCGGTGGGCACGGTCGGTGGGCCCGTGTCGGCGGGGCTGCTGCTCGTTGTGACGATCAGCTGCGGCGCGAGACCAGCCGCGCCTTCCTTCGAGGAGTAGTCAGCGCCGTCGGAGGAGGTCGAGGTTGCGTCGAGGCTGACGGTGCCGTCGCCGGTGACGAGCGGCGTCACGTCCATGTCGTACCACGTGTTGAGGGCGACCGACCCGAGTTGGCCGAGCAGGGCCGCATCACCGGCGGGCGCGTTGTTCCAGTTGACGCCGCCCTCGGTCCAGCCGGTCGCGGTTACGCGATGGAAGATTCCGCCCGCGTTCGAGGCATTGACGCAGTAGAGCCGCAGCCGGGCCGACAAGACCTGACGTCCTGCCACGCCTGATACGTCGAACTTGAGCAGGAGGCGCTTCACCGGACTGTTGTCCGTCCCGATCACGGTGTTCGAGCCGTAGTTGGTGGTCGGGGTGTCCGACTCGACCCAGCTATCGGCCGTCGGCGTGAACGTGAGCACGGTCGGCGCGGCGGGCGTCGTGACGGTCGCCACGTTGGACTGCGCGGAGACGTTGCCGCTTGCGTCGTACGCGGCCACCGTGTAGCCGTACGTGGTCGACGCCTGCGTCGTCAGGTCGGCGTAGGACGCGCTCGTGGAGGTCGCGATCTGGATGCCGTCGCGGAGGATCCGGTAGCCGGCGACGGCGACGTCGTCGGTACTCGCCGACCAGCTGAGGTCGACCTCCGTGGGACCGGGTCCGGCCGCCGTCAGGTTTGCCGGCGTCGACGGAGGCATCGTGTCCGGAGGCGTCTGCACGGAGACCGTGTTCGAGGCCTGCGAGACGTTGTTACTCGTATCGTAGGCCACGACGTAGTAGGCGTAGCTCGAGCCCGGTACGGCGGTGGTGTCGGAGTAGGTCGTGCCGGTGGTCGTCCCGATCTGGACGCTGTTGCGGAAGATCCTGTAGCCGCCGACCGCGACGTTGTCGCTGCTCGCGCCCCACGAGAGGTCGACGCGGCCTCCGCTGACCGCGGTCGCGGTCAGGCTCGACGGCGGCGTGGGCGCCTGCGTGTCGGAGCTCGCGCCGTGGCAGGCCGTCGTACCCGAGTCGGTGAACGTCTGCCCCGCGATCGGGGCGAACGTCCACTCGTAGCTCGTGGGATGGAGTGTCAGCTCGAGGGCCCCGAACGTCGTGTCGTTCCGGACCTCGCTGTTGGCGGCTGTCGTGACGAAGGACGTGTGGTTCGCGCCGCCGCTGCCGACGATGAACTCCCGGATTCCGCGTTGCTGGTCGACCGTCCCGCTCGGCGTCTGCGGCGCGAAGCGCTCGTACGTGTGGTCGTGCGCGCTCAGGATCCGGCTCGTCGCCGAGCAACCGCCGGCGTCGCCGCAGTTGGAGTTCAGCGCGATCACGTGCCATGTCCCGATGTCGAAGCTGTAGTACCCGTGGCCGCGCTGGCCGGCGGCCGAGCCGAAGTAGGTGAAGTAGCCGTTCGCCCCGGCGTTCTGCGCGTCGCAGTCGGTGCCGCCGGAGGTGAGGTACTCGTGGTTGCCGACGCTCGGATGAGTGATCGACTTGAACGCGCCCCAGCTCAGGTCGTACGACCCGGTGAACGCGCTGTACCCGCCGCAGTAGTACTGGTTGTCACCGAGCAGGAGCACCGCGTTGGGGTTCATGTTCTGAATCAGCTGCGCCGTTGCTCGCTGCTTGCACGCGCTCGACGTGCCGTTGCCGCCGTTGAACGATCCATTCGCCGGGTCGCACGCGATGTCGCCCGCGACCGCGATGACCGGATCGCCCGTCGCCCCGATCCGAGCCGGGCTCAGGAGGGCGCCGCCGCCGCCGCACGAGATGAGTGCGACGGCGACGACGAGCCCACGGACGAAGCGCCGCTTCAACGTCCGCGTTCCCTCGCAAGCGCGTTCACGGGTTCGTGTCCACCCAGACGTCGTCGAGCGCGAAGTCGTACTGGTGGCCGGTCGACGACTCTCCGGCGACGGCCTGGCCGATCGGGGTTGTCCCGAAGTTGTCGGTGTGGCTGAGAGCGCTGATCAGCGTCCCGTTCAGCCAGACCTGAACCTGGCTCGAGGCGCCGTTGATCACCAGGTGCACCTCCACCAGGTACCAGGTGCCGACCGCGAGCGCCGTCGTGCTCGTGGTGGCCTGGTTCCTCGTGTCGTTCCGGTAGCCGAGCCGCTTGTTGTTGTCGTAGAAGATCGAGAGCAGGTTGCTCCCGGTCGCGGTCCGGAACCGGAGTATGTCGATCGTGTCGGGCTTGCCCTGGATGATCTTGAGGCGCATCCGGTAGTAGAGGTTGCTGTAGGTGGACGGCAGCTGCTTCGTGGCCATGTCGACCACGTTCTTGCCCTGCGACTCGGCTCCCCACAGGCCCGCGAACACGTTCGAGCCCTGGACGGCGAGGCCGTTCACCGTCGTCCACTTCGAGAGGTTTCCGCTCTCGAAGCCGTCCGTGAAGATGGTCGTCGTGGAGCTCGCCGGGCTGCTCGCATTCGAGAGGTTCCCGGCCGCGTCGACGGCCTTGATCGTGTACGTGTACGCCGTGCCGCCGGTGAGGCCGGTGTCGCTGTAGCTCGTGACGTTGCCGAGCGATGCGATCGCCGTCGCCCCGCCGTTGCGGTAGACGCGGTAGCCGGTGACGCCGATGTTGTCGGTCGCGCCGCTCCACGCCACGTTGATCTGCGTATCGGAGACGGTAGTCGCCGTCACCGTCGGCGGCGGCTGCGGCGGGATCGTGTCGGCGGTGGTCGCCGTTGCGGGGTCGCTCGGGTCGGACTCGTTCGCGGCCGCGTCGACCGCCGTCACCGTGTATGTGTACTGGGTCGATCCGACCACGGCCGTGTCGCTGTACGTCGTGGTCGACCCGCCCACGGTGTCGAGCGCGGTCGACGAGCCGTTCCGGTAGATCCGGTAGGCCGTGACGCCGACATTGTCGGTCGAGGCGTTCCACGTGAGGTCGATGCGGTTTTGCCCTGCCACACCAGTAGCGGTGAGCCCCGTCGGCTTGGCGGGCTTCGTGGCATCGGATGTCGTCGGGTGGATCACGTTGCTCGGGCCTGACTCGTGCCCGACCGCATCGACCGCAGTCACGGAGTAACCGTACTGCGTGGCGTCGTTCAAGCCTAGGTCCGCGTAGGTCAGCGTCCCACCGTCGACCTGCCCGACCTGGGCGCCGTCGCGGTAGATCCGGTAGCCGGTGACCCCGACGTCGTCGTTGGCTGCATCCCACGCCAGGTCGATCTCGTGTCCCTGGACCGCAGTGGTGTGGAGGTTCGCCGGCGCCGTCGGTGCTGCCGCGTCCGCGATGAACATCGGATCGGCGACGACGTTGTCGAAGGCGACGTCGAAGCTCCGGGCGCTGGATGGGTCGCCGAGCTCGAGCCGCCCGATCGGGCTCGTCCCGAGCGAGTCGCCCTGCGAGACCGCGCTGACTCCGTCGAGCCACAGGTCGACCTGGCTTGCCGTGTCGTTCAGCAGGACGTGCAGCTGGACCTCGTGCCAGACGCCGGGGGTGACGGTGAGCGTGCTTGTCGTGGTCGCGCTCGTCGTGTCGTTCCGGTAACCGAGCTTGCCCGTGCTCGAGATGAACGCCGAGGCGAGCGCCCCGTTCGTCGCCGTGCGGAGTCGCAGCAGGCTCACCGAGTTGGGCCCCTGGCTGACCAGCTTGATCCGGGCCCGGTAGTAGATCTCGTTCACCGTCGAGTCGAGCTGGACCTGCGCGGACGCGCCGGCCGTTCCGTTGCTCGCTGCCTCGGCCGCCCAGGAGCCGCCGTCGACGGTGCTCATCTGCACGTTGAGCCCGGAGACGCTCGTCCACTTGGTGAGAGTTCCGGATTCGAAGTCGTCAGTGAAGATGTCACCGGTGGTCGCCGAGGCTGGATTGCTGAACGCGGAGACGTTGCCGGCTGCGTCCTTCGACACGAGCTTGTACGTGTACGAGGTCAGCGGAGAGACTGTCCGGTCGGCCCAGCTCGAACCCGCAGGGATGCTCGCGATCAGCGAGCTGTTCCGGTAGACGTCGTACCCGGAGATCCCGACGTCGTCGGAGCCCGGGGTCCACGAGAGGTCGACCTCGAGGCCCGAGTGCGCAGCCGCGGTCAGGTTGGTGGCGGCCGTCGGGGGCGTGAGGTCGCCGATGAACTCGGTGTCGAAGGCGACCTCGTCGAACGCCACGTCGAATGTCCGGGCGGTGCTCGGGTCGCCGAGCTCCACGCGGCCGACGGGATTCGTGCCGAGGTTGATGCCGCTCAGCGAGAGGCTCGTGACCGGGTTGCCGTCGAGCCAGACCTCCGTCGAGCTCGAAGTCCCGTTGATGGTCACGTGCACCTGAGCCGTGTGCCAGCCGGATGAGACCGCGGTCGTGCTCGTCGTCGCCAAGCCGGCGACGTCGTTACGCAGCCCAAGCTTGCCGGTGCTGCTGACGAAGAGCGTCGCGATCGCGTTCGCGGCCGCGAGGTTGTTGCGGAACCGCATCAGGTTGACGTTGGTGGACTGGCTCGCGATCTTGAAGCGCGAGACGTAGTAGAGGTTCGACTGCGCCTGGTCGAGGTTCTTGAACGCCGAGGCCCCAGCGCCGCCCGTCGCCGTCGCCTCCGCGGCCCACGAGCCTGCGAAGACCTGCGACTGCTGCGCCACCAGGCCGCTGTTCGCGGACCAGTTGGAGAGGTCGCCGGATTCGAAGCCGTCGTGGAAGAGCACCGCGACCGTCGGCGTCGTCGCCGTCGCCTCGTTGCTGAACGCAGAGTGGTTCGAGCTCGCGTCGAGCGCGCGCACCTTGTAGGTGTGCGTGCTCCCCGGCAGCACCGAGGTATCCGAATACGTGGCCTGCGGCGCAACCGTCACGAGCGGCGCGCCGTCACGATAGATCTCGTATCCCGTAACGCCGACATCGTCGGTCGACACGTCCCAGGAGAGATCGATCCTCGTCTTGTATGACGCGACCGCAGCGAGGTTGGTGGGCGTGGACGGGGAAGTCGTGTCGGATGCGGCCGGGTCGCACGGAACCGAGCCGGAGTCGAGCACGTCGTCGTTCACGTTGTCGAACTGGTACGCCGCTCCGGCGCTATTGAGCTCGAAGCGAAGCGCGCCGAACTGCTGCGCACTGGCAACGAGCCTGCTATCGGTCGTGATGAACGCGCCGAGAGCGTGGCCGCCTGCGCCGGCGACGAACTCCGTGACGCCGCTCGCGCTGGGGTTGCCCGAGCCGTCGAGCGGCGTGTAGCGCTGGTAGGTGTGGTCGTGGCCGTTGACGACGAGGTCGACGCCGTGCTGGGCGAACAGCGACCAGAAGCCGGTGAGGTACGTCGAAGAGCCCTCGTCGCCGATGTTGAACAGCGGCTGGTGGTAGTAGACGAGGGTGCAAGCCTGGGTGTTCGCGTTGAGGTCGTTCACCAGCCACTGGTACTGCGGCGTTCCCGACGCCGTCTGGTTAAACGCGGAGTTCGCGTCGAGGCTGATGAAGTGCCAGCCGTGCGAGTCGTAGCTGTAGTAGTGCGGGACGTTGTTCCAGTAGTCGAAGTAGCCGGGTGCCTGGCCGTTCGTGTACTCGTGGTTGCCGACCGTCGGGTCGGTGATCGAGTTGAACTGCCCGTAGTAGCCGCTGGTCGAGAGCACGCCGTCCGGCGACCTGTACCAGTTGTAGAACTCGGTCGAGGTGCCGTTCTCGTAGACGTCGCCGAGGTACAGGAAGAGGTTCGGGTTCCAGGAGTTGATCAGGCCGGTGACGTTGTTCTCGCTGGTCTCGCCTCCCGCCCCGTCGCCGGCTGCGCCGACGACGAACGGGCTGCCGGCGGCGGGGTCCGTCCCGCCCGTCGGCGTAAAGGAGTTGCCGTTGACGGGCGGCGACTGATTCCCATTGGAGAAGTTGAGGCTGATGGACGCCTGGTCGCTGATGAAGCCGTCGCGCATCCAGGCCTCGACCGAAATCGTCTTGGTGCCGTCGACGAACTTCTGGCTGGGCAGCGTGAACGTGTACGGCGTCTGGTAGTCGACCAGGAGCTCCTGGCCGTCGACGTAGAACGCCATGCGGCGGATCCCGGGGCTCGTGCCGGTCACGGTCGCCGTCGCGGTGACGGCCGTCGGGCCGACCGCGGTGGCGCCGTCCGACGGCGCCGAGAAGCAGACGTTGACGGTGTATCCGCCGCCCACGGGGCCGCTCGACTGGCAGACGGCGGCGCGCGCCTCTCCGGGTGCGACCACCAGGATGCCCAGCACGAGCGTCACGAGGGCGGCCAGACGGCCCGCGACCGCAAGCGGCCGCCTTGGTTGACGATGTCGATGCATCCCCTCTCCCTTCGGTTCGCACACGCACCGACCGCTGTGCGCGTCGTTCCTGATGAAATGAAGTCGTGCGGCGAGCGTTTTCATGCTCAGGCCTCCCGTCTAGTGGGCGAGCCGGTCTCGCCGCGTCTGATGTGCCGCCTCGTGAACGCCACGAGCAGCGTCGCGAAGACCACGCCCAGGAGCCCCGTGAGAATCGGGACGCCATAGCCGATGCCGCTGCCGGCATCGCTCGAGTCGAGGTCGCTCTTCGCGGAGAAATGTGTGCCCCAGATGTCGCGCAGAACGCGGACGTAGCTCCGGCCGTAGCGGACGCTCGGCTCGACATGGCTGTTCTCGCTGAACTCGTTCCAGCTGATCAGGCCGATTGCGTCAGGCGACGACTGCACGGCCGCGTCGAGCTCGCGGCGCAGCGTCGCGCCGTCGGCGCGGGGAACCACCCGTGTCCCGCCGACGAGCCGGGCGTCGAAGCCCGGGGCGGCCGGCGCGATCCAGAGGCCCTGGCCGCCGTGCACGGCCTGCGCCATCGAGTCGAGCTTCGACTGGTATCCGCGGTCCCTGTATGGGTCTACCGAGGACCAGTAGTACGCGTCTCCGTCGACCGCGCCGGCGAGGCGCCTGTAGCCGTTCAGGTTCTTCTCGCTCGCGAGCACAAGGAGCGAGGGGCGAACGGAGCTCGTGACGGCCGCGACCGCGCCTGCGGAGAACTTCCACGTTCCCGACCAGACCACGAGCGGCTTGCCGAACACGTCGAATACCGGGTCGTGCGCGTACCGGCCGGCGAACCAGCGCAGGTCGTGGGCGACGCGCCTCGCCGGCAGCGGGTTGCGCTCGAAATTCAGCCCCTGGTAGATGATCGCGAGCTTGAAGTTCTCGCTCCGCGCGACCGCTACGAGCTTCCCCAGCCTCCGGTCGAGCGTCTTCGTCGACTTCCAGCTGACGATGAAGCCGGAGATGCCGGCCCGCTTGGCCTCGCGAACGTGCGTGCGCAGAACCCGCACGTTGTCGCTCGAGTAGCGCCCGAGCAGCGGGTAGTCCGTCTTGGCCCGGCGCCACGATGTCTGGTCGTACCAGAGGTAGTAGTAAGCGAGCAGCGGCTCGGGCTCGGTCGGCCTCGGAGCGGCCGCGGCCACGCGGCCGCAGGCACCCGCGAGAAGCGCGATCACGAGTGCTGCCACGAGCGAGCGCTTGCGCGTCATCGTCCCGCCTCCGAGAGCCGGAGCCCACGGCCGAGCTTTGCGAGCTTGCGGCGGATGGCCGCGCGCAGCACCGGGCGGCGGGCGGTCACGAGCCCCACCGAGACCAGCGCGAACATGAGGAATGAGCCGGCGATGTCGGCGTAGCTGATGACCTTCAGCTGCATGTCCTGGTTCTTGGACAGCGAGACCGGCACTTGCATCTCGAGGCCCGAGCCCGTCTTGACGGTGACCTTGTAGAGACCGCGCGGCAGGGACAGGAGCGTCGCCTTGCCGTCGACGAGGCGCTTGTTCTGCTCGCGCCCGTCCGGGTAGATGAGCTGGAGGTACTTCCCGACCGGCCCTCTGAAGAGCAGGTCGTGGGTGCTGAACCGTGCGTCGTAGAGCGAGAGGCGGATCCGGAACGTCTTGTCGGCCAGGCGCACGTGACCCCGCGGAATGCGGGCGGTCCGTGCGAGGTAGAAGCGCTGCTGGGCCTGGTTGACGACGTCTGAGCCCCCGACCCGCGCGTGCAGCACCGAGTAGGTGATCACGGTCTCCTCGAGCCCGTTCAGCCGGCGGGCAACCCGCGAACCCTCCAGCCATACGCGCTGATCGCTGCGCAGCACGTACTTCTCGCCGATGATGTTGGCGAGGACTGAAGCTGTCATCGCCCCAGCGCGAGAACTTCACGCGGATGCCGCGGTTGGAGTGCCGCCAGGGGAGCGCGACGAGTCGGTACGTTCCCGGCGCGGCCGGGATGGTCGCGACGCCGCTCCTGGACGTCGTGTACCGGTGGCCGCCGAGCTCGAAGTCGAGCCCCTGGAGCGCCGGCACCGTTTTGACGGTCAGCGTGAGCTGCGCCTTCGCGCCGGCCGGCGCTGCGAGCGCGACCGTCGCGAGTGCCGCTGCTGCGAATACTCTGGCGCGGCGCCTCACGAGGCGGCCTCCGAGCGCTTCCTACGGCGCATCAGCGCCACCGCAGCGGAGAGCACGATCAGCACCGGCAGGCCGAGCGCCCCGAGGTAGAGGGTGTAGACGCGGGAGCGCACGACGCTGGCTTCCTCCTCGAGTGGGCCGCGGTGTGCGGAGACGAAGCTCGCTGGCCTGGGTGCCGCGGCGAAGTCGAAACCGCTGCCGATGCTGTTCGCGGTGGCGTCCCGCCGGGTCAGCGGCCGCAGCCCCCAGTTCTGTTCGATGAAGCGGAGGATCGAGGTGAAGTCGAGCGTCGTGCTGTCGATGAAGCCCTCTCGCGCGTACGGGCTGACGAGGATCGCCGGGACCCTGAAGCCGTAGCCGAAGTTGTCGACCCGAGGCGGCGTCACGTGGTCGTACCAGCCGCCCCAGTCGTCGTAGGCGAGCAGAAACGCCGAGCTCCGCCAGGCGCTGCTGTCCATGAGCGAGTTGATCAGGCCCCGGACGAAGGCCTGGCCGGACGCGAGGTTCGAGGGCGGGTGCTCGCTTGGGCCCGAGGGAGCGATGTACGAGACTTCGGGCAGCGTCCCGTTGTCGAGGTCCTTGTAGTACTCGCTCAGCGGGACGACGTGGCGCATGATCGCCGGGTCGTCGACGTAGCGGGCGAAGTTGAGGATCGGTACCCAGATGACCTGCGAGGCGCGGTTCCCCGGGAACCTGTCGACCGTCCGGTAGTTCAGGTTCGGGTCGTAGTTCTGGACGTAGAACTTCCAGGTGACGTGCGCCTTCTGGAGGCGGTCGAAGATCGTGGGCAGGTTTCCGAGTCCGCCCGGTGGCACGCGGTCGAAGCCCGCGGCGGGGCTCCCGCTCACCCAGTAGACGTGGTTGAGGTAGCTGCCGGCGAAAGCCGAGCTGAAGAACCGGTCGTAGAGCACGTACTGGTCGGCGAGGTTCCAGTAGAAGGGCAGGTCGTCGCCGTTGCGGTAGCCCATCGCCAGCCGTCCGTCCTGGTTGCGGCGGGTGAGCGCGGAGATGAAGCCGTCCATCCGGCCGCCGTCGTACTGGAGGCGTGCCGTCGCCGCGCTGTGGTCGAGGTCGCGGGGTGACACCGAGTTCGTGCCGATGTGGAACGGCTTGACGCACGGTTTGCTGCCGCGGTGCGGGTTCACCGGCATGCAGATGTCCGACGGGATCCCGTCCGCGCCGGGATAGTTCCCGAAGTAGTTGTCGAAGGTGTGGTTCTCCTGCATCAAAGTGATGAAGTGGTGGATCGGCGTCCGCGGCGCTGCCGCGCGGGCCGAGCCGGCCCCGAGCGCGAGCGCGAGCCCGAGCCCGGCGATGCAGGCGATGACGGCCGTCCGCCTCACGAGCGCACCTTGTAGACGCGGATCAGGGAGCGGCTTGCGCTCAAGCCGTCCTTCGTCGGCAGTCGCACCGTGACGCTGAACTTGAGGACGCCGTTGTACTTCCTGACCTTTTCCAGGAGCTTGTCCCCGAAGAAGGGCGAACGCGCGTACGAGTACGCGTCCCAGACGATGTACTGCACCTCGTTCCGCCGCAGCGCGAGGTCGGCATTGCCGATCGGCTCGTAGGCCGGGTTCCGCCGCAGCGGGTTCGGCCCGACGGAGATCCCGTACGCCTTGCGGTAGCCGTAGAACGAGATCAGGTTGGCCATCGACGGCCCGATCGCAAGGAACTCGGAGCCGAGCGGAGTGTTGTTCCGGACCCAGAGCCCGGTTTGGCGCCCGCCGGGGAGACCACCCGAGCCCGCGATGAAGACGCCGCTCTCCTTGGGGGAGATCCGGCGCCAGCTCTCGAGGCCGACGCTTGTCAGGACGAGCACGCAGAGCGCGGCGCTCACCACCGCGCCCGGGACGCGGAGCGCGCGCAAGGTCAGCGGCGGCGGTCGCCAGAGCGCCAGCATCCGCCCCGCGAGCAGCGCCACCGGCGGCGCGGCCGGCAGGAGGTACTGGAAGCCCTTGACCGGCCAGAGCTGGAAGAAGACCGCCGGCACGAGGATCCAGGAGAGCAAGAGCGTCTCGCGCCAGGACATCTGGCGGCGCAGCAAAATCAGGCCCAGCAGGGCGCAGCCGACCACGAGCGGGCCCATGACGAGCGGCACGGTCGCGGGGTAGAAGCTCCATTCGTGGTTGGGCCGACGGAAGAGCTGCCAGAGGAGGTAGTTCTGACCGCGGTGGCCGCCGCCCGCGATGTGGATCGAGAGTGGGTACGCGAGGGCGACCGCGAACATCGCGAGCGCAGCCAGGCCGAGGTCGCGCGTCCGGGTCTTGACCTCCGGCGACAGCGCGAAGAAGACGAACAGGGCCCCGATCGCGAGGATGCTCGTCTCCTTCGCGAGGATCGTGAGGCCCATTGCGCCTCCGGCCGCATAGAGCCAGGGACGCTGCAGGCTCGTCGCGTAGCGCGCGACGAGGTAGAGGCTGGCGGTGGCGAAGAATGTCGCCGGGCCGTCGAGCAGCACCTGCCTGCTGACGAGCACGTCATACGGCATCAGGGCGATCACGAGCGCCGCCACGAGCCCGGCGCGGCGGCCGTAGAGGAGCCTGCCCGTGAGGTAGACGAGGATCACCGTCCCGATCCCGAACGCGGCCGCCAAAGAGCGCCCCATCAGGTCGCCGCCGCCGAGGCGGTAGCCGATCGACAGGATCGTCTGAAAGAGCAGCGGGTGCGCCCGGAAGACCGGGAACAGCTGCACGACTTGCGGATCGTGCGCGAGCGCTCTCGCCTGGCCCGCGTAGACCGCCTCGTCGCTGTTGTACCCCACCGCGTTCAGGTGCCAGAAGCGGAAGAACACTGCGAGCGCGAAGCCGCCGGCCGCGCCTCCGTAGCCGATGTACGGCAGCGCGCGTACGAGCACGCCGGTCCGCCAGCGGTGGACCGGCAGTGCTCGCAATGACTCGAGTGCCGCTTCCCCCATCGTCTCGCTCAATCCGTGACCGGGACCGGGACGAGGGACGGCTCGGGCTCGGGGACATGAGGCGGCGCCGACTCGATGCCGGCAATGCGCGGCAGCTCACGCCACCATTCCATCGTGCTGCTTCCGACGAGCGTCGCGGGCACTCCGGCGAGCGCAGACGCGACGATCCGCCGCTCGTCGGCGACGAGGTCGTCGACGCCCGTCATCCGCTGGAGGAAGTCCTCGATCTCGTCGTACGGCGGGAAGCCGTACGAGTCGGCGCAGTTCGCCATCACGATCTCGAGCGCCTCCTCGAGCGAGAGGGCACGCCGATCGTCGTGGCCGCGCTCGATCACGACGAGGCCTGCAAGCTGCGACTCGCGCACCTTCCGGACGCCGGGGATGAGCCTTCCGACGTCGTACTTCGGCGGCGGCACGAGCAGCTGCACGATCGCATTGATCGTCGCGACCGGCAGGTTCAGCTTCGTGAGCATGAACGCGAACTGCCGCCCGGACTTCGAGTGCACGCGGCTCTGGTAGAAGAGCAGCAGCCGCTCCTTCAGCGAAAGCAGCGGCGTCCGCACCGCCTTGACCGTATGCCGACTGATCGTCAGAGGCTTCGGGTACGTGAGCACCGCCCCGTCGGGCCGGAGCAGGGTCAAGTCGTCCGAGAGGAAGCCGCTCGCGTGGTTCTCGAGCGACTTGAGGATCGTCGTCGTCTTGCCGGTGTCGGTGCGCGCGGTGACGAGGTATGCGTCGCCGCCAAACTCGATGCACGCGCCGTGCACGAGCGAGTAGCCGCTCCGCACGAACATCCAGCGGAGGATCGGCTCGACGACGTTCGTGTACAGAACGTGGGGCGAGTACCGCAGCAGCGGCGACGCGACGACGTCGATCGTGCCCGACGTGGCCGCAATGTCGATGCTGAACCCGAGCGACCCGAGTCCCTCGTCATAACGGGTGTGGCGCACGAGCCGCGTCAGGGCGGCGACGAGCTCGCTCTGCTTTCGATTGAGCCTGCCCACGCGGACGCTGATCGTCGGCGTCTCGGGGAGCCGCGCCGTGCGGAAGGGCTCGAGCTCCGGCAGGCGCACCTCCGAGACGACCGAGAGGAGACCGTGGATGTCATAGCCGAGTAGCTGCGGGCCTCGTTCCGGAGCCCAGATCCATGAGTCCGCGATCGAGAAGCGGATCACCGTCAGCGCCAGGAGCGACACCAGGTTGGCCAGCACCGAGCCGAGTCCGAGCAGCGTGACGCAGACCACCAGCATCGGCCCGCGCAGAAGCAGCGCGGCGTTGTTCATCAGAAAGAACAGCGCGGTCCGCGCCGGCATGCGCCGACGCATGCGCACGTGCCTGAAGACGAACCGCTCGCTCAGCGAGAAGTTCCAGAGCGTCGACGCCTGGGTCGAGATCAGCGCCGCGAGCAGATAGTGCAGGTGTGCCTCGACGGCGAGTGCCCAGAACGCCAGCATGTTCACGGCCAGTCCGGTGGCTCCGACCAGCGTGAAGCCCGCGAGCCTCATGGGGGCGCCTGCTACGCGCAGGCGGACCAGCTGGGTGAGGAACGTCAGGCCCTCTCCGACGGACGCCTTGCTCTCGCCCGCGTGTCGCTCGCCGAAGTCGAACTTCGTCTCCGTCACGCGGAGCTCCTTTGAGCGGACGACGATCTCGAGCAGAATCTTGAAACCTCGTGGCCGGAGCCGGTCGATCGGAACCGCCGCACGGCGAACGAGGAAGAACCCGCTCATCGGATCGCTCACCTCCCGCAGGCGACCGGGGAAGAGAGAGCGCGCCAGTCCGCCCGTCCCTTTCGAGACCAGTTTGCGTAGCGGGCTGAGTGTGTTGCGCGCCTCGCCGGAGCGCGAGTAACGGCTTGCGACGACGAGGTCGGCGTCCTTTCGCGCCGCCTGCTCGAGCATTTCCGGGACGATCTCCGGCGGGTGCTGCAGGTCGCCGTCCATGACGCAGACCCAGGGAGCACGGGCGATTCGCATACCCGCGAGGACGGCGCCGCCGAGGCCGCTGCCGCGCTCCTCGGGGGGCCGGTGGAGCAGCCGGATCCGATGGCGGCTCTTCGCGGCGGCCTGGACGACGGCGGTCGGCGTCTCGTCGTCGCTGTCGTCGGCGAAGATCACCTCGACCGCTCGGTCGCGAAGGATTTGGTCGAGCCGGCCGGCGAGCGCTGCGACATTTCCCGCCTCGTTCCGGGTGGGCACGATGATCGAAAGCTGCGGCACCCCGCTGTCGGCGTCGTCCGGCGCGGCAGCGTGAGGGTGCCCGTTCATCGCGTTGTCGGCGACGGCCCCGTTCTCGAGATGGAGCATCGCTGGTCCCGTTGGGGCGGCGCCGTTGGACACAGAGCGGGCGAGTGCGGCGCGGAGTCGTTCCGCGAACGCGCTGCCGAGCGCACCGTCGTCGCCCTCGGACCGGACGACGCGAAGCCGGTGCTCCGTGAACGACACCTCGATCAGGAGACACGAAGGGGCTTCCCGATCGAGGACGGCGAGCGGCGCGGCTAGCTCGTGGCTCTCGACGACGACCGCGTCGGGCTGGATGCGGCGGATCAGAGCTTCGAGCTCCATCTCTCCCCGCGCGGCCGGAATGACCTCAGCCGAGCCCTTGGCTGCTGCGACGACGGCGTCTGTTAGACCCCGCGTGTCCCAGAGCACCAGGACCCGGGGGGCTCGCCAGTCTGAGGACGGAATAGTCATGACTTCCTCCACTCGGGGGATCCGCAATGGAGCAGGCGCCGCTCCGCGTGGCTGTGGGACCGTCTCTGGCCGCGTGCGAACTGTGCACCGCTCTCCCTCATCTCAGGCCGCCTCCCTCTTCGGACACGACGGGGCGTGCGCAAGCGCCCGGGGAGATTCCAGGCATTCGCGCAGGCGTCGTGAACAACAGTTGTTGGACCGCAGCAGGTGACTCTCTCCCCTTGTGACCGCGGCTTGTCGAAACGCCCTCGCCGCGGGATGAACCGGTGTCTTCTCGGTTCTAGGTGCTGCGCCGGTTAGCGTCAATATGCCGATCGGCCTGTTCAGCCGCGGCCGACCTATACGATCGCGGAGCCGAAAGTCGAGGAGGCGGCAGCCGGAACCTAGCCTTCTTCGGGGTCAGGCTGACGGCTTCGATCGGGGTCCGGCGGTCCTGCGCGTGGGCTACGCCGTGGCCGGGAGGTACGGCGCCAAGTTTTCTTTGGCGAGGACAAGGTCCGCGAAGGGTGGTTGGAGGCGAGGCAGGCGGACACCTCCCGCTTGGCCTCCGGGAGGCATCCGCCTGCGCGGGCGGCGCCGGCCACCGCTCGACGAAGGCTTTGCGCCTTGCCTTCGCAGTCCGAGGCTAGCCTGTCCGACCGATCGGATCTACGCCCCGATCAGGCGGTTCGGGCTGGCGTCTACCTTGAATATGGAAGTGTGCGTGTCTTGGCCATTCAAATACGCATTGCGAGGGCCCCATCCACAGTCCAGCGAGCTTTTCAACAAGCCGGACCGCAGATTTCAGTAGGTTTTTCCACTAAGACGCCTTTTTTTCACCAGGACCCCTTTACAGGCAGGTTTCCATCCGTTAGAACAGGTGTTTCACTAGCGGCAGGGGGGAGAAAGGCGGCGCATCTCTTGGCCGGCTATATGCATCGAACGGCGGTTCTTCTGGACCCGCACCCATTGTGGCTCGATGCGCTCGAGTCGATCCTCGGATCGATCGACGTAACCGTGGTTGGGAGCACGACCTCCTCCGAGCAAGCGCTCGAGCTGGTCGAGCAAACCCAACCCGACATCCTGATCTGCGAGACCGAGACGTTGAACGGCGAGATGAGCGGCAGCGAGCTCATCCAGGCCTGCCGACAGCGGCTGAACACGCTGCGGATCATCGTTCTCGGCGCCTCGCGCGAACACGCCGACATCGACGCTGCATTCGATGCCGGCGCCTTGGCCTACGCCGTGAAGACCGCACATCCGGAAGACGTCGCGGCAACGGTCCGGCAGACGTTCGATCACACGATCTTCCTCGCAAACCCCGCCTCGACGAACGGGAGCACGCCCGGCTCCCTGGCGCCCGTCGCAGCCGGGAGCGAGGCAGACGAGGACGTCGCGCTGACGCGGCGGGAGCGGGAGATCCTCGCGCTCGTCGCCGAGGGCCACTCGAATCGTGAGCTTGCACGGATACTCTGGGTCACCGAGCAGACCGTGAAGTTCCACCTTTCGAACATCTACAGGAAGCTGGACGTGGCGAACCGCACGGAGGCGAGCCGCTGGGCCCACAGGAACGGTCTCGTGGGCGCTGCGACCGTCGTGCCACTTCCGGTCTCCGCCTAGCACCGGGGGAAGGGGAGAGGGCGCCCGAACGGAGGGCGCCCTCCCGTCACCTAGAGCGGTTCCTCGACCCAGTCACGGGTCAAGTAGAGCCAGAACGCGAGCCCCGCGTAGTCGCGGTACGCGCGGAAGCGCCGCTCGATCGTCTTGTCGGACGCCTTTCGCCCGCGCAGGCGCGCGTACTTCGGGCGCGTCCACGAGTCGAGGATGAGGCGGGAGTAGCGGCCCAGGAGCATCATCATGTGCGCCGTCGCGTAGGGCCCCGCAGCCGGGTAGCGCGAGCAGGCGTGCGGCGACTCCCTCGTCGGGTAGCTCGGGGTCGTTCAGCGCCTCGAGGTCGAGGGTGCCGCCCGCGACGTCGGTGGCGAGCGAGCGCAGGTAGGGGCCGCGGTAGCCGGCGCGGACGACGTCCTTGTAGAACCGCTCGTCGGCCTCGGCCATCGCCTGCGGCGTCGGGAACGTTCGACCGCCTTCCGGAGCTTCGATCCCGAGCTCCGACACCAGCGCGCCCGCCATCCGCACGGTCGCCGACCACGCGCAGTTCGTCGTGCAGATCGTCTTCACCACGTCCTCGAAGACCGTCGGGCTGCGGAGCATCCGACCGGCCCCGTCGGCTGCCCAGGAGAGCTCGGCGTCGGCGCGCGCGACCTCGTAGAAGGCGGAAAGGTCGGCGTCGAACCGGAGCATGTGCCGGACCGCGTCGGCGAGGACGACCGCGTCGCGGGCGCCGACGTTCTCGCCCTCGACGCGCGCGAAGCCCGGCCGGCCGGCCCCGACGCGAACCGTCCGGGCGCGTCCGCGCGGGAGCGGCAGCGTCGTCTGCAGCGTGCGCGACTCCTCGTCGAGCGCGTTGGGCTGGAGGTCCGCGACGCCGTGCGAGGAGAGCGTCCGCCAGAGATCGACGCGCTCGCCGCCTGCGCCGACGAGCTCGAGCTCGGCAGACCAGACCTTCCCCATCGTCAGGTTGAACGTGCCCTGTTCTGGCGCATTCCCGCCTCCAGATGCGAACATATGTTCGCACATGGACAAGGCGACGATTCTGCACGCGGACGTCGACGCCTTCTTCGCGGCGGTCGAGCAGCGGGACGATCCTCGCCTCCGCGGCCGGCCGGTGCTCGTCGGCGCCTGGGTCGTGCTCGCCGCGAGCTACGAGGCGAAGGCCCGCGGCGTCGACACCCCGATGGGCGTCGCGCGCGCCCTGCGGCTCTGCCCGAACGCGGTCGTGGTCGAGCCGCGCATGTCGGCGTACTCCGAGGCGAGCAAGGCCGTCTACGAGGTCTTCGACGACACGGCGCCGCTCGTCGAGGGGCTCTCGATCGACGAGGCCTTCCTCGACGTTCGCGGCGTGCGGCGCCTCTCCGGCACGCCGGTCGAGGTCGCCGTACAGCTGCGGCGGGACGTCCGCGACCGAGTCGGCCTCCCGATCACGGTCGGAATCGCCCGCACGAAGTTCCTCGCCAAGGTGGCCAGCGGGGTGGCGAAGCCTGACGGCCTGCTCGCCGTCCCACCGGAGCGCGAGCTCGCGTTCCTGCACCCGCTTCCGGTCGAGCGGCTCTGGGGCGTGGGGCGGGTGACGGCCGCGAAGCTCCACGCGCGCGGGATCCGGACGGTCGGCGAGGTCGCGCGGCTCGCCGAGCCGGAGCTCGTCTCGCTGCTCGGCCGCGCCTCGGGCCGCCAGCTGCATGCGCTCGCGCACAACCGGGATCCGAGGACTGTGCGGCCGAACCGGCGCCGCGGCTCGATCGGGGCGCAGCGCGCGCTGGGGCGCCGTCCGAAGACGCTTGCGGACATCGACGCAGCTCTCGTCGGGCTCGTCGACCGCGTCGCGCGGCGGATGCGCGCCGCCGGGCGCGTCGGGCGGACGGTCGTGCTCCGGCTCCGCTTCGACGACTTCTCGCGCGTGACCCGGTCGCACACGCTGCCGTACCCGACCTCGAGCACCCAGGCGATCCTGACTGCCGCGAGAGCGCTGCTCGCGACCGCTGCTCCGTTGATCGAGATCCGCGGGAGCACGCTCGTCGGCGTCGCGGTCGGCAACCTCGGCGACGGGCGTGCCGTGCAGCTGGCACTGCCCTTTGATCCGCACAGCAGCGACGCCCTCGACGCGGCGGTCGACGAGGTGCGCCAACGCTTCGGTGCGCCGGCGATCACGCGGGCCGTGCTGCTCGATCGCGGCCCCGGGCTCGCGATGCCGGTGCTGCCCGACGCTTGAAATACGAACATATGTTCGCTTTGATATGAGGAGTGCAGCTCGCGCTCGACGCCCTCGACCGGCTCGTGGACACGCTCGAGGAGCGCGGCGCGCTGACGACCGTCGAGGCGGCGCGGTCGCTGTTCGCGAGCTCGTCGATGCCGGCCGCGCTCGCCTCGTCGCTGATCGCGGACGTCGCGGCGGGCGACAGCCGCCTCGTCTGCAACGGCGCCACTGTCTCGCTGACGGACGGTCGGGCCGACCCGTCCCTGGACGAGGCCGGGTTCGTCGTCTTCGACCTGGAGACGACCGGGCTCTCGGCGGAGCGCAACCGGATTTGCGAGGTGGGAGCCGTGCGGGTCAGGGCGCTCGAGGTCGTCGACTCCTTCCAGTCGCTCGTGAATCCGGGCGTTCCGCTTCCCGAGCCGATCGCCCGCCTGACGGGCCTCCGCGAGCTGGACCTGCGAAGCGCGCCGCCGGTCGCCTCCGTCGTGCGCCGCTTTCTCGCCTTCGCAGGCGACGACCTGCTCGTGGCGCACAACGCGCGCTTCGACCAGCGCTTCCTGGAGCGGCAGCTCCAGCTCCTGCACGGGCGCCGCCTCTCCGAGCCGCCGCTTTGCACGGCCGCGCTCGCCCGCCGGCTGCTGGAAGGGCGGCTGCGCCGGGTCGGCCTGGCCTCGCTCGCTAACTTCTTCGGGGTCGGGACGCAGCCGTGCCACCGGGCGCTTCCCGACGCCGAGGCGACCGCTGAGGTGCTCGTGCGCCTGATCGGTCTCGCCCAGGAGCTCGGCGCGAGGCGGCTCTCCGAGCTGCGTGCGCTGGCGGCTCCGCGGAAACGGCGCGTCTACGACAAGCGCTCGCTCGCGCGCGGCGCGCCGACGAGCCCAGGCGTCTACCTCTTTCACGACCGGCACGGCCAGGTGCTGTACGTCGGCCGGGCGCGCGACCTTCGGGCCCGGCTGCGCTCGTACTTCCGCAGCGAGCGCCAGCGACCGTCGGTCGAGGCCGCGCTGCTCGCGCTCGACCGGATCGAATGGCGCGTGCTCGGCTCGGAGCTCGAGGCGGCGCTTGAGGAGCTGCGGCTGATCCGCAAGCTCAATCCACCCGCGAACTCGCGCAGCCGCAGGAAGGAGCGCGGCGTCTACCTGAAGCGGCGCGGCGAGGAATTCGTCGTGACGAAGACGCCGACCGAGCTCGGGCCGATCGGGAGCCGGCGGCGCGCCTCTCTCGCGGCCCGCGCGCTGTGCGCGGCCACTGAGGCCGAGCTCGAACGGCTCGTGCGCGGCGGGCCGCTGCCGCGGCTGCGGGCCAGGCTGGGGCGCCTCGCGGACGAGCTTCGCTACGAGGAAGCCGCCCGCCTGCGCGACCGCATCGAAGCGCTCGAGCACGTCGTCGAACGGCTGCGGCGGCTCGAGCGCCTGCGCGGGCTCGAGGCGTGCCTGGTCGCGCCCGGGCTCGAGCCCGGCTGGCGGAAGGCGTTCTTCGTCTGCGGAGGTGGAATCCAGGCAGTCCGCACCCTGCCGCCTGGGGGCGGCGCCAAGCTGGAGGTCGACGTGGCCCTGAGCATCTGCCGCGAGGCGAGGGGGACGAGTGGGCCGCTGACACCCGAGCAGGCCGAAGACCTCCTGCTCATCGACGGGTTCGTGAAGCGCCCGCCGCCCGAGCTGCTCGTCCTACCCCTGGAGGATCTCTCGTAGCGTCGCGGTGTCGAGGTTCCCGCCCGAGACGACGCACACGACCTTCCCGGTTCTGCTCAGCGCCGCCGCGACAGGCGCGGCGCCGGCGCCCTCGGCGACGATGCGATTCCGCTCGACGAGCAGCCGGATGGCGGCGGCGACAGCCTCTAGCCCGACGACGAGCGAGCCGTCGAGCAACTCGCGGGCGAGCGCGAACATCTCCGGGAAGACCCTCGGCCCGCCGATCCCGTCGACGAAGCTGGGTCTGTGCTCGATCTCGACCGGCTCACCGGCCGCGAGCGAGGCGGCGAGGGGCGCCGCGGTCTCGACCTCGCAGGCGTAGACCTCGCATCCCGGCGCACGCGCGCGCAGCGCGGAGGCGATCCCGCAGCTAAGGCCCCCGCCTCCGAACGGGACGAGGACGGCGTCGGGCTCCGGCAGGTCCTCGAGGATCTCGAGCCCGATCGTCCCGTTCCCCGCCATCACGGCCGGGTCGCTGAAAGCATGGATGAAGAGGCCGTCCATCCCCGGGTACGAACGCGTGCGGAAGACCTCGAACCAGGTCTCGGGCGGCACCTTCACGATGCGTGCGCCGAGTCGCTCGACCGCATCCAGCTTCGTCCGCGGCGCCGTGTCCGGGACGACGACGGTGCACGGGAGCCCGCGCTCGCGCGCCTGCCAGGCGACGGCCTGCGCCATGTTGCCGGCGCTTGCGGTCCAGAGGCCCTCGGCCAGCTCGCCCGGCAGCCTCGATCTCCACGGGCGGGACGGGCTCGTAATCAGGCGATTGCAGCCTCGGCCTCGATCTCGACCGGGATCCCGAACGGCAGCTCGGCGAGCCCGACGGCTGATCGCGCGTGCCGGCCGGCTTCCGGGCCGTAGAGCTCCAGGATCAGGTCCGAGAAGCCGTTGATCACCGACGGCTGATCCTCGAAGCCCGGTGCCGAGTTGACCATCCCGAAGACGCGCAGCCACGCGGTCACGCGGTCCAGATCGCCGAGCTCGCGCTTCAGCGTGCCCAGGATCGACAGCCCCGTCAGCCGTGCCGCCTCGTACGCCTCCTCGGTCGAGACGTCGCTGCCGACCTTTCCCCGGAACGCAAACGAGCCGTCCGGGCCCTGGGGCCCGTGGCCGGCGATGTAGACCCGGCGGCCGTCCACACGCGCGAAGGCGAACGGGAGCCGGACGTCAGGCGGGATCCGCATCGGCTCGGGCAGCGCGAGACCCAGGTCGTCGAGCTTCGCCTCGACTCTCACCTCGACGCCCAGGACCGGCCTGACATCCTCCGAAGTCTCACGTATGAACGTGCTGGGCGTCGATGTGGGCGGGACCTTCACGGACGCCGTGCTGCTCGCGGACGGGGAGCTGCGGACGGCGAAGGTGCCGACCGCGCGGCGGCAGGAGGAGTCGGTGCTGGCCGCGGCGCGGGCCATTGGCGGGGAGGCCGTCGAGCGCTTCACGCACGGGACGACCGTGGCGACGAACGCGCTGCTCGAGCGCAAGGGTGCGCGCACGGCCTTCGTCTCGACTGCGGGCTTCGAGCACATGCTCCATCTGCGCCGCCAAAACCGGGCGCAGCTGTACCGCCTCTGTGCCGCGCACCCGGAGCCGCTCGTGCCACTGGAGCATTGTTTCGGGGTTCGGGAACGGATCGGGCGCGACGGGGTGCTGGTACCGCTGGAGCTCTCGTCGCTACCGGAGCTCGGCGACGATGTCGAGGCGGTCGCGGTCTGCCTGCTGTTCTCGTTCCGGGACGCCTCGCACGAGCGCACGGTCGCCGAGGAGCTGCGGCGGCGGTTGCCGGGGCGGCGGGTGGTCGCGTCGCACGAGGTCGCGCCCGAGTTCCGCGAGTACGAGCGCGCTTCGACGACCGCGATCGACGCTTACCTCGGGCCGGTCGTGGCCGGATACCTGGATGCGCTTCGGTCGGTTAGCGGCCAGGCGGGCCTGCCGGAGCCGCTCGTGATGGCCTCGTCGGGCGGCGTCGTCTCCCTGGCGGAGGCGGCTGCGCACCCGGCTCGCGCGCTGGTGTCGGGACCCGCGGCGGGGGTGGTGGGGGCGGCGCGGATCGCGCGCCTCGCCGGCGTCGAGAACGCGATCTCGCTCGACATGGGCGGGACCTCGACGGACGTGTGCCTGATCTCGGGCGGTTCCGCGGGGCGGACGGCGGAGCGGGAGGTCGAGGGCCTGCCGGTGCGGCTGCCCGCCGTCGACCTGCAGACCGTGGGGGCCGGCGGCGGCTCGATCGTGTGGCGGGACTCGGGAGGCGCGTTGCGGGTAGGGCCGGAGAGCGCCGGTGCCGAGCCGGGGCCCGCGTGCTACGGGCGCGGCGGCGAGCGGCCGACCGTGACGGACGCGGACCTGCTGCTCGGACGCCTGCCGGAGCGGATCGCGGGCGGCCTGGAGCTCGACCGGCGCGCGGCGGAACGGGCCCTGGGCGGGATCGAGCCCGAGGAGGCGATCGCGGTCGTCAACGCCGAGATGCTGCGGGCGCTGCGGCTCGTGTCGGTGGAGCGCGGCCACGATCCACGCGACTTCGCGCTCGTCGCGTTCGGCGGCGCCGGGCCGCTGCACGTGTGCGCTCTCGCGGAGGAGCTTGGAATCGGCACCGTGCTCGTGCCCGAGGCCGCGGGCGTTCTCTCTGCGCTCGGGCTCGCGGTCGGCGACGAGCGGCGCGACCGGGTCGAGTCCTTCGTCTGCCCGCTCGACGAGGCGGGGGAGTTGCCTGCCCTGGGCGAGGCCGACCTTCGCTACGCGGGCCAGTCGTTCGAGCTGACCGTGCCGCTGGGCGAGGATCTCGCCGGTGCTTTCCACCGCGCGCACGAGGCGCGCTACGGCTACGCCGACCCGGCGCGGCCGGTCGAGCTCGTCGCCGTCCGGACGGCGGAGATGCGCGCCGGCCCGGAGCTCCGCTTGCCGCCGGCCGAGCCGCTGGAAGCGCAAGGCCCCGCCCTGATCGAGCTCGAAGGCGCCACGTGCTGGCTTCCCCCGGGGTGGGTGGGGGTTAGGGATGGAACCAGTAGCACGCTGCGCGTCACGAGAGTGTCACGAGACCGTCAAAATAGTGGAACTTGAGCTGCAGCTGATCGGCGCGTCGCTGCGCTCGATCGCGGACGAGATGGGCGCGGTGCTCGTCCGTTCGGCGTTCTCGGCGAACATCAAGGAGCGGCGTGACTGCTCGACGGCGCTCTTCGATCCTCGCGGCCGGATGGTCGCCCAGGCCGAGCACATCCCAGTCCATCTCGGCGCGATGCCCGACGCCGTCGCCGCCGTCCGCGCCCACGAACCCGGCCCCGACGATGTCTACATCCTCAACGATCCGTTCGCGGGCGGCACTCACCTCCCCGACATCACTCTCGTCACGAGAACGACCGCCGGCTTCGCGGTCACGCGCGCGCATCACGCCGACGTCGGAGCCGTCGAGCCGGGGAGCCTGCCTGCGAGCTCGCGCCGGCTCGATGAGGAGGGCGTCGTCATTCCGCCGACGCGGCTCGACGAGAGCGTCCTCGACTCGCTCGCCTCGCGGATGCGCAACCCCGCCGAGCGCCGCGGCGACCTCCGCGCCCAGCTGGCCGCGCACCGGCTTGCGGCGGGACGAGCCCAGGAGCTCTGCGACCGCTACGGAACCGCCCGCGTCGAGGCCGCGATGGACGAGCTCCACGACTACTCCGAGCGGCGCGTACGCGCGGCGATCGCGCGCCTCCCGGACGGGCGATTCGAGGCCGCCGACGCGCTCGAGTCGATCGATGGCGGCGAGCTCGCGATCCACGCCGCCGTCACCGTCGCAGGCGACGAGCTCGAGATCGACTTCGCCGGCACTGCGCCGCAGCACGAGGGAAACCTGAACTGCCCGCTCGCGGTTGCGCGCTCCGCCTGCTACTTCGTCGTGCGCTGCCTCACCGATCCGGACGTGCCCGCCTCCGGCGGCGCCTTCGCCCCGGTGGATGTCCGCGCCCCCGAGGCTTGCCTCGTCAACGCCCGCGCGCCCGCGGCCGTGGCGGCCGGCAACGTCGAGACCTCCAGCCGGATCGTCGACGTCGTCTTCGCGGCGTTCGGCCGGGCCATGGAGGTGTCGGCGCGGGGCCAGGGCACGATGAACAACCTCACGCTCGGCAACGACGGCTTCACGTACTACGAGACCGTCGGCGGCGGCCAGGGCGCCTGTCCTGACGCAGACGGGCCGGCGGGGGTCCACGTCGCGATGTCCAACACGCTCTCGACGCCGACCGAGGCGCTCGAGCTCGCCTACCCGCTCCGCGTCGAACGGCACGAGCTGCGCTCGGGCTCGGGCGGCCGCGGTCTCCACCACGGCGGAGACGGCGTCGTGCGCGAGCTGCGCGTGCTGGAGAACTGCCGCCTGTCCCTCGTCGGCGAGCGGCGCCGGCGGGCTCCGCAGGGCGCGCGTGGCGGCGAGCCCGGCGCCCCCGGGCGCAACTTCGTGAACGGCGAGCCTGTCCCGGGGAAGGCCGCGCTCGACCTGCGGGCGGGCGACCTCGTGCGCGTCGAGACCCCCGGCGGGGGCGGCTTCGGACGCGTCCGAAACGGCCACTAGGAGGGTTTGGCGGAATAGCGCTCGTCGACGGGGTGCGATGGCCGTTCCGAGGCAAGGACGCAGGGAGTCCCTGTAGTGGACAACTACAGGGGCGACTGAGGACGCCGCCTCGGGGCGGACAGCGCGGCCCGACGGCACAGACGGTATTTCGTCAAGCCCTCCTAGTAGGCGCGGCTCGGCCGATGCGGTAGACCCGCCGCGGCAGATGTTGCACATTCGACACGTCTCCGTTTCACACGTGTGCGGCGCGCGTGCCTACCGTCGAGAGCAGTCGACGGAAAGGAGTCCGAGATGCAACGCGCGTTGTCCTGTCGCGCCTCGTTCTGGGCCGGCGCCGCGAGCGTCCTGGCCGTGGCCGCTGTGCTCGCGGGAGGGCAGCGCGCCGAGGCGTCCGCCTCGCCCCAGTGCCGCTACGGCGAGATCACGCTGAACGTGGCCCCGCACCTCACCGCCCCAGACCCGACGTATCCCGGCGACACGATCACCTCGAGCGGCGGCAGTTGGACGTCGTGCGGGGTGCCGTTCTCGCACTTCTACAAGGAGTGGCTCCGCGACGGCGTCGTCTTCAGCGGCCCGGACCAGGTCGCGGGTGCCCCGGCGAGCTTCACCTACACGGTCCAGCCCGCCGACGTCGGCCACGCGATCAGGTCGGCGGTGCAGCCGTGCAATGACGACACGGGCTGTTACGGGTCGTTCGTCCAGAGCTCGAACGCGATCGTCCCGAGCAACCCGCCGCCGCCTCCGCCTCCTCCGCCCGCCCCGGTCGTTGCGCAGGGGTACGTGCGCGATCCGAGCGGCGTCCCGGTCGAGGGCGCTGTCCTCGAGCTGTTCCGCGATCCGCCGGTCGGGTCGGCGGGCTCCTACGCGGCGCTCGACACGGCGACCACCGGAACGGACGGTCGTTTCGTCCTGAGGTCGGACTACACCGCAGACCTGCGCGGCGACGCCGCTGCCAACGGCGGCTACGTCAACTTCGACATCGTGGGCTCGAGCGACGAGGTCGGGTACTACGGAGGCGTCACGCGCACGTACGACGAGGCGACCCGGATCTGGCTCACGCCCGAGCAGGCCGTCGCGGACGACCGGACGCTCATCGCGGACGAGAAGCTCGACCTACGCCCCGTCCCGGGCCCCTCACTCCCGGCCGGAGGCGGGCCCGCGGTCAGCCCTACCTGGTGTCCGTTCTCGACGAAGACCAAGACGCTCGTCGCCACGGAGCGCGACAGCACGATCATCGGCGAGTTGCTGGTCGCGCGCGATGCGGTCGGCATCTTCGCCTTCGGCGAAGGGACCGAGCACGTCAGCAACATCTCGATCGGCGTCAACTTCGGGAACGGGTGGACCCTCGGCGCGTTCGAGCACGCGGCCACCGGCAACACGACCGGCGTCTCGATCGAGAACGTGGGCGACGACTGGGCGCACGTGCTCAGGTCGGACTTCGTCTACGCCAAGTACCGCAAGCAGACAATCGACGTCTTCGGGAACGTATGCTCGACCTGGTACACGATCGAGCCCAAGGAGTGGGTCGGCGGCGGGATCGTGCCCGGGGCCGACGAGTCGCAGTACCTGCACAAGTGCCTGACGACGTACCGCCAGTGGTCGATCCGGCAAGGGCCGGGCAGCACCTGGTTCCGCGCGAGCAACAAGCTGCGGACCTGGGGCGCTGCGGCGACGGTCGGCCTCGGCAGCGGCGGCCTCGCCGTGCAGGCCTGGACGGGAGCCTCGAGGTGGGTCACCTACCAGTACTACTTCGGATCTCAGGTCTTCGACCACTACCTCTGCGGCAACGACGGCTACCCGCGACGTTCTACGCGCGTCTTCGCCGGTGGCTAGACGCTGTCTCTGGGCGGTTGCCATCGTCGTGCTGGCGGGCTGCTCGAGCGGTGGACCGATTCGCGGCGGGCCGCTCGCGGAGCCGGGCTTCCGCATGGGCGAGTCGGTCCTGATGGACATTGACAAGACCGGGACATACGGCGCCGAGACGCTCGCGAACCGGGGGCGCGAGGCCGTCGTCCTCGATCGCATCGCCTTCCTCGACCGGACCCCGGGCCTCGAGCTCGTCGGCCCGCTCGTGATGCACGTGCGGACGAAGGCGGGCGTCCCCGCGCTCGCAACCGGCTTCATCCGCCGGTACCCGCCGCCGCACGAGGGGGCGACGCTTCATC
>WNFY01003234.1_pt1 | contig 29327 bp, 25 predicted proteins | sample 5400091 | NCBI WGS metagenome assembly WNFY01 (sample SAMN13153364, study PRJNA577476) | soil metagenome | isolation source: 60 cm soil or saprolite under grassland replicate 1 | place: USA:California | collected 2016-06-15 | reverse complement strand
CTCGCGGCGGGCAGTTCCTGCAACATTACTTTGAGGAGCGAGGATTTGCCGAGTCCGTTGCGGCCGACAACACCGAGGCGTTCCCCGGCCACGAGATTGAGATTCACGTGCTGAAAGAGGGTGCGGCCGCCCAGCTCCACGCTCACGTCGCGTAATTCGATGACGCGATTCGCGAGCTTCGGTGGCGTGGGGATAATCAACTCGACGTCGAGCTCCGCCTCCGGCGCGTCCTGCGCAGCCATCTCGAAATAACGTTCCACGCGGTCCACCGATTTCGTCCGGCGCGCGCGGGGCGCCCGGCGCACCCATTGCAGTTCGCGTTTCAAAAACTTCTGGCGTTTATGTTCCTGCATTTCCTCGACGGCTTTTCGCTGCACGCGCGCGAGCAGGTAATCCGTGTAGTTGCCGTCGTAGCTGGTGAACTGGCCGCGCGACAGTTCGACGATCCGCGTCGCCACCCGATCGAGAAAATAGCGATCGTGCGTGACGAACAAACAGGTGCCGGCATAACGCGCGAGAAAATCCTCCAGCCATTCGATCGAGCCGGTATCGAGATGGTTGGTCGGTTCGTCGAGAATCAGAAAATCGGGACGCGCGAGAAGCGCCCGGCAAAGTGCGACGCGGCGTCTTTCCCCGCCGGAAAGCGTGCTCACGATGCGATCGGATTCGGGAGCGTGCAGATTCGTGATGAGCGACTTGATCCGATGTTCCAAATTCCAACCGTCGGCCTCGCCAATCTGGTCGAGGAGTATAGCGCTGAGCGGGCTGTCGCCCGGGGCGCGTTCGTATTCGGTGATGAGGTCGAGAATCCGTTGCGCGCCGCTGAGAATGTTCGCATGGACCGTGGCCGCATCGTCGAGGCCGGAAACTTGCGGCATGTAGCCGGTGACGAGATCGCGCCGGCGTGTGAATTCACCTGAATCGGCTTGCGCCACGCCCGCTGCGATCTGGAGGAAGGTCGATTTGCCCGAGCCGTTGCGGCCGACGAGCCCGATGTGTTCGCCTTCGGTCAAGGCAATCGTCGCGCCGTCGAGAACGACCTGAGTACCGTATTTAACGGAAAGATTGTTCGCGCTCGCGATGACTGCGGCTGACGTCTCTGCCATAGGAAGGTCGAACGTCAAACGCCCAACCCGCCTCCGCAAGGCTACGGCGCGGCAGGCGCCGGACGTCCAATCGAAGAGTGCGGTCGGTGCTGATTAAATTCACTTCCGGCGCAGGATTCTGAGAAATGAAACGAGAAAATCCGACAATTGAGATTTGTCCCGGCATCACACGCCGTACGATCGCAAACGGCAAGTCAGGGAGGTCAATGCCGCGCCGCAGCTTTGGCTCGAAGTTTTTTAGCCCAGTCAGCGCGCAAGAGGTTCATCTCCGCTTTGAGTCCGCGCATGCGCGGGGCGACGCCAAACACTTGCCCGCTCAGCTCTCCGGCGGACAACAGCAACGCGTCGCCGTTGCCCGGGCGCTTGCCGGTAAACCGGCGATTTTGCTTGCCGACGAACCAACCGGAAACCTCGACTCACGGAACGGTGAAGCGGTGATGGATTTGCTAAAGGAGCTGCACACCGCTGGCGCGACAATTTGCATGGTTACGCACGACGAACGTTTCGCGAGCCACGCTGAACGCGCAGTGCATTTGCTTGATGGCCGGGTCGTGGAGGATCGACTTGCTGCCTGAGTGAGATCGACAACAGAGGGTATACAAATCGCGGACTTACGCGTTGAACTTTGAGGCTTTCCTCTCTCAAGCTCGAACCGTCCGCATCCCCTGCCGGGCGATCCGATCAATCAACTGTGGATAAGGCAGGCCCGCTTTTGCCGCTGAGAGCGCGAAGTCCTCGTCGTTCGCGAGAATGGGATTTGGGTTCGCCTCAATGAAATAGACTTCGTTGGCCGACGTCAGCCGCAGGTCGATGCGCGCGTAGCCGTCGATTGTGAGGAGACGGTAGATGCGTTTGCACGTCTGTTCGATGTGCGTGACGAGGACAGGATCGAGCGCCTCGGGAAACTGATTTTCCAGGCCCCAGCGTTTGCGGTATTCCTCATCCCACTTTGCGCTATAGGTCGCAATCTTCGGTTCGTTCGGTGGCACTTCGCGGAAGACCAGTTCGCGGATCGGAAAGACGGTCAGCCGCACGTTGCCCATCATACTCACGTAAAGTTCGCGACCCTCGATGTATTCCTCGGCGATCGCGTCGCTGTTGTATTTCTCGTGAATGAACGCGACGCGCTCCCGGAACTGGTCGTCGGTTTCGACGAACGACGCTCGCGAAATTCCGTAGGAGGCCTCTTCCTTTACCGGCTTTACCAGGATCGGAAACTTGAGCTGCCTGGGTCGCCCGATGCGCTGGCCGCGCGGGACGACGACAAAGTTCGGCACGTGAATACCGTGATAATGCAGAACCTTTTTCGAAATGCCCTTGTCCTTGCAAAGGGTAAGACCGGTCGAGCCGCAACCGGTAAAGGGCAGGCCTTGCATTTCGAAAAACGAAACAATGTTCTGGTCGAATCCGGGGTTGTTCCTGAACTGTTCGACAAGGTTGAAAAGAACATCGGGCGCAAACGTCTCCAGTTTTTGCCGAAGAAGATCGACATCATCGAAGATCGCGAGATGTTCCGCCGAGTAACCGAGCGCGCCGAGCGCGGCCATGACGTCCGCCTCGGTTTTCCAATCCTTCGTTTTCAACTCCTTGCTGAAGTCCTGATCGACGGTGGTCGGACTTGTGCCGTCGAAAAGAACGAGAACTTTGAGTTTCTTTTTCACAAACAACTGTTTGTTTCTGTTCTTATTTGGTGCGCTTGAACTTGCCGGTGAACAGATAATTCATGACCAGCGTGGTGATAAAAGCCGAGACGCGAAAATTTATTTGCGGGTCGTCGTTGTGCACGTGCAACCCGAGCTGGTCGCAGCGTTCGATCAATCGTGTCAGTAATTTGTTGACGCGATATTTTCTTTCATTCGTCCACTGACACACCGAATTCATCAACCGCCGGCGCCGTTGGCGCAGATAAGAACTCGCTTTAATTCGTCCGGGCCCGGCTGGTGCAGCGAAAAGCTGCTTCAGATCGGCATCGTAGAAGTCCGGATACAAGTCTTCGTAGAACTTCCGTTTCCGCGCGTAATAGGTCTTGAGCTTGACGTTCAGGCAGTTGTAATCAGCTGCGCGATATTTTGGGGTGTGCACCGGCGGCTGCCCCGCCAGTGACCCCATCAATTCATCGACATATTCGAGTTTTTGCAATGCTTTCCAGCCGCCGTAACGCTCGCGCCAGTCGAGCCCGGGCGTGAGCCAGATCGCGAACGTCTCCGCGAAATCTTCGTCCGGATGGGCCTGGGCGTACCAATCGTCGAGATGCACGACGTAACTGCGACTAAACGGGCGCGGCCGGTAAAGGCTCGGCGTCTCCTCGTCTGACGTTTGTCCAAAGGTCTGCTGCCATTTTTTCTTTCGTTGAAGCTGAAAGCCGTAGCTGTAAGCGTGCGCCGCCTCGTGCCGCATCAATTTCATGAACCACTCCGGCGTTTCGCCCTCGACTTCGAGCATCATTGTCCGCTCCAGCGTTCGGAGCCGATCGTGCGCGAGATAAAACGGAATAAAGACGGCCGGGATACCGATCGGCACGAACCATTCATCGCCGATGTGACAGGGCGGATGAAACGTGAGTCCCTTGGCCGACAGCTCGTCGTAAAGCTGCCGGGTCAGCGGTTCCAGCGTCGTGCCCTCGAGCCGCAAACCGAGCGTGGAGATGCGGCGTTCGAGAAGGTCCTGGTCGCTCAGTGACATCCAATCGGCAGCTTCCATTTTGTGAGCGGTCAGTGTAACGCTAACCTTCTGCGTAGCGCCTTTGCGATCCGCGCCATTTCGTCATCGTCCAAGCCGCCGAGACGCCGAACGAGCTTCGCGATCGACACCGATTGAACCTGCTGAAGATGAAATGCACCACGCTGCAGAAAATTCTTTTCGCAGACGTCACCGCGTTTGGGCTGAGCCATCGCCTTCCATCTGGTCGAGAATTTGGAACGCTTGATCGGCCGTTTCGTCCGCGGTTCTGAGCGCCTCTGCGTCCGCTTCGAGATCAAACAGCCGCCGGGCGATCTCTCTGCGCTCTCGCACAGTCATTCGCGGCAATTCGGCCATAATCTCGGCTGCACTCATCGCAATAGTTTAAGACTTTTCTCTCAACCCTCAACAATCAACTCCTCAACTTCTTCCGGCGGCTTCCATTTTGCGCACAATATCAGTCTGCGCGGAGGGCTGTCACGCCTTCGCACGAAGGGGCTTGAATTGCACCGGCGATTTGCGCGTAATCGCTTCCCATGAATTCGCCGGAAATCGGCGCCGAAGGGACGCCAACATCAGGCCGGTTCGCAACCGAGCACAAATTGATCGTCTTCTTCGGTGCAGTGACTCTGCTCATCCATTTCCTCACCAACGGCCGTTACGGTTATTTTCGCGACGAGCTGTATTACATCGCCTGCGGTCAGCACCTCGCCTTTGGTTATGTCGACCTAGCGCCACTTTCCGCGCTGCTTATTCGGCTGAGCCGCGTTCTGCTCGGTGATTCACTTTTCGCAGTCCGTCTCCTTCCGGCGGTTGCGAGCGCACTCAACGTTGCCCTGACCGGGATGATCGCGCGCGAACTCGGCGGACGGATTTGGGCAGTGGCGCTTAGCTGCACCGCTTCGCTTTGCGCGCTGGTCTTTCTCGGCGTCGGCAATTTCTTTTCCATGAACGCGTTTGAGCCGCTGTTTTGGATGGGCGCCATTTATCTGCTCGCCCGGATCATCAACGGCGGCTCGTCTCGGCTTTGGTTGTGGTTCGGCGCGGTCATCGGTCTCGGGCTGGAGAACAAACATTCCATGGCATTCTTCGCCGCCGGCATCGGCGCTGCCCTCTTGCTTGCGCCCGAGCACCGTCATCTCACTCAGAAATGGATCTGGCTCGGCGGACTGATCGCGCTTTCCCTGGCGTTGCCAAATGTCATTTGGCAGATCCGGCATCATTGGCCCACCTGGGACCTGTTGCACAACATCGCGCAGAGCAACAAAAACGTCGTGCTCACGCCCGCGCAATTCATGGCGCAACAAGTTCTGATCATGAATCCGGCCACGCTCCCGTTGTGGCTGGGCGGGCTCATCTGGCTACTCGTCTCGCGCGAGGGCCGCCGCTACCGCGTCATCGCGATCGCTTACCTAATGACGTTCGCCGAGTTCATTGTCATGCACGGAAAACATTACTATCTCGCGCCCGCGTATCCGATGCTCTTCGCCGCCGGCGGCGTCGGCGTCGAGCGTCTCTTCAGCGTTCGATTGCAATGGCTCAAGCCGGCATTGCTTGCCGCGATGATCGCACTGGCCGCGCTGCTCGCGCCGACGGTGGTGCCGATTCTCTCGCCGGAAAAATTGGTCGCGTACATGAAATCGATCCATTTCGAACCGCCGCGCACCGAAACGTCGCACACTGCGGTGTTGCCGCAGCTTTTCGCCGATCAATTCGGCTGGGAAGAAATGGTCCGCTCAGTCGCGCACGTTTACACGCATCTATCGCCCGACGATCGGAAACAGGCCGCGATTTTCTGCCAAAATTACGGCGAAGCTGGCGCGATCGATTTCTTTGGGCCCAAGTACGGACTGCCGCCCGCGATCTCCGGCCATCAAAATTATTTTCTCTGGGGCCCGCGCGATTACACCGGCGAAGTTCTCCTCGTCCTCGATGACAGCGCCGACGACGAACGGCAGCAATTCGAATTGGTCGACGACCTTGGCCAAATCGTGAGCAGTCCCTGGGCAATGCCGTGGGAGCGACGAAATCACATTTACCTCTGCCGCCGTCTCAAAGGCACGGTGAGCGATCTCTGGCCGAAAGTAAAAGAGTGGCTCTAATACTCAGCACTCTCGCATCGAGAACCAATTGTCGATGTTGTCGCCATCCACGGCGCACCAGGATCTTATCCTCACCGCCTCTAGTTTACTACGGCATTGCGGCGCTTGAATTGCTCGCTATATCGTCGTAATATCGACGCATGACCACGCTTTCTCCCACCCAAGCCCGGGTCAATCTTTCTTCTCTTTTGAAGCGGGCCGCCAACGGCGAAGACATCGGAATTCTTCACGGCGACAAGGTGATTGCTCTTCGCCCGGTCAGCATTCATGCCGATGACTACGCGCTCCGCGAGTATGGCGTCACCGAAAGGGAACTGGAGCGCTTCGTGAAACGCGCGGATCGGCAAATCAACCGCGAGCGCAAAACTGGCAAGATCAAAAGATACAGCGGCAATCTCGAGACCGATCTTGCAGATTGATCTTTCAGAATCTTTTCGGCGAGATGTTCGGAAACTGCCGAAATCGCGCCGTCGCGATATAGCACGCACGATTGATGCCGTCCGCGATGGATTTGGAAAACCGCATTTTCATTCGGGTCTGGGCGTTCGCCGGCTTCGCCAGAATTATTTCGAATGTCGGGCCGGTCTCGACCTTCGCCTTGTTTTCCGGGCCGAACGCGGCCGCCTGATCTTCTTTGCCGCCGGCGACCATGACGCTGTTCACAGACTGCTACAAGGTCTTTAGTCTTTTGGTGTTTGGCTTGGAGATGCGGCGTTCGAGACGACCCCCTCCGCTCTCAACACCCAACTATCAACTACTTTTTGTCGCTCAGTGACGCCCAGTCAGTAGCTTCCATTTCGGCACAATATCAGCCCGCGGGGCGCGCGACGCCTCCGCACCGAGCGGGCTACGCTAATTCTTCCTTCATCCTTTCTTCCTCTTCGCGAAGAAATCGATCTGTTGGTTTACGCGTAATCTGATTGATCCAGATTGCGTCTTCCCAAATTTCAGCTAAGTGCCAGATGGTTCGCTCAATTTTCTAAGCCCCAGACATAATGCCATGTCCCACACGCAGAGAATTCCGTTAATCCAACAAATCGAACAGACCCGTAACTCGCGGGTGATTTGTTTTCTGACAAGTCTTAGACCGGGCGTTCCGGCTCAGATGGCGGAAGATCAAGTTCGCGTTGCCTTTGAACATCTTGGAGAATTGGAGGACAAGCCAATTCCGAAGCTGGACATCTTTTTGTGCAGCAACGGCGGTAGCGGAACTGTCCCGTGGCGGCTTGTGGCGTTGTTCCGCGAGTTTTCTGACTCCTTTAACGTGATTATTCCCTACCGCGCTTACAGTGCCGCTTCGCTGCTGGCGTTAGGCGCCGATGAAATTGTAATGCACCCTTTTGCTGAATTGGGTCCCATTGATCCGACGGTTTCGAATGATTTCAATCCGGCTGAACAAAATACGGGTCGACGGCTGGGAATTAGCGTAGAAGACGTGCGCGCTTACGTAAACTTCATAAAGACGACCGTCGGCATCACTCACGAGGATGAACTCGTCAGAGCGATCGAGATTCTCGCCCAAAAGGTTCACCCGTTGGCGTTGGGTAATGTGGAGAGGTTCCTAATGCAGTCCCGCATGATTGCGCGGAAAATTTTGAAAACCCACATGGGTGAGGAAGCAGATGAGCACAAAGTTGACGAAATCATTGAAAACATGGCTTCCAAACTTTATTTTCACGGCCATCCGATAAATCGCCATGAAGCAAAGAACGACCTGCGTCTGAAGGTCACGCTCGATTTAGAGCCAGCTCTTGAGGATTGCATCTGGAACTTATATCGCGACTTTGAAGACGAATTCGAAAACAGATCCGAATTTAATCCGGCAATCGCTTTGGCAAATCCGCCAGTTCCGTTTCCACCAGTCGCCCATCCTCCACAGCCTGGAGAAATGACCCAAGTCGGACAGATGTTTTTCGCCGGTCAGCCCATTCCAAACCTACCCACGCATCAGGCTAGGCTCCTCTACGCGATGATCGAATGCTCGAGCTTATCGAGCTCCTATTGGTCGAAAAGGAGGTATACGCTTCTGCCTACTCCTCAGCCGGGCCAGACCGCGATTCGGGAGGACATTCTAGAGCAAGGCTGGATCCATTCACAGGTTCCAGCGCCCTGAAGCCTGGACCCGCCGTCCCTGAAATTTCCTGCGGGTGGACAGCATGTCGCGGACGCGGCGGCGGCATGGCTGGCGATGTCACGCCAATTTGCGCCGGGATGGACCGAAAATTACCGATAGGCATAATGGTAACCGGCACGATTCTCAGGATTTTTGGCTTCATAAACGCCTAAACAGCTAGGTGAACCCCAAAGTAAACTATTTTTTAAACGGGGCGTCAAGCCCATCCGAGGGGACAGAACGCGTCCTTATATTCCTTCGCTTTGGAAGATGCGGCAAGTCGCATTTATATGCCATCGCCGACGACACAAAAATGCGCGGCGGCGGCGGCTGTTAATTGAATCCAACCCCGCCCCCGGCTCTCACGCAGAACCATCCGAGCTCGATTAAGCGAAAAAAAGATCAGCTCGCTTCTATCAGTGCGAGAGGCGTTTATGACTGGGATCACGGTGCGTTGCTAGACAAGCAGGCAAACGGTTGTAGATAGATACGGATGAAAACGATCAACGCGCCTATTCGGGCCGCCCGCAACGGTCACCACGGCGACCAGGACGGGCGGGCGGCATAGAGGCTCGCTAGATCTCGCCAAGTTGGAGCCCGCAATTCGCGGCACCCCAGTGGTCGAATCTTACCACGCGCGGTTTTTTTTGCGCCGGTCCTCTCGAACCGTATTCGGAGTCACATTTAACAATTTAGAATTTATGAAACCAACATCTCAAATCAGTCCCAGTCAGCACGCTCCTCCGAGTTTTCCGTTAACGGATTACGCCTTTAAAGCGACCGCCGACGCGAAGTCGAGTTCGTCTGCCGTTCGTCCGGCAACGAAGTCGCCCGCCTTCCACAGATTAAGCAGCGAATTCTTCGGCGCGGAAACAGGCCGTGATTATCTCATCGAACTTTTGGCCTTCATTCTGATTATAGGAATCTCGGCGTGGCCAATTATTTCCGCCATGGTTGCCGTGACTCGCCTGGTCAGGAATTACTAAGAGCGGAAACGTCAACGCTCTGTTGCTCGGGTTGTTTGCCGTTCAGCATAGCGTGATGGCCCGGCAATGGTTCAAACGCGCGTGGACGAAAATTGTTCCCCCGACCGGTCGAACGGAGCACGTATCTGCTGCTGGCCAGCCTCATTTTGCTGCTGCTCTACTGGCAGTGGCAACCGATGAAAGGGATTGTCTGGAGTATCCAAAACCCCAGCGGTCGCACTCTGCTGCAAGGCCTGTTCTGGATTGGCTGGGGCCTGGTTCTTGTTTCGACCTATCTAATCGATCACTTCGGTCTCTTTGAGTTAAAACAGGCCTATAACTATTTTCGAGGGCAACCGGATGAGCCTCCGCCCTTGCAGATGCCGAGTTTGTATAAAATGGTACGGCACCCAATCTATCTGGGATTTATCATGGCATTCTGGAGCACGCCGGACATGACTGCTGGGCATCTTTTCTTTGCCGTCATGACGACAGTCTACATTCTTGTGGGGATCCATTTCGAAGAGCGCGATCTCGTCCGTTTCTACGGGGATAGCTACAAACGTTATCGTGACCAGGTTTCAATGCTCTTCCCCGCTGCGCCTGCGCAAAAGATGAGAAATCCTACGATTCGTAGCAGTCGAGATATTTGATTCCTGATCCGGTGTTGAAAATGACCACCCGTTCGTTGGAAGCGATTTTGCGGCTCGAAAGGAGCAATTTCAAAGCCGCAAAGCACGCGGCTCCTTCCGGAGCGACGAAAAGACCTTCGCTCGATCCTACTTCGCGAGTGACGCGCATCATTTCTTCGTCATCGACCGCGACTGCGCCACCATTGGATTGACGAAGAATTTCTAGGATAAGGAAATCGCCAATCGCTTTCGGAACGCGTAGTCCCGAAGCGCACGTGTGCGCATTTGGAAATTCTGCTGCCTTGGAATTGCCATTTTCAAAGGCGCGGACGATCGGCGCGCAGCCGGTGGCTTGGACAGAAAACATGCGCGGCCGTTCTTTTCCGATCCAGCCAAGCGTTTCCATTTCGTCGAACGCTTTCCACATTCCGATGAGGCCGGTGCCGCCGCCTGTGGGATACAAGATCACATCTGGGAGGCGCCAGTTGGATTGCTCGGCCAATTCGTATCCGAGCGTTTTTTTTCCTTCGACGCGATACGGCTCTTTGAGCGTGGACATGTCGAACCAGTCTTCAGCTGTTTTGCGTTTCGCGATCTCAGCACCGCAATCGGTGATGAGACCGTCGATGAGAGCGACTTGCGCTCCGAGCTCGCGACACTCGATGATGTTCGCGCGCGGCGTGTCGCGGGGCATGAAAATGTGGGCTTCGAGGCCGGCCCGGGCGGCATAGGCCGCGAGCGCTCCCCCGGCGTTGCCCGCGCTCGGGACTGCGACTTTTGTCGCGCCGAGATATTTCGCCATCGATACGGCAACAGCCATGCCGCGCGCTTTGAAACTCTGCGTCGGATTCTGCGATTCGTCTTTGATCCAGAGGTCAATATCCTCAGTGAACTTTTTCGCGCGCAACAGCGGTGTCCCGCCCTCGCCGAGTGAAAACGGCTCGACGCCATCGGGAAGGGGCAACAGTTCGCGATAACGCCACAATGATTTTTCACGCGCAGTCAAAGCCTCGCGCTTAAGCGCTCGGCCTGCCGCGGCAAGATCGACAACCACAAAAAGCGGTTTGTGACAGGAGGCGCAGAGATTTTGCAAACGCTGCCACTCGTGGCGCAGTCCGCACGATGTGCATTCAAGATGGCTCAGGAACACGCGACAATGGAGCGCAGATTTCAGGGTAGCGCACGCGTCTCGCGTGTTGGCGATTGCGTCCTCGCGATCGCGAACTTTTCTCAGGCTCTCCCATCTCCATCGCGAATGGAACCCCGCGACAAAGTTCGTTTCGGCGCGACGCCGAAACCAACACGCGAGACGCGTGCGCTACCCAGACAGAACGTGCGCTGTTTCGGATTTGCGCTTTGTGTTAAACAGAGCCGATGAAGGCAGCGCAAACCCGCCGGCCGTGGTATCGGCCGTCTTTGACGGTGCAGATCATGATCGGGCTGATCGTTGGCGGCGTAGTCGGCTGGCTGCGGCCTGATTGGGGGAACGCGGTTTATTTCCTGCGCGACATCTTCATTAACCTGATCAAATCGATCATCGCGCCGCTTGTTTTCTCGACCATTGTGGTCGGAATCGCCGGGGCCGGCGCGTTGCGAAAAGTCGGGCGAATGGGTGTTAAAGCGATCGTTTACTTCGAGATCGTCACCACCGCCGCGCTCTTTATCGGCTTGGCCGTCGTTAATTTCACAAGACCGGGTATCGGCGTGACGCTCGTGGCCAGCAACACCGATGTGGCGAAAGCAATCGGCCAGAGTCACCCCAAGACGCTGGTCGAAACGATTGTGCACGTTTTTCCCTCCAGCGTGATCGAATCGATGGTGCGCGGCGACGTGCTCCAAATCGTCGCCTTTTCGGTCCTGTTTGCGTTGGCCCTCTCGGCGATCGGCGAAAAAGGGCGGCCAATCGTGCGCGCGATGGAGAGCCTTTCGCAGGTCATGTTTAAGTTCACCAACTACGTGATGATGTTTGCGCCTTTTGGCGTCGGCGCGGCCATGGCGCACACCATCGGGACCCAGGGGCTGGGCGTGCTTCTTAATCTGGCCAGCCTGATTCTGTCACTTTATCTGGCCCTGATCATTTTCATCCTGCTGGTTTTTGGGAGTGTGATCGCGATCGCGCGCGTGCCGCTGCGACAATTCGTGCGGGCCGTGCGCGAGCCAGCCGCGCTAGCCTTTGCCACCACCAGCAGCGAATCGGCTCTGCCCAAGGCAATGGAACAAATGGAACGCCTGGGCGTGCCTCGGCACATTGTCGGCTTCGTTATGCCGACGGGTTATTCGTTCAACCTCGATGGATCGACATTGTATCTGGCAATGGCGTCGGTGTTTGTCGCCCAGGCGGCCGAAACGACGATGGGCTGGCGCATGGGGCTCGGTCAGCAGATCACGATGATGCTGACGCTGATGCTTACGTCCAAGGGTGTGGCCGCCGTTCCACGCGCATCGCTGGTCATTTTGTTGGCGACATTAAACACGTTTCTGCCGGCGGGACTCGGTCCCATCGGTGTTGCGATTATTTTCGGCGTCGATGAACTGATGGATATGGGACGCACTTGCGTGAACCTGATTGGCAATTGTCTCGCAACAGTGGTCATTGCGCGATGGGAGGGAGAATTCGATGATCAACGCGCGTGCGTATTTGGGACGCCAGCAGAAGCCGAGCTGGACCTGAAATCGGGCGACGTTGCCTTCGCCGACGCGGTCGCTCAAGGCGACTAAGAACAGTTTTCTCGTCGACGTGAACCGGCGTCGCGCTCTACGAGCATTAAAACTGAATTTTCACCTGCAGAGTTTTGACTAGAAACGACCATTGATCCGATGTAGCGGCGCTCGCCGCGGCGAGCGCTGAGTCAGTCAGGCGTTTGACACAAACGCCTTTACAACTCCGGCAATCATTTTCGGTCGATGTCGAATAGTCTTTGCCATTCATTCAAGATCGGCAATTTTTATGTGAAATGGGCATTGACACGACACCATCTCTAGTGAGAGTCGCAGACTCCCATTCATCAAAACCATGAAAAAAATCCTCGCAGCATTCTTAATATCCTCTTCGATTGCCTTGACCATTATTGCTCTTGGCGCGGGTCACGGCGGCAGTACGGGACCCAATGTGAACGCCGACAATTTTACAACTGGGCCCACAGTTGACACCTCGAGTGTGATCGTGCAGCTCAAGGGCGATCCGGTAAGCACGTATCCCGCTACCAAGCCAGCGCCGGGCAAGAAAATTGATTTCAATAGTAACACCGTTAAATCGTACCGCGCTCAGCTTGCGGCGTCACGCAACGATTTCAGAAATTGGCTGCGCGCGAGCGCACCAAAAGCGAAAATAACTAGTGAGTACGACATTTCGCTTAACGGGGTCGCCGCGCAACTTAACGGGACACCGCTGGAGACGATCACAGGCGCGCCAATGGTGCTGCAGGTTCAATACAACGCCCTCTACCATCCCAACCTGAGTGAGAGCTACAAGATCATCAACGCGTCGGGTGCCTGGGGTGCCGCGGGAGGCAGGTCCACCGCTGGGGCCGGCATCAAGATCGGCGATATCGACACAGGCATCGATGAGACGCACCCATTCTTCGATCCGACGGGCTTCAACTACCCGGCCGGGTTTCCCAAGTGCGACGCCGCGGATAGCACGACGCACCACCCCGACCAAGACTGCAAATACGTCTCGCCAAAGGTCATCGTCGCCAAAGTCTTCTACAACAAAGCCAAGCAGCAGGGTCTCGACGCCCAGGCCATCCAAGATCATGGGACGCACACCGCTGGGGACGCCGCAGGGGTGACCGGCAAGACTGCCGTGGTGAGCGGCGTGAGCATCGATGACATGTCTGGGATAGCGCCGGGAGCCTTTCTGGGTAACTACAACGTCTTCCCAGACGACGTCCTCAATGCCCGGAGCGAGGACATCCTCAACGCAGTCGATGCTGCGATCGCCGACGGGATGGACGTTCTCAATCTGTCGCTTGGCGGCGGATTCCATGGTAACAACGATCTCTTGGCGGCGGGTCTCGACGACGCGGTCGATGCGGGCGTGGTCGTGGCCGTAGCGGCTGGTAACAGCGGTCCCGGGGCAGGCACCCTTGAGTCACCCGGTCGCGCGCGCAAGGTCATCACGGTTGGCGCGAGCACAAACCAGCATTTCGTCGGCCAGCCATTCACGTATCCGTCGGGTGGTGCCACGACCGTAGGTGCTGCGGTGGGTGAATTCGATGCCTTGCCAACAGCTTCGTACGATTTATTCGACACGGCTTCTGACGGGTGCACCAGCGTATCGGCCGGAGCGTCCGGCAAGCTCGCGATCATCGATCGTGGGACGTGCACCTTCAGCCAGAAGGTCGCGAATGCCAAAGCGGCAGGTGCTGTTGCCGTGCTCATAATCAACAATGTCGCCGGTGACCTATCGCCATGGCCAAGACGGCCGGCTTCGACGATAATAGACATCCTGGCCGGCTTTAGCAGCCAAGGCCCGACGGCCGTCGACTTCGCCGTCAAGCCTGACCTGACCTCGGTGGGCGTCAACGTCCTCAGCTCGATCACCTGCGTGGGCAAGGGCGGAGGCTGCCCTGACGACGGTACCGGATGGGCCTTCTTCAGCGGCACGTCGATGTCGACGCCGCACATTGCGGGCTCGGCTGCCGTACTGCTGGATCTCCATTCGACCTGGTCGCCCGCGCAAGTCAAGTCGGCCCTCGTCAACCGCGCCGACTTGGTGATCAAGGATGCCAAGACCGGCCTGCACGACATCGGCCCGACAGCGCAGGGCACCGGGCGCGAGAATCTCTCCGTAGCGGCCGATGGGACAACGTGGCTAGATCCCGTTTCGGCGAGTTTTGGGAAGGTGACCGTAGGCCATCCGACCTCGTTTACTATGACACTATTCAACCCCACGGGCAGCGACCAGACGTTCAGCGTCTCGACGACAATGTTCACCCCGGATACGTTCGGGGACACTGTCCCCAGCATTTACGATGCTGGGACCCTGAGCGCTGGCGATAGCCGAATCACCGTCCCAGGCAGTGTGACCGTGCCGGCCAATGGTTCGACCACGTTGACGGTGAGTGTCAATGCGGCTCACGGCGACGTGGTCCAAGGTTGGATCAATCTCGATGGCGCTGGATCGAACGATCTGCACTTCGCCTACTACGCGGTCGTCGGCCCATAGGACGCGTAAGATAGTTCTACGAAACAGGGGCGCGGGTAAAAACCGCGTCCCTGTTTTTTTGCGCGGGCGAGATGCAAGATCGACAATGGTGAATTGTTCAATATTAAAGTGGTCGCATGCCAACCGTCCACACGCTCGATAGTGCAATCTGTCTCTTGCAGGCGCTGATCTCTGCATTTCTCGCTATTCTTTTCCTTCAGTCGGGCATTGATAAAGTTGTGGATCGGCGGGGCAACCTGAAATGGTTGCAAGGACATTTCGCTAAAAGTCCCCTGGCGGGAATTGTGCCCGCGATGGTGACCGCGATCACTATCCTTGAGATCGCCGCCGGAGCGCTGAGCGCGATTGGAAGCGTGGTGATAATTTTCTCGCGGGGTTCGACGATTGCATTTTATGGCGCAGTAATTTCCGCCGTCGCGATTCTCGCGCTGTTCTTCGGACAACGGATGGCAAAGGATTATGCTGGAGCGGCCGTCCTTGTTCCGTATTTTCTGCTGGCGCTCGCCGCGATTTACCTGCTCGCGCTGCGGTGAACCGTTATCTTTTGGCGATCTTGGGCGGGAAGAGCCAGAGCAGCCTGCCTTTGTGCGATGAAAGATCAACATCCACCAGCGCGACACCACCCTTCGAAAGTTTCAGGGATGCGCCGGTCAAAGCAGCTATCGTTCTCGTAAAATCAGGTTCGTGACCGACGACCATCAAACTCTCCACGGAGTGTTTGTTAATTATTTGTTCCAGCTCCGCGGCCCCAAATCCAGGCGCCAGACGCTGTTCTTCGCGACACTTCACATCCAGGTGTTCCGCCGCGATTTCCGCCGTCTGGGCTGCGCGCGGCAACGGACTGGTCAAAATTAAGTCCGGTCGCACTTTAAGCCGGACAAGAAACGCTGCGACCTCGTGCATCTCTTTCTTACCGCGTTTAGTCAAAGGACGTTCGTCGTCCGATTTTTTCCAGTCCGGCCAATCGGCTTCGCCATGTCTGAGGAAATAAAGTTCCATAATTGTTTTATTCGCTTTTCTAAAGGATCTGCCATTTTGGCCGCCGTGTGCGCGGGTCGATTTGCCACAGACGCATTCCACCCAGGAATGCATTGCGATTATGCCCACGTTCGACGCCCTGTGGAAGCTCATCCAATTTCTTGGCGTTGCCACCGCCCAGCACGATGTAATCGGCGATGAGCGATTTCTTCAACTGGACGAGCGCGTGCTCGACGTCGCGCCGCCAGGTTTTCTCGCCGAGTCGCGCCAAACCCGGTTTGCCAAGATAATCTTCAATGATGCTGCCGTTACGATAAGGCAGGTCTCCGAGTTCGAGCGGGAGAACGTAATTGTCCCAGACAAGGGCTGAGCCAAGTCCGGTGCCGAGCCCGAGAAAAAGCATCCGGCGACCATGATAACTGCCCAGTGCCTGCATGGCGGCGTCGTTGATGACGCGGACTGGTTTGCCAAACGCTTTCTCGAAGTCAAATCCGACCCATCCCTTGCCCAGATGTTTGGGCTCGCTCACGATCCGCCCGTCGCGCACGGGCGCTGGGATCCCCATCGAGATCGCATCGAATTTCCAGTCGCTGACCAATGGTTTCATCTCCGCCACGATCGCGCGCGGCGTCGAGTTCAGTCCGGATTTGAATTTTCGTTTGTCACGACGCGAAATCATCAATTTGACGTTTGTTCCGCCGACATCGACTACCAGGATTTGTTTCTTCATTGCTTTTTGGTGTCGGCGATAGAGGTAATTGGAGTCAGTTTTTCGGCCACCGCGCTTTTTGGTTTGCGGGTTTTTTCCGCCAGGCGACGCGAACGCTCCCGGAACTGTAACTGGGCCTGCTCGCGCGGCTCTTTCCCTTCCGGCTTCAGCCGCCGGTAGCTCCCGTCCGGCTGCAGTTCACGCGCTTTCACCCGGTCATGGACAAATTTCGGCAGGATCCCGTCGATAATTTCGTCGCGCAGGTCCGGTTGCTCGATCGGAAAAGCAATTTCGACGCGCCGGAAAAAATTGCGTGGCATCCAATCGGCGCTGGAGAGAAACACCTCCCGTTGACCGGCATTCTCAAAATAATAAATCCGGCTGTGCTCGAGAAAACGGCCCACAATGCTGAAGACGCGGATGTTTTCGCTCAACCCGGGGATTTTTGGCCGCAAGCTGCAAATGCCCCGGACGATCAAATCAATGGTCACATCGGCGCAAGAAGCTTCGTAAAGTTTCTCGATAGTCTCCTGATCGACGAGATGATTGAGTTTAGCGATGATGCGGCCCGGTTTGCCCGCCAGCGCATGATCGCGCTCGCGCTCGATCTTGCCGATCAATCGTTTGTGAAGATCGAACGGAGCGACGAGCAATTTTTTCAGGCCGGGATAGCCGGCGAGACCGGTGAGTGTGTTGAAAACCACCGCTACCTCTTCGGTTAACTGCGGCTCGCATGTGAACAGGCTAAAGTCAGTGTAAATGCGAGCGGTGCGCGGATGATAATTGCCGGTGCCTAGATGGACGTAATGACGAAGGCGATCGGCGTCGCGTCTCACAATGAGGAGCGCTTTGCAGTGCGTCTTTAAGCCGACGACACCGTAAACGACGTGCGCGCCGGCTTCTTCGAGCTGCCTCGCCCATTGAATATTGGCCGCTTCATCAAACCGGGCGCGCAACTCGACCAACGCAGTGACCTGTTTCCCAGCTACCGCTGCGTTAATCAGGGCCTGAACGATCGGAGAATCGCCGCTGGTGCGATAAAGGGTGATTTTGATCGCGAGCACCTGCGGATCCTGCGCAGCCTCTTCGATCAATTCGACAACTGGATCGAAACTTTCGTAGGGATGATGCAGAAGCACATCCTGACCGCGCATCACTTCAAAAATGTCCACATGCGGAGGGAGCGCCGGATCACGCGCGGGTTGGAATGGCCGGTCCCGCAGCTTGGCGAACGCATCGTTCGTCACCAACGGCATGAGATGGGTCATTGAAAGGGGACCATCGAGCTTGTAGACGTCGGCGTCCGTCAGGTTGAAGAACTTGAGCAGCAAAGCGCGGAAATCCTTTGGACAATCGGCCTCTACTTCCAGACGCACAGCATTGCCGCGGCTGGAGCGCCTCAGCTCTTGTTCAATCGTGCGCAAGAGATTTTCCGCTTCCTCCTCGTCGATGTAGAGATCGCTGTTTCGCGTGACGCGGAACGCGTGAACGCCGTCCAGGATCAGGCCGGGAAACAACTCGCCGATGTGCTGCTTAATGAGGGAAGCGAGGTAAATGTAAACCCAGGGCTCGTCTTCTCCCTTTCCGCGCGGCATTGCGATCAGGCGTGGAAGCACGCGCGGCACCTGCACAATCGCATGAAGCCGTTCCCCGCCGCGTTGCGTCTTGGCGCGGATAAGCAAGTTGTGGCTCCTGTTCAAGAGCTGCGGGAAAGGGTGACTGGCATCAACAGCGAGCGGCGTGAGCATTGGAAAAACTTCTTCTTGAAAATACCTGTGCGCCCAGGCCGCGCGTCTTGCGCTCAATTCGGTCATCCTGGGAATGCGGATGCCATTTTTTGCGAGCAAGGGAAGGATCTCTTCGTTCCAGAGTGAGTACTGCGCGGCCACCAGTTCGCGTACGACCCGCTGGATGTTGTTAAATGTCTCGGTTGGGCTCAAGCCATCCGGTCCCACGTCGCTAGTCTCGCTTTCGATCTGCTGTTTGATGCCGGCGACCCGAATCTCAAAAAACTCGTCCAGGTTAGAACTAAAAATCGAAAGAAACTTGACGCGTTCGATGAGCGGCTGGGTCGGATCCTGTGCTTCTTCGAGGACGCGACGATTAAACTCGAGCCAGCTCAACTCGCGATTAATGAAATTCCGCGGATCGGAGAAACGATTTGCTACGGGAACATCGTTCCGCAGGAGTTCGACTCCGGCGGATGGTTCGTCGGCACTGGTCTTGGCAACAGCTATCGGCATTTACGTCTTTGTTGAGTCCGTGACCGAAAAAACGGCCACGCGCGATTCAAGCAACCACTGCTTGGAAAATTAGGCAAGAGCCAGACATGCCGCCACGGGCCGCGTCATGCTGTGGTCGCGGCAGTTTGATGCCGGATTTCTTCAGCGGCAGCGGCATAAACTGCCTCTTCGGCAATATTGGTGGCGTGTCGCCCACGCGTTCGAGGCAACGGCCAACGAAAATCAGATTCAAGTTCGTATCGCTGCTCCTTTTTGTGATTTTCGCGGTTGTCCGGAAAGCGCGGGATAGCAGCAGCAAGGAACAATCCGCCGATCAGGTTTGCAGCTAACCCACACCTGCTTTCATTAGTGCGTTTCTTATCGCTCAAAACGCCAGATGCACAGAGCTTCGTTAAAGCTCAAATGATGCCACGTGCAGCTTATCATCGAACTGTTGTGCCAAAAGGCTCTCGGTTGCCGTCGCCCGCGCGCCGGAGGATAATCGCCCTCGTGGCGACGACAGGTTCTCGGTGCATTTTGGCACTTTTGAAGAGCGTCTATCTTTCCGGGCCCATATTCTCGCGTTTGAAAATGAAAAAACATTTTCTCACACTGCACACGACGCTCTCACCGGAGACGCTTAAGGAAAAGCTGCAACATTGGGAGCCGTGGCGCCATCGGATCGACTTTGATAACGGCGTTTCAACAATGGACTTGAAACGTGGCAGCCACTTTTCCGAACACCCATTAAAGAAGGTCAGTCTGTTCCAAACGGTCATTCCCTTTGAGAATATCTCTGCTGCCAGATTGCTCGATATCGGTTGCAACGCTGGATACAACTCGATCTACGCGGCTATGAAGTACCACTTTCTCACGACAGGAGTAGATATTTCTCCGCGCCACATCGAAGTTTCAAAGTTCCTGGCCAGTCTGAGCGGCGTATCTTGCGAGTTCCTTTGTGAAAGTGCGGAGACTTTCAGTCGGCCAGGCGAGTTCGATTTCGTTCTTCATTTCGGGACGCTATATCATCTACCAAATCCGTTGCTCTCGCTTGAGCGAAGTTTCGAGAACCTAAAGCCCGGCGGCTACCTCGCGCTAGAAACGCAAGTTTACGATCATCCACAGGATCCAAACATCTGTTATTTCATGCATGCGCAAAATAACGACCCGAGCAATTTTTGGGCGCTGAGCACACCTGTTCTGAAAAAGAATCTCGAATTGATCGGATTTGCCAACATTCAAGAGGTTAAAAGATTCGTCAATCCGCTACTGGCGGACCATATGGCCCGTATATTCGTTAGCGCGCGCAAACCTTCGTACTAACGCAGGTTTGTGACAATTGTTCCCGCGACGGTACCTCGCTGAGAGCTTGCGATCCCGCCTTCTGAACAGTTTTGAAACGAGTTAACTAGGCGACCTTGGATTCCGACGTGGGCTGGGCGGCGTCCTTCTCCAGCGCGACGTTCAACGCCTCATCGACGTTTTCGACCGGAATGAATTTGAGTTTTTGTTTCGCTTCCTCCGGTACATCGACAAGGTCTTTTTCATTGAGCTTCGGGATGATCACGGTGGAAATGCCAGCGCGCATAGCGGCCAAACTTTTCTCCTTCAAGCCTCCGATCGGCAGCACAAGTCCGCGCAACGTGATTTCGCCGGTCATGGCGACATCGGGGCGCACCGGCGTGTTGCTAAAGAGCGAAGCGAGCGCGGTGAACATGGCAATGCCCGCTGACGGGCCGTCCTTTGGCACGGCGCCGGCCGGAACGTGCACGTGGATGTCGATGTTGCGGAAATCCTCCGGCTTGGCGCCGATCTGGCTGTTGCGGCTGCGCACGAGACTCAGCGCAGCTTGGACTGATTCCTTCATCACTTCGCCGATGTGTCCGGTGAGCGTTACGCTGCCCTTCCCGGGATAGCGGGTCGCTTCGATGTGCAACACTTCGCCGCCGGCAGGCGTATAAGCCAGACCGGTGGCGACGCCTGGCTGACTTGTTTTGAGTTTCGTTTCGCGAACGTACTTGGCTGGCCCGAGTAGTTCGGCCACTCGTTCCGGCGTGATCGTGACGCGTTCAGCTTTTCCACGAGCAACCTGCGCCGCCACTGCCCGGCAGACCGCGCCGATTTGCCGTTCCAATTCGCGAACGCCGGCCTCGTGCGTGTAATCATTGATAATCCGGCGGAAGGCTTCGTCCTGCCACTCGCATTGCTCTGGTTTGAGGCCGTTTTCCTCGAGCTGCCGCCGAACCAAATATCTTTTTGCAATCTCCAGCTTCTCTCGCTCGGTGTATCCGGGCAGCGAAATCACTTCCATTCGGTCGCGCAACGGCTCCGGCACACCATCCATATAATTCGCAGTTGCGATGAAGAGCACCTGCGACAGATCGAAGGGCACATCGAGGTAGCGATCGAAAAATGTATTATTCTGGCGTGGATCGAGCACTTCTAGCAGCGCACTCGCCGGGTCACCGCGGAAATCGGTGCCGATCTTATCGATCTCATCGAGCATCATCACGGGATTGCGCGTCCCCGCCCGGCGCAACTCTTGAATGATGCGGCCCGGCATGGAGGCGATATAGGTGCGGCGGTGCCCGCGAATCTCCGCCTCGTCTCGGATACCGCCCAAACTCATCCTCACAAATTTTCGACCGAGTGCGTCGGCGATCGACTGACCGAGGCTGGTCTTGCCAACACCGGGCGGGCCAAGAAAGCAAAGAATGGGACCGTGCCCCTGCGGGTTCAATTTGCGCACGGCAAGATATTCGATCAGTCGCCGTTTTACTTTTTCCAAATCGTAATGATCGCGATCCAAAATTTTCTGCGCCTGATCGAGATCGAGATTGTCCTGGCTGAGTTTCGACCACGGCAGCTCCGCGATCGTTTCGACATAGCTCACGATCACGGAATACTCGGGACTGGCGGGTGGAATGACGTCGAGACGCTTCAATTCCCGATCGGCTTGTGCCAGGACATCGTCAGGCGGCTTTGCTTCTTCCAGGCGTTTACGCAGCCGCTCGATCTGGTCAGTCGCCCCGGCTTCTTCTCCGAGCTCGCGTTGGATGGCCTTCATCTGCTCGCGCAAATAAGCGCGCCGTTGCGCATCGGAAAATTGCGACTGCACATCCTGCTGCAGCTTCTGTTGAATTTGTGCGATCTCGAGCTGTGCTGAAATAGCCGTCTGCACCGTGGCCAGGCGCTTCTCAACGCCGAGCCCCTCGAGGATCGCCTGTTTTTGCGCGGTCTCGACATTCAAATTCGGCGCGAGAAAATCGGCTAGTTGTTCCGGATCCTCGATGCTGAGCACGGCTGCGCGCGCTTGTTCGGGCACATCGGGGGTTAGCTCGAGAAGCTTCGCAGCCGAATCGCGCAAATTCCGGAAAGTCGCTTCCCATTCCTTGGTGGCGGCTGGCAGCTTGGAATCCAGCAACTCGACTTCGGCCCGAAGATATGGAGCTGTGGCGATAATCTTGCGCAGCGCAAAGCGGCGGAGACCTTGCACCACAATGATAAGATGATCGTCCGACTGGCGTATAAGCTTCAAAACGATTGCCGCCGTGCCGATTGAATAGAGATCTTGTGGCTGCGGATCTTCCTTCGTCTCATCGCGCTGGGTCAGTAAACCGATGATTTTTGTTTGCGGCAGCGTTTCGTCGAGCAGGTTAATCGATGCGGCCCGGCCAACCGTCAGAGGAAGAATCGTCCCTGGAAAAACAACGAAGCTCCGCAACGGCAGAATCGAGAGCACATCGGGAATTTGGGGCGCCGAACTCGCAGCGGCGCCTCCCATTGCAGTCGCACCCGATGGCGCCGATTTTGCATCCGTGCCTTTTTGCAAGGCGGTTAACGGCTCTTCATTCATGATTTCAGTGGCAGCGAGATCCATAGGAGCCCGTTTCGTTGCTCGGCATGTACTTTTTCAATATCCACTAGCGCCGATAAACGCACCTCGCGCTCGAACGGCCCATAATCAATCTCCATGGCGAGCAATTGCACGGCGCGTCCCTCAGCATGTGTCGGCTCGGGCACGTCGCGGACACCTCGCAGAATGAGGCGCTCTGACTCGACCGTGAGATCGATGCGTGAGCGTTCAACTCCGGCAAGATCGACACAGACACGAATGCATTTGTCGCAACGATAGGCATTGATGGCTGGTTGCCATGTATGCGCGCCGATCCGCGAAAACTGCAAACGCGGCAGCTCAGAGGTCACGTCATGGAGCGCGCCGTGCAGCCAGCGCAGGTTAATGCTGCGGTTTGGATCCATCGCAAAACAAACTTCGACCCCACGCGCTCAATTTTCAACCGAAGCACGATCATCACTGCGCGAATTGCGGCGCGAAATTCCCGTCGTCCTATGTGACAGGAATTTTCTTCCGGCGCTGCTGCGTCCCTGGGCGCTTGGGAAGTGTCAAACGCAACACATCGGATCTTATCGCGTTTTCCCCGGACCCCATAAGGCGCGACCGGGTTTGGCGCCGGTGTGCTCGCCCTCTTTGAGCACTTGCACGCCATTCACAAAAACGTGTTTCATGCCAACCGCGTATTGATGCGGTTTATCGAACGTGGCGCGATCGGAAATCGTCGCCGGATCGAACACGACGACATCGGCGAACATTCCCTCTTTAATGAAACCGCGATGATTGAGGCCGAGATTTGTCGCAGGCAATCCGCTGAACCTGCGAATGGCTTCTTTCAGCGGAATCACTTTTTCATCCCGCACGTATTTGCCAAGAACACGCGCGAAATTTCCATACGCGCGCGGATGCGGGTTCGATTTCAGGAACACGCCCTCCAGAGCTTGGGACGCTTCATCAGAGCCGAATGAAATCCATGGCTTCGTCAGTTCTTTTTTGACGTTCTCCTCCGACATCAGGAAATAAATCGACTCTATTCGGGACTCGTCTTCGGCGATCAAATCCATAATGGTTGTAATCGGATCTTTGCCGCGCATCTTCGCCACTTCCGCGAGCGATTTTCCCGTGAGCGGTTTCAGTTTTTCGGATTTGAATCCGACGAGCAAGATTCTGTCGGGCGAACCTGCGCCAATATAAAGATTTTCCCACTCATCACTGTCTTTTCCGACCTCTGCGGCAATCCTTTCCCGCGTCGCGGGATCGCGCAGCCGTTTGAACAGCGCGGGATAACCGCCGTCTTCGGTCCATGGCGGCAGACATGCGTCGAGCCCGGTTCCTGCAGCCGGGTACGTGTACATGTCCGCAGTAATCTTCAGTCCCTCTTTTTGCGCGGCTTCGATTCGCGAAAGTAAATTGTCGACCTTCGACCAATTCTGATGTCCGGCTGCCTTGATGTGATAGACCTCTGCTGGAATTCCTGCCTCCCGACTGATTCGGATTAATTCATCCAGCGCTTCAAGTAGCCGGTTTCCCTCGCTGCGCATGTGCGAGATGTATTTGCCACCGTATTTCGCGGCGACCTTGCAGAGCTCGATCAACTCCTCGGTCTTCGCGTAAAACGCTGGCGGATAAATAAGTGAAGTGCCAATCCCGAGCGCGCCCGCTTCCATCTCTTTGCGCACGAGCTCGCGCATTTGATCGAGCTGTTCCGGTGTCGGCGGCTTATCTTCGAAACCGATCACGTATTCGCGGATGGTAGTCGCGCCGATGAACGAAGCCACATTGCACGAAACGCCGCGGCTCTCGAGATAATGGAGATATTCCGCGAGCGTGTTCCATTTGATGTCGTATTTAATGTCTCCTTGCGTGCGCAGCATGTGATCGCGCACCCGATCGTTCACCGGGCCCATCGATTCGCCTTCGCCCATGATCTCGGTCGTGATGCCCTGCCGAATCTCGCTCTGCGATCGCCCATCCTGAATCAACGATACGGTTGACCACGAGAGCATGTTAATGAACCCGGGCGCGACGGCGAGCCCCGTCGCATCGACAACCGTTTTCGCTTTCGCCGTCCTGAAATCGCCGACGCCCGCAATCCGATCACCGCGAATCCCAACATCAGCGTGTTTCGGTCCGCCGCCGGTGCCATCGAAAACCTTGCCGCCTCTGATAATAATGTCGAAATCTGCGCCACCTGGCGATGGCGCTGGATCCTTCGCGAACATCCCGAACACGATTGTTACGAAAACAGCGAGGCAAAAGAAATTCCGCTTCATCGCGCTGATTCAAGGCGTGTCGAGCGATGATGTCGATTTGAAAACGTTTGTTGAGGCTAAGCCGTACAGCACGCTTCCGTCGCCGGCGCACAGCACGAACCTGTTGTCGTGGCCAAAGGCGCGACACGGCGATCGCGGGCCTTGCAGCTCGCGCGCGGCGGTTCGAGCAACACACGCGTCGTGGTTTGATCGCGCGCTACCGAACGAACGTGATATGTCGATGGGAAGAAATTTTCGTCGCCGTATTCGATTCGAACTTCGGCATTGAGGTTGAGCGGAATCATCCCGCGCACCTTTTCGAAAATCTTCAAGAATTTCGCCGCCGTCATGTATTCGTTAGTGGCGTGTGACGGCACCCAAAGTTGGACGATCGTTTCCTGCCAGCGGTTGGTTTGTCCCCCGCAATCGACCGTCTCGAACGAGGCTGCTTTTAGTTCTGTGAGATGGTAACCGCTGTGCACGGTGTGGCCTTCAAGATCGACAAAGATCAACTGATTGTTCGGCCTAGCGCGCAATCCGGAGATGAATTCATTCGTTTTCATTTGTTTTTTGTTCCGTCCGGTTTCCTTAGACTGGTCCTGCAGCAAATCTTGTTTCTCCTGTATCGCTCGCCATTCATGCGCTCGTCTTTCGCCATCCACTCGCGCAATCCGGTGAGGACGTGGCGGATTAGCGGATCGCCATGTTTTGCCCAACGATAATGCATCCATTTCCCATTACGGCGCGCTTCCACAAGTCCGGCGCGTTTGAGATGGGCAAGGTGCCGCGACACTTTCGGCTGCACGACTCGGAGGGTATCGGTCAATTCGCAGACGCAGGTCTCGCCACACGCCAGCAAGTTCAGCAAACGCAACCGTGTCGGATCGGCCAACGTCTTGAAGAGAAAGGCCGGCTCGCCATTGCCCCGTGTTTTCATCGGCTATACATATACGGAAAAACGTATATGTCAAATGATGGCGGAGCGTACTATGGAGATTGAGGCGACCGATTATTTTTCGTTTCCTCAAGTAACTTTACCAGCTGATCTTTCCATAACGCCGCGACCGTGTGGCTGCCGTGGCCGCGCGTTTTGTCGCTGAATGGAATCAGCACCGCACGGCCCTTTGGCAGGCGCTTGATTTCGCGCTCGATAATCCCGAGTTCAGGCGGATTAATCAGATCGTCGGCGGAATTGATGGCGAGAAGCGGCGCACGAATTGTTTCTAGCTTGGGGCCTGGATCGTAGTCGCGTGACGCTTCCACTGCATAAAGCACGTCATTCGCATCGCCGGTGTTCACGTGTTCATCGACAAACTTGTCGAGCACCTCGTCCGTCTTGGCTAGCGTTGGCGCATCTTTTTGCCGCAAAACTGGATTGCTGCTCATGAACCAGAGCATTTCCGCGGTGGTTCGCAGGCTCGGCGGCTGAGTCTTGTAATCGCCGCCGCTCCACGCCGGATCGTTGCGGATTGCGTCGATGATCATGCGACGCCACCCGCGATTGCGCCCTGAAATCTGTGTAGGCAAACTCGCCAGCGGCATGAGCGCATCCATGAAATCGGGATGCAACTCGCCCCACAACCAGGTATGCATCCCGCCCATCGACGTGCCCATGACCAGCCGCGCGTGATTCATGCCGAGTCCTTCAGTTAGCAGGCGATACTGCGCTTCCACCATGTCGATGTATCCGTAGCGCGGGAATTTTGCGTGCATGCCGTCGCTCGGCTTGCTGGATTTGCCGTGACCGATCCCGTCTGGCAGCACGATGTAAAATTTCGTGGCATCAAGCGGCTGATCTTTCCCGAACAGTTCGCCGGCAAACTCCGGCCGAATAAATTGCGCGCCGCTGCCCGTTGTCCCATGCATGATGAGAACTACGTTGATCGTCTCGCCTTGCGCATCTTTCTCCGGCTTTCCGAGCGTCCGATAATGGAGATGCAACTCCGGTAACCTTTCGTCTGAAGTAAATTTGAAATCGCGAACGACATAATCGCCTTCCGTAGGCGTGGGATAATCGGCTGCGAATACGAAGCTCGCGGTGAAGATCGCCGAGACAAAGGTCAGGCTGCGAATTCTTGGAATCATGTTAACGATGGAGTTGGCGTTCGGCTTGAATGCGTTTGAGCAGCTCGGTGTGGGTGTGTTCCAAGTCGTTAGCAAATTTCACCGTTGCTTGTAGAGCTTCAGGATATATCTCGAACCGTTTTCGCAATTTCTTGGTGGCCGGATCGTAAAAGAACGAAATGTCCTGGTCGAGATTCGGCACGATTAGTTCATCGCTTAACTTCTGATATCGCGCCATGCGGCTGAGTCCCCAGCGGATAACCGACTCGTCGTTGCGCAGAGCGGTGAGCGTCTCCAAGTCGAGCAGCTGGATGCCGCCGGATTGAAGCAGCGTGGCGAAGTCGGCCGGGCTGTAGTCGGTCGTGAAAACAAACGGATGCAGCGGCGGCATCTCACCAGCGTCGAGCGCGCGCCGAAACTGCGCGGCTTCGCGTTCTTGTTCCGCGCGGTTAATTTTTCCGCTCTCGATTCCTTCCCGCAGCGTTTGCTCGATCGACGCCAGAATTCGGTCGCGCCGTTCTGTATCCTGCCGATGCTGCTGATAGTTGCTCAGCCAAAACGCAGTGTACACGCCAACAAAAATCAAGACCAGCTCCGCCACCGAGCGCCCAGCCCGAAACAGAAACGGCGCCTTCCGATTAGCGGTTGCTGTACTCATCGGCCTTGGCGTCATACGCGCCTCTACAATTATCAACGGGGCAGCGGTTGTTCCATGTTCGCGAGCGCATAGGCAAGGACTGTGACAACAGCGGAATTTTCCGCCAATTCTTTCGGCACGATCTTGTCCAGCGTGTCCGCAGCCGTGTGGTGATAATTGAAATAGAAACGGCTGTCTTGAATTGGACTAAAAGCGGGAACATTGGCCTTCTCCAGTGGCTCGATGTCGGCGCCACAATGTTCTACGAAATTAAGCATGCCAGCGCCGGATTCCTGCAAAATTGCCGCGACCGGCGCGAGCATCTTTTTCACTTCTGGTTTTCCCTTGATGTTGATGCCGAGCGGATGGCCGGCGCCGCCATCTGTTTCCATCGCCGCAAAATGCCTGGACATCTCTTTCTCGTGATCTTTGCCGTACTGTTTTGATCCGGCCAGACCATTCTCTTCATTCATCCACGCAATCACGCGAATCGTGCGTTTCGGTTTGAGATGAAGGTTTTGGATCAGATTCGCCGCCTCCATCGAAACGGCGACGCCCGCAGCATCATCGATTGCGCCTGTGCCCAGATCCCATGAGTCCAAGTGACCGGAAACGATGATAACCTGTTCTGGATGCTCGCTCCCTTTGATGTCGCCAATGACGTTGTAGCTCTCCACATCCGGTAATTGCTGCGGCGTGAGGGTCAGTTTCATTTTCACCGGTCCTTGCCGGACCAGATCGACTATCAGATCCGCATCCTCAGCGGTAACTGCGCCGGCTGGAATTTTCGGTGCATCATCTGCGTATGTTGTTTGCCCCGTGTGTGGAAGCCGGTAATCCGCGCCGCCAACCGAACGAATCAGGCACGCGACAGCGCCCTGTCGCGCGGCCGCGCTCGGACCGTCGCCGCGATAAACAACGGCTTCACCGTACGCTTCGCCACCACGACCTTCCGCGGCCATTTGTTTATCGAACGGATAATTGAAGAGTACAATCTTGCCTGCGACTTTGTCGCGAGGCAGCGATTTCAATTCGTCAAAATTTTTGACAGTGATCAGTTCGGCTGTGATTCCATCCGTCGGCGTAGCGACGCTTGCGCCGAGCGCGCACAAAACAATTTTCTGCGTCGTGTTCTCCGCCTGACCTGGAAACTGAACGAGCGCCGCGGTTTCTTCGCCGCGCACCCAATGCGGCACCATCACTCTCTCGAGCTGCACTTCGCAGCCCAGGGCCTTCAATTCACTCGCAATGTACTGAACTGATTTGGCCGCCTGCGCCGATCCGCTCAAGCGCGGCCCGATGTTATTCGCCAGATGCGCAACCTGCTTGTATGCGTAATCGCTATTCAACGCCGCCTGCTGCAGTCGTTTCAAATCCGCCAGCGTTTGCGGCGAGAAGACAACTGGTGTCGGTGATGGCGAAGCGTTCGAGTTCGGCGGCGCCATGGGCGTTTGTTGCGCATCAACTCGCAGAGCGCAAAAAAACAATGAGAGCAGGAGCAGACAGATCACACGAAATCGGTTTTTCAAGCGGAGCGGCGGTTACTTCACTTTATTAAACTCGATTTCCTCACCGAAAAGCTCAGGGTTCCTTTTCTCTTGGAATCGATGTTCGTCGAAATCGATCAAGCAATACGACCGCCAGAGCTCGGGAACAAGCTCAGCTCTTTCCGCAATTATTTGGGGAGCTTCGACGCAATCACGTCGATCTTCTCGATCGAAGGAGATTTCGCCAGAAGCTCGGCCGCTTTCTCCATCAAGGCCTGGGCCACCTTACCATTCAGATGCGCATCCCGACCGGAGTCATCCGCGAACGTGTCGAAAATCCCGTACCTGGACGGTCCGA
>WNFY01001187.1_pt1 | contig 29356 bp, 28 predicted proteins | sample 5400091 | NCBI WGS metagenome assembly WNFY01 (sample SAMN13153364, study PRJNA577476) | soil metagenome | isolation source: 60 cm soil or saprolite under grassland replicate 1 | place: USA:California | collected 2016-06-15 | reverse complement strand
GCGCCTGAAACTTTCAGGTAAACCTCGTTCCACACCACCACTTCAAGCATATCGGCCCGGTCTTCGATCCAAACGACAGCGAATGGCTTGCCCTCTTTTCTTGTAAACTTTTTCTCAACGTTCACAATCGCACCGGCAATCCTGAACGGTGCGCGATCGTCCAGATCAGCCAGTGAAGCGATCGAGCGATACCTTTTCGCCGCGAAAACATCCGCATACGCGTCGAGTGGATGGCCGCTGACGTAAAAACCAAGCAGTTCCTTCTCGTAGGAAAGCGTTTGATGCTCGCTCCAGGGAGCGGCTGGCCTTTTTCTTGATGCAGTGGGAGCGGTCGCTTCATCGAAGAGCGAAACTTGCCCGGCGATCCTGTCGCGCTGCGCTGCGGCGGACGCACTAACGGCGTCATCGATACAACTAAAAAGTTCGGAACGATCTCGGGCCAGGAAATCGAATGCGCCGGCCTTGATAAGGCTTTCAAGCATCTTGCGATTGGCAACGCGCGAGTCCAGTCGCGCGCAGAAATCCTCCAGCGAAGCGAATGCTCCTCGCTGTTCGCGTTCGCGAATTGCCGCTTCCATGGCCATTTCGCCGACGTGTTTGATCGCCGCAAGACCGTAACGAATGGCGCTGTAGCCGGGATCGGCGATCCCGGCGCCGGCATCATCGATGCCGGCTACAGTTTCGGGCGTGAATTTCAAGCCGCTCTTGTTAATATCCGGCGGCAGGATGGAAATGCCCATCCTCCTGCACTCGCCGACGAAAACCGATATTTTTTCCGTGTTGTTGATTTCGTTGCTCAGCAAACCCGCCATGAATTCCACCGGGTAGTGTGCCTTGAGGTACGCGGTTTGATAACTGATCACGCCATAGGCTGCGCTGTGGCTCTTGTTAAATCCGTAACCGGCGAATTTTTCCAGCAAATCGAAGATCGCATTCGCTTTTTTCTCAGAGATCTTGTTTGCGCGCGCACAGCCTTCGATGAAATTTTTTCTCTCTTTGGCCATCTTCTCCTTGTCTTTCTTGCCCATGGCGCGCCGGAGAAGATCGGCTTGGGCGAGTGAATAACCGGCAAGTTTGCTTGCTGCAGCCATGACCTGTTCCTGGTAAATCATCACGCCGTACGTCTCGGCGCAGATATCTGCGAGCAGCGGATGCAGATATTTGATCGGCGTAATCCCCTTTTTCGCTTTCACGTATTCGGGAATGAGTTCCATTGGCCCCGGCCGGTAAAGCGCGATAAGTGCGATGATGTCGTCGAGCTTCTTTACGTCGAACTGCTTCGACAAACTCGTCATCCCACCAGACTCCATCTGGAAAAGACCAATCGTTTCGCCGCGGTTATAGAGAGCAAACGCAGCGGCATCATCGAGTGGAATGTCCTTCAGCGAAAAGTTTGGCTCGCGCTGGTGAATCAGGGCCAGTGTATCCTCAATGACTGTCAGCGTTTTCAATCCGAGGAAATCCATTTTCAGCAGGCCCAGATCATTGAGCGGTCCCATGGCGTACTGGCTGATCACGTCGTTGCCTTTCACATCGCGGCAAAGAGGGATGTAATCAGACAAGTCGCGATCGGCGATCACCACTCCGGCGGCGTGCACGCCCGCATTGCGCGACAAGCCTTCGAGAATTTTGGCGTAATCAAACAGCTGCCGGGTCGCCGGCTCGGTGGCCACCGCTCGTTTCAGTTCCGGATTTTTTTCCACGGCTGAATCGAGCGTGATGTTCAGCTCATTTGGGATCATCTTTGCAATCCGATCCGCATCTCGATAGCTCAATCCCATTACCCGCCCCACATCGCGCACCACACTTTTCGCCTTGAGTTTGCCAAACGTGATGATCTGCGCGACGCGGCGTTCACCGTATTTCTGCCGCACGTACTCGAGGACTTCTCCGCGGCGTGCTTCGCAAAAATCAATGTCGATATCCGGCGGCGAAACGCGGTCCGGATTCAAAAACCGCTCGAAAAGCAATCCGTACTGGAGCGGATCGATATCGGTTATCCCGAGAACGTACGTAACCATCGAACCGGCGGCAGAGCCGCGTCCGGGTCCTACGGGAATGCCTTTCTCTCTGGCAAAATGAATGAAATCCCAAACAATGAGCAAATAGCTGACGAATCCGGTTTTTTCGAAAACGCCTAGCTCGTAATCGAGCCGTCGAATCAATTCTGGGTCGTTCGCCGCGCGTTCGCCGTAGCGCTGCCGCAAACCGTCGTAACAAAGCTCGCGCAAATATTCTTCGCGCGTTTTCCCGGCGGGCGCCGGATACTCCGGGTACTTGGAGCATCCAAACTCGAGATCGAGGTGACAGCGTTCGCCAATTTCGAGCGTGTTCGCAATCGCCTCGGGAAAATCGCGGAACAGCTCGCGCATCTCGGCCGGCGACTTGAAATACAGCTCAGGCACGTAACGCATCCGGTTTTCATCCTGCACCATTTTGCCCGTGCCGATGCAAAGCATGACGTCGTGCGCCCGGTGATCGCTCCGGCGGAGAAAATGAACATCATTTGCCGCGACCAATCCGACGCCAAGATCCCGCGCAATTTGCGGCAGCGCTGTCATGCATTTGCGTTGTTCTTCCATTCCGTGATCGTGCAATTCGATGAAAAAATTCTCAGCGCCGAGAATGTCCCGATATTCGGCCGCGCTCTGTTTCGCCTTCTTGACGTTGTTTGCCTGAATTGCGGAGTTGATTTCGCCCGCGAGACAGCCACTCAGCCCGATCAATCCTTCCGAGTGCGTGGCGAGCAGCTCTTTGTCGATCCTTGGCGCATAATGGAACCCTTCGAGGTGCCCTGCCGTCACCAACTTGACGAGATTTCGGTAGCCACTCTCGTTTTCCGCCAGGAGAGTGAAATGATAGGCTGCGTCGCGCCGCGATCCGGGGCGGTCTTTATTTGATCCAGGGGCAATATAGGCTTCGCAACCGATGATCGGTTTCACGCCGGCCCGCAGCGCTTCCTGGTAAAATTCAATCGCCCCAAACAAATTGCCGTGATCGGTGATCGCTACTGCCGGCATTTTGAATTCAGCCGCTTTTTTCATCAGCTCTTTCATCCGGATGGCGCCATCCAGCAGCGAATATTCAGTATGCAGATGCAGGTGAACGAAAGAGTCGCGAGACATCAGTTATGCAGTATAAGCGCCAAAGAAAATTTTTGGCAAATTTGCCCAGCATGTCATTCCGAGCGGAGCGAGGAACCCCTCAATCGCAGCTTACGTCGCACAAAACTGATAAAGCGTCGGAACACCGAGGACATGGAACGATTTTCCCTGATATCCATAATCTTCGAGATTTTGAGAGGTCCCTCGCTTCGCTCAGGATGACCCTATTGTTCATCGAAAAAATTCGTGATTGCATTCGCATCGCGGCATTGCTAAGAGAGCGCGTGCTGCGTTTAGCTTTCGATTGCAAGAGATCGCGCGATGCTGAGTTTACTTTGAGATGAAAAAACTGGAAGCCATCATCAAACCGTTCAAACTCGAGGAAGTTAAAGAGGCGCTGGCCGAGCTGGGTATCGAAGGGATGACCGTCACAGAAGTCAAAGGCTTCGGCCGGCAGAAGGGGCACACCGAAATTTATCGGGGGAGCGAATACACAGTCGATTTTCTGCCCAAAGTGAAAGTGGAAGTAGTGATGGCAGACGATATGGTGGAGAAAGCCGTCAGCGTAGTGGTGGCCGCCGCCAAAACCGGCAAGATCGGGGACGGAAAAGTGTTCGTGCTCCCGGTAGAGCACGCCGTGCGCATCCGCACCGAAGAGATCGGGGAAAAAGCCGTGTGATGGGATTCGAAGCGGCCTCCGACCTCAAGCCGGAGCGGGTGTCGCCTGTGTTCGTGAAGATCGCGAGCATCTGCGCAATTCTTACCGGGCTCTCAACCATCCCGGTTCATTGGCTGCCTGATCTATGGAGCAACGCCACTACATTTGAATCGCGCGTGCAGTTGCGGCACGACGCGATCTACATGGGTCGTTTTTGGATCGTGCTGATTCATTGTGTTCTTGTCGTGATCTCGATGGCCGCAATTCCCATGCTTCTGGGTGGCACATCGCGGCTGATCGCAATGTTCGGCTTTGGCAGTTACGTTCTGTTTGCCATTGTCGAGATGCTCAGAACGTCATTGTCGATCTTCGCTGTGAACCGTGCCTGGCGTGCAGGTTATGAAACGGGCGCCGATGAAATGCAGCGCCGCGCGTTTCGCTCGGCACTCGACACTTTTGGCGGCGTTAACGACGCGCTCTTCTTTCTCTTTCTACTGGCGTTCACGGCCGGCCTTTTCTGTTACGGAATAGCGCTGCTTTCGAATAGCGGAATGGACCAACGCATCGCGTATTTATTTCTGCTTTGGGGCATCCTTAACCTTCCGGGCTTGATCGGCGCGATCCTTGGAAATGAGTCGCTTGGCGCGCCCTTTGATTGGGTCGGCCGTTATTTTCAACCAATCGCCAGATTATTGATCGGCCTCTGGCTCTGGAACGCCGCTAAGCGATGCCGCGCCACATGATTTTTCCGTCAACTCTGAACTAACAACTAACAATTCCCAACATATGGCCAAAGACAAAACTCCATCCGACGTCAGCAAAATGATCAAAGACAGCAACGTGAAGTTGATCGACTTCAAGTTCACGGATTTGCTCGGCACCTGGCAGCATTTCACGACCACGCTCACCGAATACAATGAGGAAATCTTCACCGATGGGCTCGGCTTTGACGGATCGAGCATTCGCGGCTGGCGGGTGATCAACGCCTCGGACATGCTTGTCGTTCCGGATCCGGCTACCGCGTGGATCGATATCTTCAACGCCGAACCGACGCTGAGTCTCATTTGCACGATCGTCGATCCGATCACTCGCGAGCCATACGATCGCGACCCGCGCGGCGTGGCCGAAAAGGCGGAAGCGTATTTGAAGAGCACGGGTATCGCCGACACCGCGTTCTTCGGGCCTGAAGCGGAATTTTTCATCTTCGACGATGTGCGGTTTGCGAATAGCGGGAACGCGTCGTCATACATTGTCGATAGCGTCGAGGGACATTGGAACAGCGCTCGAGAGGAGTTTCCAAATCTCGGTTACAAGATTCGGGCAAAGGAAGGCTATTTCCCAGTCTCGCCGATGGACTCGCTGCAAGACATTCGCAACGAAATGTGTCTGGAGCTGGAGAAAGCAGGCGTGCCCGTGGACAAACAACATCACGAAGTAGCGACTGCGGGTCAGGCCGAGATCGACATCCGATTCGCGTCGTTAAAACGCATGGGCGACAACATGCAGTATTACAAATACATCCTGCGTAATGTCGCCAAGCGTCACAACAAAACGGTGACGTTCATGCCGAAACCGATTTTTGCCGATAACGGATCGGGCATGCATACGCACATGTCGCTTTGGAAAGACGAAAAGCCGCTCTTCGCCGGCAACGGTTACGCCGGCCTGAGTGAGACTGCGCTGTTTTTCATCGGCGGAATTTTGAAACACGCTCCTGCGCTGACCTGCCTGACGAATCCGACTACCAACAGCTACAAGCGACTCGTCCCAGGATTCGAAGCGCCGGTCAATCTCGCCTACTCCGCGCGCAATCGCTCCGCCGCTATTCGAATTCCGACCTATTCACCCAGTCCGAAAGCAAAACGTATTGAATTCCGCACACCCGACGCCGCTGCAAATCCATATCTCGCCTTCTCGGCGATGCTTCTTGCGGGGCTCGATGGAATCCAAAACCGCATGGACCCCGGCGATCCGCTCGACAAAAATCTATACGAACTCCCGCCGGAAGAACTCGCGCAGGTCGCCAGCGTGCCCGACTCACTTCGCGGCGCCATCGAAGCGCTTCAGGCCGATCATTCGTTTCTGCTACGCGGCGACGTCTTTAACGAAGAGTTCATCGCCAACTGGATCGACATGAAACAAAAAGAATACGATGCACTCCGCCTAAGGCCCCATCCGTACGAGTTCGCCATGTATTACGACGTGTAATGGTAGAGATTAGTCTCACAAAACCTTAGACATTAGTCTGCGCAGTTTCGGCCAGTCTTTTCTTCTGAGCATCAGCCGGCGACAACGGGGATGCCCGCACCTGCACCGCTCGAATTCTTCGCCCAGATCGTAGTCGTAGTCGATTAAGAGCTCTTCGTCCTGTTCGATTGGCCGGATACTGGTTAACCAGAGGCCACCGCGCTTCTTTTTGATGGCGCAATTGGGATAACAACCATGGTTCACGTGACCTGCCGGACTCCACTGCGGTCGGGCGTCCATGTCGTGCTTGGCATCGAACTTGATAACATGATTCGCGCCGCGCAGTAACATGACTGCGCCTTCTTCCCACGGGATAACGCGACCTTTGAACTCGATGATCGGTGTGCCTGCTCTGATCGGTAGAGCAGCAAACAATCCGATGCCGTTAATTGGCGATCTTCGCTTCTGCCATAGCCGCTTTCGTCGCTGCAGTTTTATCTCCTCCCCTTATTCTCTTATTGATCGCATCTGAAATATGCGAAAGGCTGCAGACTGGCAACCACGTTGATGTAATGAATCACTGAACTGTGAGTTTCATTATCGGATCAATCCCACGCAGCATAGCTGGGAAGATCGGTACTCCGGGTTCGATTGATCCGCATGGGCATGGCGGACCCGCTTTCCTCTCGACTCTTGGCAGCGTACTTGAGAGTATCGTTGCGTCGGGCATTTCCATGTGAATCCATATGGCTGCCGAAGTTACCAAAGAGATCGAACTCGAAATCGCGCATGTGCTCTTTCTCGACATTGTCGGTTACTCCAAGCTCTCGGTTAACGAGCAGCACGCCCGGGTAGAGGAACTGAACAACATTGTTCGTTTGTGCGAAATCCGTTCATGCTTTCACGGCTGGCGATTAGCCCTTTTTGGGGTGACCTGGTTACCTTAAGGCGCCAGTTTGGCGAGGGCCTGCTTGCGCGTGCCAGGCATGATGAAGGCCGCGCACAGAAGGCTTTTGCCGCCGCACGAGTTGAGCAGGAACAGCTAGTGCAACAACAGAAGGATTACGGACCGCCAGTTTGTGTTCTCGGCCTGATCGATGCAGCCCTTGGCAACAAGGAAGCTGCCTTGCAGGAAGGTCGCCGAGCAATGGAGCTGCTGCCCGTGGAGAAAGACGCCGTCGATGGGCAAGCGGTCATGGCCTACTTCGCTATAATCGCTGCCTGGGTCGGCGAAAAGGATTTGGCCTTGCAGCAGTTGGCCGCCGCAGCGCCGACATACGGGGCAGCCATAGCCACGAGCTACGGCATGCTTAAGCTGTTCCCCTTCTGGGACCCGCTTCGCGGCGATCCGCGCTTCGAGCAAATCGTCGCCTCCTTCGCGCCGAAAGAGTGATCTACACTCCTCGCCCGTTCATTGATTCACTACCTCGTCTGACTTTCGAATTGATCGAACAAGTCACTTGCCTCATAAAATGCCAGCATGAGAAAGACGAAACTCTTATCCTGTTTCATCGTCGTAGTCGGTTTGCTTAGTGCAAACCAATTCGCTCGAGCTGCTGATCCGGCTCATGCGGAACAGCCGGCCACGGTTCCCGCCGAGGCCATCTCCAAGCTGAAAGAAGGCAATGGACGTTACACGAGCGGCAATCTTCAACATCCCGATCAGACGGCGGAACGGCGCGCGGAACTGGCAAAGAGTCAGCACCCGTTCGCGATCATCGTGAGTTGCTCCGATTCGCGTGTGCCGCCGGAAATAGTGTTTGATCAAGGCCTGGGCGATTTATTCATCTTCCGAGTGGCCGGTAACGTGATCGACGATCACGGCTTGGGAAGCATCGAGTATGCGGTCGATCATTTAAATGTCCGCCTTATCGTCGTGCTCGGACATCAGAGTTGCGGAGCCGTCCGGGCGGCAAAGGAAACAATTGCCGCGAAAGGCAAAGCCTCTGGGCACATCGAATCATTAGTCACGGCTATCAAGCCCGCGGTCGACGCCACAGCGAAAGACGACCTCGACACAACGATAAAGGCAAACGTTAAACACGTCGTGCAAGCGCTGCGGTCATCGACGCCGATTCTCAAGGCTAAAGTTGATTCCGGCGAGCTACGGGTAGTCGGTGGCTACTACAGCCTCGATTCGGGTGCGGTCACTTTTCTCGACGAGAAGTAAGAGTCTGCGCCCACCGAGCAAGTTTGGTTTCGGAATTCGAGGATTGCGCCTTTGTTTCTCTCGTAAACGTCGTATCTTGTCGCCGCGCTTGATCAGAAACGGAGACGGAGATCATGGCCCAGCCCAAAGCGATAGACGCAAACAAAAATGTTAGCGCCGCCCAGGAAACTCTACGCCAGCTTTGGGAAGAGCACGTGCGGTATGAGTTCTCCACGCGCAACACGGACGACACGCTCGCCACGATGGTCGAAGACGCTTACGTAAATCATATTCCGGTTTTGACGGGCGGCGTGGGCCGGGATGAATTGGGGGAGTTCTATTCGAAACGGTTCATTCCTCAGATGCCTCCCGACACGGAAATGACGCCAGTTTCGCGAACTATCGGTGAAGACCAATTGGTGGACGAAATGGTTTTCAAGTTCACTCACACGATTTGCATGGATTGGATGTTGCCGGGTGTCGCCCCCACGGGAAAGCAGGTCGAAGTTCCGTTAGTGGCGATCGTTCGATTCAAAGACGGCAAGCTGGCTCACGAGCACATTTACTGGGACCAGGCGTCCGTTCTGGTTCAGATCGGATTGATCGATGCCGCTAAGCTGCCCGTAGCGGGTGTCGAGAGCGCGCGCAAGGTTCTTGACCCTAGTTTGCCAGCGAACGCGCTGATGAACCGCCTAGACCGAAGCTAGTAGTCGTTTTGTCGAAGATGAACCGTTAAACCACATCCAGGATTCCACCTATGACAGCACAAGCAACCCAGCCATCTCTCTATGAACGGCTCGGCGGAATTTACAGCATCGCGACCGTGGTCGATGATTTCATCGATCGCGTCATGAGTGATCCCCGCCTGAACGCAAACCCAGCCGTGAACGAAGCGCATCACAAGGTTCCGCCAGCTGGCTTCAAGTATCTCGTCACCGAAATGGTCGGCTGGGCGAGCGGCGGACCGCAGAAATATACCGGTCGCCCGATGCGTGAGTCTCACGAGCACCTGAACATCACACCCAAAGAATGGGACGCGTTCATGGATGACTTTCAACTGACACTCGACAAGTTCGGCGTACCTGCCGCGGAGCAAGCGGAGTTGAAGGCAATCGTTAACAGCACTTACGGCGACATCGTAATTGCAAAGTCGTAACAGACGGAATTCCAGAAACCAAAGATATGAGCATCATTGGAAAGGTGGATAGCCTCTGGCGTTATCCCGTGAAGAGCATGCGTGGCGAAGAGCTGGACGAAGCTTTTGCAGGTTTTTCAGGAATTTACGGCGATCGCCTCTTTGCATTCAAAAGTTCGGCGAGCCCAACGGGATTCCCATATCTAACAGCTCGCGAGCAGCGAAGGCTTTTGCAATATCGTCCACGCTTCTGTTATCCCGACAAAGCAGCGAGGCCCATCAACTTGGCCGAAGCCGAGAGCATGGGCGCGAATCCAGTCTCGGCCGACCCTTCAGAGTTAATGGTCGATGTTGAGACCCCGAATGGAGAGACGGTCGCGATTGATGATCCAAATCTGATCGAGATGCTCCGAGCCGACATCGACCAAAAACATCAGCTCACACTGATGCGATCCGAGCGCGCCCTTACCGATTGCCGTCCTGTGTCGATCTTTAGTTTGCAATCGGCTCAGCAATTGTCCAACGAGACTGGTACCCCGATCGACAAGCGCCGTTTCAGAGCAAACGTCTATGTGGACTTAACATCCGCTCAAGGCTTCGCGGAGAATGCATTCGTGGGCCGCTCGCTGCAAATCGGACCGAAGGTGGTTGTCAGAATTCTGGAGCGCGATCCGCGCTGCATGATGATCACACTCGATCCAGAGACTGGAGAAAAAACACCGGCGATATTGAAGAAGGTAGCTCAAACGCACGAAGGTATGGCAGGCGTTTATGGCGCTGTCATGGTCGAAGGCATGCTGCACAAGGGTGATTCGGTAGAAGTGATAGACTGATTTCATTTTTTGTTACCGCTGTACCTTTTGTCATTCCGAGCGGAGTCGAGGAATCCCTGGATGATTCGGGAGAATCAGAGCGCATCGAGAGATGTCTCGACTCCGCTCGACATGACAAGCGCTCACTCTCTGGCATCTAAATAATCAGTTTCGTTAGGCCAAAGCGCGCTTTTGCGCTGCGCGCTTCTTTGCGCGAAAGACTTGCACGATGGCAAATGGCGAGACGATCGAGTCGTATGTGCCTGCGCGGTTGGATAGGTTGCCGTGGAGTTCATGGCATTGGCTGATCGTGGTTTCCTTGGGGGCCATCTGGATTCTCGATGGTCTTGAAGTCACATTGGCTGGAGCCCTGGGCGGAATTCTAACGCTCCCTCAAACACTCGGGTTAACGCCTACACGGGTCGGCGCGAGCGCAACCTGCTATCTCGCAGGCGCGGTGCTGGGCGCGCTGATTTTCGGTTATGGCACCGACCGATTTGGCCGTAAGAAATTGTTCTTCATTACGGTTGCGGTTTATCTCATCGGCACAGCGCTGTCCGCTTTCTCCTGGAACTTTTGGAGCTACGCATTCTTTCGCGCACTGACTGGTGCGGGCATCGGCGGCGAGTACGCAGCGATCAATTCCGCCATCGACGAACTGATTCCAGCACGTGTACGCGGCCGAGTTGATTTGATCATCAACGGTTCCTACTGGGTAGGCGCCGCGCTTGGCGCAGCTGCCACGCTTGTGCTGCTCGATCCGCGCCGGATCCCAATTTGGCTTGGATGGCGATTCGCGTTTGGAATCGGTGCGACGCTGGGTCTGATCGTGATTTTCTTTCGCCGCTGGATTCCTGAGAGTCCACGCTGGCTGATGATCCATGGTCGCAACGATGAAGCAGAGGGGATCGTCAACGAAGTGGAACGAAAGATTATGACGTCACAGGGGACCGCGGCCAGCGACCGCGGCTCCAGCAGCAGTGACTTGTTTCCAACGCGCATTCGAACGCGCACACATACACCGTGGCATGAGATTTGGGACGCGATCGTACACGAACATCGTCGGCGTTCACTTCTCGGTTTTGTGCTGATGCTGACCCAGGCTTTTTTCTACAACTCGATCTTTTTTACTTACGCGCTGGTCCTGATGCGATTTTACAGTGTGCCGGAGCAAAATGTGGGCAGCTATTTGTTGCCATTCGCACTGGGCAATGTCCTCGGTCCCTTATTGCTCGGGCATCTTTTCGACACAATCGGACGCAAAAAAATGATCACTATTACTTATGGGCTCGCCGGGATTCTACTCGCACTGACCGGCTGGCTCTTTCACGCTGGCGTGCTCACCGCCTACACGCAAACGCTGGCGTGGACAATAATCTTCTTCGTTGCGTCGGCGGCAGCGAGCTCGGCTTACCTAACTGTGAGCGAAATTTTTCCGCTGGAAATCCGCGCACTGGCGATAGCGATTTTCTACGCGATTGGAACGCTTGCAGGCGGAGTTGGGGCACCACTCCTATTCGGATGGATTATCGGCACCGGATCGATCACAGCATTGTTCATCGGATATTTATTGGCAGGGACGCTTATGATTTTCGGCGCAGTCATTGAAGCATGGATTGGCGTGCCGGCGGAGCGGCGCTCCCTTGAGCACGTGGCCGCGCCGCTTTCGAGCAAGGGTTTGTAGCTGTAGCCGCGTCTCTGTGAGACGCGCTGTGCTATTCGGGCAAACATATCGGCCTTGCGCTTCGCAGAGCGAAGCGGGTACAGTGGAATTATTCGCGACAATGCACGCTCAGTTCGCGCGTGTGAATTGGACCCGCAGGCGTGAGCTTGCTCGAATAAAGATGGAAACTCTCGACGCGGATCATTCCCGCATCGAACTCGGCATTCAACTGTAAAAACTTTCGGAGCGATTGGCCAGATACGTCGCGGCAGCGCGCGATCGTAATGTGCGGATGCCACGGTTTAAGCTCCGGTTCGAGCCCGGCAGCGAGCGCGGCTTCCTGCACGCGCTTGTGAATTTGGAACAGATGCGGATGCGCCTTCCCGACGCCGATCCAGATAATTTTCGGCGCACCCTTTGCCGAAAACGTTCCGACGCCGACAATCGGCAGAAAGAAGGCACTGAACTCGATTGCGCTGAGTTTCTCGCGCAGCGCGAGATCGATTTCATCCGGGACGTCACCGAAGAAACCGAGCGTCAAATGCATCTGCGCCAGATCGGTCCAGCGCACACCCCGAACGTGCGGATCAAGGGCTGCAAGCAATTGACGCGTCGACTCGGGCAGGTCGATTGCGACGAAGAGACGCTTGGTCACAAACTAATAACCAAGCGCTTTACGATTGGGCAAAAGCTTTTGGTGATTATCACTTTGACGCAAGGTTGTTCCTTAATACTTAAGACGCTAATCTCAGGCGATGTTTAAAGCCTCTCTACGGATTGCGGAGACGTTCATATCCAATCCGTGGGTCGATCTCGCTATCGCATGCGTGCTGGTCGTCGTGGCTTGGAAAATGAATCAAGTTTGGGCAAACTTGCTACTCATTTTCGCGTGGGGGCTTTTTGTCTTTTCCGCGTTTCGGACGGAGCCGCTTTCACATCAAGAGCTACTTGTTAGGATCTTATGGACGATGGTAGTTGCCGGCGTTTTTGGTCTCATCCTTTATTACCTACTTTGGACGACCAAAAATCCTGCAACTGCCGCCAACGTCCCCGTGCCTTTGCAGATAACATCCTATGTAGCTACGCCTGATCCGTATCCGGAAAACACAGACTCCTTCGCGATAAAATGGACGCCGATGGACTCCGATGTCCGTCTCAATGTTATCCAACAACGGAAGCGTCGATCTTCTGAATCTAGATTTTGTAGTTTCGCTTGATAATGCACAGATAAGAGAAGTCGGGTACGTCAATAGCTATCCCGGGCCTCTCCATCTTTCCGGGCGATAAATCTGGGCCTGAGGCGGTGTCGCTCGCTACGGCAGATGGCACCTCAATCCAGCGATCGGATTACCGAGTCAAACGTGCTATCGAGTTCACTGTGACAGAGTACTAACCGACACAACTATTCGCCTGGTGTTCGCTGTATTATGCCTCAAAGCGGCCGAAGAACCGGCTGCCGGTCAATTACCGATGGAACTGGTTCGCCATCGACCGCACGCAATATTTGTAAAAGGCAGTTACGAAGTTTCCCCCGGTCCAGAGAAACATCCGATTGATTTCAGCCACACGTTTATTGAGCGTTGACAAGCTGGGCGGACGGTAACTTGTCAGCACCCGTTAGCCTAAAAAGCGACTCCTGAAATGGATGCTTTTCTTGCGATTGCTAAACTGATGCTGCAGCGCCGCAGCCTCCAGTGTTCCTTCGAAAGAAAAGGTGGAAGACCGGCAGGAAAGCGTCAATTGGGGCGGCGTTCATTGTTTCGAATGGTCGCCTTATCAACCCAGCGCATTAGCCAATCAGGAATTAGACGGCGCACTTCGGAGCCGCCGCGCAATTGGTTTCCTTCAGCACCGATAGGTTTGGGCAAAAATCGATTCACCAGGCGCATGATGTAGCCGGTTAGATTTGGGAAGAGCGCGTTTCCCAGAATGGCCCCGCGCGCGGCAAATGTGAGCGTGAGCGATGGTTGACCGCGACGGCAGGCAGCCAGGATTTTTCTCGCGGCACGATCGGCATTCATGGAGATCAGCGGTGCTCCGGCCGAAGCTGCGAACCAGGCAAATTCGATATCGTGTTTGCCTTTGAACTTTGCATTCACGTGCGATCCGGTACGCATCATTCCCGGCGCGACCGTTGTCACATAAATGTTGTCGCGTGCGAGCTCGGTGCGAATCGCATCGGAGAAACCGGTCAGCGCAAATTTGCTTGCGCTGTATGGCGCCATGTGCGGCACGGCGACCTTGCCGCCAATTGAAGAAATATTAACGATGCGTCCCTCACCCCAGATGCGCATCTCAGAAACGATCTGCGAAACTAATTCGTAGGGCGCCCAAAAATGAAGCTGCATGGCACGTTCGAAATCCTCCCGAGTCATGTGCCCAAGGGGACCGACTTGGATTATGCCGGCGTTGTTGATCAGGATGTCGATCTTGCCAAAGCGATCGATGATTTGACGAACGGCGGCTCCAATTTGCGCGGCGTCGAGCAAGTCGCATTGAACAGTCAGGACCGCGCCGCCGCGCGGAGCGAGATCAGCTTTTGCACGCGCCAGTTCATCTGGATCGCGCGCAATAAGCGCAACGTTACCGCATTGCGCGCAAATGTGTCGCGCAAGCACGAGGCCGAGTCCTCGCGACCCGCCTGTGATGACGGCCACCTTGTTGCGCAACGTATAACGTGCGGTGCGAATGGCACGAGCGGTTACCCAAGCGCCGAGTAACAGCGCGCCTGCAGGAATCAAAACGCGAACATTCATTTCGACAGTTTAGAGTCCAGCACGGAACGCGTCGCGGCAAGCTGATCAGCCAAGGATGGGCGGTTTCCAATCCGCCCGGTTTTGGGCGGCGGACTAGAGACCGCCGCTCTTTGAAAAATGAAGGATGCCTATCCTCCGTGTTTTCGATTGAAGCGCGCGACTTCGCGCGCCGTCTCCCGGTCTACAGCGCGTTTCTTTAGGTCGGCCCTCTTGTCACGCGCTTCCTTACCCTGTCCTACCCCCAACTCGGCCTTTAGCTTTCCGTTCTTCCAATAAAGTTTGAGAACAACCAGCGCGCGGCCTTTGACCTGCGTCTCGCCATAGAGCTTGTCGATCTCCTGCCGATGCAACAATAACTTGCGGACACGTTTTGCGTCCGGAATTTCGTGACTGGCACGTTCGTAAGGTTGAATATCAGCATTGTAAAGGAAGGCTTCGCCATTCTCGATTCGGGCAAACGCGTCACTGATATTTGCCTTGCCAGCCCGGATCGACTTGACTTCGCTGCCTTTTAGCTCGATGCCCGCTTCGTAACGGTCGAGAATGTGATAATCGCGAAGGGCTTTGCGATTGGTAATCGACTCAGCTGCCATATTCCCAATGAATCTCGATTCTGCTCATCGCTCACCTGGCTGTAGCGTCCGCTGTCCTCAGCGGAAAATCCAGCGCGCCACCCCAAAATGCGCTGAGGACAGCGCACACTACAGCGCGATGAGCCCAGTGAACGCAACCGACAACCCGCGTCGCAGTAGTTGAAACAGGACGCCGGCTAAGCGGCGCCGTCAGCTGATTCGTGGAGCGACTCGTAGGTCAACTTGCCGGCGATGATTTCCTTGAGTGCTATATCGGTGAGCGACATCCGCGGCGTCGTTTCAACCATGGGCCGATGTCCTAAGCCAAGCTGGCGAACGCGTTTGGAAACAACGTTAATCAGAAGTTGCTGATTCGGGATCACCTGAGCTGCTTCTTGAAGAAGTTGTGTCGTCATATGGCGCAAGGAACGAACGGGGCGGATTGCTTCCGTCGGGAATTGAAGAATGACCGGCAAACTGCCGGCGAGAGCGGATGGGATCAGTTGCGGGGCAAGCATGGTAAAAACGAGTGTGGACTTTCCAAGTGAAGCGGCTCGTTGTCAAGTCCGAACGCTTCGACAACCTACACACTCGTTAGCGGAAATGCAATGCTACTAACTGATTCCGGTGCGCAAAACTTCGATCGTTTCAACTACCGCAGCTTTGACACAGATTCGATCTCCTTGCTATCTGCGCTAAAATACGCGAAGTAAGTGGCGCATTGGCCGCGTACCCCAGTGTGGGTATTCCATTTCGGGCTGTGGCTCAGCTTGGTAGAGCGCCTGGTTCGGGACCAGGAGGCCGTGGGTTCAAATCCCACCAGCCCGATAGAATAGTCAACACACTCGAAGAAGTGCAGCGGTGCTTGTATCAAGTACCGAAATCAAATAGAAAGGCGTTTCGCACAAACGCCTCTACAATCCATGGCTGTTCAAAATCCACTTCCGCCGGTGCACTTCTCCGTCGCAATTGTCGGTGCCCTGATCGGCATCGTGATTCTGTTGTTCGGCCGAAAGTTGTTCTGGCTGTGTGTGGCGGCAGTCGGATTCGCAGCAGGCGTAGAGCTTGCGCCGCACCTTGTTCATGAACCATCACCTCTCCTGGCGTTAACCGTTGCGCTGGTTCTTGGTTTAATTGGAGCGCTACTTGCGCTATTCCTTCAGAAAATTGCGATCGCTGTTCTCGGTTTTCTCGCAGGCGGTAAACTTGCCGGCGCGATCGCCGCTGCATTTTTTGTTCACTATACTCAGTACTCTACGATTGTTTTCGTGGCGGGCGGTGTGATCGGCGCAATTCTCCTGCTCGTATTGTTTGATTGGGCGCTGATCGTTGTCTCCTCCCTTATCGGTGCGCACCTGATTCAAAGCACGATCATGCTTCCGCCGTCAGGATCGACCATCGTATTTATCGCGCTTACGATTATTGGTATCCTGATTCAAGCGGCGTCCCTGCGGAGAAGCGAAGTATAGGCGCGTATCGTTTTTTGCTGACAAATCAAAACGCAATCACAAGAATCGGTCCATGAACTCTCAGAGAACTGGGTTACGCGTCGCGAGCATCCTCTTCGCAATCTTTGCAATTGGGCATCTCGTCCGACTGGTTAAGAATGTCCAGGTTACTGTCGGGACGCATACGATCCCAATGGGCGTAAGCTGGATCGCTCTCATCGTTGCCGCCATTCTCTGTATTTGGATGTGGCGACTTTCATCAAAGTCAGGAATCTGAAGCGCATTCCTGCGTCATTTGCTTGCCATGCCGAATCCTTGGCGAAGACGGGTCATTTTCCAGGCCAATCCGCCGGCATATCTACATAGGATCGATCCAATTCAGCGATTGATGCGCAGCCAAGCAGTTTAAGAGTGCGAACCAAATCGCTGCGCAGGATTTCGATGGCTCGCGCAACACCAGCGCCACCAGCCGCGCCAAGCCCATACGCATAAGCGCGCCCGACCATCACTGCTCGAGCGCCTAAGCACAGCGCTTTGACAATATCGCTGCCTCGACGAATGCCACCATCGAGCAGGACCTCGACCCGATCGCCTACGCTTGCCACAACTTCAGGCAAAATACGCAGAGTCGGTGCGACACCATCGAGTTGGCGGCCGCCGTGATTGGAAACAACCAACGCTTTTGCTCCCACGTCCACCGCGCGACGGGCATCGTCTCCAGTGTGAATCCCTTTTATTACGATGGGCCCGCCCCACGCCCGCTGAATCCACCTGAGATCATCCCAGGTCACCGCTGAATCCTCGAGCGCGGCTGTGACATCGGCGTACAACATCGGCCCTTTACCTGGAATGACGACATTCTGGAATTTCATCAGTCCGCCATCGGCTAAAAACCGAGCAAGCCAGCTAGGTTTTATTAGTAACTGACTAACAAACGGCAGCTTCGATCCAAAGTTGTCGCTTAGTAGCTCTTTGACGCCGTTTCGAAGATCCCGTTCCCGCATGCCGGCCACTGGCGTGTCGATTGTGACAATGAGTGCCGAAAAGCCAGCGGCTTTCGCGCGTTCGATGACCGAAAGCGCACAATCACGTCCGCCGACGAGATAAAGTTGATACCACAACGGTCCCTTCGACGCTGCGGCAACATCCTCCAAGCGGCATCCAGAAAGCGTCGAAAGCGCATACGTAATTCCAGCGGCGCCAGCGGCGCCAGCGGCGGCTTCCTCTCCGCGCGGATACATGAGTCGGCTGCTGCCGACAGGCGCTAGGATCAACGGCATGGACAGGGATCTGCCAAGCACAGACACGCGCAGATCGCACGCCGGCGTCGCGACGGCACACCGCGGCCGGAATGTCACTTCTTCAAACGCGTGACAGTTAGCGCGCAATGTCCGTTCGTCCTCCGCGCCGCCGTCGATGTAGTCAAATACCACTCGCGGAAGCCGGCGTTTCGCCGCACGCCGCAAATCTTCGATATTAATGACGCGCGGCGGCTCAATCGATCGAGCCTTGTCATGTTGAGCGGAGCGAAACATCTCTGACTATTGGTTTGGCGAACGGGTCAAAAGAAATGATCTGAGATTCTTCGCTCCGCTCAGAATGACAAGAGGAATGCATCTCAGTGGCGGAAATGCCGGACGCCAGTGAAGAGCATCGCCATGTTGCGCTCGTTCGCGGCGGCGATCACTTCGTCGTCGCGAACTGATCCGCCCGGTTGAATGGCGCACGTTGCGCCGGCCTCGGCTGCCGCAATCAAGCCGTCGGGAAATGGGAAAAACGCGTCGCTCGCAACTGCGCTGCCTTTGAGCAACAGCCCGGCCTCTTTCGCTTTCCAGATCGCAATGCGCGAAGCGTCGATGCGCGACATCTGCCCGGCCCCGACGCCGAGCGTCCGGTCCGCGCGGGCGTAAACGATCGCATTCGATTTGACGTGCTTGACCACTCGCCATCCGAACAACATCGCTTTCAGTTCCGTTTTGGTCGGTCGCCTCTTCGTGACGGTCCGGCGGCCGCCGGACGTAATTTCCTCTGCAACGTCCGCGTCCTGAACCAGCACGCCGCCACAGACCGAGCGCACATCAAACGCCGGTCTTGCTTGCGTCGTCGGGGTCAACAATCGAATCAGACGCAGGTTCTTTTTCTTCTGCAAAATGCTACGCGCTTCGGGCTCGAAATCTGGCGCAATAATTACCTCGCTAAAAATCTCACTGATCATTTTCGCCAGCGCCTCAGTCAACGGACGGTTGCAGATGATAATCCCCCCAAAGGGCGCCTGTTTATCCGTAGCAAACGCCTTATTCCACGCCTTGCGAAGATCGGCATCCGAGCCAACACCACACGGATTGGTATGCTTTAGAATCGCGACAGTCGCCTCGTCGAATTCGGCGATCAAGTTTGTCGCCGCACTGATGTCGAGAATGTTGTTAAAGGAAAGTTCCTTGCCATGAAGTTTTTCAAAACATTTGTCGAAATCGCCGTAGAGCGCCGCGTTTTGATGCGGATTTTCTCCGTAACGCAATCGCATCACCAGCGGCAGCGAAAGTGAAAAGGACGCATCCGTTGTCTGCTCCTTATTCAGGAAGTTGCCAATTGCGCGATCATATTCAGCGGTCCTGATGAAGGCTTTGATAGCGAGGCGCTCGCGCAGTTTAAGTGTCGTTTCTCCCTTGTTATCCCGAATGTTTTCGAGCACGACGTCGTAATCTGCCGGATCGACCACCACCGTGACCGATTCATAGTTTTTTGCCGCGCTGCGAATCATCGACGGACCGCCGATGTCGATATTTTCAATCGCTTCCGGGAGGGTGACGTCTGGCTTGGCAATGGTCGCTTCAAAGGGATAAAGGTTGACCACCACCATGTCGATCGGCTCAAAGCCACATTCGCGCGCTTCGGCCTCGTGTTTCTCGTTGCCACGTTTGTAGAGAAGACCGCCATGCACGCGCGGATGCAAAGTCTTCACACGTCCTTCCAGCACTTCCGGAAATGCGGTGAAGCTCGAGATCTCCCGCACTGGAATTTTTTCCTTCCTCAGCAAGTCTGCCGTCCCCCCGGTAGAAATAATGTCCACGCCCTGCCGCTCCAGCGCGCGGGCAAACGCAGCGATTCCGCATTTGTCGGAAACGGAAATGAGTGCGCGGGTGATTTTCATCACACGTTGAAGCGTTGAAGGGTTGAAGCGTTAAAGCGACAAATATGGACGAACGCGGTTCCGCTTCAACGCTTCAACGGTTTAACGCTTCAACGATCAAGAACAATGTTCTTGGCCGCCGGATAAAGCACCGGGCAGCAACCGATCGTTTCGCAAAATGCTTTGCTAAAGTGACTCAGGCTCGAGTAACCAACTTCTGTGGCAGCTTCCGTAACGTTGTAACGCCCGGTGCGCAATAATTCGGCTGCGCGTTCCATTCGCAAGTTGCGCAAATATTGCGGAATAGTCAGACCCACTTCGCGCGAAAAAATTCTGCTTAAGTAGAACGGACTGCAGCCCACCTCCTGCCCGATCATTTCCAGCATAGGCGGATTAGCGAGGTCGCGGGCAAGCAGCTCTTTCGTGCGTTCCACGCGTTCCCGGGCGACGCGTTTTTGCCGCATACAGAAAAACTCCGGGTCTTTTGGCGCGAAAAGAAAATGCGCCATAAGCTCCAAGGCCTTGGCTTGGTACCAGAGGATCTGGGCTGCCTTTGCCACTGGAGGCTCCGCCAAACTGGCGACGACGCTGCGTTGTTGCATCGTCATCGGGCGCGCCGGTGCGACCACGTTTTCGTCTCTGTCTCCGAACACAATCCGGCGAATCTCCGGCTCGAGACCGGCTTCATTGCGAGCAAATTGTTTTTGCAAATGTTCCCGCGAGAATTCCAGCGTCACGAACTGGTGATGATCGTGCGCGCGCCGCGACGCCGGCAGCGGTTCACCGGCAATCGCATAATAGCCACAGTTGCCCGGAACGTAGTCGCTCCGCGCTCGACGCTCACTGCCTACTGCTCCGTGGCCATCGAGATTCAAACAGAACTCCAGGCTATTCGGATGGAAAGTGCGTCCCCAGTTAAAGGAATGCTCGGTGCGAAAATCGTGCCACTCAACGGCGACCCCGATTTTGTCCACGTCACCGTACAGGGGGCGCCATCCATCTTTCACTTCACGCCAGGCATGTTGCTCGGCTGCGCAACCAGGATTCATTTCGCTTAATTACGAATGTTGCCGAGGCAAATGCAAGGCTGGCTTCTTCTCCTCCAGTGCGGCGCGGTCCCACTTCCCCAGCTTCGACGCAGCGTCGTAGGCGCTCTGCGCAAAGTCGACGAGGACTTGATCCGGCTTTTCAGCAGTGCGCACCGCGTCGTAAGGCAGGATGAATTCGCGCAGTTTGGTCTCGTAGAAAGCCGCATCCGGCTGAATTTTCGCCCCTGTGAATCCAGGCGGTTCCGGATACGCATAGGAATAGAAGACTGGCGTCGGCGCAGCCGCGTTGCCGGGCCAAAAACCGAGACTGCTTACTTCCTGATAGTAGGCCTCCCGCGTGATCGCGTCCGGTAAATGTGGAACTCCCCCAGGATGTGGCGGCGCTGGCCGTCCGGAGAAACGCGTCACTGCCAGATCAAAACTGCCCCAGAAAAAATGCACCGGGCTGCATTTGCCGCAGAAACGCGAGCGAAAGTCCTTAAACAGGCGATCGCTCTGCACGAGCACGCGCCAGAACCGGTTGGCATATTCGCGATCATAAGAGCGGTGCTCCTCATCCTGATCAAACGGGATCGGATTTTCGATCTCGTTAGGCATGGTGTTGATAGTCACAGGCAGCTCAAGATCGCTCAATGTCTTCATCACCGTCCCATAAAACTCGGCAACCGATTGCGGTTTTAGTGGAATGGTTCGCCGCGTCCCATCGCTCTTGTCGATGAGCAGTTGGTGATCGATGAAATCAAACTGTATCCCGAAAGTGTGCGAACCGTGGGGGATAGGCGAAGTCGTTAGGCCGCGTGCTGTAACGTAGAGCGCGACGTGCCAGGAGTGGTTCGTCCATGGACTTAGCGTCAGTCGAATCTTGCCGACAATCTGCGTCCACATGTGCAGCGTGATGGCGGTATCTTTCCACTCTGCAAAAGGCAGCGCTGGCCATGAATGAGATGTACCGTTCACTTTAACTGCCCCTACCCGCGGTTGATGAAATCGGAAAACGAGCGCTTCACCCTGTCAAACATATCTCGCGCTTCCTCCTGTGTCCGGCGAAAAGTATCCTTGATGCGTCTTTTCACGCCACTGAAAGGACCGCGTTCCTCGTCTGTGTCGTAATCGTTCTCCACGTCTTCCATTGTTGTGCCGGCAAACATTCCCTCTGTGCGCTTCACCGTGCCGCGCATCGCTCCGATATGGATCGTGCCGACTGGGCGCGACGATCGATTTAAAAGAGTGACGATCCACACCGGCTCTCCGCGCTCGTCTGTACGCAATGTATAATCCACGGTTGCAAAATTGGCGTGTGATAGGTCCGCCGTGTGGCTTGCGACTTCATAGGCGCCGCTAGAATCAAGATTTAACTGTGAGGTGTCGATCGTCGCACCTTCGGTGGAACCTGCCACAGACCGGCCTGGCCTGTGTTCGGAATCAACCTTTTCATCGGCGACCTGCACTTCGCGCACACCGCCACCATCAGGGTCTTCCAAAATAATTTTCCACTTTTTCGGCTGCGGGTCGCCTTTCACGCCAGTAATCGACACGACGTGATTCAGAGCGCCGCGGCCCAATTTAGAGCCGACCACGCGCAACGCCTCGTATGCGGTCGCGTTTTCCTGCGCGAGCACAGGCATGGCGAAAAGCAAAAATGCACCCAAAAATTTCCACATAGAGAAAATTGAACAGCGGTTTGGGCAAGTGTCCATCGCGTTTTCGACAGCGTGCTGAACCGCGGGCACATACGGCGATCCGATTTTGTGTTACATATGCAACACCGAATCTGACGTTGCTTCCCGTGAGAGACATAGTTCTCACGCACGCTGCATTTGAGCAGTGAAAGCGTTCGGAGTTGAATGAACGCCGGGAATCTGCTCAGATTTCACAGCGGTTAATGAAGAAACAGACAGTCGAGTTTAGCAGCCACACAGCCAACCTGGCGTTGATGCGCAACTGCGTACGCAAATTTCTTAACGGTTATCCGTTCTCCAAAAGACAACGCCTACTAATGGTGCTCGGCGTGGATGAAGCATGCACGAATGTTATCCGTTACGCTTACCGCCTGCGTGACGATCAACTCATCTCGTTGCATATGGAAGGCCTGTCCAAGTGCGTGCGTGTGCGGTTACGCGACTATGGCGAGCAGGTTTTGCCCAACCAAATGAAAGGGCGCTCTCATGATATGATCAAACCGGGTGGGCTCGGATTATTTCTCATTCGCAATGCTTTTGATGAAGTCGATTACATACACAAACGTCGGGGCACAGAGCTCGTGCTAACGAAGAATCTGGAGTGACGGAGTGATGGAATATTGATATTTCCGGCAAACAACTCCACTACTCCATTACTCATGACTCCATCGCTCGTGAAACCACCAGAACCAGATGCCGCCTTTGAAATTTCGCTGCGGCCACCGGCCTTCAGCGAATTCACCGGCCAGGTGAAAGTTCGCGAGCGGCTGGAGTTGATGGTGGAAGCTGCAAAGAAGCGCGGTGACGTGCTCGAACACATTCTGCTAAGCGGCCCGTCCGGTCTCGGCAAGACAACGCTGGCGTTCATCATCGCAAACGCGATGAATGTGAACATCAAGAACACCAGCGGCCCTGTAATTGAGAAGGCCGGGGAGCTGGCCGGTCTTTTAACAAGTCTCGAAAAAGGCGACGTCCTGTTCATCGACGAGATCCACAGGCTCCAGCCGACTATTGAAGAATATCTTTATCCGGCGATGGAAGATTACCGGCTCGACATCATCATCGACCAGGGACCCCAGGCGCGCAGCCTGCGTCTGAATCTGCCGAAGTTCACACTGATCGGCGCTACCACGCGCGCCGGAATGGTGAGCGCGCCGCTCCGGTCGCGTTTCGGAATGACGGCGCGCCTCGATTATTATCACGCCGAAGAAATGCAGAAAATCATCATACGTAGCGCCCGGTTGCTCGGAGTCGAGATTGATTCAGCTGGCGCAGCCGAGATCGCTGCGCGCTCACGCGGCACACCGCGCACGGCGAACAATCTGTTGCGCTGGGTGCGCGATTATGTGCAGGTGAAAGCGGAGGGAAAGATCACTGCAGAGCTGGCCGATCGCGCCCTCGCCATGCTCGAGATCGATCGCGATGGGTTCGATCAATGGGACAAGCGAATCATCGAAACGTTAATTCACAAATTTAATGGTGGTCCAGTCGGTTTGAACTCGCTCGCAGTCGCAGTTGGCGAAGAAGCGGGCACAATCGAAGAAGTGAACGAGCCATATCTCATCATGGAAGGTTACATCAAACGCACGCCGCAAGGCCGCGTCGCTACGGCCAATGCCTATCGCAAGCTCGGCCTTAAACCGCCCGCCAGCGCGCAAAGCGAATTGTTCTCAGAACGTTGAAGCGTTAAACCGGAATTATTCCAACCAGTTGACCGGCCGCTTCAACGCTTTGACGCTTTGACACTTTAACGTTTTCACGAATGCAGCTAACCAGCGATCTCTTCCCCCAGACCTCGAAGGTTTTCACTGTCGGCGAGCTAACCCGACAAATCCGCGGCACACTGGAGACAAAATTCGCGCAGGTGCAGATTTACGGCACCGTTACAGTCTTCGAAGCGCGCGGACAATATCAGCTCAACGTTCAGATTCTTCAGCCGCGCGGAGTCGGTCTGCTTCAGGCAAAATTCGAAGCGCTCAAGCGCAAACTCGAAACGGAAGGATTGTTCGCGCCGGAACGCAAACGGCCATTGCCGAAATTTCCGCGCCGCATCGGAATCGTGACCTCACCAAGCGGCGCGGCGATCCGGGACATGTTGAACGTGCTGCGCCGTCGTGCGCCGTGGTTGCAGATTCTGATCAACCCCGTCCGCGTCCAGGGAACCGGAGCCGCACAAGAGATCGCTGTCGCCATCCGCGAACTCGCACTACCTAACGAGGCATTTGCGCCTCTCGATCTGATCGTGGTTACCCGTGGCGGCGGGAGCATCGAAGACTTATGGGAATTCAACGAAGAGATTGTCGCCCGCGCAATATTCAATTCCGGAGTGCCAGTTGTTTCTGCGGTCGGTCACGAAATCGATTTTACCATCTGCGATTTCGTCGCTGACTTGCGCGCGCCTACACCAAGCGCCGCCGCGGAATTGATCGTGCCAGATATTATCGATCTTCAACGACGGCTCGACGGTTGCACGCGCGCGCTCTCGCGCCAGTTGCTTAACCGCGCTCGCGACGCACAACAGCGTCTGGATCACGCACGCGAAACTTTACAGCGTTGCGTGGCGCACAAGATTGACAGTTACAAACGCGGTCTGCTTCACATCACGCGTGCATTGCAAGCGCGCAATCCTGCGCGCGAGCTGATGTTACGCCGGAACCGTTTTGCCGATTTGCACCGACGACTAGTTGTGTCCCCAAGCCGAGTGCTCGAAACAGCAAGGCATCGTTTCCATCACATCGAAGGAATTCTCCGCGTGCTCGGGCCAGACGCGACTTTGCGCCGCGGATACAGCATCACGATGAACGAACGCGGAAAAATCATCCGAACGATCGCAGGCGCCCGGCCAAAGATGAAAATTCGCACCCGCGTAAGCGACGGCGAGTTCACCTCAGAGATTCTGTAGAGGCAGCCATTTCGGCTGTGCGGCTGAATCGAGGCCCTAGAACCCCGGCCCCGAATCGAGCCCAGGTTGATACGTCAGCGGCGCCTGACGCGGCGCCTCAGGCAGCACTCTTTGTTGCGCCTGAGTGCTGGTGTCGGTCATTGTCTCAGTATAGGGAGCGTTGGCAGCGCAACTGCAAAGCAGTCCGGATATAAGTAAACCAAGCAGCAGACACACTTTCATCCTTTTACCCTGATAATTTAGTCCGAGACGAGAGTCAAGCGAAGTCCATTTGATGGGCGGTAGTCAGCCTCTCCTCACCTTCTCTTGCGAACATAATTGCACCTCGGCAATCATGGCTTTTGTGGCAAAGCGAGCGACGCCTCAAAGAGCTCTGAAGTTTTCAAAAACCTCGCTCAAGCTCGAGCGGGATAGCATCCAACCCCAACCTCGTCAAAATGGAGACGACGTTCTGAGCTATCGGCCCCTTGGAATGCCTACGCTGTGGGCTGTTCGTTGCAGTTCTTCGCCGCTGATCCGCACGATGTTGTTGGCGGTGGCATTGGCCGCCCAGCTTCCACTGTCATCAAGCTCGACCCAGTGACCTGGCAAGCGACTTCCGCTAAACGCCGGTATCCAGACCCAGTGCTTCCCTCTCCCTGCCGTTACAGATGCCGGCGATCCCGACTTTGTCTTCAGGTCAAAGTTTAGCTGTGTCGGCTCGCCGAATTGGATCGTTGTATTGTTAATGGAAGCTTTGACCAAACCATTCACGACGAGCGTGACTCGGTAATTGCCTGCCGGGAGACCATCTAAAATGTAACGGCCGTTCGTATCCGTTTTAAGCACTGTGAGCAGTTTTCCACCATTTTTCGTTTCGATTCGAATATCAGCGCCTTCTATTGGATGTCCTTTAGCATTTTTGACGATCCCTTGCAGTACCGAGCCCGCCGCCCATGCGCTCGCGACTGAAAGAATCAACCCGATGCAACCGATCCGAAGTGATTTGATAATCATAATAAAAAATTAGACGCGAATGTGCAAAACGCGGCAATATCCACTTGGCAAAATTCGATAAGGCCGCTTTGCCTTCACCAAGCAGTTAGCATCCGCAGCACGATCGCATTCAAGGAAAGCGGCATTGTCGCCGGCGTCGGTGATCCGAAGGGGAAAAAAGGGTCAGTCCTAACTTTTGATGTAACGAGCACAAGCCTTAGAGAAGCTGACGAGTCAACATCTCTCCGGCTTGAACGCCAGTCTCTCCAGCGGCGGTAAATGAATCAGGATCGAATATTGCCTGTCCACAATTTGCATGCGCCTTTCGCGTTTGCGTTAACATGGATAGCTTTGAGCAAATCCGTGTCAGGCGCGCGCAAGATGAGTAGAAAAGTTCATCTGATTCTCAACGGAAAAGTGGCCGGCAATGACGCGCTGCGGGCTGCAGTTGTTCGGCAACGAGAGGATGGACATCGGATCGAAGTACGAGTGACTTGGGAGAAGGGAGACGCGCGGCGGTTTGTGTCGGAAATAGGCGAAGCGGATTTGCTGATTGCTGCCGGGGGAGACGGCACACTGAACGAGGTCGTTCACGGTCTGATGGATCTGTCGACTAACGCGCGGCCCGTTTTAGGAGTCGTGCCGCTAGGGACTGCGAATGACTTCGCTACCGGATGCGACATTCCGCGTGATCCGGAGAAGGCGTTGGCCCTTTGTGTGAAAGATGAAGCCCTCCCAATCGACGTCGGTAAGGCGAATGAGCGCTGGTTCCTAAACGCAGCCAGCGCCGGCTTCGGCGCCCGGGTCACAGCCACCACTTCGGCGGACCTCAAACGCCTGCTTGGCTCTGCCGCCTATACCGTGATGGGTGCGATCCTGGCGATCAACCTTCATCAATATCAGGGCAGGGTCATCTTGCCAGATCGCGAAATCATTGGCAGCGGTCCAGTAGCGATCATCGGGAATGGACGGCAGACGGGCGGCGGTGTCCAAGTCGCTCCCCGCGCATTTATTGACGACGGTTTACTCGATGTGCTTGTCATTCGTCATATACCGCCGACCGCGCTGCTTACTGCGGCACGAGAACTGCAACAGCTTTCACCGGATGGCGAATATATCTCCTATTGGCAAACTCCGTGGGTGGAGGTTCATCCAGAAGAAGTGGTTCCAGTCAACCTGGATGGCGAACCGGCGGAGTTTTCGAGCGTTCGATATGAAGCCGTATCAAAGGCGATTCGGGTGATTGTTCCGCCGAATTGTCCATTGCTATCGACAACCGGGAGGTGAAAGCCTAACCACACGGTGATCTAAACAAGGAAAGACACTCACCGCTCCCGCTTGAACGCAAGGGTCGCCAGTGGCGGCAAATGAATCAGGATTGAATTTTCGCGACCCATCCAGGGGACGTCCTGGGTCTGGACGCCGCCGAAGTTTCCTACATTGCTGCCGCCGTAGGTTTCGGCGTCGGTGTTGATAACCTCACGATAGAAACCGGGCTCGGGGACGCCGAGACGGTAATCGTAGCGCACCATGGGTGTTGCGTTCACGACAAATGCGACCACATCGCCCTCGCGCGACTTTCTCAGGAACGAAACCACGCTGTTATCGGCATCGTGCAAATCGATCCAGTCAAATCCTTCGTAGGTATCGTCGAGCTGCCAAAGCGCCGGTTCGCTTTTGTAAATGTAATTCAAATGTTGCACCAGCCGGCGCAGACCATCGTGCGGAGGAAGACTAACGAGTTGCCAGTCAAGACTCGTATCGTGGTTCCATTCGTTCCGCTGACCGAATTCGCCACCCATGAAAAGCAGCTTCTTGCCGGGATGTCCGTACATCCACGCCAGAAACATCCGGAGATTGGCGAATTTCTGCCATTCGTCGCCTGGCATCTTGGATAGCAGCGAACGCTTGCCGTACACCACTTCATCGTGGCTGAGCACAAGGACGAAATTCTCCTGGAACGCGTAGAGCAGCGAAAAGGTGATGTTGCCGTGATGAAAGCGCCGGTAAATCGGGTCGATGCTCATGTATTGCAGGAAATCGTGCATCCAGCCCATGTTCCATTTGAAGCCGAACCCGAGCCCGCCCAGATAAGTCGGACGCGATACGCCGGGCCACGCGGTTGATTCCTCCGCGATGGTCATGATTCCGGGGAAACGCTCGTAACAGACTTCGTTGAAACGTTTCAGGAAGTAGATTGCGTCGAGGTTCTCGCGGCCGCCGTAAACATTCGGGATCCATTGGCCGGGCTTCCGCGAATAATCGAGGTAAAGCATCGAAGCCACAGCGTCCACGCGCAGCCCGTCGATGTGATATTTGTCGAGCCAGAAAAGCGCATTGCCGATAAGGAAATTGCGCACTTCGTTGCGGCCAAAATTGAAAATAAGCGTGCCCCAATCCTGATGCTCGCCTTGGCGCGGATCCATGTGTTCGTAAAGATCCGTGCCATCGAATTCAGCCAGGGCGTGGGCGTCCTTTGGAAAATGCGCAGGCACCCAATCCATGATCACGCCGATGCCGGCTTGATGACATTTGTCGATGAAATAACGAAATTCATCAGGCGTGCCGAACCGGCTGGTGGGCGCATAATAATTTGTGACCTGATAGCCCCAGGAACCTTCGAAGGGATGCTCCGCGACCGGCAACACTTCGATATGCGTGTAACCCATCTCCAACACGTATGGCAGCAACGTCTCTGCGAACTCGAGGTAACTGAGATGACGATTTCCCTCTTCAGCTTTGCGCCGCCACGAGCCCAGATGCACTTCGTAAATACTGATGGGACTTCTCGGCCAGTTGCGTGTCTGGCGCGATTCCATCCACGCGCCATCCTTCCACGTGTAACATTCCAGATCGTACACCAGCGAGGCGGTCGATTTTCCGTGCTGATTGAAAAATGCAAATGGATCGCTCTTGAGAAGCAGTGCGCCGGTCTGAGTGCGGATCTCGAACTTGTAGTGCGCGCCTTGTTTGATGCCGGGCAAAAATAATTCCCACACGCCGCTTCCGACGAGTTTGCGCATGGGATTAACCCGGCCATCCCAACCGTTGAAATCGCCAACCACACTGACGCGTTGCGCGTTAGGCGCCCATACCGAGAAATAAACGCCACTGGCATCGCCGATGGTGCGCACATG
>WNFY01000889.1_pt1 | contig 29356 bp, 17 predicted proteins | sample 5400091 | NCBI WGS metagenome assembly WNFY01 (sample SAMN13153364, study PRJNA577476) | soil metagenome | isolation source: 60 cm soil or saprolite under grassland replicate 1 | place: USA:California | collected 2016-06-15 | reverse complement strand
CCAGGGCCTGACCCACGAGCGCCTGGACGCTCTGGGCCTCGAATATAGATTCGTCAGCCGCCTGTTGCGAGGAGAATTTGTCGACGAGGCGGAGATGGTGCAGCGCCTCAAATATGCAACACACGATTTCGTCAGAAGGCAATTGGCCTGGTTCCGCAAAGATCAGCGCATCCTATGGATCGAGGGCGGCGACCAGATGGTACAGGAGGCGGAGCCGAAAGTATACGCTTTTCTGACCGCTATCCACTGAGCCTCATATATGTTACACTCGTGCTGTGGTATACCTGTAAGCGAGAGAGTCTGCGGGGTTTGCCGCCCCGGGGCGGCAAACCCCGCAGCCACACCAAACCAGGGCGAGGAGACCTGAAGAGTTACGTCTGCGGACAAAAAGAGGCGGGTGTCCTTCGCGGCACCCGCCTGATCAATTGTCCAATGGCCTACTCCTTTGTTATTTCACCAGAGAGTTTTCTTGAAGAATTTCTTTTCTCGATAAAACGTCTCCTCTCTCTATCGAAGAGTTTGCACCTTCGTATCCTTTATCACGACGAGAAAGCCCCCCCACTTCCAACTGCTGAAACTACAGTGGATGAAATTTGGCGCTGCAAAGACGGTTCATCTCGCTACCAATGCGTATCTGTGTGAACTTCAATGTCCAACAGCAGTATCCCTTGTCCTTGTTATGCGCTTTGACCCGCTGTACTTTTGAAAAAATCCCCCTGACAGAAATCTCCCTTTCATAAGAGAATTTATTTTCTCGCCTACCAACAAGATGCGCCTTGAGTTTATGTGCGCTCCAACGACATTCATTTCATGAAGTACTCCATTGGCTGCAAGCAATGTAGAGTATATGGCGTCCCTGGTTTCTTGCGCTTCGCACTCAATGATCTTTGTTGGAGAAATCACTGTGCTCTGTAAGGAGGTCTCTCCTTTCTATCGGTCTCTCGTCTTACCCGTTTATTTTCGGTGAAGAGGTTTTCCTCTTGTTCACAGTCACAGTATAAGCCCAGAATATCACCGATGTATCACGTCAGGGGCTTTTTTTCTCACGCTAGAGTCACGATTTACTCTACTCCTACCTGGGCAGGTGTGGAAGTAACTATAGTTACACCATTCTTCGGAGCTTTATCGTCTTTTCCATTCGTTCCTATCGACACGACAGGAAGATTGCTCTCTATAGCCAGGCCATTGTCCATATAGACATGATATGGGAACAGGGTTGGATCAAATGCGCTGCTGTGCGAGATCAGTATGATCTGCTCGAAGTGCTGGCTCAAGACATCTCCGGTGACGACATCTACCAGGGCCCTGGTTCTGCCGCGATCGAAAGAGCTGAGCGGCTCGTCCAGGAGCACGAAACCGGGGGCAGCGTTTAGTTCTCTCGGCAGGGTGGCTATGGCGAAGGCAAGGCGCAGCGCCAACGAAAGCTGATCAGCAGCGCCTCCGGACAGGGCTGACCTGGGGACGTATTCACCGGCGGCGGAGTCCCATACTGTCAACTGGAAAGGACCGCTGCTGACAGTATCTTCTTCTGACTCGGTCGTCAGGTGTACATCGTGGTAGCGACCACTGGTCAGCAACGGAAGGATCTGGTGCATATAATGCCCGGTGGTCTGCTCCAGGTCAAGCGTCTCTCCACCCGTGTGCAACTGTGCACTCAACGCCAGTTCCTGTTCCTCTAGATCCGTGAGTTCCTTCTCGACCATCTCGCGTTCTTCTGCGAGACGAGCGCGATCCGGGGCGGTATATTGTCCGAGAAGCGGCCAGATAGCGACGATATCAGCGAGGGTATAACTTTTAGGATGTGGACGATTGCGCTGTGTAAGCATAGTCGCAATACGATCCTGGGCCTCAGAGATCTCCTGGTAACACAGTTCGATCTTCGCGTGCGAGGCTTTCTCCCGGTTCTGTAACACTTCCAGTTCCTGCGCGATTCCGGCCTCATCGGCTATCTCTATCTCATGCTGGCAACGCGTGCGCAGGGCTACGAGAGCTTCAGCAAAGGGATTCAGCGGAACAATCCAGCTACCAAGGGAATTGCTGAATTTTGCAAGCTGTTTATAGAGTTCAGCGAGAGACTCCTGGCGTTCTTTCAAACGATTTGCGTAGTCAGTGTGCTTCTGCTGGAGCATAATTTTATTGCCCAGGATAATATGCAGTTCTTCGAGTTGCTTACGCGCAGTCATCTCGGCATTGTTGATAGCGGTCTGCCCAAAGGCAACGCCCAGGGGCTTGACGCGCTGGCGCAGGGAGTCCTGGAGCCCTTGCAGGGCCTGGCGTAATACGGATTGCTGTTCCCGCGCGCGCTCAATCTGTTGTGCGGGGCTGTTCGTTTGATAACGGGCATTGCGTTCTTCGATTATCTTCTGCCGCGTCAGGAGCACGTCGAGGGCCTCCTGGTGAATCTTTACCTGTGAGGCCAGGTCCGTTACCAGATCCAACTTGCCGTCGAGGGCCGCAATTTCGCGTTCGGTCGCCTTGATCGTACTCTCGACGAGCGTGCCCAGCTCAGGTATACCAGTTACGTCCTCCTCCGGGAAAGCAGGAGAATAGCCACCATAGGATGATATAGTTTGCAGGCGAGCATTGATGCTGGGAAATGGTAAGCCTTCCTGACCGGCCAGCAAGGTAATCTCTTGCTCCATACGTTCGACCGCAGCTTGCTCATCCTGGATATGCTGTTCGATGTTGTCCCAGCCCTCCCGCGTACGCTGCTCCTCCAGACGCGCACACTCCTTTCGCAGCCTGGCAACCGCCTCCATTGTCACGTTGACCTGGTTACGGGAAGCATTGGCCTCGTCGCTCTTCTCCTTCATTTTCTGCTGTATATTGGCGAGGCTCTCACCTTCGTCGCTTATCTGTTGAAGCAGGTACTGTGCCTCCTCAAGAGAGTACGGAACATTGCCGCCCAGGGCCTGTATTTCATGTTCAACCTGGGCGAGCGCCTCATTGCTACCACCCATGCGCACGGCTGTTTCACGCGCGGCAACCATCATCCCGACCCTGTTAATGGCATCCTGCACCTGTTTATTAATATTTTGTTCCTCTGCGCGCGTCTTTGTATACTTCTGGAAGCTGTAGAAGGCGGCGCCGGCGGCTATAAGAGCGATAATCACCGCTGCTACAACGAAGATGGGGGATCCCAACATCAAAAAGGCGACGATAATCCCAACCAGGAATAGCACAACACCGACGCCGAGCAGGGCCAGATACTTATTGGCAGATGCACGAGTGGCCAGGAGTGACTGGGTAAGCTTCTCCTGATGCTGGTGCGCCATCCGTACGTGTTGCTCCGCGTCGGATAGGCCCTGAGATAGTCCTTTCAGCCGCTGCCACTCTTCCGTCTGGCGTCGCACGCTCAACTGGCGCCAGCGCTTCTCTACAACTTCAGCCTGGCTCTGCACCTGCTTCGCTTCGGCCTCGACCAGTTCCAGCTCGTGCTCGGTATCGGGCAGATCCCGCTGCACCTTCCTGATCTGCATCAGGTTCTCTTCCGCCAGTTTCCGGCTGGCCACACGACGCGTGTATCTATCTTCTAACTGGCGCAATACCGCCAGGCGCTCGGATAGCGTCTGCATACGCAGAAGACGCGCCTCCAACTGTGGACGTCCGGCTCTTCGTCGCTCTTCCAGATCTTGCAGGGCCTGTTGGGCCTGGGTGAGCCGCATTTTCGCATAATCTACCTGCTCGTCAAGGCTCTTGAGGTCGTCCTTTACTTCATCGTGCTGCTTGAGTTCCTGCTCCAGGTCTTTGATCGTATCTACCGCCGCTAACAGGTCGTTCGACATGCGCTGCAACGTCCCAAACGAACGCATCAATTCACCTAGATCATTCACGCGCCGCTCCATCACTGGCAGGTCTTCGCGCTCGCGCCGCTCCAGGTCTGCAATCTGTTTTTCTAATTCAGGGAGCTCGCGTCGTGCCTCCGTCATCTCATCGTAGGCTGCAATGATCTCGGCCAGGGTTGCGTCGGCCTTTTTGAGCTGCTGAATACGTGCCTGACGCCCTTTGATTTCGTTACGCTTGACTTGTATCTGCTCGAACTGTTGCTCCTGCTCGGAGATATCCGACTTCTGCAGGTCTATCTCGCCCAGATCCTCCAGGACGGTAACAGCATCCAGCGCGGCCTCAATATCGTCAAGTCGTTGACTCATCTCCGGGATATGTGCCTGGATCTCGGCTAAGTGCAGGCGATCACGGCCCTCCTGGAGCTGATGCTCGTCCCGCTCTTCGACATTGAAACGTTCGGTCAAATGTATGAGTTTTTCAACGCCGAGAAGCTTACGTACAGCCGCATTACGCCCTTTTCCGTTGAGGGTCTCCAGGCGATTCAAGCCTTTTTGCTCAAGTAAACAGGAATTGCGCAGAGCCGCGCCATCCATCCGTCCAAGCTCCGCAATGATGCTTTCATTGGCAGCCGCCAGATCCGTGATTGGCTCCTCTTCGGTCACACCCAGGCGGCGGATATACAGAGCTACCTCCTGTCCCTTACCCCGCTCAATCGTACGCGTTATCGCTAGCTCGGTCGCGCCGACCGAAAGGATGAGCGTGACAACTGCATTGGTCGCACCATATGATATCAAGTCATCAAGCGAGCGCTTTCCCCGAGTCGTAGCAAGCGCTTCACCGTAGAGGGCAAAATAAATACTTTCGAGAAGCGCAGATTTACCAGATTCGTTTGGACCTTGAATCAAAATACTGCCGCGCTGAGGAAAATGTAAATTCATTTCGCGCAGTAGCCTGAACCGTTCAACTGTTAGATGTTTCAGGATTATCATAGATGTGTACTCCGTTCGCCAATGCCTGATGTGCACTATCGCCATTACGAGCCAGGTTCGGATGAGCCGGGACCCCCTACTAAGCCAGGGCTCGGGCGAGCCGAGCCCCTACTGTTAATTTGTTACCAGGTAATTATCTTTTCCCTTTTGTATCATCCATCGCGAGCAACAATTCTTCCTTCGTGATACGCAAGGCTTTCTTCTCTTGCTCATCAGAGGCGGCAGCGATCCACTCATCTGCCAGGGTGATTAATTCTTCGCGTGGCGAGAAGCGTTCGCCCGTTTCCAGCACCTCCTGTTCTGGCAGTATAGAGAGTGCGCTATCGTCGATGGCAAGTACAAAGCTGTTCTCCTCGCCATAGCGCCGTATCTGATTGAGATCTAGCTGGTGGTATTGTCGCCGTGTCAGTTCACCGACCAGTCGCAATTGCACCATCGCAGCCGCATCACAGAGAGGACGCAACCGCTCAAGAATGATCTCGGTAGGAGGGCGTGGCGTCTCGTCCGCCTCTGAGGAGGTCCATAACTCTTGCACCTGTATCTCAAGACGGTGTAGGACCGGAGAGTCCACTTTGATGTGGTTGCACCAGCGAATGCCGTCAACGCCAAGCCCTAGAAAAACAAAGCCCGGTGCATGGTCTGGAGTACTGAAATCGACGTGCTGTGTCGCTCCCGCCACGATAACATCTGTCTGGCCAATACGCATATGACTATAATTATGATGATATCCGGCCAGAATATAGCGAAAGGCGGTTTGCTTCTCAATGCTGCTGCGACTCACCTGAGCCCGCGTATCCAGCAACGATGAACCTACGGCCATATCCTCTATAGGTGCGTGCAGCACCAGGAGCGGAAGCATTGCGCGCTCAATATCAGGATGAACGTGCAGATGCTCAAGAGGATCGCCTTCCTGTCCGGCCAGCACTCCCAGACCACAGATACCAATCTTTATGCTACGGATATCGAGATTGATCGGCACGAGTTCCTGTGGATCGCTCTGCGGCAGAAAATAGTGCAGCGCCCCTAAGCGCGCGTAGCTCATCTGCGGCGCCGGCCTCTCTTCACCCGCTAATGCCTGTGTATCGTGAACGCCGCCGAGAGCAAAAGCGTGCACACCAGCCTGCTTCAAATCGGCCAGCCGCGTCGCTACGAAGCTGCGATCTCGCTCATCAGGCATCGTAGTATCGAACAGGTCGCCTGCCTGTATAAACAGGTCGATACCCCGTTCTATCGCAAAATCGGTCGCCTGCTGAAAAGCGCGGCGCTGACGCTGCTGGCGCTCTTCGCGCTTGCGTGGACTCTGACCAAATGCTGCGTAACCGAGGTGATTATCGGCTGTTAATACCACTGTAATTACATCTTCGCGCCCTTTTTGTTGCTCTGGCGCAGTATCTTGATCCAGAACCTGCTCTACAGTATTCTCTACCATCATTCGTTACTTCCGTAGTAGCTAAACATACGTTTTCTAGATAGAACTCAGCACATGAATAGAAACGTTCAGCCTGACCGTAGTTGTCCCTCATAGGGAACTACTTATGCAAACGTGTCCTATCCCTTGAATTGGTTCCTGTCAGACCGCCGACTACTCCTATTTAAGCAGTCAAAGATTATTATGCCGTTATAGATATATCCTCTAAGATAACGACCAGGATAGTACTCTTTTCTTAAGTATCAAAGTGAGTCTATCACAAAAAATGGTAATTAAATACGAATCGGGATAGAAAGAGGGACTATTTGGGGAATGGTTGAACCTGTGCGTTCGTAATCCGTAGAGGATATGAAAGGGGTTATCACTCTCTCTAAATGAGATACGATGATACAAAAGTACCTTTTGAACCGCCAGCGTAGACGCAGATAGAAGCAAATATTAATATGGTATGGGCACACAGAGACTTACATAAGATCCACGGCACTATAGATCCATGGCACTATGCCCGGAAACTACTGTCTCATACCTGGAATAAGACATTTGTGCGAACCGCGTTTCATATATGTCCATTCGTATATCGTATATAGTAGCTTAAGAAGTTACCAGTTTCACTTATAAAGTGGGAGCAGCAGAGTGGTGGGAATCAAACACATTGAGAAAGAGCGCGAGACAAGAAAAGTCCTTCTCTCTTTTGCAAAAAGTATCCAGGAACGCGATATCATTACCTATGAACATTCGCGCAGGGTAGCCACGTATGCCCATCGTCTGGCCCGTCAATTGGGCTGGAGCCGGCGCGAAGCGCGCGATCTCGCGCTTGCCGCATTGGTACACGACCTCGGCAAAACATGGATAGCTAACGATATCTTGAATAAATCCGCCGCACTCTCAGATGAGGAGCGACGTAAGATGGAGCGTCACCCCATTATTGGCGCTCGCATTCTGATCGGCTGTGACGTACATCCTTTCTACGTCGAAACAGTCCTCTATCATCATGAGACGTGGAACGGTCGCGGATATCCAGCGGGACTCCGGGGAGACGATATTCCTATGAGCGCGCGCATTCTCGCGGTGGCCGATGTCTACGATGTTCTGACTTCGGAGCGCCCGTATAAAGCGCCATTGTCGAAGGACGCCGCACGTGAACGCCTCCTCCTGGGTGCGGGAATCAGTTTTGATCCGCTGATTGTGCAGGTCTTTATCCACCTTTTAGACACTACGCCCGGTTTTACCCTTCCACAGCGCCTCTATGTCATTCCCCCGGTCGCTCCCCATAAGACCGGACAGCTCCCACCGCCTGGTTCTCTTACAGCAGGCTCTTAGGGAAGAAGCAAACGATCTTTTCGGAGACACTCTGTAGCAAGAGACGCGCCGAACAGCATCGCGACAGGTGAATCAACCCCCATTCCTTTTGATCCGCTTGAGGATACGATGCTAGCGTACGATCTCGCGTAGTGGAAAGACCGGTCCATCTCGACAGACCAGCTTCAGGCCCGAATGCGCTTCGATACTGCAGGTAAAGCAGGCGCCACTCCCGCAGACGAGCGGCTGCAAAACGACGCTCTGAGCAAAATGCTTGCCGCGCAAGCGCTCAAAACGGTTGTAAAGCACGGTCGCCGTTTCACGTGGAACACAACAAAATGCAGCGTCTGCCCAGCTTAAATACTCACCCAGAACAAGAAGCAGGTTTTCCGGCGCGCTCTCATCACCGGCGATGATATGGTATTCCACTTCCGGTGGCAGCAAAGCGGGCGGATAGGCATCGTCCAGCGTGCGACTCTGACAGAGGAGCGTGACGGCGAGTTCTTGTTCAAGGGCGGCCTGTATCAAAAACGGAAGAGGCGCTATCAGTTGTACATCGCTGACCAGGAGCAGGTTGCGCGCGTTGCGACTGATGCTCCAGCCGTGTCCCAGCGGTCCCAGCATATCGAGTTGCGCGCCTACAGGCTGCTGTGTGAGCCATGCGGTACCACGCCCCCGCACCCATACGAGCAATGTGCATAGCCCCTGCTCTCGCTGCGTACTATGGATGAAGAAAGGTCTTCGTAAAAGTGGATCGCTTGCCTCGGAATGACAACAACGTATCATACAATATTGTCCCGCCTGCACTGCTTGAGCAAGCTGTGGTGCATGCAGTTTGATCAGATGAACGTCGTTATCCTCATTGCCAAGTGCAGTATTGGCGGTAATCGTAGCGGTAGACAGACGCATGCGGATCATATACTCCTGGTTATGAACAGATAGGACGGTTGTTCTGTGTCAATACGCCACTGGTCAACCCCCACTTATTAATGAGGGAGCAGTACGTCCCATTCGTCTTAATCGTATTGAAGGCAGCCTGTACTGACTTAAACATTTTTGTATCATTTTTACGTATAGCGATACCTTCGAGATTCGCATTGATAACCGCACCACCAGCCTCGAAACGATCGGGATACTTTTTGATAAAGTAGTCGGTCACCGGAGAATCCTGATAGGTCGCTACAACTTTCTTAGTCATCAATAATTGTATCACAGTCGCCTGATCTTGCGCGACAACTAGCTGCAAAGGAGGTTTTTTGGCCTGCTTGCAGGTACTACTCATCATGAGCAAATCTTTCTGCTCCAGGGTCGAGTCTCGCACTGCGACCTTCTGTCCGCACAGGTCTATCAACTTCGTAATGCCTTTAGGATTGCCCTTCGCAACGAGCAAAGACTCGCCGCCACTAAAATAAGGAATGAAATCGACCTTTTGTTGTAGATCAGAAGTAATGCTAATGGCAGAAATCACGACGTCAAAGTCCCCGGCAAGCAGGTTGCTAATGACGGTCTGGTAGTTTGCACTGATAACTTTTATTTTCAAGTTCATGCGTGAGGCGATCGCGTTGATCAGGTCGATGTCGAAGCCAACGGCGGCACCGGTTTGTGGGTCGATATCCTCTTGCGGAGGATAGTCAGTGTAGCTTCCCACCGTCAAAATGCCGAACGAGATCAGATCGTTGGAGATCGTCGGTACAACCGACGGCTGTTTATTGACAGTAGGGGACATGCTACTACAGGCAGAAAAGCATAACAGGGCCACCAGACTACCTATATATAAGAGGTGAAGCCACTTCCTCTTCTCAGGTTGATGCAACAACACGAAGGATGCCCTCCTCTACTACATGTATATACCTGGAGAATAATAGGTAGACGAGCCTTAAGTTTTGCAAGCTAATCTACGGCCACAAAGCGTGTTACGTGTATCCATATATACGTATTATTTTAGTCTGCTATCACGTGTAGCGTTTCGTGCGCAGCATTGTAGAAACATTGCTCGCTTATACTGTCACAGTTTTGTTAGGCGGTGTAAAATAAATGTGAAAATCCTATTCCTCAATAATCATGTTGTGCTACACTATAAAGGGGAGAGAACGCATGGATGCGTTCCAGCAAAAATTTGCTATATACACGTAACAAATTATTATGGGGCTTGGAGAGTCTGCCATGACCATCACCTTTGATCGCAGCATCTGCTGTAACCTCAACGAGACGATCTCGCGCGAGTGGCTCATGACGAATGGATCAGGAGGTTACGCGGCAGGAACCATTGCGGGCGTACTTACCCGTAGGCAACACGGACTACTCGTGGCACAGCCGCCTGAGGCAAGTACACCACAGCTTCTGCTCACGAAGATCGACGAAGAGGTCGTTTTCGATCAGCGTACATATGATCTCGGCACAAATGAGTACCGAGATGGCACACTGAACCCATCTGGTTTTGTACACCTGGAAGCATTCCGCCTTGAGCATGGCTTCCCTATCTTTACCTACCGCCTGGGTGGTATTAATGGGATGATGCTGGAAAAACGCATCTGGATGCCCCAGGGTCGTAATACTACCTACATTCAGTACCGCCTCTTGCGCACCACGAGCACTGATAGTTCGGGATACCGCAGAAGCGGCATCACAGGCGCGCTTAGCAATAGTAGCGTACGCAGTTCTGAGTATGTAGAGACAACGCAGCACGCCCTGTCTATCACGCTCTTGCCTTTAGTTACATCTCGCCCGTTCAACCAGCTCCGCCATGGGGATAAGGATTATCACTTCCATGTGCGCTCCTTTCTCCATGAAGATAATGTTGACGATGATGAATATGGCGCCGCTCTATCCCTGCCACCAGGGGTGGCCGGCTGCACTATTCGCGACGGGGAGCAGGGATATCCGTTTCATATCGTGGCCGTTGGGCATCCTGGGAGCCAGACATCGTTCATCCCGACCGGCGTCTGGTATTGGAACTTTTTGCACAGACACGACACAGTAGACGGGCATTCCGCGACGGATGATCTCTACCTGCCAGGCGTCATCCGCTCCACGCTCTGGCTCGATGAAGATGCGACGTTGACGATTATTGTCAGCAGCGAGGAACTATCTTCACTGCCATTTCGGCTGAACCAGCTCAATCTTTCCTATAAGCGGAGCATAGAATACCAGCAGCAGCTCTTGCAGAGCGTTTCACAGCCCCAGCTCTTCTTTGGTGAAGGAGGCGAAGCCGCACAGGCCCACCCCCTGGGTGTGCTTCCACTCACAACCAGCTCCGATCCATATGTTGGGGGAGAGGAATATCTCCATACCTTGTTGCAGGCGGCAGATCACTTCCTTATCCACCGCGCCTCTGATAGAGATAGCCGGCATGCCTACTCCGACAGTCAGACGTGTGCTCCAATCACACTTGCTAACTTCTTTGAGATGGAAAATAAGACGCGTGATACACTTATCGCACTCCCCGGACTGATGCTGGCGACGAAACGTTACGACGAGGCCCTGGGAACGCTGCGCGAGCTTGCACGCCACTTTAAAGATGGGCTGCTGCCGGACCACTTGCCACTCAATGGTCAGTCACTTCAGGAGAGCGATTATGGCAGCGTTGATACGACGCTGTGGTTCTTCTACGCCCTCGATCACTATCTGCGCGCCACACGCAACTACGAATTTCTGGAGGATTTTTATCAACCCCTGGTGCAGGCCATCGATAAGTATATCCAGGGCACAGCTCCTGGCATCCACGTCGATGCATCCGACGGGTTGCTGGCTGCGTCCCAGCCTGGGAAGGCGCTGACGTGGATGAACGCAACCGTGGATGGGATAGCGGTAACACCTCGCTCCGGCAAGGCGGTCGAAGTGAATGCGCTATGGTACTACGCACTTTCATTGATGCTGGAGTGGTCGCAGTATCTTCATCACACAAGCCGCATCAGTCGCATCTCATCCCACTATCAGGAGCTGCTCTCTCACTGCCGGCATAGCTTCCAGCAACGCTTCTGGCATCCCGAAGGCGGCTATCTCTACGATGTTATTGATGGACCGGATGGCAACGATGCAGCTTTACGTCCCAATCAATTATTCGCTCTCTCGCTGCGCTATTCGGTTCTGGATACGGAATATCGACAGAGCGTATTCGATGTGGTCACCCGCCATCTGCTGACTCCCCTCGGGTTACGTACCCTGGCGCCGCAGGATGCAGCGTATCGCGGCAGATCAGGAGGCTATAGGCAGCAAAATGCGCTTCATCAGGGCAGCGCCTGGTGCTGGCTCCTGGGACCCTACATCGATGTGCTGCTAACTCTGCGCAGCCGTTCCAATGAGATGGCCCCGCTCCACGAGGAGCGCCCGATCCGCGAGTATCTGTGGCGCAAGGGCCTGCTCCTGCTGGAACCCTTTCAGGAGCGCTTCAGCAAAGGCTTATTAGGTATGTGCGAAGGCGTGTTCGACGGCGACCAACCTCATACGCCAGGTAAGAACTCTGCCTCTGTCCTGAGCACTGGCGAACTCTTGCGCATCTACGATCTGTTAACACATATCCGTGTGATACATGACGACCGTGTGCTATCTCGCTAGGATCTGGCATAGCAATTTTGGCCAGGGATATTGACTTCTGCACATTTTATAGGGGTTATCCACAGCTTTTGTGGATAACCCTTTTACACGCTTCCAGGCACTTTTCCACATTCAGTGTGGATAACTTTTCCACACTTTCCACACTTTCTTATCTATCAATATATCTCTCTGATAGATACCTTTCTCACTGATGAAGAGTGTTAAAGCATCGCTGGAGGCTTATCCGCACGATATTATCCACATCTTCTACCACACTCCTGCACACATATCTTCATGCTATGTTATTATGCCATGGCCGACCCTCTTGGAAAAGTTATCCACACTGAATGTGGATAACTTTTCCACGCTTTCCACACTGACAGGCAAATACATATCGTGATGATACATACGGAGCGGTTCCAGTCAGAGTTATCCACAAAAAATGTGGAAAAGTTATCCACATTTTCCACACTGGCAAGCAGTGATTGCCTTCTTTGACCAGAGTACCTTTTTCCTGTTTATGCAAACTGGATAATCTTGCGAGGAAATAAATACACAGATTTTATAATTCTGATTGTGAACTTTTCCCCAGCAGTGTGGATAATTCATCTTGCTATATTGATTATTCTTTATTTACGGCATGCGCTTTTCCTCACTTAGTAAATTCGGTGAAACAAGTATATGAGTTCGTGTTCTTCCGGCAAAGACTTTTCCACAATCCTGTGGACAGATTTTCCACAATTTGTTCTTCGTCCATCAGAGCGATGCATTAAGGCCGTGTTTTCGCCCGAATTTGCGGATTTTTCCACAAGATGGGGATAATATACCTGTACAGATACATCACAACTAATTTCCAGTTATTGCCTATTTATTGCTTCGGTGGATAATTGCCCCGACTTATCCACATTGGCGGTGGATAACTTATCCACATAACTCTCTCCTTTTATCTCTTCGCAAAAGTTATCCACTGTCAAAGGCGATTTTATCCACCGTTTATCCACCGAATAAATGATTGTTCTGGCTTTTGAGGAGCTATTTTCATTATACTATAAACCGGCTCTAGAGGCTGAACGAGACGTTTCAAAGGGGTGCGAGAAAATAATTGTTCTGCTAAGTTATCCACTTATCCACAGCCCCTACTACTACTATTATATATATCTTTTATTAAAATATATATAATAGTAGTTTATAGCTTGTGCAAAAATGTGGATAACTTTTCTTGTCACTACCTGGCCTGGAAAAACGTTTAACATATTGGTGGGTGTCTCTCTTCTGATCTTTACTGCAAGCCACGATCCATCTGCTTATTGTTCCAGGTAGTACGATAGGTTTATCATTGACTCTAAGGTCATATGTTTTTACTTTGTAACGCGACTTTCTGGAATATTGATCGTTATATGTGGTGTGAGACAAATGAAACCTCTTATGCGACAATCTTCCAGGCTTCTTTGAGGCAACGCTATGGCATCTATCATCGAGACAATCAAGGCAAAGGTGGATGTAGTGGAGGAGATCGGCCTCGTGGTCGCTCTCCAGAAGTCAGGAAAGGCTTTTAAGGGGTTATGCCCGTTTCACAATGAGCGCACAGCTTCGTTCTATGTGTTTGCTGAAAGTCAGACCTGGCGCTGCTTTGGCTGCAACGAGGGCGGTGACGTTTTCTCGTTTGTACAGAAGCAGCAGGGACTCGAGTTCCGCGAGGCCCTGCACTACCTGGCTGAGAAAGCCGGCGTTCCCGTTGAGGATCAGGGCAATCGCGATCCCGAGGCGGAACGCGAGGTCAGCGCTGCCAGAGAACGCCTGCGCAAACTGAACGAGGATGCCCTGCTCTGGTTTCATCACATGCTGTTGCGTTCGAAAGAGGCGACGGAGGCGCGCGCGTATGTACAGCGTCGCGGCATCTCCTCCGACAGCGTTATGTCTTTTGCTCTTGGCTACGCACCAGATCAGTGGGAAGCTCTATCACACTACCTGCTCGGTCAGGGCTATAGCGAACGCGAGCTGGTGATGGGCGGCCTGGCAAGAGAGCGCCAGGACGATCAACAAGGGGGATATGGTGGTGGGGTATATGATTACTTTAGAGATCGATTGATTTTTCCTATTCGCGATATGCGCGGTCGGGTGATTGGCTTTGGGGGGCGCGCTCTAGGCGATGGTAAACCAAAGTACTTAAATTCACCACAAACACTATTGTTTGAGAAAAATAGTGTACTCTATGCTATAGATATGGCAAGAGATGCAATAAAACAGGCTCATCAGGTTGTTATTGTAGAAGGGTATGTAGATGCTGTTATCGCCCATCAATATGGGACAAAACAAACGGTAGCTTGCATTGGCAGTGCTATCACCGAGAAGCACATTCAACAATTGAAGAAGCTGACCAGGCAGGTGACGCTGGCGCTGGACCCTGATGCGGCGGGCAGCGCAGCTACTGAACATGGCATTCAGGAAGCGCTCAGAACCTTTGATCGCGTTGTGGTGCCGGTTCCTCTGCCTTCCGGCAGAATAGAAGGACAGAGGTGGAATGGCCAGAACGGAGCGCGCAGATCATCCGATCCGCATGGCATCATTCGTCTTGAGGAGCGGGTAGACGCCGAGATCAATGTGTTGCAGTTGCCAGACGGTGAAGATCCTGATGAGGTGATACAACGCGATCTCTCAGCCTGGCTCTACGCGGTATCCCATCCGCTGCCTCTCGTTGACTACTACTTTGTGGTGAAGACGGCGGGCCTCGATCTGCGCGAGCCATCTGGAAAGGCTGAGGCCGCAAAACGCCTGCTCCCGGTAATAGGGATGATCAACGATCGCATCAAACGCGATGCCTACATGCGCAAGCTGGCTGCCATGATCAGGGGCGACGAACGCAGCTTACACGAAGAACTGCAACGGGTGTTGAGAGGTCAGAAGACTCAGGGCGTTGAATTTTCTAACGCACGCCCAAAAATGCCACGAGGGACGGATGGACAGAAGCATGAACCTGACCGGGTCAGCGATAATGAGGGAGAGCAGGCAGGCCCTAAGAGCGATACGCGAAAGCGAACGCAAGAGCTTGACAGGAGTAGGGGAAATAGGCTACAATGGGAGGACTACCTGATTGGGCTACTCGTGCAAAATCCTGGGTTGAATCCACATGTTTGTGGTATAATAAACGATGGTGACTTCGCTGGGACGGACACACGAGAGTTGTACCACATTCTCAACTCTGTTTATCAAAGTGCTTCTTCCCCCTCTAATCAACCCTTTGAGCAGTTTGTACCCTCTGAGTTGCTGACAGCAGTAGCCAGGGTTCAAAAGCGCGTTGAGTCGGAGAATCCACGAGACGGGGCCGGACTGGTAAAAGAAGCAGTCCAATGTGCCACCCGGCTTAAGCGAATGCAGTTGTTACAATTTAATACGGAGATACAATATCTTCTGTTTGAGGCTCAAAAAAGCGGTGATAAAGCTTTAGAGCGAGAACTCAAGCAGAAAGCTTATGACAACCAAAGGCTGATACAGACCTTACAGACAATAACGCCTTTGCACGGCTAGTCTGACCAATATCCTGGCTTTTTGGTTTAGCTTATCAGCGAAATCATTTTTACCAAATCGGATCGGAAAACAGGAGTTTCATCCTTTTTATACGTTTATCCTATTAGCCTGTTTTCTGAAGGGGGATGCCAGAATGGTGAATCGGGAACAAGATGTAATGGATCGAGTGCAAACCACCGGGCGCGGTTCTGTCAGCACGGAGCCGCTACGCGATGTGTTCACAATCGACCCTTTTGAAGAGTCTATGCTGAATCATACGGATGATGTCTTTACTATGGAGACCGTTGGTCATCATGCTCATCCTGCTGCCGATGGTAGTCTGGTGACTCCTATCGATGCAGGTGAGTCGTTTGACCTTTTTAAGCTACAGGACGAAGAGCCTATGGACGCCCTGGACCCTACCAAGGAGCCGCCGACCGACTGGGAGCCCGGACCTGACGACGTTGTTGACGCCGGGGTTCTGACCGATCCCAAGTGGGATGATCTACAAGACGGCTTAGGTATAGTTGTTGCTGATCTGGAGAGTAGCTTAGATGATCCCGTGCGTATGTACTTGCGCGAGATCGGGCGCGTGCCCTTGCTCACGGCGGAAGAAGAGGTCCGGCTCGCTCAAATCATGGAGCGCGGCAAGGACGAGCAGCTCAAGGCTGTTCCTCTTCGCCGCTATATCCTTGAGGGTGAGGAGGCCCAGCGCCGCCTGACCGAGGCCAACCTGCGCCTCGTGGTAAGCGTGGCTAAGAAGTACATCGGACGTGGCATGAACTTGCTGGATCTGATCCAGGAAGGCAATATCGGCTTGATCCGCGCTGTCGAGAAGTTCGACTACACTAAGGGCTATAAGTTTAGCACCTACGCGACCTGGTGGATTCGCCAGGCCATCACCCGCGCGATCGCCGACCAGGCACGTACTATCCGTATTCCTGTCCATATGGTGGAGACGATCAATCGCTTGATCCGCATCAGTCGCCGCCTGCTCCAGGATCTTGGACGCGAACCTACGTCCGAGGAGATCGCCGAGCAGATGGAGATCAGCGCGGAGAAGGTGCGCGAGATCATTAAGGTGAGCCAGGAGCCCGTGAGCCTGGAGACGCCCATCGGCGAAGAGGATGATAGCCATCTTGGCGATTTCCTCGAAGACCACACGGCGCTCGCTCCAGCCGATGCCGCGAGCCACCAACTGCTCAAAGAGCAGGTGGAGGATGTCCTGGATAGCCTGACGGAACGCGAACGCAAGGTGCTCCAGCTGCGCTTTGGTCTGGATGACGGTCGCAGCCGCACTCTGGAGGAAGTGGGCAAGGAGTTCCACGTTACCCGCGAGCGCATCCGCCAGATCGAGGCGAAGGCGCTGCGCAAGCTGCGCCACCCGAGTCGCAGCCGCAAGCTGAAGGATTACCTTGACTGATCGTTTTACGTAGTTTCCTCAGGCAGTATCGTATGATTGCGATGGAGTGCAGCAATTGCTGCACTCCATCTTTTTGCCTTGCCTCTAGAACGTGCCTGCCGCACGACAAAAGTCCTATCGTCAAAGAGCCCTAAGAAGAGTCTGACATAGCCTCAACCCCATCCCTTGCCCGTTGTACGACGTTTTTGCCTGCTTTCTATCTGCATGGAAATCGGCTGGTTATCTCTGTTACAACGCCAGCTTGTTTTGGAGGCATTCATACAATGTGTTATAGAGGGTAATAATTTTATCTTAAGTGTCTTTTGCTTGACTGTCCGTTTTTATGTTTGTTACTGCCTATCGATCGCTACATAAGCAATCTTTCTGGGGAGGTACGTGGGATGGTGAAACTAGTAGGACGCCACCATGTGAAAGCTATGCGCGCGTTTGTGCGCCGCAAGCAGGCATTTCAGGAGCGCCAACTGGCCAGGGAGAAGGAAGCTGCGCTGCCAACGCGTGAGCTACCCGAGTACGATCCTGATGATAATGGACGTTTCGCGGGTTACGACGCCATTTTCAAGTGCGAAGGCAGGCACTACGAGGCGCTGTGCCGGGTGCTGAAGAAGATCCTACGGCCCGCACACTATAGAACCTGGCTTGCCGCGAATGGCGAACTGGTAAACGGCCCCGCCCCATGCCTATCGGCAAAAGAGATCGCTGAGCGCGTTGGTCGACACAGACGCACAATCGAGATCGACCTGCAGGAGATGAGGGAGAAGAGACTTCTGCACCTGCAACCAGCTCAGCGCGAAGGTCGCTGGGTTATGGAGATGCATTACGATGTTCTCTACAGACTGGTCCATGAATACCTCGAATGGGAACGCTCGACGGACTATATCCCCCCTGAGCGCCAGTACTTCGAGCGCTTGGAGATAGATCCAGATCTGCGACAGCACCTGCTCCAGTTTGAGGATTACCGAAAAGTACTAGTCAAAAAGAAGCCAGGACCAAAGGGGAAGTCGATCCGCCAGGAGATATGCCCAGCGCGCCCGGACAGTCCGGGCAGTGATCGTCAGCATACTTATTCCGATGCTCCAATCCTACCCGCTGCGTCCCAGGGAGGTATGAAGAGGAGCGTCAATTTAGAGCCTTCTGCTCCGCCTGCCTTGCCCCAGGCAGGCGTGAGCGGGAGCATTTCCCCCATGGCTCCGGCAGAGCCCTATGACCCCGAAGCAGTTGTAAGTGGTAGATGTCAGCAGGAGGATTCGCCAATGCAAAATACCTATGCCAGGGGCGAGACTGTAAGACGGGAAGCATTCTATGAAAAAGAGACGGAGAAGTTGCCTGTTGTGGCCCCTGTCCCTGCCGCTAATCAGGATCACTATCGACGGGTGCAGGGTCAGCCAGGACGACCAGCAGGCATGCAAGATCGCAAGGAAGTTTCCCCTGTTGAGGTCAGGGAGCAGGCCGCTTGTAGGCAGCGCGCTGACGTCCGTAAAAAGCGCGAGGATAATGTGAACGCCTCCTCGGTATTTAGTTACGGGTCGCGGGAGATAGTTCACGGTGGCGCTGCTGGTGTGACCTACCCGGCGATTGTTCCCTTGTTGCGGGACTTTATGCAGAAGAAACTGCTCGGCGGCGATGCTGCGATGCGCTACTTCGTGGCCTACGAGCGACTGGGGATACCTCACATAGAGCGAGCATTTCCACCGGGCACCGATGGCGTGTGGATCTGGCGCCAGGACCCTGACCAGTCCGTACACGTCAAGCCGACCTGCTCAGCCCTTGATCCGGCCCTGAAGAACCGTAACCTTTCCCTATTGTCTGTAGCGGTTGGCAGACTGTCTGATGACGATGGAAGCTTCTATTTCGATGAGCCTGCTTCCGATAGTGCCAGCGGCGTCCCGCCGGGCAGACAGAACAGAAGTAACGATAGGCGCCCCCGCGAGGCACCGGCGGGAGCGGCGATCGAAAACGGAAGGCGGCAGGACGCCTACAGTGCGGATGTAACAACAGAAGCATCGGCTCGACAGCAGGGTCAGGATAGGTATCGAGCCCTGCTCAAGCGGGCGAAAGATGGGAATGGGAAAGGTTTGCAACGTCTATTCTAAATAATGCAGGAAGGATAAGTAGTGATGGTGGGACGAACTATAATTCCGTTTCGGCTCAGGCATGTCTCAAATGGCAGTAGATCCTATGTGTCACAGCCGAGACCATTGCGGCCTCGTTATCGGCCATTTCATCAGCCCTTGACCAGGGCCAGGCGCAGGGAATACGACGATGAGAGGGATATCTGGCAGATGTTGTCGCCGGATGTGGCTGAGTTTTTGCGAGCTAAGATGGAGCTGGCAAGGGAGCTAAGGCGGCAAACCGTAGTAGTGATGAGCGACTCTTGAGAGCCGCTCATCACTACTACGCTGCTAAAGCGTCATTGGACCGTCTGGCTCATCGTTTCGACGGTATTGCGCGCGATCTCCACGAAATCGGGCTTAAGGCTGGCGCCGCCAACCAGTGCTCCGTCGATATCGGGATGGGCGAGGAACTCGCTCGTGTTGGACGAGGTAACGCTGCCTCCGTAGAGGATACGCAGAGCATTGGCGCCCTCATCGCCGTACATCTCGCCGTACAGCGTGCGGATAAGATGTATGACCTTGCCCGCGCCCTCGGCGGTAGCGGCTCTGCCTGTCCCGATGGCCCAGATGGGCTCGTAGGCAACAACGACCTCACTGGCCAGTTGCGCCGAGAAGTTCGCGAGACTGCCCTTGACCTGGGTTCGGATCACCTGCTCGGTTTGATTGGACTCGTACTCATCCAGATTTTCGCCGATGCAGATAATGGGACGCAGACCATGTTTGAGGGCCGCGAGCGCCTTCTTATTGACCAGCTCGTCGGTCTCGCCAAAGTAGGTGCGACGCTCGGAGTGGCCGAGGATCACGTTAGTAGCGACCTCGCGTACCATCGATGGAGCGGTCTCGCCGGTGAACGCGCCCTTCTCCGCGAAGTATATGTTCTGCGCGCCCAGCTCGATGCGCGTCAATGGTTGCTCGTCCAGGATCGCCCGCACGGTCGTTAACGAGATTGCCGGTGGGCAGAGAACGCCGAGGATATAAGGATATGACGATACTACGTCTTTGAGCGCAGGCAGTATCTCGTGGACGAACGCAGCGGCCTCTTTGGGACCGTAGTTCATTTTCCAGTTACCCGCGATAATTGCGGTACGTGGATGTGCCATTGCTTTTACCCCTTATCTTGTAGTGCTGCTACACCCGGCAAGGTACGTCCTTCCAGGAATTCAAGCGAGGCCCCCCCACCCGTTGAGACGTGGGTCATCTTATCGGCGGCGTCGGCCTGTTCGACGGCTGCGGCGGAATCGCCACCGCCGATGATGGTGAGTGCGCCCGCTTTTGTGCGCTCAGTCAGGATCTCGATGATCGCGTCGGTTCCTTTGGCAAAGGCTGGAAACTCCGCGACGCCCAGGGTTCCGTTCCATACGATGGTCTGCGCGTTTGCAAGCGCCTGGCGGAAACTTTCGATGGTCGCAGGGCCGATATCCAGGATGCGCCAGCCCTTTGGCACAGCGTTGCTGGCAGCGACTTTATGTTCGGCATCAGCCGCGAAACGATCGGCGATTACCACGTCAGAGGGTAGCAAGAACTGGCGTCCTTTCTGCTTCGCCTTCTCGATCAGATCGCGGGCGACATCCAGCTTGCCCTCTTCGAAGAGCGAGTCGCCGATCTCGTAGCCCTCGGCCTTCAGGAACGTATTCGCCATGCCGCCGCCGATCAGAATGCTGTCAGAGAGGCTGATGAGTCGCTCCAGAACCTTGATCTTATCGGAGACCTTGGCGCCGCCGATGATGGCGGCCAGGGGACGTCTGGGATTTTCCAACGCCGAGCCGAGAAAATTGATCTCTTTTTCGAGCAGGAAGCCCGCGACGCCCGGTAATGTGTGCGTGACGCCCTCCGTCGAGGCGTGCGCGCGATGGGCAGTGCCGAAGGCATCGTTGACGTAGAGATCGCCGAGGCTGGCGAGCTGAGCAGCGAACTCTGGATTGTTCTTCTCCTCTTCCTTATGGAAGCGCAGATTTTCTAGCAGCAAGACCTGACCCGGCTGCAGGGCTGCTGCCTGCGCCGCAACCGCTGGCCCGATGCTATCGCTTGCCGTCTGCACAGGCTTGCTCAGGAGTTCACCGAGACGTTGTGCGACCGGAGCCAGGCTCAGTTTCTCGACAACTTTGCCGTCTGGGCGTCCGAGATGTGACATCAGGATAACAGCGGCGCCAGCGTCGAGCAAGTAATTGATGGTGGGAAGAGCCGCCTTGATGCGTGTGTCGTCAGTGATATGCCGCTCCGCGTCCAGCGGCACGTTAAAATCGACGCGAACCAGCACGCGTTTGCCAGCAACGTCGATGTCGCGTATGGTTTTCTTGTTCATCTGTAAATCCTACCGTTCATTTATCAACTATCAGGCGGTAGAAACCCGCTCCCACGCGCCCGGCTGATAGTAATGATTCTATACCTGACATGTGACAACGGGTCGCTCTCGTCGGGACCTCTGCTCTCGAATAGGGCAGAGATCCCGGCTGCTTCAGACCAGCAGGCGAACTAGAAGCCCTTTTGAGCGATGAAGTTCGTAACGTCGGCGACGCGAGAAGAGTAGCCCCACTCGTTGTCGTACCAGGCAATGACTTTAACCAGATTGCCGCCCAGGACCATCGTCGTAGCGCCATCGATGATGGCGGAGTGCGAGTCGCCACGGAAATCGCTGGAGACCAGAGGCTCTTCGGTATAGTCGAGGATGCCCTTTAAGGGACCTGCCGCAGCATTTTTGAATGCCTGGTTGAGCTGCTCTTTCGTTGTCTCTTTGCGTGTGGTGGCGACGAAATCGACAACGGAGACTGTCACAGAGGGAACGCGCAAGGACATTCCGTCGAAGCGACCCTTGAGTTCTGGGATGACCAGGGCGAGGGCGCGTGCTGCACCGGTCGTGGTTGGGATGATGTTCGCTCCGGCGGTGCGAGCGCGGCGCAGGTCTTTGTGCACCTGGTCCAGGATGCGCTGGTCGTTGGTGTACGAGTGGATGGTGTTCATCAGGCCGCGCTCGATGCCGAATGCATCATTCAGGACCTTGGCGGCTGGGGCCAGACAGTTTGTTGTGCAGGATGCGTTAGAGATAATGGTATGTTTGGCTGGATCGTATACATTTTCGTTGACACCCAGCACGATCGTGAGATCTTCGCCCTTGGCGGGAGCGGAGATAATTACTTTTTTCGCGCCGCCCTTCAGGTGTGCGGAGGCTTTGCTGGCATCGGTGAAGAGGCCGGTGGACTCGATAACGATGTCGGCACCAAAGTCCGCCCAGGGGATCTGCGCGGGATCGCGCTGCGCGACGACCTGGATTTTGTGCCCATTGACGATCAGCGAGTTTTCGGTGGCCGAGACCTCACCAGGAAAACGACCGTAGGTGGAGTCGTACTTCAGCAGGTGAGCATTTGTCTCCGTGTCTGTGATGTCGTTAATGGCAACGACTTCCAGTTCCTGCGGGTGGCGCTCGATGATCGCCTTCAAAGATTGTCGTCCAATACGTCCAAAACCATTGATGCCTATGCGGGTTGTCATCACAATCTCCTTCTGTGGTACGTTTTCTCATCAACGCGAAAATAAAATGTTTCATGTGAAACATTGTGATGGAGAGAACCTGCCAGTAAAGGCTAACGGATACTTCTCTTGATCACTCCTAAAGGTTATCATTTTATTGCGAGTGCATGCAAGGGGCAGTTTTGATGAAGCACTTGTGTAGAAGATACCGGCGTGGGTAATGAGGCGATGATGATGGAGCCGGAAAGCTGGAGCGCACGAACTCGACTCTAACTTTCCGGCCAATCCCCAGTTATGTATACGTATTGGGGTTACACAGTAGGAACCGGGATGACGCCGATTGAGAAGCGGATAAACTCGTCGGTGTAACCGAAGCCTGAGCCGGGAACGCCAGCAATGCCGGTCTTCTCGAAGAGCGAGAAGGCGTCTTCCTCTGGGCGCAGACGGCTCCAGTTGTATACGGTTGCATCGTCGTCTCTATAGATCTGGGCGAAGAGATGCTGCTCTTCGTCGATGCGGCGCAATTGCGCTACCAGGCGTTCGCGTCTGAGACGGTAGAAGGCCCGTATCTTCTCTACGATCCAGGGCCGCGACTGGATGAGCAGCAGGTAGGCCATGAAGCGAAGCTGCCACTCACCGGGCAGCGAGGCCATGGTATTGCTCCAGCTCGGCGCGATGGCTGAGGCTAGAGCTGGATTGCCACATGTAACCCAGCCGAAGCGCTCGCCCGTCAGGCTATGCGTTTTTGAGAAGCTGCTGATGAAAATGGTGTGCGCCAATACATCGGAGGGTGTAAATGCCTCCACGCGCTCCTGATCTTCCTGTGGGTTGCCGGTTCCTATATAAGCGAGATCGGCGAGGGTAAGGATATTCCGTCCCTGCTGCCAGTAGCGGCGCAGAACGTCGTGAAGCGCGTTCAGTTCAGTCGGATTATAAGCAAAGGCTGTAGGATTGTTTGTAATGGTCAGATAGATGAGGCGAATATCAGTATTCTGGGCCAGTATCTGATCGAGTTGCGTTGCAGTCAGTTTAAAGTGATGCTCGGGCAAAGTTGAAAATCTGTGTAAACGATATCCGCACGATTTTGCCTGCCACTCAGGCACGCCAAAACCGGGCTCGGGGAAGAGAACGGCGGGGTCGGAGATGTTTTGTTCGCGGTACATATGCGCGAGGCCGCGCAACACCTTGTCGATCCCGTCCATCGCGCCCAGGCTCAGGTAGACCTGTTCGCCGCGTACGGGCAGTCCCCACATCTCCTCCGCCAGCCACGAACGCAGGACCGGGTTCCCGACTCCATAGATGTCATAGATGCGTGGATCATAATCGTGTGCCAGCAGCAGGCGTTCGCATTCCATCATCTGCTCGCGCAGCCAGAGATACGCCTCGCCCGAAGCTATGTAGCCGTGCAGATCCTCGCCAGGCAGCGCTATGCCAAGGTCGTCTGCGAGCAGGCGGTAGTCGGCGGGGCCACCTGGTTCACCTTCGCACTCGATCACCTTGCGCAGATTCACGTCGCCGATTGTGCGATTGACGATCTCGGATGCAATGATCTCTTCGGCGATGTTGCGCCTGCGACACTCCTGTTCAAGCTCCGCTACGAGGCGAGCCATGACGCGAATGGGGCCGGGACCCTCCTGAATATGTGGTCGGTAGCGAAGAAGTATTTCACTACGTAATTGTCGGAGTATTTTACGTTGTTCGTCTGGACTGGAAATGGTGGGCGCATCTGCAGAATTGTTGTGGATAATCACCAATGGTACTCCTTTCACGATGCGCGCAACGTGGCGCATCTTCTGTAAGAAGTGGCATAGTCACCGTTGACTAGCTTTGATGCTTGCAGTGTAGCACACTGGCGCGCGCAGTTACAAGAAACACAATACTGTAATATGTATCTCTTCAGGTCCTCTCGCCGCCTGCGGCGGCTCGCCTGGGTTGGTGTGGATGGCGGGATTTGCGGCCCGGGGCCGCAAATCCCGCCATCCACACACAAGGGCTTGTGAAGCGCCTTTGGCGCTGACGAGTCTAGAAAGAGGGACCTGAAGAGAGTTATTATAGTATGTGAAACGGTGAATCATGCTGCGATGTTTCACGTGAAACGTTAACTGATCGCGGCGAAGCTCCCTTCTTTCACCGCCCGGCTGAGTACCGCGATATCCGGCGAAAGCACACGATCGTCTTCGAGCTTCGGCACACAGGTGCGCACAAGCTCATACGCGAGCTGTACTCCTCTACCTGGTTGCAGCGGCTTGCGGAACTCCAGCATCTGGGCCGCGCACATCAGCTCGATCGCGACGATCTGCTGCGTGTATGCGACGATCTGTATGACCTTGTGCGCGCTGGTCACACCCATGCTCACAAAATCTTCCATACCGGCAGAGGTTGGTATCGAGTCGATGCTGGCGGGGTGTGCGAGGATCTTGATCTCGTTGACGAGCGCGGCGGCTACGTATTGCGAGAGCATGAGGCCGGAGTGCAGGCCGGGATCAGGTGTGAGGAAGAGCGGCGCGTTGCCGTGATCCCATTCGTGTGGACTGAGCAGGTTGTAGATGCGCCGTTCGGAGAAGCTTGCCAGTTGTGCCAGGGCGATCGCCATAACGTCGAGCGCCAGGGCCAGCGGCTGCCCATGGAAGTTGCCTCCGCTCAGGATGGCGCCGTCCTCTGGAAAGACCAGCGGATTGTCGGTGACGGCGTCCAGTTCGCATTCGAAGACGTTCGCGCAGTAGTCCAATGCATCGCGCAGGGCTCCGAAGACCTGCGGGGCGCAGCGCAGGGTGTAGGGATCTTGCACGCGCGGACAGTTCTCGTGGCTTTTGTTGATCTCGCTGTCGCGCACCAGTTCGCGCAGTCGCGCCGCGCTCACCTGCTGCCCATGCTGTTTGCGGCGCTGGTGAATACGCTCGTCCAGCGGAACGTGGCTGCCCAGGAGCCCTTCGAGGCTCATTGCATACGCGACCTCGGCGCTCTGCACCAGCGTCCACGCGTCGGCTAGCGATAATATTGCCATCGCCTCCATTAGATGGGTGCCATTGATCAGCGCCAGGCCCTCTTTAGCCTGCAAACGTAGAGGAGTCAGTCCCGCTTTCTGTAAAGCCTCGCCTCCTGTGTAGCTCTGATCGTTATAGCGCGCCTCGCCCTCGCCCACCAGCACCAGTCCCAGGTGCGCCAGCGGAGCCAGGTCGCCACTTGCCCCGACCGATCCGCGCGAGGGTATTAGCGGATAGATTCTCTTGTTCAGCATGTCTACGAGGAGCTGAACGATCTCCACGCGCACGCCTGAGTTGCCACGCGCCAGGCTGGCTGCCAGCAAAACCATCATCGCGCGCGTCACCTCTTCGCTCAGTGGGTCGCCGACGCCGGCGGCGTGGCTGCGCAGCAGATTATGTTGCAGGTCCAGCAACTGATTCTGTGGAATGCGCACGCTGCTCAAATGTCCAAAGCCGGTCGTCACACCGTAAACTTTCCTGCCCTCAGCCGAGATCGCGTCGATCAGCAAACGTGCCGCCTGTATGCGCAGGATCGACTCGGCGCCGAGTGTGACGTTGTGATGGTGACGGGCAATTGCCACGACTTCTGAACTCTCCAGCGCCTGACCGTTGATGATGATGGATGAAGGTTGTATCTGAGGTTGTATTGTCTTCAACATAGAAGTAGTCCTTTCTAGGCTTCTCTGCCTTGTATTCTAGCATAACAGAGAAGGCAATTGACGTAAAGTTTAGGGGCCGTGTGAACGGGGCTGTTTAAAAGTCGGGTCAAGTGAGGTTAAGTTCCATAAGGGAGTGTAGCAAAATCACGCTCGTTCACTCGACTTTTACGAACTTTAAAAAAGTAATAAGGTATACTAAAGGGTGAAGACAAGGATACTCTCTATTGATTGAAGGAGGAGCCGCCCATGCCCAAGCATCTCACTCTAGAGCTAACCGAAGAGCAGCGCAAAATATTGAGTTGGCATTGCGACCACGATCAGAAGCCGTTGATCGATTTCGTATAAAATTACGGGAAGGTCGCTGGCACGCTTCTGCTGATAGTCAGGCGCTTGCAATCCCTCTACAAGGAGCTGAACATGCAGAAACTCACGTCATATGTTGCACAGGTTGTTAACGTTGCCCCTGCGCTACGGCAGACCTATGCCGCCTTTCTGAAAGAGCAGTATCTACCGCTCTGGGTCGAACTCTGGCAACGTGGGTTGCTCGTGGGCCGACACACCTTTGAAACCGTTCTGGTGTATAGCGAAGCTGCACAGCTCTCGCGTTGGAGTCACCTCCATCTCATGTGCGCTGCCGAGGAAGTGGACCCGCAGCAGCTCCTGCAGGCTGAAGAGGAGCAGAAACAAACCCGCTGGGCCACTCTGCCGACGGTGGCGCAGTTGGATCAAGCGCTTGCCGAGGTACGTAGGATTGAGGTGTTGCATAGCACGCCGTATGCATACTACCCCCATCCTGTACTTGCAGCCAGGCAACGCGAAGGCGAGGTCCTCTTCAGCGTTGAATACATCGACGTGCAGGCGGCAAGGCTGGACGAGTATCGCCACAGTATGATGGTTAACAGCGGGCCAGCAATGCAGCTTTTGATGCAGAGGGGCACGACCTACAATTTTATCGCGCTGGAGACAGCGGAGGTGTTGTTGACACAACCTGAGATGCCTGGCTGGAACCAGATCCATGTGATGGGAGTGTTTAGTTCGAAGACGATCCCAGACTTTCTTAGAGCGTTTGATACAGCGTTACGTGAGGTCAATCCTACCAGCGGCGGCTACCAGCAAGTGTTTGGCCGTCTCGATGAGTACCGCTCCAAGCCCCACTGGTGTTTCACTCGGGAACTGACCGATCTCCGCATTCCAGAATGAGATGCGCCAGGGAGTTACAGTTTCGCGATCTCGCGCTCTGGAAATATTCCCTGTTCTAACAAGAAACGACTCGCTTGCACCTTGCTTAAAAGAGACTTTTACATAGTCAGGTGCATGATCATTACCGTAACTGCCGTGGCGATTCTTGTGGTCGCCTTGCAGGCTTATTCGCCCTGATCTGTGCTATCGGCGCCGCAACCAGCAGAGCCAGCGCGACGATCAGCAGCGGGAGGTTGATCACGTGAGCGAGCATTGCGAGCTGAGGCGGGGCTAACAGGACAAAGAAATAGAGGGATTGTGCAGTGCCTGCGCACTTGCCCCAGAGCGTGGAGCCGAAGCGTAGAGGACGAGCAAGTAGGAAATAGCTGACGAGCGCGGCAAGAAGCGGCACACAGAAACGCAGGAGCATGACTATGCCGAGCCAGAGCGGCAAGACATTGTTCTGAATCAGAATAATGGTGACGGTCAGGTACAGGCAAAAATCGGCCTCGCTGTCAGTGATCTGACCCAATCTGCTCTGCATTCCTGTCTGCCTTGCCACCAATCCATCCAGAATATCGGTGATGATGCCGAAAAGGAAAACAAGCAACGCCAATGTCGATGGCGTCGAGAGTCCGCCGATCAGTCTGCCGAGAAGATAGGATGCTGCAAGACCACGCAGACCGGTGATTATGTTGGCCATTCCCACGTGTGGCAGTAGTTCCCCTGTCTGTGCCTGTCGATTGAGACCAAGGTGCCAGAAGAGATCGCTCTGCTGCCACGCCACGCAAAATATGAAACCCGGTAGTAGACGGAACAATGTGGTTGTCCCCGTACTTAGAAAAGTGACGAATAGTAAAATCAACGTGAGTCCGCTAAAGAGCAGCGTCACGCGCAGCCACGAACGTTTGAGTGCGGGATGAGCATGTGCCGTCGCGCACGATATGTGCCATGAGCGTGCAAGAAAGTGCCACCAGCCGGATAGACTGAAGCGTTCTTTTTTCAAAGTAGTAAGGAGGTCGATGACGAATTGTTTGTTGGAAGCGCTTTCTTGCATACGCGATATTTCCAATGCTATTTTCTTACGATCATGTTTCACGTGAAACATAATCAGTAACTGTTCCGATTCTCTTCCCTGACTCGTCGCCGCGACGCGGCTCGCATCATTCCGTATGGATGGCGTGGTGGCGGCTCAGGCCGCCACCACGCCATCCATACCAAACCGCTTGCTCAGCGCCTCTGGCGCTGAGGGGTCATGAAGAGATATCTTAGAAGCAATGTTTCACGTGAAACATGATCACGATTAAGAGAATGAGAGTGCGCCCCATCAGTCCAGCACCAGGACTGAGCGTATCAGATTGACGCCGAAGTGATAGCCGATCTCATGATAATCTTTGATGGACCAGACTGCAAGCTCACACTTCTTGCCGAGTTCGATGCTGCCGATCTGCTCCTGCAGGCCGAGCGCCCTTGCTCCATTGAGCGTAGCAGCCGTCAAAGCCTCCTCAAGGCTCATTCCCAGCGAGGACATCGCCAGCTCCAGCATCATCTGCATATTTTCACAGTAGGATGTGCCGGGATTAAAATCGGTCGCCAGCGCCACATGCAGGCCGCGATCGAGCAGGCGACGTGCGGAAGGATAAGGGGTGCGCAGCGTAAACGAACAGCCAGGCAGCAGCGTCGCCACAACGCCCGCCTCGCGCATGGCGTCCAGATCGTTGTCGCTGGCGAAATCGAGATGGTCGGCTGAGGTCGCGCCCAGCTCTGCCGCCAGTCTCGCGCCACCCGAAGGACTCAACTGGTCGGCGTGAAGCTTCAAGTGGTAGCCGAGTTCTTTAGCGCGTACCAGGATGCGGCGGCTTTCGTCAAGAGAAAATGCCTCGCGCTCGCAGAAAACGTCGCAGAAGCGCGCGAGATGAACGAACGCGGGCAGCATCTCTTCGATGAGCAGATCGATATACGCAGCTCGTCGGTCGCGATATTCGGGCGGAACGC